>RCUL01000025.1_pt1 | contig 180888 bp, 164 predicted proteins | sample 2167521 | NCBI WGS metagenome assembly RCUL01 (sample SAMN09932745, study PRJNA488358) | compost metagenome | feature: garden; material: soil; isolation source: compost soil in acetic acid-enriched culture | place: Germany: Experimental Botanical Garden Goettingen | collected 2016-01-27
GCAGTCAGAAGCTCAAACTACTTTCTTATTGGCATTGTCAATGTTGGTCGTATTTTTAGTCCTTGCTGCTCTTTATGAAAGTTGGTCGATTCCATTATCTGTCATGTTAGTTGTACCTTTAGGTGTGATTGGTGCTGTTATTGCAGTCTGGATCCGAGGAATCCCTAATGATATTTTCTTTAAAGTTGGTTTAATTACAATTATTGGCCTATCTGCAAAAAATGCCATTCTAATTGTTGAATTTGCCAAAATGCTAAAAGAAGAGGGAATGACTCTAATTGAAGCAACAGTTGCTGCTGCTAAACTTCGTTTAAGACCGATTTTGATGACATCTTTAGCCTTCACAGCAGGTGTGATTCCATTAGTTATTGCAAATGGTGCGAGTTCTGAAACTCAGCATGCAATAGGAACAGGCGTATTTGGTGGTATGGTTAGTGCGACGATTCTTGCTATCTTTTTTGTTCCTGTATTTTTTGTATTTGTATTAGGTGCAGTTGAGAAGCTATTAGGGAAAAAAGTTTCACAGAATAAGCCATTTTAAAGCTCTTTTTTAGCTATTGAAGATTTATCGGGATTAACCCCGATAAATCTTCAATTTTCCTTGTTTATACTTATATAGCAATCAAATATCTTTGAACTAATGTACTTAATATCACATGATATCTATTTAACTTATGGTTACCTAAAATTTAGTTCATAAATCAAATCTGAAATTTTTTCATTAAATTTATAATCTTATTACAATAAATGTATAATTTTTTTAAACTAAGTTCATGAATATAATGTTTTTTTTCATTTAGAAAAAAGATAGAAGTTCGTAGAGGACTAGTGGCAGTCTACTTTGACTAAAAAAATTTTACAAAATCGGTGGCTATTCTGATAATGGTAAGGTACAAGCAACAATAACCGAATTAAAAGCAGTTTTATTGAGTTTGGTAGGTCTCATATCCAAGGTTTATCTTAAATTTAGATGATACTGAAGTGATTTAACTTTAAATATTTATGCTATAGAGCCGAGTTTCTTTTAAATATTCTTTAAATCTACCAAATATAGCGGAATGAAAGTTATTCAGAAACATGGTAGAGATTCAAACAGATAATATTCATAACATGGAGTTGTTGTGATGCTGGAAAATTGTTTAATTTACAATAACCGAGGTGAGGAAATTCCTCAAAGGCATAAAAATATATCCAATGACTGGGATGAAATAAAATACTGGTCAGATCAAGTCTATATGCCTTATAACGCTCGACCTGTGGGGAAAGGGCTTTTGCCAGACTCCAGTATGCATTCGATACAAGTCGCTGATATGATCGTGACACGTTTTAAATATGGAATACCTGTTTATTTAGATCAATGGAATCAGGATAAAGGCAATATTATTTTATTAACCACCATTGAAGGTCAGGGGAAACATGCTATTGATTCCAAAAACTGGCAAACCACCAGAGTTGGGGAATCATTTATTGTTGATTGCAGTCGTACCGATGACTATGCCGTTGGTTTTGACCCTGGTCATCTACAGCTTAATTTGACGATACCGCATGAAAGTTTAGCTCGCCTCATTATTGATAGCTATGGGCATGAAGCGCCAGTTTATTTATGGCAATATAAAACATTTTTTGGTGGGCATGATTCTAGCTGGTTGTCGCTATTGAGATATTTAAGCCAAAGTATTTCAGAAATACCTTTGCCACAATTGCAAGGTAAAGCGGGGGAGCATTTACAGCAAATGATAGGGTTGCATATCTTAAATGAGTGGGCAATACGTGCAAATATTGATTTGAATCATCGTAATTTTATTACACCTAAATACATTGAACGTGCTGAACAATATATGCGTGAGTACCTGCGTTTGAGTCCAACAATTGCAGAAGTCGCGCAATCAGTTGGGATTAGTATTCGCAGCTTATCGAATGGATTCAAAAAATACCGGCAGTGTACACCTGCGGAAATGATGCGTAATCTACGTTTAGAATTGGTCCGAAAAGAATTACTGGCAGCAACTGAACAACAAACTGTGACTGAAATTGCAATCGCTTGTGGATACCTTAATCTAGGTGATTTTTCTCGGGTTTATCGGCAAAAATATAATGAGTTGCCATCACAAACACTGAAAAAAAGATATTGATAAATAATTGCCGTTTTTCGACAGTGCTTTCCTTTTTACGGTAGAGCGCAATGAAAGTTCTTTCCTAGAATTAACTTGTGTCAGATGACATAAATTTAAGTCTTAGTTCAAATGGAAAGGAGCTTTCTATGAATAAACAACAATTAGAGCAAATATTAGATCCTATCTTAAATAGCACTGTACAGGGAGGATGTCCTATTGCTGGTGTTGTTGCTGGCGTAACAGATAGAGATGAAACCTTATATTTGAATCATGCTGGTGAACGAGATATTTCTACTCATATCCCAATGACTGACGATAGTGTATTTGCAATTTTTTCAACGACTAAAGCTATAACTACGACAATTGCACTGCAACAGTATGAAAAAGGCATGCTGGATTTAGATGCACCAGCCAAAGAATATGTTCCTGAAATTGGGGAGCTTAAGCTACTGAAGGGTTTTGATACAAGCGGTAACCCGATTTTATGCGAACCTAAAATTGATGTCACGACTCGCATGCTGTTATTGCATACAGCAGGTATGGGCTATGACTTTTTTAATCCTGACTATCAAAAATTGACATCTGAACATGGTTATCCAAGTGTTATTACAGCATCTAAAGCATCATTAAAAACACCATTATTGTTTGAACCAAGTACACAGTGGGAGTATGGAGCAAATATTGACTGGGCTGGTTTAGTCACCGAAGCTGTTGGTGGTCAACGTTTGGGGCACTTAATGCAGGAGCAGATTTTTAACCCACTCGGTATGCAAGATAGCGCTTTTACTCTGACACCTTCGATGCTTCAGCGCCGAGTGACTATGCATCATCGTCAGGTCGATGGCAGCTTGATTGCTGATCCTGATTTTATCTTACCTCAAGACCCTGAAGTACATATGGGTGGCCATGGTTTATATTCTACCGTTGATGATTACCTTAAATTTATCCGACTTTGGTTAAACCGTGGTGCAGTCAATGGCCAGCAGTTGTTACAAGAAAGTACGATTGATTTAGCATTAAATAATGGCTTAGCTGATATTGCGATGAAAAATTTACCAGGTGCTATTCCTGCATTATCGAATGATGTGAATATTTACCCTGAAGCGACGAAGGGCTGGACTTTGGGCTTTATGGTAAATGAAGAAGAAACCGAATCAGGCCGTCCTGCTGGAACAATTGGATGGTGTGGATTAGCAAATCTGTATTACTGGATTGATCTTAAAAATAATATTGGTGCCTACTGGGCAACCCAAACTTTGCCATTTATGGATCCAACTGCTTATAACGGATTCTTAGCTTTTGAAAATGCTATTAATTCTATGAAGTAATACATAGATGCTGTTTCCTTGAGTTTAATTAGCTGACTCAAGGAAAATATAAAATATTTTTAGAAATTGAATAGACAGAAACATCTTTCGCAATATTTTCCAAAGGAATGAAAATGAAAAAAATACATAATTGGACTGCGGGTCTAATCGGATTATTGTGTCTGCAAACTACGCATGCAGTTGATCTAGATGCGGGCGATTATGACTATGCTCCCAGTGGGACAAATCTTGCTATGCTCTATTATCAGCATGCTTCAAGAGATGAGCAGTATGTAGGTAGTAGTAAAGTTTCAAACCAAGTAGAACTAAAATCTGATATTGGGATTGCCCGCTATGTACATTATATGGATGTGGCAGGCATTCATATTGCACCACAAATACTAATTCCTTTTGGTCGCTTAGATGCGGGTAAAGATATAAGTATTTTAGGTAAAGCAAATGGTATAGGTGATATTATTTTAGCCAATACTTTTTTTCTTTACCATGATGCTAATAGCAAAAGTACTTTTGGGATTACGCCATATCTATATTTACCAACAGGACAATACTCAAAGAATAATGCGCTAAATATTGGTGAGAATCGTGTAAAACTGGCATTGCAAGGTGCATATACTACTCAATTGATTGATCGAGTGAATTGGGATATTGCCGGTGACTTTACTCTTTATGGTAAAAATGAGGATGTTGCTGGGGACGGTAGTCTAAAACAGGATATTGGTTTTCAAGTGCAAACCAATTTGCGTTATCGTTTGACTGATATGACCGATTTGCGTGCGGGAATATCTTATAGTGATGCAGGGGATACTGAATTGAATGGTATGACGACAAAAGCAACACAACAGTCTAAATTCTGGATTGGAACAGGAATATCTCCGACCCCAACAACGCAATTGATTGCGACTTATGGCCAAGATATTAAAATAGAAAATGGGTTTAAGGAAGATAATCGTATAAATTTTAGATTTCTTAAGGTTTTCTGATCTAAATCATATAATTAATACTAGGTAGTAATCACCCTATTAGGGAAGATGGACACTCTATATTGTATTTTTAATATTAACAACCACAATATAGGGTGTGGGTGCTTTGGGTTGGTTATGTAGAATATGCATATGTCAGCTAAAATAAGTCGAAGTCAAATATTTCTTTAGATTTAGCTATTCAAAAAGTAGTGGCGGATTCTGGAATGTACGCTGTTGAAACACATAGAGTGATAATTATATAGTAATATTATATTTATCAATATCTTATTATCTAGATAAACTCATTAAAATTTCTAATTAGTTATTCCCGTATGAATAAAGTATTAAGTTTCAGTTTAATTGCAATTCTAGGTAGTGGACTAGGCATTTCAGGTTGTTCAAAACAGCAAAAAGAAGAGCATAAAGAGGCTAGCGTAAATGATATCAGTACATTAAATATTGGCTATCAGAAAGCTGCACTGAAATTAATTGTTGCGAAGCAAAATCAGTTTTTTGAAAAAGAATTTCCAAACGTTAAAATTGAATGGAAAGAGTTTCCTGCTGGTCCTCAAACTCTAGAAGCACTATCAGTTAATTCAATTGATTTTGGTTATACGGGTGATGCGCCGATTGTTTTTGCTTTATCAGCAGGCAAGCCATTAAATTATTTAGGGTATGAGCAAGCCTCCAATCAAGCTCACGCTATTCTACTGTCAAATCATAGCGAAATAAAAAACCTTACTGATTTAAAAAATAAGCGTATCGCATTAACAAGAGGATCGAGTGCACACAATTTTCTTGCAGAAACATTGAAGCAAGCCAACTTATCTTGGGATGATATTCAACCAATTTGGCTTTCACCTTCGGATGCGCGAGCAGCATTAGATAAAAAAGCTATTGATGCATGGGCAGTTTGGGAACCGTATATTAGTGCGGCTGAAATTGATGGCAATGCCAAAATTTTATTCGAATCAACTAGCTTACCTGCAACTTATGCTTATTATTTAGCTCAGCCAAATTTTATTAAGAACCATTCAAATGATGCCAAAAAAGTTTTGGCTGTTTTGAACCAAACTGATGCCTGGATTAATTCACATAAAAGTGAAGCAGCAGAAATTTTAGCTAAGAGTACAAGCTTGGATGTTAAGATTGCCCAACAAGTGGTGAATAAAAAACATAATCCTAATCCTGTAGCTATCTTAACGCCAGAAGTGATTCAGTCTCAGCAAAATATTGCAGATCTTTTTTATGGTCAAAAATTGATTCCAAATAATATTGATGCATCAATATTTGCTTGGCGGCCAATTCAGTAAGAAGTCGTTTTATTTATGAAAACCGTGGGTAAATGCCCACGGTTCTCATTGTTAAAATGCATGGTTAACGAGGGAACTGTGTTCTTGTTGAGTCGAGATACGTTTTTAACCAGTATAATTGGGATAGTCGGTATAACCTTCAGCCCCTCCACCGTACAATGTTGAAGGATTTAACTCAGCCAATGGAAGTCCCTGTTTTAAACGTTCAACTAAGTCTGGATTGCTAATAAATAATTTTCCAAAAGCAAATAGGTCAGCTTCTTCAGATTGAAGGTGAGCATTCGCAAGTTCTAAATCATAACCATTATTGGCTAAATAGGTCTGATCAAAACGGTTGCGTATAGCAGGGTAATCGAAAGGCGCAATATCACGCGGTCCGCCTGTCGCACCTTCAACGACATGCAAATAGACGATACCGAGTCGGTTAAGCTGTTCAGTGATGTAATTGTACTGAGGTTGAGGCTCATTGCAGCTTATACCGTTGGCAGGAGATACAGGAGATATGCGGACACCAGTGCGATTAGCACCGATTTCACTGACTATAGCTTCAACCACTTCAAGTAATAATCGAGCCCGATTTTCTATAGATCCACCATATATATCAGTACGTTGGTTGGCACCATCTTTTATAAATTGTTCCAGTAAATATCCATTTGCAGCATGGATTTCAACACCATCAAATCCAGCAGTAATAGCATTTTTTGCCGCTTGGCGAAAATTTGACACAATGGCTGGAATTTCATGTAATTCCAATGCTCGGGGTTCAGATACTTCCGTAAACGTATTATTTACAAAAGTCTTTGTGTCTGCCCGAATCGCTGAAGGGGCGACAGGACTAGCCCCATTTGGTTGCAAATCAACATGGGAAATTCGTCCAACATGCCATAATTGAACAAAGATTTTTCCACCTTTGGCATGTACGGTATCCGTTACTTTTCGCCAAGCATCAATTTGTTCAGACGTATATAGCCCTGGTGTATCTTGATATCCTTGAGCTTGTGGAGAAACTTGAGTCGCTTCTGTAATAATAAGTCCTGCGCTAGCACGCTGAGCATAATAATCAGCAGCAAACTCACTTGGCACAAGCCCTTTTCCTGCGCGGTTGCGTGTTAGTGGAGCCATTACAATGCGGTTGGCGAGTTCAATGTTACCCAATTGATAAGAACTAAAAAGAGTTTTACCTGTCATGTTACACCTCTAATGTAATAATGATGAATCAAAAAATAAGCGTTTTTAAAATATGTTATTACGTCCGTATAGGAGCATCGAAAATAAGGCATGTGGTTGTAGCATGCGCATATAACTTTCCATCAGGCCCCACTATTCGTCCTTCAGCAGTCGCTGTTTGACGTCCGACATGGACGATTTTTCCCTCTGCTCGTACAAGAGGTGTTGCATCTGTCAGTGCCCGTACTATATTCACTTTGAGTTCGAGAGTGGTATAAGCCTTCCCAGCAGGGAGCGTGGTATGAATAGCGCAAGCAACAGCAGAATCAAGTAAAGTACAAAACCAGCCCCCATGCACACTCCCTAACGGATTGTAATGTTTGCGTTGAGGTCGGCCTTGAAAGACAGCAACTCCATACTCCATATGCACAGGAATATAGTCGAGCGTTTCTCCGATTGGAGGTGAAGGAAGCTCACCAGAAAAAATAGCATCAAAAACCTCTAATCCTGAGCGCTTTGTTAACTCAGATAAATGTACAGCATCAGGTACACCTAAGCGCAGACGAATTTCTTGTTCAGTCTCTTCCCATTGCTTGATAATATCCGTTATGTCCATGTCGAAGATCCTATTTTTAATTACTTAAATCTGAGTTTGTCTGAGAATGTTAACTATTTGTGATCTAAGCAATAATGGTTTGATGCTTTACACCACTGCTTAATATCGGTATTCGGTTTTGATCTGAAGTTGTAATTCGACTAACAGAATCTAACAGTTGGATTTGATCAGGTGACAAAACAACATCGATTGCATGTAAATTACTTTCTGCTTGCTGTAAAGATTTTGGTCCGATAATAGGAATAGGTCCATGTGTACCTGCCCAAGCAATTGCCACCTGATCAGCAGATACACTTAATTCACTAGCAATTGAAAGCACCGCATCTAAAATTGCTGTACGTTGAATCGAGTTTTCTTGCTGAAAAACCTTACCGCCAAAACCCTCTTCACGTCCTTTTTCACCCTTACGATATTTACCTGTGAGCATTCCACCACCTAAAGGTGACCATGTCACCATCCCTAACCCTAGTGCTTGAGAAGCGGGAATTAAATCTGCTTCAGGTTCCCGATTGACCAAACTATGCTGGAATTGCGCTGCTGCAATCGGGACTGTATTTTTAAGTTCCGCGATAGTTGCTGCACGAGATAGTCGCCATGCTGGAAAGTTTGATAGTCCTGCATAGAGAATTTTTCCTGCACGTGCCAAATCTTCTAAACCTCTTAAGAGCTCTTCACTTGGAGTAACATCGTCAGGATGGTGTACCCAGTAAAGATCAATATAATCAGTTTTTAATCTGCGCAAACTTTGCTCAATAGAATAAAGCATTGCTTTGCGACTATTTCCTTTATGTAGTTGGTTTGCATCAGGTGAAGCACCATTAGAAAATTTAGTGGCTAAGATAACCTCATTACGAATGCCTTGTAATAAGTCACCCAGAATTTGCTCAGATTGTCCAAATTGATAAACATCGGCTGTGTCTATGAAATTGCCACCTGCATTCAGATATGCATCCAGTATTAATTTAGCTTCTTCAGGTGAGGAACCATAACCCCAGCCTGTACCGAAGTTGCCAGTACCTAAAGCAATTTGTGAAACATTTAAACCTGTTTGACCAAACAATTGATAATTCATATTTATCTCCGATCTTATTCAGAAACTTTTAAGACGACTTTACCTTTTGCTCGTCCAGTATTTACATATTGGAAAGCATCTTTAATCTCTGTAAATGCATATGTCTTATCAACAATTGGATTTATTTTTCCAGACTCAACTAACTTTGAAATTTCAGAGAGCTGTTGTCCATTCGGCTGCATAAACAAAAATGAGTAAGTAATTCCTTTCTTTTTGGCTTTATTTCGGATCGACCAACTTAAAAGAGGAATAATACATTTTAATAACCAATTTGCATGAATTGCTTCTACGAAATCACGATCAGGTGGACCAGAGATACTGATAATTCGACCACCACGTTTAAGAACATTTAGAGATTTCTCTAAAATTTTTCCACCTTGTGTATCTAAGACTACGTCATAGTCTTTAAGCACTTGTTCAAAATCAGTTGTTTTGTAATCAATGATAATATCTGCGCCTAATGCTTTGACCCATTGTGCATTTTTACCACTCGTCGTTGTTGCAACACTTGCACCTAAGTGTTTCGCAAGCTGAATAGCAATTGAGCCAACACCGCCTGAACCAGCATGAATCAATACTTTTTGTCCTGCTCGAACTTTCGCAATTTCGACCAAAGCCTGCCATGCAGTCAAAGAAACAAGGGGAAGAGAAGCCGCGAGTTCCATAGAAATATTTTTAGGTTTTAGCGCAAGTGACGATTGATGTACGACCGTATATTCGGCAAAAGCACCATTCAGATCTGTCTTGGCATACACTTCATCACCGACTTTGAACTGAGTAACATTTGCTCCAACTTCAACCACCGTACCTGCAAAATCATTGCCTAAAATAAAAGAAAATTGAACGGGCAGAATTGCCTTAAATTCACCTTCTAAAACTCTTAAGTCAAGTGGGTTAATACTTGCGGCATGAACTTTAATGCGTACATCATTTTCTGTTAGAACTGGTTTGGATTGTTCATCCAGTTGTACATCATTGATATTGCCGTAGCGGTTAATGTAGGCTGCTTTCATATTAGGACCTCTGTTTTTTGAATTTTGTTTTAACGTTTTATAAGCATCATTAAACTTTCAAGCTGCGTTGAATTAATGTGTCAAAGATCTTTACTGGGGCAAATTTTCGTAAATTTTTCAAATGTTTTGCTGCCTTGCCTGAAGTATAGCGGGGTAATATGTTTTGACTGTTGATAACCGTTAAAATGGTCTTAGCAACAACACTCGGATCATCTGACTTATTAATTGATTTTATCATTTGTTGATGTAACTTCTCACGAATGTGGTCATACGCTGAGACTTTTGCATCTGCTTCAAGTAAGTTTATTCCTAATGAGGTTTTGGTGTAAGCAGGTTCAATAAGAGAAACACGAATGCCTTGAGACCTTAACTCATGATCTAAAGACTCTGAATAACCCTCAAGTGCATGTTTTGAAGCAGAATAAAGCGCACCAAACGGTGTTGGTAAAAGCCCTAAAATTGAACTGATATTGAGAATAAGTCCAGATTTCTGTTCACGCATCACAGGAAGTACTGCACGGGTCATTCGGACAGCACCAAAAAAATTGGTATCAAAAATAGCTTGAGCTTGTTGCATCGAACTTTCTTCAGCGCCAGCTGGTGCAATGGCAAATCCTGCATTATTGATCAAAACATCAATTCGACCTTCATTCTGAATTACTTTTTCTATTGCATGAGTCACCGAATCATCATTATTTACATCTAGCTCAATCAGATGGAATTTATATTTCGATGCACTATTTGCACGTCGACTCGTACCATAAACAATAAATCCTGCCTCATGTAAAAGCTCTGCTGTTGCTAAACCAATACCAGAAGATGCACCTGTAATTAGAACTACTTTACTCGTCATACCAAATTTCTCACTTGTAATATATTGGTGATTGGATAACCAATTTCACCTTGATGTTTTGATCATAATCTAAAATTAAAATAGTTACTACTAAAAAGATAGTGACAGTGTAATTTTTGGGGAGTATATTAAGTACTAAATAAGTACTGACTGTAAATATATGCCGTTAATCTCAATAGATTGCTCATAAAAAACAGTTAAATGAATAGAATGTGAGGAACAAAACAAATGAAATTTCTATTAAATACAATTGCGATGGGATTAACGGTGGTCTCTATCTTTAGTTCCCCATTAACTCAGGCAGAGACGGTGGCATCTATTTCTTTTCGTGACCCCGTGACTCAGGCAAATAAAGTGTCATCTAACCTCGTTGTCAATCAGCAAGCTGCTCAGAACCCTCAGCAAGATACAAATTGGAAGAATGTACCGACCCAAATTATTAATGCAGGCGGAGTTAACTTCGCTTACCGAGAATATGGTCAACAAAATGGTGGAACGCCTATAATTTTTCTCAATCATTTAGCTGCTGTCTTAGACAATTGGGATCCAAGAATCATTGATGGAATTGCCGCGAAACATCACGTGGTGGTTTTTGATAATCGTGGTGTTGGTGCTTCTACGGGTGAACCCGCAAAGTCCATTGAACAAATGGCAGATGATGCAATTACTTTTATTCAAGCGAAAGGATTCAAAAAAGTCGATTTATTTGGTTTTTCAATGGGCGGCATGATTTCGCAAGAGATTGTTTTAAAACAGCCGCAATTGATCCGAAAAATGATCCTATCGGGAACTGGCCCCGCTGGTGGAACAGGAATCAGTACAGTCGGGCGAGTTTCTAATTGGGATTTAGTTCGTGGTATGGCGACTCGCCAAGACCCTAAAGTCTATTTATTTTTTACTCGGACAGAAAATGGTAAAGCTGCTGCAAAAGCATTTGTGCAACGTATAAATGAACGTACTGAAAATCGTGATAAAGAAATAATGCTTTCTGCCTATCGTGCCCAGCTTAAAGCCTTAAAAAAATGGGGAAGTAAAAAACCTGCTGACCTTTCAGTTATTCAACAACCCGTCTTAGTGGCGAATGGTGATCATGATCGGATGGTTCCAACGGTGAATACCTATGACTTGGCAAAACGCCTTCCAAATAGCTCGCTCATCATTTATCCAGATGCAGGACATGGTGGAATCTTTCAGTTTCATCAAGATTTCGTCAAGCAATCGCTCACTTTCTTAGCGAAATAGATTCCAACTTAACCATGTATAAAAAAGGATAAAGACGATGACTACGATTACACACCAAACAGCCGAGACTCAATTCATTGAAGTCGATGGAGCAACTTTTGCATATCGTCGCTGGGGGAATCCAGATACTCAACAACCACCTTTATTTTTTCTGCAACATTTCCGTGGTGGTTTGGACAATTGGGATCCGTTAATTACTGATGGGTTAGCAGCAGGGCGAGAAATCATTTTATTCAATGGTCGTGGTGTTGCTTCATCCACTGGTCAGCCACGTAACCGCATTGAGGATATGGCTGATGATGCTGCCGCAGTGATTCGTGCATTGAATTTAAATCAAGTCGATCTACTCGGTTTTTCACTAGGAGGATTTCAGGCACAGGATTTGGTACGTCGTCACCCTGCACTGGTTAGAAAATTAATGCTTTTGGGTACAGGCCCAAGAGGAGGAAAACCACGTGGTGATGATCCAGATGTACCAGCGTTGGTCTTGAAGCATGCAACCAGTGCTGTACCTTCTGAAGAAGACTTTCTATTTTTATTTTTTGGTCGATCGCCAAAAGCAATTCAAGCAGGTCGTGATTTTTGGCAACGTCGCCATCTACGTAAAGATCAGGATCCCGCAAGTTCAGTCGATGTGATGCAGGCTCAGATTGAAGCCAATATGCACTTTTTACCGAAGCTTGATGAACAAGATCCATTTGCACATTTACGTGAGATTAAACAGCCTACTTTTATTCTCAATGGTGTAGATGATGTGATGATCCCGACCATCAATGCCTATCAGATGGCACTGAATATTCCAAATGCACAGCTGTTTATTTATCCCGATGCAGGGCATGGCGCACAGTTTCAGTATCCAGAACGCTTCGTTAAGCATGCAATACAGTTTCTAGATGAGTAATTGATCAGAATTTCCTTAGTGTTTTTTATATATTGATGAACTGAGAGCTAAAATGATGAAATTTAAATTATTACTGTGGATGCTGACTAAGCTGTTACAACGGGCTGTGAAAACCAATCCGAAATGTGCTTCATACGTGAAAGATAAAAATGTCACATTCCAAATCCAGACGGCAAGTGGTGAAGGGCGTTATTTTGAAGTTAAAAATGGCAAGATAAGCTCTCACGCAGGACGAATCAAATCGCCAAGTTTTACATTCACTTTTAAGAATGGCAGTACAGGTTTTGCTGTGCTATCAGCCAAAGATAGTATCAATACGTTTCTAACTGCTCTTAGAACAGAGGATCTTGTGATTACTGGAAACTTTGTAGATGTAATGTGGTTTCAAAGTTTAGTGGACTTTATTCAACCGCATTCTCAATCATCTTCCACTGTGTGAGCGAAGTGCATGACTCATTTGCAATTAAAAACAAACCTCCTGAATCAGCCTTTAACGTTACCGAATGGTGTGGTGATTCCAAATCGGTTGGCTAAAGCAGCGACCAGTGAAACCCTAGCGACCTATTCCAATAATCCAACTGAAAAGCATATACGGTTATATCAGCGTTGGGCTTCATCAGGAATTGGCATGATTATCACGGGTAATATTATGATTGATCGACGTGCCTTAGGTGAACCAGGGAATGTTGTCATTGAAGATGAGCGTGATTTTGAAATTTTACAGAAATGGGCGAAAAGCGTTACCGAGCAAGGTTCTCAATTGTGGGCGCAACTCAACCATCCGGGAAAACAATCCCCGAAAGGCTTAAATGTACGTAACATTTCTGCATCGGCAGTGCCATTTGGAGCTGAAATGCAATCTTTATTTGCGACTCCAGATGAAGCAACTCATGAGGAGATCATAGAGATCATTCAACGCTTTGGCCATAGTGCACTGATATGTAAAAAAGCTGGATTTAGTGGAGTCGAGATTCACGCTGCGCATGGTTATCTAATTAACCAGTTTTTGTCGCCATTACACAATTTAAGAAATGACGAGTGGGGTGGTACACCCGAAAAACGTCGTAAGTTTCTAATGGACGTTTATACAGAAATACGAAAACAGGTAGGCGCAAATTTTCCAATCGCGATAAAGCTTAATTCAGCTGATTTTCAAAAAGGTGGATTTACTGAAGAAGATTCATTAGAAGTCATTAAAGCTTTAGCAGCCGCAGGGATTGACCTGATTGAAATTTCAGGTGGTACTTATGAGTCTGGTGTAGCTAAAGCACCACAAAAATCTTCAACGATTATACGTGAAGCATTTTTTATTGATTTTGCAGAAAAGGTTAGAGCACATGTAAAAACTCCCTTGATGGTGACAGGAGGTTTTAGAAGTGAGGAGGGGATGAGTCAAGCGCTGGAATCCAATGCATTTGATGTTGTTGGAATTGCAAGACTCATGGCGATAGACCCTGATGCAGCAAAATATTTGTTAGCAGGAACCAATAGCAAACAAAATGTTCAACCGATTAAGACTGGCATTAAAAAGATTGATCGTCTTGGGATTATGGAAGTTCTTTGGTACACCCAACAACTTAACCGTATTGCTCAAGGTAAAGCCCCCAAACCTAAAGAGAGTGGCTTATGGGCATTTATTAAATCTGTTTTACGCAGTGGTTGGGGAACGTATGCGACGCAACGGGCAAGAATAAAATCATGAATCGATGATTAAAATAAACCGCATAAAAAAGCACTCGAAATGAGTGCTTTTTAGCTTTATTCAGTTTGTTGGTGAATAGCTCGAGTGCCAATTTCGGCTCCCGTCACTTGATCAATCACGATAGGTTTAATTTCAGTACCATTCTCAGCATCAAGGAATATAGGCATTTTTTCAGGATTTTCAAACGGTTTATGCTTACGTCCCCAAGCTCCAATCACAAACAGAACTGGTAGAAAATCTTGGCCTGCTTGAGTGAGTACATATTCTTCACGTGGAGGGTGTTCTGAATATTGTCTTTTTTCAAGTAAACCTTCATCGACTAAAACAGATAAACGTTTTGTTAGCATTGTGGGAGCAATGCCTAAACTTTTACGAAATTGGTCAAATCGAGTAAAACCTGCATGTGCATCTCGTAAGATTAGCATGCTCCATGAATCACCAAGAACTGAAAGACTTCTTGCGATTGGACAGACTTCAAGACTGGTATTTTTGCTCATAGGAAATTAATAAACTTTAAGGTAACTACTAAATTGATAGTATCATATTTCGATAGTCGTACAAGGGGCAGTTTCAGCATACATCAACTTTTATAAGAGTGAGAAAATGGTAGGGGTGAAAGTGGGTATAAATCTATGCGGTTTTAGAATTCAAGTTTCATATTTTATTGAATTTTAAATCTTAGTTAACCTGCCACTATCTCCACTAAATACCTTCCCAAACATGGCAAAATATGCCAATTTTTAGAACTGAAAGGCTTAACCCCTTTAGGATTAAGCCTTTTTTATGCCTGAACATAACTAGCTACAGTGTACACTGTCATGTACATTGCAATATTTATTGAACTCGCTGGTGTACAAGCTAATGAAAAGAACAGATATCAGACGCCGTCCTTTGTCAGATACCGTACTAGCTAACCTTGAACCTGAATTAAAAGAATATCGGGAGTTAGACGGCGAGGGTCTATATTTTCGTGTAAAGCCTGATGGCAAGAAGGCATGGCTATTCAGGTATAAAAAGGCGGATGGCAAGTAGTCATGGCTTGGCATTGGCACTTATAGCTTTAATCAACTAAAAACAACCCAATTCTTTGATTTACAAGGTAAACGCAAAATTGCGCTTAGCTAATGATATTAGACAGCACGTTTGCCAATGGCAGTAATTTTTTGCAGGACGTAGCAGGACAAAATAAAAAATTTTCCTTTTCCTTCAAAAATACGGATTCTTGTTAGACGTAGTTAGACAGAGTCAATTTATTTTAGTAGACGTAGTCTGACAGAATAATTAGTTAATAAAATAGGTAAAGCCTTGCTATATATGCCATAAAGTACAATTTAATGCCTTAGTTTCGCCGTATCTCGTTAGCCTAAATTGAAATGTCTTATCTATATAAATTCACGGCGTTATGTCGGCGGGTAATTTCAAAATAATGTATAGTGCTGGAATAAGAAGTAACTAAAAAGCAATGCGGTTTGACGTTTAAGCCTGTTTATCTTGGGAGAGGTAAGCGGGTTTTTTATTGCATTAAAAACAATCAATTGAGGTGATAAGCCCACCCAAATAATTTTATTGTAACAATTAGAAGATATACATAGATTTAAAGTTAGCTGGGGTTAAAAATGGATAAAAGTTTAAAGAATATAAATAAGCAGATTAATAGTTTCATTGAGGCTGGGAAGCAACCTGAGTTATTAATTATAGGCTATAAGACTTATACGTCTTTAATGAGCGAAGATAGATTTGCAGAAAAAATTACTAAAGATGAAACGAATCCAATTATTCGGTATTACAAGGGTATAAAAATTCAAATGGTCGCAGAAAAACATTATTTTAAAATCCAATAAATTTTAGTCTGCACAAAATTTTGCTGATACTACAGCAAGGCCCTAGCTTACAGCAGGGCTTTTTTTATTTTAAATGCATGTTTTGGGTCAGCGAAAGTGTCAGAACAAATACTTTATTTTTTAGTTATTTATACTGTATATGGAGGCTGGAATACCCCCGATAATGATTTTTCTCAAAGACTCCATGAATATGAACTTATAACAAGGAATTTAAAATGATTAAATTCTTCTGGATTACCTCATACTCGCATTTATATCATTAATACAAAAGAATCATCTATTTAAAAAATGTTTATTTATCAGGCCATATCGTAAGAATAAGAGAATAATAATGGGGGTAAAATAGTTCAGTTAAATGGATAGCATCACCTCTCATAGATATTCATAAGGAATTTCGGCACTGTTCCCTTTATATCTAGAATAATTTTAAATAAATAAAAAACTTATTAAATTGACCTCTTTTATTATTTTAACCGACTTATTAATTGTAGAAATATTATTAACGGTTAAAAGGCCATAGTTCATGTTGCTAGAAGCGATTCACAAAACAGATAAAAAATATCTGTCGAAAATGATAAAAATTATTATGTTAGGTGCGACATATGTTGCCACTAATACTATAGCGCATGCCTCAGATGATACCGCACAAAATGGTGTAACCACTCAAGTACTACCTACACTTACCATTACAGCGAATCAGCTGGGAGAAATAACAGAAAATAGCGGAATATACACACCTGGGACAATTGCTACAGCAACACGTTTAATTTTAAAACCCAGAGAAACACCACAGACAATTAGTGTAATTACCCGTCAAGAAATGGATGATTTTAATTTAAGTTCTATTGATGATGTAATGCGTCATACGCCAGGTGTAAGTGTCGTTACTTATGATAGTGAACGGACTGAATATTACTCACGCGGTTTTGCAATTCAGAACTTTCAATATGATGGTATTCCTATGAGCCGTGATTCTGCTTATTCAGCAGGAAACACTTTAAGTGACATGGCAATTTATGACCGTATTGAAGTCCTAAAAGGGGCAACTGGCTTATTGACTGGTATTGGAGATCCAGGAGCAACAATTAACCTTATTCGTAAGAAACCAACCAAAGACTTTCAAGGCAGCGCTTCAGTCGATGCAGGTTCGTGGAATACTTACCGGACTGAAGTAGATTTAAGCGGGCCAATAAATGAATCAGGAACTATTCGCGCCCGTGGTGTTGCAGCATACCAAGATAACGAATCTCAACTTGACGACTATGAGCGTAAATCGCCTGTTTTCTATGGGATATTAGAAGCTGATTTATCTGATAATACTTTACTTACTGTAGGTGCTGATTATCAGGATAGTAAGCCCAAAGGATCAACTTGGGGTGGAATCCCAATTTATGATGCGACAGGCCAATTTAATAAAATGCCTAAAAGTTTTAACAACGGGGCAAATTGGAGTAACTGGGAGCAATATACACGAACTATTTTTTCAACTTTAGAGCATAAATTTGATAATGATTGGGTCGGTAAATTGCAATTAAACCACCAAATCAATGGATATGATGCACGTCTGGGCGCTGCTGCTGGTGGAAATCCAAATCCAGTTACTGGGGGTGGTGTTTCTATGTGGCTTGGGAAATACAAAGGTGAAACCAAAAGTAATGCAGCAGACTTATATGTAACAGGCCCATTTCAGCTTTTTGGTCGTGAACATGAGCTAGTGCTCGGTGCAAATATTTCTCAAAGTACTTGGAAAAATAATGGTTATGGCGCACCAAGTGATTATAAGACCAGTGTAGATCAATATTATCAATGGAATGGCAATGTTCCAGAACCTGATTGGCAGAAAGGAAGCCATTGGACCAATGATGAAACTACTAAACAGAATGGGTTTTATGTTACTTCTCGTTTGAATTTACGTGACGATTTAAAAGTAATTTTAGGCGGGCGTGTTGCAAATTATGAATCAGAAGATACAAAAAAGTCAGGCATATTAGTGCCTTATATCGGCACTGTTTATGATTTAAATGATAATTACTCACTTTATGCGAGCTACAGTACGATATTTAAGCCTCAATCTAAAAAAGATATAAATGGGAAAGTTCTTGATCCGCTGGAAGGAGAAAACTACGAAGCGGGAATTAAGGGTGAATTTTATGATGGTCGTTTGAATGCGAGCTTGGCGTATTACCAGCTTAAACAGAACAATTTTGGTAAAGAGCTTCCAAATACTGCAACACCTTCTGGAGAGATCGCTTATGAAGCGTTACAAGGTGTCAAAACTAAAGGGGCTGAGTTAGAGGTTACGGGTGAGATTATGCCTGGCTGGAATTTACATGCTGGCTTTAATCATAAAGTATCAAAACAGGAAGGTAAGAAAGAAAGTACTTTAACCCCCGAAAATGAATTTACTCTCTATACAACCTATAAACTTAATCAATGGATTGATGGATTAACAGTAGGCGGTGGATCAAGGTGGCAAGATAAAACATGGGGTGATGTTAGCAATCCACTATACAAAGATCCAATTAAGCATGTTGTGTCTGACTATTGGTTAGTTGATGCCATGGCAAACTATGAAGTTAATGATCAATTATCGCTTTCATTTAATGTGAATAACCTTTTAGATGAGAAATATTATACGATTTTTAGCTGGTACGGCACTTATACATGGGGCGAAGGGCGTAACTATAATTTAGGACTCAAGTACAAATTTTAAGATATCTTAAGTTTTTATTAGTTCACCATTTAGGCTGTATCTCAACAGTCTAAATGGTATTTTATGTTTGAGAGCACCACATTCACTCCATAAAAGAGTTGTACTCCCGATATAGCAACCGAAGCCACTTAAAAATCCTAGCAACAGATAATTTGTACACTGGAATTTTTTATACTTAAATAAGTATTGAATAACAATTATCTATGTTGTTTGTTCAATTGACGCCACTTTTTATTAAAGCCTAAACTTTCCGCTTCTGCTTCATGATCTATTGATTCATGCGAGTCATTAATTAGGTTCATAAGTTCCGCTTGTAGCGCTCCCTCTCATGAAAGGCTTTATCTTTAACAATACTGATCCTTTTCATGAGAATGAATGGTTTTATATTTGAATTCCTTAAAATTTGGTGCAAAAAATTCAAGTCGGGTTAGTACAAAAAACATAATGATTTAGTTTGCTGTGTTAAAAAGCCCAGATAAATTTTAAAAGGCCAGTATGTCCTTCAGGGCGGTTTTCAACATTGGTTTCTTTTAAATATTTTGCTTCTAGAGACCAATTTTGATCCTGATATTGAATAGCAGGGCCAACTGCAAGGACTTGTCCTTTTTGACCAATATCATCACCGTTGAGATGATCTGATTTAACTTGTTTAAAAGCATAACCTTCTATTGCCAATTTGACATGATCATTCAGTTTGTAGCCCAAACTGTAGTCACCGGCAAAATATTCTCCAGATTTATAATGCGTGTCGTCATTTTCATCATTAAAGCTATACGACAGTTTGGTTGAAATATCTAAACCATTTGCCGGCGCGTAGGTATAAGCAATAATGGGGCGAATGGTATTGTAATTCTTACCAATATTGGCAACCACAGGCTGAGTTGCTGTGGGGGTATTGTATTTCCCCGTCGCTACGATGCCTTCAATTGCGCCAATCCAATGATGATTGCCTTGATGCCAGCCAAGCATGGAACCAAGAATTAAATCACCTAAAGCACTGTTATGATCAGACATGCCTGCCGCATTTAATCTTAAGTCGACCATAGGTTGTACGGCAAAAAAACCGAGTTGCCCACCCAAATAATTTTGTTCTGTTACCCAGACTAAACGGGGAATGAATGCGTTGACATCTAGATGAAAATCTGGAGGTCCATTGTCAAACTGTCCTGCATGATAGGTTTGGTAATAGTTTAATAAATACACTCCAGGTGGCGGTAATGCACCCGCCATCATACCTTCAGCACCTAAGGCAAATGAATCAGCACCATTTTCTGTTGCAAATGTGAGTGTACTGCTCAAGCCCATGATTAGGCTCAGAGATAGCTTTAAAGTCAGTTTTTTCATAGAAAATCCTTTTCAATGATGTTGTTATTACAAAGATTGATATCATCGATAGGCACCAATAAAAACGCTTATTGGTGCGTATTTTGCACTAAGCACTCACACGGCGACGATCAACCTCCGTCGACGGTGCTTGATCGTCTGCTTTGAGCAATTCGAAATTGAATGTAATGTGCTTGAACGGCTTATCTAAACCGCGGCGTGAGAGTTCAGCTTCATCTGTAATTTCAATGGCTTTTGCGATCAGTCCATCGCGTGTGGCAAAAGCAAAGTCATCCCAAAGATACTTATCACCTTCAATATTGAACTGCGTGGTGAGCTTGCGGAAATCTGGTGCAGAGATGAAATAGTGTACATGCGATGGGCGATTGCCATGACGACCCAGCTTATTCAGTAAGGCTTGAGTTGTACCTTCAGGTGGGCAACCATAGCCGACAGGCATGGTGGTTAAAGCAGTGTATTTTCCATCTGCATCGGTAAAAATAGTACGGCGCAAGTTGAACTCGGATTGCGCCTTATCAAAGAAAGAATAGTTTCCAAGGCCATTCGCATGCCAAATTTCAACTTTGGCATTTGGAATTATGCAACCATCGACATCGGTCACCGTTCCTTCAATAATTAAAGTATCAATGTGGTCTGATTCTGAGCCATCATCCAAACGGGCAAAACCGACTGATTCAGGTGCACCTGAAACATATAGGGGACCTTCAATAGTTCGCGGTGTACCACCCGTTAAGCCTGCTTTTGCATCGGCTTCATCCGCGCGTAAATCTAGATAATGTTCTAAGCCTAAACCCGCAGCAAGTAATCCAAGTTCATTCGCTTGGCCAGCATCGGTTAAGTATTCTAGACCTTTCCAAATTTCAGTTTGAGATAAATCTAAATCTTCGATGGCTTGGAATAAATCTCCGAGCAAGCGAACCACAATTTTCTGTATGCGTAGATCGACATCACCTGTTGCGGTATCAACATTCATTTTTTGTACAAGGGCATCAATTTGTTGACGGTTCATAATCATTATCCTTTGATTCATGAAAAGTAGAATCGAATGATCTGGAACGGACATGAAGCAGATCATTCGAAAAGGGGAAGCCATTGAAATTATTTTCAAAGTAATGGCTGAAGATAGGTATTTAAAGTATTTTTAAATATGTCTAAATAAAGCGGAACGTGCTTGATTAGAGGCACCATCAGCAGCGCTCAAGAAACGTTCGGTATGAATATCTTTTTCAAAGAGGCGGCTTTGCATCAGCGTTGAAATAGCAGCATCAATCATGGGTGGCGGACCACATAAATAGGCTTTATGGTCACTGCATTTATTTTCAAAATAATCTGCCACGGCTTCATGCACAAAACCTGTGAATCCTGTCCATTGATCTTCTGCTTTTGGCGCATTCAGTGCAGGAATGTAGCGGAAGTTTGGATAGTCTTTGACTAAGGTTTCAAACATTTCATGGTTATAGAGTTCAGAAACATCACGCGCGCCTTGGAAAAGATAGATGGTCCGTGTATCACCTTGTTCTAAAAGGTCCAAAATCATGGATTGCGGACTGGATAGACCAGAACCACCTGCAATAAAGATGGCATCTTTTTCATCCGATTTACGCACAAAAAATTGCCCATAAGGTCCTGAAACTTGAAGCTCATCGCCTACTTGAAGGGTTTTGTGCACATAGGTGGTGGCAGCACCGCCTTGTACTTGGCGAATATGTAGTTCAAGAATACCTTCTTCACTTGGCGGATTGGCAATTGAAAATGCACGAGTTCCTTCAATATTCGGCAATTGAATATTGATGTATTGCCCAGCCTGAAATTCCATTGGGCGGTCAATCTGTAAACGCACAGCTTTAATGGTTGGCGACAGCTGTTTAATATCTAAAACTTTGGCTTGGTAGTCTTGTACTAAATAGCCGAGGAAATCTTCGTCCTCATCAACATCGGCTTCAATCACCATGTCAGATTCAGGTTTACAGCAGCAGGCAAGCACTTTATTTTCTTCACGTTCAATATCCATCAGCGCAAAGGGTGAGGCTTCACCGACATCATAAAAACCGTCAGTTACCTGAACTTTACAGGTGCCGCATGTGCCATGACCGCATGCAAATGGCAGCCAAATTCCTTGACGTAAAGCGGCGTCTAAAATAGTTTGATCTTCTTCCACTTCAATGGTCATGCCCACAGGTTCAATCGTCACTTGATAACTCATGATATTTCTCCTTTATACATGTGTGCCGTTGTAGCCATTTAAACCGGGCGTCACAAAGCGCAGTAGAGATTTATGATCAAAATTTAAATCGGCCAATGTCTTAGTAAAATCAACATCTGTTAATAATTGACGATTCAATGTGAATTTCACTTTTGACCAATCGATATGTTCAAAGTCTGGATGTTGATTGAAACCCGCCTGAATTTGCTGATCAATCAAGTCTTGTAAGCTTTGTTGTGGTGAGACCACAAAAGCATGAGCTGCACAAAACAGTGTGTGATGATCCCATCCGACATAGAGCAGCATGTTGTCGCCGTAATTTTTTTGTGCATCACGTGCATCAAATTCATAGTTTTTTTGGATAGCTTGTACTGGCATGAGAAAACTCCTAAATTCCTTGAGTGTGAAGCCATCTCGAAATTTTTATTCATGAGATGACTTCTGATCCTTTTTTACTTAAGCGACATGACCTTTCCATTTTCTCCAACGTTCTTGGTCTGGAGAGCCTTCAATGTCCAGATTGTCTGCACCAACATTAAAGTTGTAGTAATCACGTAAAATGCTTTCTAAATCAGGACCGCCACAATTGCCTTGTAAAATTTGGTTGACTGGCAGCCAAGCTTGAATATATTTTTCAGGTTCACGTTCAAAAATGTCATGACAGCCATCTGAGCAGGTGTGGTAACGCTCGCCTTTATAAATACTGTCACGGTAGCTAAACATAGTCGGGTCGCCATCCATTTCCGTAAAGGTCATTGGAATCTGACAAATTTGGCACAGTTGCGGTAAGCCATTGCTATAGAAGCGTTTACCTTCAGCTTCCAACTTACGCGCCAATTCCCATTTAGGACGGTAATATTTGTCGAAAGTGTCTGGATATTTCTCAGATAACCAATCCATTTCTTCATCTGTTGGGATCCAAGTATGGAAACCAGCAGCATGGCCAAAGTTATAGAAAATCCACCAAGCTTGATGTGAAATATGTTCTTTTTCTTTCACAATCACGTCGGAATATTTCGGCATACGAATACCGTAACGGCTGAGGTCTTTAAACAATGCGCCACCCGCTTCTTCGAAATAGGTTTCCCATGCTTCTTTCCAAGACATCACTTTGTTTGGCAACATGTAATCCATCATCATGCCCACAATCGACAGTAGGCGAGTACCGCGCCAGAACCATTTATCAATCCATTCCTGAACAATCGGAACGTTATCTTCATGCTGTTCAAGTAAGAATTTGACAATTTCCAAACCTAAGGTCATGTGACGTGCTTCATCCGACTGCGCACTAAAACCAAAGGTTACGGTTGCCATATCGCCGTTATATGCTGCACCTGACATAAAAGGGACAAACAATAAGTTGGTGAGTACATATTCAAAGGAGAAACTAATCGCCAGTAAGAACTCAAATGGTCCTGCTGAACGTGCATCTTCAAAGAATGATTTCGGGACAGAGAGATACCAAACGCGGTCATGCATGTGCGCCCAGTCTTGGAAGCCGTCAAAGAATTTGTTGTAATGGCTCATGGCATGAATTTGCGTCTGTACATGACGCAGTTCATCAATCGATTGCATTTGTGAAGCAATACGTGCACCGATACCGCTAAATTGGCGGCCTACATGCGCATAACCTTGATACGCCTGATATTCCAGTGGCGTGACGGCTGTTAAAAATAGTTTAATGGCATTTAAATAGCGTTCATTGCTGACATTCATCTGACCGTTATTTTGAGAAAAAGCATCAAAAATGGCATACAGTTTTTTCTCTTTTTCTGCCTGATATTTCCAGTAAGAATCCATGGTTAAACGGAACGGGTCTTCCCATTTTGACCAATCTGTAATTTTAATCCCTTCAAACTCTTCGTAAGGAAAAGCTTCTTTACGATCTGCATAGGAAAAATCCCAATCCAAATCACGGGTCAGCATACGGTAGCGGTCTTTCGCATTAAGTTTTTTGGTTGCTGTTTTTGTCGCATTTTTTGCTTGGCTATTCATCTTGATCATCCTTTTCAATCTGTTGATGCAGTCGGCTTCTTGTATTTATTTCTTCCGTGTGGGCTTAATTCCACTGCAAAGTGAAAGTGTCATCATCTTCATCAACGTTGCCACCTAAGGTGATCATGTTGAGTTGCAGTTCTTGAATATCCCAATCTTGTCCTAGTTTTTCAGAGACAGTTTCAGCACGAACCACTAATTTTCCGAGGTTTTCCACACGAATCATGGCAGGAAGATATTGAATCGTGGCTTCTGGGTTATCTTGCTCAATCGCTTCAATGATGTAGCGTGAGGTATCGTTATCTTGTAATGCCAAATAAACTTTAGAGCTCATGTCTGCGTATCCTTATGCAACCGATTCTAATTCAAGGGTTAAACCTGCTTTTTTACTGCGTTCTGCAATGACCGCTAAGCCATTGTCTATAGATGTATGTCCAAGAGCAGTATTTGACCATGCACTAAAGGCTTCAGTTACTTGAGGTAAAAGTGTGTCTATCCACCCTTGAATTAAGGCTTTATTTTCTTCAGATTCAGCAATGGCTGTTTTTAAAACAGGGTCTGACCATTTGCGTAAATCGGTTAAACAGTCCTTCATAAATTCGGTCAACATCGCGACATCACGTGCGCCGTGCTCAACCAGCCATTGATCCAGTTCACCGTAAACCAGAGTTTGCATTAAGCTGTCGATGAGTAGGTTTTGTAGGACATACAGTTTGAACCAATCGTGTTCAGTTAAGCTTTGTTCACACAGTTTGCGGAGCGGTTGCCAAGAGGCATCATTCATCCAGCTATCTTTGGCTTGTTGTAATGATTCACCTGTATTGCCATCAATGAGTAAGCCAATACGAGAGAGATATTGCGCCATGCCCAAACGATCCATTGCCGCAAAAATAAAAGCTTGAGTAATGACCGTGCCATAACCATAGGCACTGCCTGACATCATGTGTAGATTGGCGGTTTGCTCGACATAACGGAACGGTAATAAGCAGTGAATGATTCTTTGCTTAACTTCATCACTTAGATTTTCAATCAAATGGCGTTTTTCAAAGAATGAGTAATTGCTTTCAGCGGTCTCTTGTAAACGTGCACGATGCTGTACATAAGCACCATAATAAAATTGACGCGGATCTTTAAATACATACCAGTCTTGCATTTGTAACGCGGTATGGGTGTGATCATTTAAAGTTTTGTCTAGTTTCCACAATGGGCGATAATGAAAATTGGTAGTACCTTGTACATCAAAACTGACTTCTTGATAACGAGTCGCAGGCTTTTTACCAAAACGACGTTCGATATACGCATAAGTTTGACGAATAGGTTCTAAGTTGGATGTTTTAATTTCTAAAGTCATCACGATTTCCTTATGGGCTTAAGATGGATCTTCTTGATCTAAATGTTCACGAACTTGGCTCAGGACTGTTGGTTCAACGCCATAACGCCATTTATCTTCTTGTGCGTCATTCCATGCTCGCTGCGCTTCAGTCATTTCTACAACATGATTGATTTCGCAAAAATGTTGAAATGCTTGCTGGGGGAGAATGAGTTCGACAAAAAGTGTTGGGTCGTGGATTGCGAAGTCAAATTCAACAAACTTGGCATGACGGTCACCTGTTACACGAATGTATTTGGTGAGTTGGTCATGTTGTAGCGCTTGAGTCATTGGAATCATCCTTTTATCTCTACACTGAAATCATTTCAGTGATGCAACCTTGCATTTATTGATAGAGATATATCAAAACTCATGCCAACTTTTATTAATTATTATTAATCAATTGTTTATGTTTTTTATCTGCTTTTTTATATTATTTGAGCGATAAAAATTCATTATTTGATGAACTTAAAAATGTTTGATTTCATCAAATAATGAATGGTTAGGTGGGGAATTTGAAAATACTTTTTATAGGTCTAGTGATTTATATCTATATGATTTTATAGTTTTAATTCAAAAATACCTTATAGGTATAAAGTTATGATAATAAGGTAGTAAAGCTTTTTAGTTAGAAGTGGGTAAGATAGGGGGGAGACCTATAGCCAAGGATGGATATTCAGTCATGCCTCAAGCCAAAGATGCGAATTTTTATACTCAAATTTTGGAGAAAAACAAAGATATTCAAGATTTACTGGATAAAATTCAGTTTGATAGTCAGCATGGAAAAATTTGGTTTGAAGAAAATCGTATGCTGCTGATGCATACCAGCATCATGGGCTTTTTAAGAAAAGATTTGTATAACATGTTGGGTTGGGAACGGACTAAGCGTTTTTTTATTCGTCTGGGTTATCAGGCGGGTGTGAGGGATGCAGAAGTCACTTCTAAATTACGTCCGAATTTAAATGAAGCTGAAGCATTTATGGCTGGACCGCAAATGCATGGTATTCGTGGCATGGTTCAAGTTGAAGTCAATGAACTTCAATTAAGTCATGATGAACATGAATTTTATGCGGATTTTAACTGGCGAAATTCATTTGAAGCGGAAGTTCATTTAAGTGAGTTTGGTGCTTCGGAAGAATCAGCTTGTTGGATGTTATTGGGTTATGCCTGTGGTTATACCAGTCTGGTCATGGGGCAAACCATTATTTATCAAGAAACCCATTGTGTTGCCAAAGGGGATGATTGTTGTCGAATTATTGGTAAACCTTTAGATGAATGGGAAAATGCCGATGAATTGATCCAGTTTATGTCACCCGATCCAGTGTCTGATGAATTAATTGCCTTACAGGCGGAACTGAATGAGTTAAAGAAAAATATCTATACAGATATAGAAGCAGACTACACCATGTTCAATTCTATTGGTGAATCAGTTGCATATCGTAAAGTCTGTGATCTTTTGAAAAAGGCAGCAGGTAGCAAGGTTGCTGTATTACTGCAAGGTGAAACTGGGGTCGGTAAGGAAGCTTTTGCACGAGGGATTCATGAAGGTAGTTCCCGTAAAGGGCAGCCATTTGTTGCTGTAAACTGTGCCTGTATTCCGCCAGATTTAATTGAAGCAGAGCTTTTTGGTGTAGAAAAAGGTGCATTTACAGGTGCAACGCAAACTCGGAGTGGAAAATTTGAACGTGCCCATCAAGGAACTATTTTTTTAGATGAAGTGATTGAGCTTTCACCACGTGCACAAGCAGCTTTATTGCGGATGTTACAAGAAGGAGAATATGAGCGAGTAGGTGATCATCAAACTCGAAAGGCTGATGTGCGTCTGGTTGCAGCCACCAATGAAAATTTGGAACAAGCCGTAAAAGATGGGCGATTCCGTGCTGATTTATATTATCGATTAAACATTTTTCCAGTCATTATTCCACCGCTGCGTGAGCGCCGTGATGATATTCCGTTATTGATTACGCACTTCTTATCGCGTTTTGAAAATATGTATGGAAAGACTTTAAAAGGTTTAAGTGACAAAGCCAAAAACTTTGTTATGACTTATGAATGGCCTGGTAATATTCGTGAACTTGAAAATTTATTAGAGCGGGCGACCTTACTGACGGATCATCAGCAGGAAATTAAACTTAGTCATTTGTTTCCGCAGATTAAACAAGATATTGAAACAAAGCCTAAAAAAGTGGACTTAGATGCAGTGATACAAGATGGCTTTTGTTTGGAAGATCATGAAAGACAACTGATTTTTATCGCAATGCAAAAAGTGAATCATAATGTTTCTGAAGCAGCCCGTGTATTGGGTATTAGCCGAGCGGCTCTGGATTATCGTTTAAAAAAGCAGGCTATTAATGGTAAGAAAGCGTAGATTTTAATTAAGCACAGATTGGCTGTTATGATTAGTTTTTTTTTAAAGATAAAATTTTCAAGATTGCTTGATATGGCTGAAAGCCTTCTAAGATGAACTCAGCAATCAATTTGATGAAGTCTTTAGTCTTACCATAAGAAGGGCTTCATAATAAAATAAGCGATTTTTAATGGTAAGCATACGGTGGATAACCTACTTTCATAATTGTAAATTTATCAATAGGCGAAGAGTACGGCCATTTCTATAAATCATGGATTATTCCATTTGCCGAATTCAAGTGATAAGTCTAGCCATGGACTGCCCGTTCGAGCAATTCATAATACAGTTTTAAGGAGTAATCTATTATTTTACAATTACGACCGCAATCTGTAATTTATCTAAGTAGTGGAATTCCATTTTTACTTATTAAGCATCTGTAGGTATATCTCTATCCATCTTGCGATTATAAACGTTGGATAATAATTTACTTAATCCTCAACAGACCTTGGGTTCTTAAGGATAATTGTTTGTACCTTTAATTTTTATAAAGTATTAGAGCAACAACTGAATTCATGTAATATTAAGTTGTTGCTTTTTGTATTCTAAATATAAATAAATTTAGAAATTTTATTTGCATATTCAATGACATTTTGAGCAACATCACTTCTAAATTCATCTTCCGAATAGGTGCTTAAAGGACAACTGACAGATATTACTGCCGCTACTTCTTGAGTCGCTTGACTGTAAATTGGCGCAGCACAAGCCGCCATATCGGTATTAAAGTGTCCCCAGCTCACCATAACTGGCTGTTTACGGACTTCGCTCAAACGTGCCATCAGCGAGCCGATATCACGCGGTGTACGTTCAGAATACACTTTCCAATCCGTAAAATTATCGTAGCGTTTAATTACTTCAGATTCAGGCAAACGGGATAATATTAATTGCCCAATAACAGTTGCATGTGCAGGCCAGCGTGTACCGATATGCACATTGCTGGTGAATGGCCCAATTGACTGTGCATTGCTGATAAAGACGATATCTGTGCCTTCCAAGATAGAAAGGTGTACTGCAATTTTAATTTTATCGCGCAACTCCAGCATCAGCGGGGAAGCTAGATCCGTCAAGGATGATTTTGACAGACTGTTAAAACCCAGTTCCATAACATTGCTGTTAAGGGCATAGGTTTTTTGCGACATTTTTCTCAAATAGCCACAATATTCTAAAGTATGAATTAAGCGGAAAGCACTGGAGCGGTTCACATCTATTTTTTCAGCAATTTCAGAAATTGTCATTTCTTGATTATTTTGATCAAACAATTTTAATACGGCTAAGCCACGTACCAAACCTGGTACTAAGTAACGCTCATCATTATTGGATTCAGTTTCTTGCTCTAAAAGGGCATCTGTATTTATTGAATTCATTGCCAAGCTAACCTGTGTTGATTATGAAAGTTCCCTATATAGAGAAGCTCTTAAACTATATTTTAGCTGGCAATTTTTCATATCACAATGTTTATATACAAAACTTTTTTTCGTAAATAAAACATTAAAAAATGTGAAATTTTAATAAGCTTTTGATAAACATCATTATATAAAGATTGACAACTTGTTTGGTCAGATATTATCCTATCAACTATGTTTTAAATATTAAATTATGTTTTGCATATAAAACACGGAAGATAAGTACATGAACTGGATATCTATTTGCAAAGTGGACGAAGTCGCTGAGGAGCAACCTAAAGCGATTGAAATCGAAGACAAAAAAATTGGTGTCTTTGTGATTGAGGAAAATTATTTCGCTGTTGAAAATGTTTGTCCCCATGCATATGCATTACTTACTGAAGGCTTCATTGAGGGAGTCACAGTTGAATGCCCACTACATGAAGCGATTTTTAATTTAGAAACGGGTGCTTTGGAAAGTGGGCCCGGGTGCAGAGACCTATGTACATATCCTGTCAGAGTTCAGAATGGAGAAGTTCAAATTCAGCTCTAAACAGTGCAGAAAAGGAAATATTCGAATGAAAGAATTTAATGAAAAGCTCACAAGATGGATTAATGCAACACCTTCAAAAGATGCGGGTATTAACAACATTCAAATTCCGGGTGATGTCGAACATTTGGTTTGGCAAAACCGCAGTCGTGCACCTAGCCAGTATGAATTAGATTTTGTACAACATTTAATTCAAGCATTTAGCAAGGATGTGACAGAGCTGGGTACTTTGACTGATGCTTTAAACCAGCAAGGATTTAGAACAGTTGCTGGGAATTTATGGACTACCGAAGGCTTCTCTAAAGAAATGCAGCGCTTAGGGTACTAACAGGATATAAGGACATCATTATGACAACAGGAATTGATATTGAACAATACTTGGATCTGGGTTTACGGGATCAATGGTATCCAGTATTGGCAAGTTGGGAAGTAGGTTCAAATCCAGTTGGTATTACCCGCTTAGGTGAAAACATTGTGGTTTGGCGCGATGACCAAGGCAATGTTCATGCTTTGGAAGACCGCTGTCCGCACCGCGGGGCGCGTTTGTCATTGGGCTGGAATTTAGGCGACCGTGTAGCGTGCTGGTATCACGGTGTTGAAGTTCGTCATGATGGCGTTGTCGAAGATGTACCGGCAGTCCATGACTGTCCATTAAAAGGTAGTGACTGCGTGAAGTCTTACCAAGTCAAAGAAATGCACGATGCTATTTTCATTTGGTTTGGTATAGATGCAGCCGAAGTGCCAATAGAATTAATACTGCCAGATCAACTTGCAAGTGAAGAGTGGAGTTCATTTTTATGCATGGCAGATTGGAAAGTGAACCATCAATATGCCATTGATAACGTGATGGACCCAATGCATGGCACGTACTTGCATTGCACATCGCATTCGATGGCGGATGGTGAGCGCACTGCAGATATGAAGCATCGTCCAACAAAAGATGGCTTTGTATTTGAAAAAGAAGGTCAAACAGGCGTGAACTTTGACTGGGTTGAATATGGTCAAACGGGAGCCGCGTGGCTCCGTTTATCTATTCCTTACCGTAAACAATTTGGGCCGGGTGGTGAGTTCTGGATCGTTGGTTTTGCGACCCCAATTGATGCCAAAAATACACGTGTGTTCTTCTGGCGTTGCCGTAAAGTTTCAGGCTGGCAAAGGAATGTATGGCGCTTCTTGTACCGTCAACATCTTGAAAAATTGCACTGGGATGTGCTGGAGCAAGACCGCATAATTCTTGAAAATATGGCGCCAAATGCTCGTCAACATGAATTCTTATATCAACATGATGTGGGCTTATCACGCCTGCGCCGTTTAATGAAAAAAGAAGCTGAAAAGCAAATTAAAAAATTGACTGCACTGCGTTCAGCACAAGATGCCAACCGTATTGAAATGAAGGAAGCTGCCAATGGCTAGCCTACAGATTTTAGCGGGCAAACGCATTCTTGTGACAGGTGCTGCGCGTGGCTTAGGGCGTGATTTCGCTCAAGCTGCTGCAGAGGCTGGCGCGGCTGTAGTTATGGCAGATATCTTGGACGATTTGGTACAAGAAGAAGCCGATCAATTGGCGAATGTAGGCTTGATTGCTTCTGCAGTCCATATTGATTTAAGTCAGAAAGTATCTATTCAACAAGCCGTGCAAACAGCAGTCAGCACACTGGGCGGATTAGATGGTTTGATTAACTGCGCAGCACTGGCAACAGGCGTTGGCGGTGTAGACATGATGGAATATGACGAAGCACTTTGGGACCGCGTTATGACGGTCAATGTGAAAGGCACGTGGCTGGTTTCACAAGCCTGTGTACCGCATTTGAAGGCTTCAGGTCAGGGTAAAATTATTAATATTGCCTCTGACACAGCTTTATGGGGCGCACCGAAATTGATGGCTTATGTGGCCAGCAAGGGTGCAATTCTTTCTATGACGCGCTCAATGGCAAGTGAGCTGGGCGTAGACAATATTTGCGTCAACACCATTAGCCCAGGCCTGACTTTGGTAGAGGCGACCGAATATGTACCGCAGTCGCGTCATGATTTGTATATCAATGGAAGAGCAATACAGCGTCAGCAACTTCCACAGGATGTGAACGGCACAGCGATTTATCTGCTTTCAGATATGTCTTCTTTTGTGACGGGACAGAATATTCCTGTGAATGGCGGTTTTGTATTTAATTAAGGAAAAAAGCATGATTACAGGAATTGAAGTCCTTAAATTTGGTGTCGAAGACCGCCAAGAGGCGAATACATTTTTAGCTGATTTTGGCTTGAAAGCTGTTGATTCAGATATTGATGGTACAGATTTATACCAAACGCAAAATGGTAGCAAAATTTATTTATTCGATATTGCCGATGCGCGTTTGCCAGAAGCAATTGAAGCTGGTTCAACACTGCGTGAAGTGACATGGGGTGTTGGCAATCAAAAAGATTTTGAAAAATTAAAAGCTGATTTAGCTAATGAACCTGGATTTGTAAGCTCAGCATCGCATGTACAATGCCGTGACCCGAATGGCATGACTATTGTTTTTGAAAAAAGCATCACGCATGAATTGCCAGCAGCGAAAACGGAAGGTATTAACCAGTTTGGCAATGTGCAACGTGTCAATGCAGCCAGCCCTGTATATGAAAAAGCTGAGCCAGTGGCGATTGGTCACGTGGTTTTTTTCACCCCAGATTTGCCAAAGGCACAAGCATTTTATATTGAAAAAGTCGGTTTCCATTTGTCAGATGCTTACCGTCAGCGTGGTGCATTCTTACGCTGCCGTGGTGAAGGTTTCCATCATGATTTATTTCTGCTGTCACTTCCGAATAAACCTGCGGGTTTAAACCATGTTGCCTTTGTAGTGCGTGATATTCATGAAGTGATTGGTGGGGGTTTAAGCATGAACCGTCAAGATTGGTCGACCTTTATTGGCCCGGGCCGTCACCCAATTTCATCGGCGTATTTCTGGTATGTCAACTCGCCATTGGGCGGTGCTTTCGAGTACTACACCAATGATGATTATTTGACTGAAGAATGGAAACCGCGCGAAGAGGAACATAGCTTAGCGTTATTTACTGAGTGGGCGATTGACGGTGGTTTAGACCATGAAACTCGCCGCCAAGTCAAACCAGCTTAACAGTGAATGATGATAAGGAGATCAGCATGAACAGGATTGTGATTGTAGGCGCAGGTCAAGCAGCAGGGTGGGCAGTTCACACCTTGCGCGGTCAAGGTTTTGGCGGAGAAATTCATGTGGTATCTAACGAAGATCAAGTCTTTTATGAACGCCCGCCATTGTCTAAACAAGTGCTGTCGCAAGAAGCGGAAATTGAAAGCCTGAATCTATTTTCAGCAGATCAAGTGAATGATTTTTCCGTGACTTGGCATAAGCCAGACCATGCAGTAAAACTGGATAAAGCGGATAAAACTGTACATTTAGAAAGCGGAACGGTTTTGGCCTATGACAAATTGTTGATTGCCACTGGCAGCCGAGCGCGCATTCCTATTTCTGCTTGGTCAAGCATGCAAAATGTCTACACTTTGCGCGACATTAAAGACTGCCAAAAATTAGCTGAAAAATTAAAATTGGCAGAACACATTGCAGTCATTGGCGGTGGATGGATTGGTCTTGAAATTGCTGCTACAGCATGTAAGCAAGGTAAGAATGTTGAAATTTTTGAGTATGGATCACGCTTATGTGCACGGAGTGTGAGTCCTGAAGTTTCTGATTTTTTAAAGCAATTGCATGAAGAAGCAGGTACTGAGATTCATTTGAATGCAACAAAATTGCATTTGATTGAAACCGCAGATCAAAAAGTTGAAGTATTTGATGCAGACATTAAATTAAAACTATTTGACTGTGTTGTGGTTGGTGCTGGGGCGGAAATTGCCAAAGAATTAGCATCGCAAGCAGAGCTTGATGTCAAAGACGGCATTGTGGTGAATGAATTTGGTCAAACCTCTGATGTGGATATTTATGCAGCAGGTGATGTGGCAATTCACCCAAGCTTGGGTTACTGCATCCAATCTTGGGCTAATGCGCAAAATCAGGCAATTGCAACAGCTAAATCGATGCTAGGTGAAATGACAGCATATCAAGATATTCCTTGGTTATGGTCAGACCAATATCAATGCAATATTCAAATTTTAGGCACCTATCAGCCTAAAAAAACACATCAGGTGGTGATTCGTAAAACTTTGGATATGCAAATTACGTTTTTCTATTTAGATGAACATCATCAGCTACTGAATGTGATTGCAGTGAATGACTCGAAATTGGTGAAACTGGCAAAACGATGGATGGCTAGTCATCGGGAGTTGGATCCAGCACAGTTGCAAGATCCAGAATTTAATCTGATGAAATTAAAATAGTCGTTCAGACTCAAAATATTAGGCCATGAATTAAAGGATTTACCATGGATAATGATGCAAAAACAGGGATTAAGCATTGGACACCTGCAATCATTTTAATGATCTGCGTCGTGCTGGCTTTCTTTGACAAGATCAGTATTGCCGTATTGTTTTCTGATACAACTTTCCAGCAGGCAATGGGCATAGGACAAGATAAAGCAAAATTGGGTTGGTTAATGACGAGCTTTCTATTGGCTTATGGCTTTTCTTCAATGTTCCTAAGCTTTTTAGGCGATATTTTTTGTCCCAAAAAAATGCTGCTTTGGAGTGTAACTTCATGGGGTTTACTCATGATTTTAATGGGCTTCACCACAGATTACACGACTATGTTGACGCTTCGTGTCTTATTAGGTTTAGCAGAAGGTCCATTATTTGCCTTGGCTTATACCATTGTGAAGCAAACCTATACAGATCGTCAGCAAGCGCGTGCATCGACTATGTTCCTTTTAGGAACGCCTATGGGCGCATTTTTAGGCTTCCCAATTACAGCATTTGTTTTAGCACATTATGACTGGCATACAACTTTCTTTGTGATGGGTGCAATGACCTTTGTGGTATTGGCATTGATTGTTTTTGGTCTACGTAACTTACAGCTAAAACGCACTGTAGATTTAGAAGGTGTTGGCAAGCGCGTCAATTTCAGTACACATTTAAGCAATACCAAATCATTGTTAAGCAACTCTTCGTTTTGGTTACTGTGCATCTTTAACATTGCTTTGATGACTTACCTTTGGGGTCTCAACAGTTGGGTGCCATCATATTTAATTCAAGACAAGGGCTTTAATTTAAAAGAGTTCGGTATTTACTCAAGCTTGCCATTTATTGCCATGCTCATTGGTGAGGTTGTCGGCGCATTTCTATCTGACAAATTGGGTAAACGTGCCATTCAAGTCAGCGGTGGGTTACTTGTCGCAGGTATTTTCATGTACTTGATGGTGATTGCAACCAATCCAATGTTGGTCATTTTAGCAATGTCTTTAAGCGCAATGGCATGGGGTTTTGGGGTAGCGGCAGTGTTTGCTTTATTAGCGCGCATTACCACAGCAGATGTTGGTGCGACCGCAGGCGGTATTTTCAATGGCCTAGGTAACTTCGCCAGCGCTTCAGCGCCAGTCATTATTGGCGCAATTGTAATGCAAACAGGCAGTTTCAATATTGGTATTACTTTCTTGGCGGCCGTGGCTGTTATTGGGTCGTTCTTCTTATTGCCCTTACTTAAGCGTTATTAATCATTCACTACTATTTATACCGTCATGTAGCAAGCAATTAGCGCTATGTAACGGTCAATATCCAAACTAGATGAGATACAGCTCCACTTTTTGTGAAATTGCATAGAGCTGAAAAAGGAGAAAGTCATGTCTGTACAACAATTTGAATCTTGGAAACAGCCAGCAGAGCAGTCACTTGAAGACTGGATTGGCGGACGTATTGCACGTTTTGAAACCCGTAAATATGACTTTGATGCTTTGAAGTTCCAAGCAGATTATGATCCAAAGTACCGCCGTGCGCAAATGCGTTACATGGGGACAGGTGCAACAGGTATTGCCAGCGACAATAACACTGTTCCTGCAGAAAACTTCACGTTCTCTACCATGGTTTTGCCACCACAATGTGAAGGTCCGTTGCATATTCACCATGACGTAGAAGAAGTGTTCTTCATGCTACGCGGTGAAATTGATTTGTTCATTGAACATGAAGGTGAAAAATTTTCGACTCGCTTAAAAGAGCGTGATTTGATTTCTATTCCACCAGGCATCTATCGTGGTCTATTTAACCCAGGTAAAGAAGATGCCTTGATGTGTGTGATGTTGGGGACGGGGAAACCAACAATTCCGAACTATCCGCCTGAACACCCGCTTTCGCAAATCAAGCGTTAATTTTTTAAGGAAGTGATGTGATGACTTTAATTGATCAGTTGGCGCAATTTGAATTAAAAACCGTTCAGTTTGACGGTGTGCAACAATCTTACCGCGAAGCGGGTACAGGCAAAGCCTTGATATTGTTGCATGGCATCAGCTCTGGCTCAGGTTCTTGGGTTAAACAGCTGCAAGATTTAAGTCATCATTTTCATGTCATTGCATGGGATGCGCCAGGCTATGGTCTGTCTGACTGTTTAGCCGTGGCACATCCTAATGCAGAAGATTATGCACAGCGTTTAAAAGGCATGTTGGATGCCTTGGGTCTAAGCAAAGTTATTTTGGTTGGGCATTCATTGGGTGCAATGCAGGCTGCTGCATTTAATGCCTTATATCCAGACACTGTAGATACATTGGTCATTGCCAATGTGGCGCAGGGCTACAAAGGTTTTAATGCGCAAAAACAGCAAGATATTTTTGAAAAACGTCCAGAAATGCTGCAAAGCTTAGGTGCTTCTGGCATGGCGCAATCGCGTGGGCCGCACTTGGTTGCACATGCATCGGCAGATGCTTTGGTGTTAATTGAAGCGGTGATGCAAAACATTCATTTAGATGGTTTTACAGATGCATCGTATTTACTAGCTTATGACGCAATTCAAAGTTATTTAAGCCCAGAGCAGCAAAACATTCATGTCGTGAAAGGTATGGCGGATGGCATTACGCCTCCACAAGATATTCAAGCATTGGTAGATCAGTTTCAACTGAAGAAGTGCTATGAAATTGCAGATGCAGGTCATTTAAGCTATTTGGACCAAGCAGCGCAATTCAACCAAATTTTATTGTCGCTTAATTAAGCACTGATGTGAGATAGGGAAATGAGCTTCCAATTAAATGGAAAAAAGGCAGTGGTTACCGGTGGCTCGTCTGGCATTGGACTGGCAACGGTAGAGCTTTTAGTAGCAGAAGGTGCACACGTTGCATGGTGTGGCCGTGACGAACAGCGGTTAAACGAATCAAAAGCACTGATTTTATCGCGCTACCCAAATGCCAAAGTATTGACATCAACCTGCAATGTTTTAGACAAAGTAGACGTCAAAAAATTTGCAGATCAAGTACAAAATGAATTTGGCGGAGTCGATATTTTAATTAATAACGCAGGCCAAGGCCGTGTTTCAAATTTTGAAAATACAGAAGATGAGGACTGGATTAAAGAAGTTGAGCTGAAGTACTTCAGCGTTCTGCATCCAATCCGCGCATTTTTGCCTGCATTAAAGCAGTCGGACTGTGCATCCATTACCAATGTGAACTCTTTATTGGCGTTGCAGCCTGAACCGCACATGATTGCGACATCATCTGCACGTGCGGCTTTATTAAATTTAACCCATTCATTGGCACATGAGTTTTCGCAATACAGTATTCGCGTGAACTCAATTTTATTGGGCATGGTGGAATCTGCGCAGTGGAAACGCCGTTTTGAAACTCGTTCTGACCAAAATCAGCCTTGGGAAGAATGGATTGGCAATATTGCAAAAAAACGCGGTATTCCAATGGAGCGTTTGGGCAAGCCAGAAGAGCCAGCCCGTGCTTTGGTGTTCTTGGCTTCGCCAATGGCATCTTATACCACGGGTTCTGCAATTGATGTTTCTGGCGGCTTTAACAAGCATTTATAAGGTGGGCTTATGAAACAGTTAATGATGATTGGTTTTGGCGCAATGGCGAATGAAGTTCGGATGCATTTGCCTAAAGACCTTGAGCTGAAATGGGTGGTTGTACCTGAGCGCAGCATTGAAAGCGTTCAGAAGGCTGTGTCAGCAGATGTGCAGGTCATTTCCAATATTGATGACTGTGACGGTACACCAGACTATGTCATTGAGGTGGCGGGTCAAGCTGCTGTAAAAGAACATGCAGAAAAAGTGCTGGAAAAAGGCTGGAACATTGGCTTGATTTCAGTGGGTACTTTGGCAGATAGCGTATTTTTTGCGCAATTGCAAAATACTGCAGAACAGTCGGGCGCACATATTCATTTGCTGGCTGGCGCGATTGCAGGCATTGATGGCATTTCAGCAGCCAAAGAAGGCGGTTTGGAAAAAGTCACTTATAAAGGCTGCAAAAATCCAAACAGCTGGCGCGGAAGCTACGCAGAAAAATTGATTGATTTAGACCACGTGACAGAACCAACGGTTTTTTATACAGGTACTGCACGTGAAGCCGCTTTGAACTTTCCAGCCAATGCTAATGTGGCTGCAACTATTGGACTGGCAGGCATTGGCATGGATGAAACCATGGTTGAGTTGACGGTAGATCCGAATATTAGCCAAAACAAACACACCATTATTGCCGAAGGGCGTTTTGGTCAAATGAGTATTGAAATGATTGGTGTGCCTTTGGAAAGTAATCCAAAAACATCAACACTGGCAGCACTGAGTGTGATCCGTGCATGTAGAAACAGCGTAGATGCAATTCAGATTTAAAAGGATTTGGTGAGTGCCATGGTAAAAGAAATTTATATTGCGGGTGAATGGCGTCTAGGACGCGGTAATGTTATTCAAAGCCTATTTCCAGCAGATAATTCTGTGAATGCAGAAATTTCAACAGCTACACTTGAAGATGTTGAAGAGGCGATTATTAAAGCAGATCAAGCTTGGCGTAAGCCTGAGTGGCGTGATTCATTGCCGCATGAGCGCGCGAAAATTTTGTACCGTGTTGCAGACATCATTGAAGCCCGTGTAGATGAATTGTCTAAACTACAAACCCGTGACAATGGTAAGCCCTTGTCTGAAACTCGTGCTTTGGTGATGAGTGCGGCTGCTACAGCACGTTTTAATGCGGCAGCCTGTGAAACCTTTAATGAAGAACTGACCACACAGCGTTCGTCTGATTTTATGACAATAAGTGTGCATGAGCCTGTTGGTGTGGTGGCAGCAATTACACCTTGGAACTCGCCGATTGCCAGTGAAGTGCAAAAGCTGGCACCTGCCATTGCAGCTGGCAATGCCGTCATTTTAAAGCCTGCGGAAGCAACCTCTTTAATTGCTTTGGAATTGGCAAAAATCTTTGAAGAAGCGGGTTTGCCAAAAGGCATTTTAAGTGTATTGGTGGGGCGTGGTTCAGTTATTGGTGACGCGATTGCACAGCATCCATTGGTACGCAAAATTTCTTTTACGGGCGGTACATCTACTGGTCGTCATTTGGCACATGTTGCTGCTGAAAAGTTGATTACCACGTCTTTAGAGTTGGGGGGGAAATCACCAACCATCGTACTGCCAGATGCAGACATTGAAATTGCAGCCAAAGGTATTGCTTACGGTATTTTCAGCTCTGCTGGTCAAGCATGTATTGCAGGTTCGCGTTTATTTATCCATCAGTCTATTTATGAAACTTTATTAAAGCGTTTGATGGAAATTACAGAAGGCTTACGTGTAGGTCATCCTGAACAGCTGAATGTACACATGGGATCTTTGATTAACCAAAAACATTTAGAGTCTGTGCACCGCTATGTGGAATTAGCCAAAGCGGAAGGCGGTAAAGTCATTACTGGTGGTGAAGCCATTACTGATGGTGAGTTTGCCAACGGCAGTTTCTATAAGCCGACCATTATTACGGGTTTAAGTAACAGTGCGCAAACTTGCCAAGAAGAAATTTTTGGCCCTGTGTTAGTGGTAATACCTTATGAAAACGAGCAGGACTTAATTGCGCAAGCCAATGATAGCTGTTTTGGTTTGGCGGCAGGCATCTGGACAGAAAACTATCGAAAAGCATGGAAAATTGCCCGCACTTTAGAAGTTGGCACGGTTTGGATTAACACCTATAAAAAATTCTCGATCAGCGCGCCATTTGGCGGATTTAAAGACAGCGGAATTGGCCGTGAAAAAGGACGCCTCGGTATTTTGTCTTATATGCAGCAAAAAAGTATTTATTTGGGTTTAAACGAACAAGCCAATCCGTGGGCAGACTAGCAAATTAATTTAACCAAGAATCAATAAATTTAAGAATTAAGGAAATTAAGAATGACTGAACGTGTAAATGTAGGCGAAGCAATCGCACGCGTATTAGAACAGCACAATGTAGAGAGCATCTATGGTGTAATTTCAATTCATAACTTGCCAATAGCAGACGCCGTTGGACGTCGTGAAAAAACGCGCTTTGTTGCAGCGCGCGGTGAAGCTGGTTCTGTGACCATGGCAGATGCACATGCCCGTTTTAAAGGTTTAGGCGTGGCACTGACCAGTACAGGTGCAGGTGCAGGTAATGCGGTGGGTTCTTTAATTGAAGCCATGAATGCAGGTAGTCCTGTATTGCATTTAACAGGTCAGGTCGAGCGCGAGTATTTAGACCGTGACGCGAGTTTTATTCATGAAACTAAAGATCAATTGACCTTCTTAAAAGCGTCAAGTAAAGCAGCTTTTCGGATTACTAGCCCAGACAACGCTGTGGGCATCATTCGCGAAGCTATCCGTGTGGCAACGACTGTGCCAATGGGTCCTGTCAGTGTAGAAATTCCAATTGACGTGCAAGCTGCAGAAATTGATTTACCTTCAAATTTAGGTCCTGTGAAAGCCATGCAATTACCGCAGGCTGATGATGCTGAAATTCAATTAATTACTGAAGCGTTGAAAAAAGCCAAACGTCCTGTATTCTGGATTGGTGGTGGTACTTTAAATGCGGTGGAAGAAGTCAAAGCGATTGCAGATTTAGGCATTCCAGTAGTATCTTCAACGCATGCCCGTGGTGTATTGGCAGATGAGCATCCACGTACTTTAGGTGCCTTCCATAACTCTGCAGCAGTAGAAAAATTGCTGAAAGAAGCAGACTTACTGGTAGTTGCGGGCTCTCGCTTACGCAGTAACGAAACCAAAACTTATTCGGTCGAGTTCCCTGCAAATATCATTCAAATTGATGCCAACCCAGTGGCGCAGCAGCGTAACTACAAGGTTTCACAATTTGTTTGTGCAGATACCAAAGATACTTTGGCACGTGTACTCACTGCTTTAAATGGCATAAACAAAGTAGATGCATCTTACGATGCTGAAATTAAAGTGGCACGCGAAAATGCAGTTGAAGCACTGCGTACTCAAATGGATCAATACGCTTTAATCTGCGATCACTTACGTGCAGCTTTGCCGGAAGATGGTATTTTTGTTCGCGACATCACCATGTCTGGTAGCACATGGGGTAGCCGTTTGTTCCCAGTGCAAACACCCAACAAAAACATTCACTCTTTGGCAGGGGCAATTGGTCTTGGCCTTGCGCATGCTATTGGTTCATCGATTGCTAACCCAGACAAAAAAGTGGTGGGCTTGGTGGGTGATGGTGGCCTAATGCTGGGTATCGGTGAAATTGCGACTATGGCGCAAGAGAACACCGATATGGTGCTAATGGTGATGAATGACGGTGGTTATGGCGTGATGCGTGGTATTCAAAATAACTACTTTGGTGGCCGTCAATACTTCAACGAATTGCATACTCCAGACTACCGTTTATTGGGCGAGTCTATGGGTGTGAAGAGCTGGAAAGTGGGCAGTGCAGATGAGTTTAAAACCGCAATTCAAGAAGCCATTGACCTGAAAGGCCCTGCTGTAATTGAACTAGATATGAATGCCATTGGCCCATTGAAATTTTCTGGTCCGCCGCAGAAAAAATTGTATTAATTCAACTGGGAAATTATTTTCTAGTTACATCATTGAATCCATTGATTGTGCAATTTTTAATGAAAGATTGCACAATCATATGCAGTATTAAGATGAATATTCCTAAGTTTTGCCTCAGGCAATAGCTTCGATTCATTTGAAATTGCATGCAGTAGAAAAATTTGAAAAGTGTGAATTGCCACAAGGACAGCTGGCTGTTCATGCATTGCTAAGACTGTTTTGATAAAAAATAGGTGGCAAAAGTAGACTAATTTTTTTTAGTCAAAAATACAAATAAACAATGTTTTGTATGTGAAACAAAATGATTATAGGGAAATGATATGAATAAAACAATTCTAACTGTAGCCACCATGATGTCGCTAAGCATCGTAGCAATGTCAGTTCAGGCAAAGGATGATCCACTAGAATGGAAAAGTACGGATGGCACACAATCACTGAAAGTGGGTGGTGTATTACGTTTTAATCATCGTTATGAACAGTGGGATGCCAGTCCAAACCGCGGTTTTGGTAAACTAGATTTTGATGTGTTCCGTTTAGACTTAAAAGGCAAATCGGATAATGCTTATTTAAATGTCAGCTATCTTATTCAAGATCAGGAAAAGACTTCAATTGAAAAAGCATATGTTGGCTACAACTTAAGCAAAAATCAGAGCATTGAAGCTGGTTTTGTATATAAGCCTTTCGCTATTTATCCTTATCCACAAAATGGTTGGACTTTTCATATTCCATTTTTCTTGGGCTATGGTAATAACATTGCGCCGGGTCTGAACTGGAACTATAGTAATCCAGACTGGGATGTAAAAGTGGGTTATTACCCACGTATGTTGGAAACCAATTTACGTTATGCTCCAGAGTCTGCAACCTATGATGATCTGTCAGAAAATCATTTGCAGTTTCAAGCTGCCTATCAAAATGAAAAAAAAAATCAGCTGAATACACGTATTGTGCGTAAATTTGGCAATGAACAAGTGGGTAAGCATGAAGTAGGTTTGTCGGGTGCAGTGGCGCAATTACATAATAAAACCACTGATAAAGATGGCAGCTATTATGCGGCGGGGCTTCATAGCATTAGCAATTATCAGCGCTGGAATTTGCAGTCATCACTGATTCATTATCAATACGATGCCAAGAACCCCGATACCGTAAATGATGATATGAGTTTGATGGGGGCGAATGGATTAACACCTGCCTATTTCATTGCATCTGAAGGGACAATCGCCAGTTTAAATTTGGCTTATACCTTGCCTATTCAAAATATGGGGAAATTAAGATCGATTCGTTTTTATAATGATTATAGCTATTTAGATAAAGAACGCAGTGATTGGGCAGCCTCACAAATGAATACCACAGGGGCATTGTTCAATGCATTTCCTTTTATGGTGTGGGCAGATTATACGTGGGGTAAAAACGCCAATATTATTGGTGGTGCGACCAACGGTACAGGCTTTACATCTGCAACGTCTGAAAATAGTGAAAAATGGATGTACCGTGTGAACCTTAATATTGGGTTTAGTTTCTAAGCTTAAAATTATTATTTTAAACATAAATCAAGTACACTATTTATAATTATAAAGCATAAGAGAAGGAGCTAACTCCTTCTCTTAAATTCCCAAAATTCAACTTTTTAAAACAGTATCAGAAATTAATTTGATGAAAACTTCGGTTTTCCTATAAAACAAACTATTGACTAAGTGCTTTATAGTATTCAATGAATGGATGAATGCCAACAAAGATGGTACGTTATACTGATACACTTGGTAATTCATATCAAATCAAGCTTTAGTATTTGAACAAGATTTTTTAAATTCTTCAATGCAATAAATCTAATTTGGGTCAATGAATTTTTTTATTCAATAAAATAGCTTTGGAATGAATAGGTTGGGATTTGAGTTCAATTAACGCCACCTCCATAAAAATTATTATTATAAATCATAAACTTATGTGAGTGGATTTTTTATTTCCACATATTTGCCACATTTTTCTTCCACGAGTTTTTGATTTCGATGAAGTTATGCAGTGCATGCCACGCTTAATTTTGCAATTTCTTGCTTGTTCTTATCCCCATGAAGCCATTTGGTATAGCGCTTGATTAGCATCTGTAAACTATGCCCAAGTTGGTCTGCTACAAACATTGGATTCACTCCATCCATAAGCAACATCGTTGCATAGGTGTGCCTTGCATTATAGGCATGGGGTTCAGCGGATGCTTACTCTTAACTTATAATATCTTATAAATTAAGAGTCTAAATAAGTGAAAAACTTTATGATCTTGTTTTTCCAAAAAAACTCATTTCACAGTTATATGTATTTGTTAGACTGTTTTAGAAGTTAATTAATAGATTAAATCTGGAAAATTTATGATAGTGAGTTCTAGCTCCTTTTTTTGTTAAAAAAATCATAAGAGATCATAAATACTTAATTCCATAAAGTAATAACTTTTTTCATTAATTTCGCACGAATTGGTGCGGTCGGGTTACATGAATTTCGTTTAGTTTCATTTTCATAAAAAGCTTGCCATTCCTGTAGTATTTGTAGACTAACCCCATTCTTTTTATAGTTTGTAATATCTGTTTGATTAACAGTATTTAGTTTTTGTTGAGCACCCTCTGGACCTGTAGCCCAGCCAATTATACCCTGACCAAATTCGGGTAAGGACATATTGTTGGGAGTGTGAGGTAGTGGATTGCGCTCGATATTAGGATTAACTGAGCAGTTCTTGTCTAATTTTACGTTAGTTTGATTAACTTGTTCAGCAGCGAAAATTGGCATAGATATACAAGCAAGGACACTGACTAAAATAAAGTTTTTCATAATTATCTCATTATTAAAATTTAAAACTAACATCGGCAATAAATTGACGTCCAGATTCAGTATATAAATTTGCTGAATTTTCTAGGGTATAACGATTGATTTTGTTGGTGAGGTTCTTAATAGTTAAGCCCCAAATAAAATAGTAGTCTTTTACTACATGAATGTTATAGCTTGCACGCATGTCCCAAGTAAATGCGCTACTGATAGGGGTTAAATCATAACGAGTTTTCACTAAATTTCCATCTGGTCCAATTGGGCGTTCATTAACTGGAATAGTTGATGAAACCATCGCATCATAGCTAGATTTTAAACGTAGTTGGTTACTGAGTTTTAATGGCACTTGTTGGAAATCGATATTCCAAGCTAAACGTGCTGTCCAAGGACGATTGTAATTATTGGCAGGGCGAGTTGATTCATCAATAATTTTATTATCATATAAAATATATTGTTGATAATTCGAAGGAATTATTCCATCATCATAATCAGTGAAATTGCTATTTTTATCAGTATGGTCAAATGCAAATAAAATGGAATGTTGGCTTTCTTTAAATGAAATCGGCTGGTGATTAGTAAGTGTGAAAGTGTACGTATCCGCTTGCATGCGTCCTAAATTGTCATATTCATCAATAATTGGGCTTATTGATACACGTGTTTTACGAATTTGGTCTTTGAAATTACGATGAACATATTTAAGTTGTGCGTCAAAAGCACCTATTCGACTGTCTATTGCAAACATTGACTCATCGACATAAGGAGTGACCAAATCACTGGTTTGGATGTTTGATGATAAATAGGGCACTCGGCTACCCCAATCATTATCAATATTTTTCCGTGTTTCTCTATAGCTTAAATTATTAATACCATCCTTAAGATAGTATGCAAAAAGCTTATTTGCATAATAGCGGTTCCAGCCAGTTGTAAATTTTAAATGTTGATTGGAAAAGGGGAGATACTGAAAAGTGCTTCTAGGTGAAAATACAGTTTTACTGTTTAAACTGTCATAATCTGTACGGAGGCCTAAGCGAAGATTGATATAGTCATTAAATTGAATGGCATCTTCAATAAAAAAATGAGCATGATCATTACGAATCTCAATGCTACCTGCATTTAAACCAACGCGTGTAGTGTGATATTGTCCTTGGCCATTGTTATAACTAGCATCGCAATTAGGATCTATGCTTTGACCATTTTGATGTAAGCAATTAGTCATATCTTTATTAGTTGGCACAAAGTAATTATATACGTTTTCTAGACGTTGCCAATCTGTATCATAGTGACCATAACCAGCACCGATTAGTACATTATGTTCAGCATTGAACCATTGAAAAGGATGAAATTCAGATTTAATTTTATATTCTACCGAATTTAGGCCTTGCGCTTGATCCCCATAGCCTCCTTCTGTTGCTGTAGTTAGTGTACTCCAATCTTTATTTTTTGAATTACGCCATATAATCATCTCATTTGATGCACTATCTGACAACATATCTTGTTTTTGAAAAACAAAAGATTGTGTCATTCTGGCATACTTAAGTTGTGAACTTAGTTCTAATTCCATAGCTTTATTTTGACTACTGACATCAACATGACCATTTTTAACATTATATTGATCTAAACTTTTCTGATCATTTTGAAATTGTAGACCTACTTTTAATTTGTGTTGCTCGTTTAATTTGCCATAAATATTTAGCTGGGCTGACTCATTTTCTAATGCATGTTTGGCACTATCATGATTGACTAAAAGTGATTTGACATTAATATCAGATTGACGCTTGGAAAGATTAAGGTTCATTCCAATACGATCTGTTAAATTGCTATATAGATTTGCTGAAATTCCATGTTTAGTGAAGTTTTTTTGATAGAGATCACCAGATTCTTTTTCAAAGTCTTCAATTTCATTTTCATCAATATGGTTGGAATTAGTCCAATCATTTGATGTGTAATCATAGATAATTTGCCCATGTACTTTTCCTACAGTAGTTTTGGGTGCACATGTTTTGGCTTTAACGACACCACCTAAAAACTCACCATATTCGGCACTTACGTTACTGTCAAAAACTGCTAGCTCGCATAACAAATCAGTATTAATAGTTGTTGCAACCGATGAGCCACTGAGCCCTGTCATGGCAAAGTCATTATTACCAGCAACAGGATTGATAACATTGTTAAGGCTAATGTTGTCGAGCATGATTTGATTGTCATACACCATAGCACCATTAATACTGAAATCATTGGCTTTGATTTCCCCAAGTTTTGCAGCAGACATACTGTCTTGTGAAAACTGTACATTTGGGTTGAGTTGTAATACTTCACTGATGGTTTTATTGACTGAGCCTAAACGTTTTAATTCATCTTCATTATAAAGTGATACTCCAGGCTCTATTTTTTGTTGAGCTTCTAATGAAATTTTTTTCAGAATAAATTTTTTTGTTTCTTCATAAATTTTAGTCTCTTGAGCTTCTGTCGCATGACATACATTTGACGACACTAGAACAATAGATATAGATAGAAGAGACCGGTGCATTAATGAATTTCGCTATAGATGCAAATAAGAAGCAATATTATTTACATTTACAAAATAAAAGCAATGTAAATGATAATAGTTTAAATCTATGAGGTGATAGTTTTTTTAATTTTTGATCATAATTGATAGTAGCTAAATTAAACTTTATTTCAATCTGATCCTGAGCACAAAAAATAGTACCCATAAAGAAAGCGAGGGATAAGTCATTTTCAGATTTACCTGCATGGTGGATAAGTCGACTTTTCTCCACATATGTAGTACTTCAGTGATTAAAAGTATCAAGGTCATATTCGCTCATGCCAGCTGCTATAGCCTAAATAGAAATGTTTGGTTTCTCCAAAGTAAAAATGTCCGCTTTTAGAATACTCATCTAGAAATTTTCTTAGCATGCTGCTTAATATGTTGGTGTCTATGTCGGATAAAGAACTGAAATGATTGTCAGTCTTGCAATTAAGTTTATGATCAATTCATAACGTAATCTAAAGCTGGTCAGCTCCTACAAACTTACAACTTTGAAAGCTTACGTCAAAGTGTTATCTAAATTAAGCATATCTGCTTTAAAAATAAGCCTCTATCTACTTATATAGTCATCCCGTACTGTTTAGTCATTAATTATAAAAACGTAAACAGCTAAATGGAGTCAGCTATGTTTTTAAAAATGGTTAAATGCACAACAGCATTATCTATTGGATTATTTTTATCTGGGCAGGTTCTAGCATTGGAACCCGGCGCAGCGCCTCAAGCACCAGCTGGGAATACCATGGGTATACCACTCAGCGCACCATTACCACCTGGACTTTACTATACCAGTTCAACTAAATTTTTAACTGGCTCATTGAAGGATGATAATGGCGATAATTTAGGTTTGGATTTAAATGCACCGGCTTCAACCTCTATTTTTATTTATACTCCCGGTTTTCAGGTCTTAGGTGGTGATTACCGCGCATGGCTTGCGATACCATTTATTTTGGCAGAAGAGAAAATCAGTAATCCAATGCTTGGGGAAACAGGTAGGCATTCTCGGACTGCTTTGGCAAATATTGATGTGCATTTCGCTGATATTGCTTGGACTTTAAGTCCGGGACAATTTGTCAGCACAGGTTTAGGTGTACTGACCACAACTGGTTTTTGGAAGCAAGGTGCCACAGCGACCAGTGGTGAGTATTGGTCAATCAATCCACGTCTGGGTTATAGCCTGATGAATCAGGATTGGAATATTTCTTTAGAAAGCTATTATTTTTACAACTTTGAAAATGATAAAAATAAATATGATTCAGGGGATGAGTTTTTCTTTGATGCAACAATTCTGAAGAAATTTGATTTTATTGAAGGTTTACAAGTTGGGCCGATTGGTTATATCCGAGAGCAAGTGACTGACGATAAAAATAATGGCACAGCTTATTACGGTACAACCAATGCTAAAGCACGCCAGATGGGCTTAGGTGTACAGGTTCTAAAGGACTTTGGTCGTGGTCTATTTGTTGGACTAAGTTGGTCTAAGGATTTAGAAACCAAAAATGCCGTCAGCAACGATGGACGCTTCGCATTAAATATTTCTGTGCCAATGTTCATGAAACATAAACCTAAGCCTACAAACCTGCCAAGTAAGTTTTAATTAAAACCTTATCATTTAGGAAAAGGGTCATCTACTGGATGGCTCTTCTTCATATTCAAATCAGGATAGGAAAAATATGTCATTACTTCAAGATCATGTCATTTTAGTCACGGGTGCAGGTTCAGGTTTGGGTTTAGGCATCGCCAAATACTGCCAAGAGCAAGGTGCACACGTCATTTTTACTGACATTTCAAAAGATAAAATTCAGCAATTAAAGAAAGAATTTTCAGTTGATGCATTAATTTTACAATGTGATGTTACCCAAATTCCCGATTTAGAAGCTTGTCGTGATGCCATTATTAACAAATATGGCCGTCTTGATGCATTAATTGGTGCACAAGGCATTTTTGATGGCAATATTCCACTAAAACAAATGACAAGTACTCATCTTGATGCTTTATTTAATGAAATCTTTAATGTAAATGTGAAAGGATATTTACTTTCAGCGCATATTTTTCATGATTTACTTGAAGCAAGTAAGGGATCTATTGTACTAACCACGTCAACGGCAGCTTATGCTGCGGATGGTGGCGGTGCCGTTTACACTGCTAGCAAAGGCGCTATACGTAGTCTAGTGAATCAACTCGCTTTTGAATTTGCACCGAATATCCGTGTCAATGCCGTTGCTCCCGCTGCCATTGGTAACAGTGAACTGAAAGGTCCAAAAAGTCTTGAGCTAGACAGTCAAAAACAATCCGATATTCCAAAAGACGCTTTCCTCGGATTATTCCAGTCTATTAGTTTGTTACAAGAGCTGCCTCATGCCCATGATTATGGTGCGATATACGCATTTTTAGCATCCAAACAGAATATTGTTATGACTGGGCAAACCATTGTTGCCGATCAAGGTCTGCTTAACCGCACCTTATTAACACAATCTTAAGTTCGGTTTTCATAGGATGGATTCATCATCCTTACACAACCAATATTTAAAAAATAACTGCTACCTGTACGGAATTTCGCTTAAAGCTAATAATACTTTAAGCGAAAAAACGCTGTTCAAATAAGATAAAAACTGAAGATAAAGTCATGAATACAATAGAAATTAAAAAAAACTATACTACGCGCTGGATTTTACTTCTCGCAATTTTGACTGCAATAGCGCCGTTATCAACAGATATGTATTTACCAGCACTGCCTGAAATGGCAAAGGACTTTGGTGTAAGTACACTAATGATGGCGAACTCATTGCCCGCCTACTTTTTAGGGATTGCAGTGGGGCAACTCATCTATGGACCAATCAGTGATCGTATTGGTCGCAAAAAACCACTGATTTTTGGTTTGAGCCTACATATTGTTGCCAGTATTTTATGTATTTATGTTGATGACGTTTGGTCACTGTTTTTTATACGTGTTCTACAAGCCTTGGGCAGCTGCGTAGGGTTGGTTCTGGCACGGGCAGCTATTCGTGATGTGATGGACACCAGTTCAGCAGCAAAAGCTTTTGCCAGCATGATGATTGTGATGGGCGTTGCCCCAATTCTTGCACCCACATTAGGCGCATGGTTACTTTATTTTTTTAGTTGGCAATCCATTTTTATTGCACTTTTTGCTTTAGGTGTCGTGAGTTTGATCTGGGTATTATTTGGATTTAAAGAAACCTTAGCAGAAGATAGACGCTTAAAACTTTCATTTAAACAAGTCGGTCAGTTGTACTGTACGATTTTAAAAGATCGAAGTTATATTTCTCCGATGTTAGCGGGATGTTTTAGTTTTGGTGTGCTATTTTGCCATATCAATGCTGCTTCAGCAGTATTAATGGATGGTTTTAATTTAAATCAACAGCAATTTGCTTATGCATTTGGTTTTAATGCCTTAGGAACCATGATTTTTTCTGCGATGAATCATAAGTTAGCCGAACGTTTTAATGTCATACAACGCTTACAATTAGGTGGAATTATTCAACTGATTGGCGCCATTCTTCTTATTATTGTCGGGCTATTTTCAGACTTTGGTTTGGTATTAACCATGCTGGGTTTATTTATGGCTGTAGCTGGAATTGGATTAACAGCTCCCAATTCGACAGCATTGGCTATGTCACAACAAGGTCGTCAGGCAGGCTCAGCCAGTGCTTTAATGGGTGGGCTACAATTTATATTTGGTTTAAGCAGCGGTTTGATTCTGAATTTCCTATTCTGGAGTCCAGTGATGAATATGGCCATTTCGATGCTAATTTTTGTCGTTTTCGCAAATATCGCTATTCAAGCTACCGTTCGCTACCAACAGCAACAATCCCTTACTATCTAAAGCCACACTTGAAACTATTTTGAATGATGATTTATGGAGTACAGCGCTCCATTCATCATTTTAAAGTAGTGCACTTTCGTTAAATGATTTCAATCTCATATTATAAGTAAATGCTTCATTCGATTAATAAGTGCTATCTGAATTTAAGATATCTTATATATCTAAATCCTCCATTTTTGCCGTTACCATCTAGAAATACGCTTTTCTAGGGATTGGGAAAAGTATATGCGAATCCTGAACAGGGTAAATTGAATACACAGCTCAATCATTCATATATAAAGACCGAAAATTGAGTGCACATTTTATATAGTTCGGCATCTAATTATTCATTTTAAAAAACCAATTTTCGGTATTCTCAAATAAAGTAGTTATTTAAAAATAGGATAGCTGCTTTAACTTTTTATGCATATTTTGATTATCTAATTTGTTTTATGCTGAAACATGAAATGGAAAGTTAGTTCGATATAAAGGATGCAAAAATGAAAATATTGGTCTTAGGCGGTGGTATTGGTGGCATGGCTGCGGCGTTAAAGCTAAAAGCTTTGGGGTATCAAGTCGATTTAGTTGAACAAGCCAAAGACTGGAAGGCTGTAGGGACCGGGCTGACACTCTCTGTATTAACTTTACGTGCTTTATGGGATTTAGGAATTGGTAAAGAAATTACTGAGCAAGGTTATGTTCATGATGGGGTCGATATTTATGACCAACATGGCGAGTTTATCCGCACAGTTTTATCAAAACGGGTAATTTCGTCAGAAACCCCTTCTGAAGGCGCAATTCTACGTCCTGTATTACATCAGATTATGTCTGAAAAAGTGATTGAAGCTGAGATCAATGTTCGTCTAGGCGATACGATTGATACTATCCAAAGTGATCTTAAAACGGGTTCAGACGTTCAATTTGTCAGTGGTATTAAAGATCACTATGACTTAGTGATTGGTGCAGATGGGGTGTTCTCAAAATTAAGAGACTTACTCATGCCTGAACAAGCTAAACCTGAATATACTGGCCAAGCTTGCTGGCGTATTCAGTTTGAACGTCCAGCGGAAGTTACACGTGGGCGCATGTTCCAGTCAGAAAAAATGAAGGTAGGATTTAATCCCTGTAGTCCAACACATATGTATATGTACATGATGGAATGTGTACCGAAGGATCAGGTATGGCGTGAAGAGGCAGAACTACCACAGATTGCAAAAACTTTACTCAGCGATTTTGATGATGTACTACATGATTATATTGCACAAATTGATGCTAATACGCCCATCATTTATCGTCCTTTAGATCGCGTGATGGTCGATGGTGCATGGCATCGTGGTTCAACATTGCTGATTGGCGATGCAGTACATGCTACAACCCCACATTTAGGTTCTGGCGCAGGCTTAGCTGTGGAGGATGCCATTGTATTAGCTCATCTTATTGAAAAATATGGTAATGACCTTGAAACAGTATTTAATGAATTTATGCAGAAGCGTTTGCAACGTGCACGCTATGTCGTCGAAACCTCTGGTGAAATTGGTCGTATGGAAATTGCAGGTGAGTCGATGATCGCGCGCAGTATGTTGCTTGCTAAAGGTTTTGAACAAGTCACGAATGCTTATATGTAAAAGTTAATTAGAGTAAAAGCCTGCATTCAGCAGGCTTTTTTGTTTTTAAAGTCTTGTCCTGTCGGTTATTTCATCCGAATCCAGGATAACTTGCGCCCAGCTTTTTCTACATCTGAATTGCTTCTTAAAATTAATACTGTACCTTTCGTATTAAGTTTTCCATTTACCTCATAAAGCTGATTAATTGCAGGATCAACTACTTTACCTTGACTAAAGTTTTTAGGATTCTTTAAATTTTGCTGTAAACCAGTGAGCAATTGAAAACCGGTTAAACTGCTTAAATCTTTTGGAGGGGCATTCGGTGGGTTAAATGCCTCTACAATATGTCCGTTATAGCTATTTCTATCCTGCTTGGTTATTTTAATTTTGACCAATGTAAAACCACTTTTATCATCAATGACTTTCCATAAACCGCTTAGATCATTCATATCCTGTGCGAAAGCCATCTGATACATCGTACTGTTTAAAACAAGTAATAAAATCCATTTAAGAAACATGGTAAATCTCAACTGTTTAATAGGGGAATATAGCCAAAGGCTAAATTTCTACTCAGCTTAAGTTATTTAATTTAATCATTAAATAACTTAAGCATGACTGTTTTAACTATGGAAAAACGTATCTAATCAAACGAATAAATACGTTTTTAAAGCTAAAAAAGCCATTCATGGACAAATGGCTAAAGGAAAAAACTCATTTTTTATTTAAAGAAGTTACGGGTTAAGCAAAGGGAACAGGCTCATCTTTAATCACTGATTTAGGAAGTGCTGTACCAGACAATACCGCTTTACGCGTTTGGCTAAATAAATAAACTTGTGCAGCAACAGCTATACAACAGGCATAACCAATCGCTTCAAAACTAATAAATTTAACCAGTGTTCCACTAATAAAGGGTGCAATTGCAGCACCAACCATCAGCATGGCAGGTGTGCCCGCGACCGCACGGCCTGTCGGGTCTAAACGCGCCAATAAGCCGAATGCAAAGGTATGAACAAACAAAATTGTAAATGCCATGAAAGGTCCTGCAAGTGCAAAGACCGTATAGTTATGCGTATGTGTAGTGAGAAGTGAAAAAATGGCTTGAAAAATAGGACCGAAAGCAATAATGGCCGTTACGCTGACACGGTTTTGTAATAAGGCGGCTAAAGGTGCAGGAAAAATAGTCACTATTCCATAAATGACCAATGCCATAGTCACCATATCTCGTGTAAATCCACGTTCTAAACCAATACGTTCATAAAAACTTAAAGTCATGGCTTGGGTCATAGCAAGTAAAGCGACACCAATCATACAAAACCAGACTGGGCGACCTAAAGGAGGAAGATTTTTGATATTTTCATAATTATCAAAATCAACAGCACGAGTGGGTTTAGGAAAAAAGAGTAAACAGGCAAGTGTCGCAGTGAGCATGACGCCAGCTAAAACAAAAAACATGGTACTTCCACCAAATTTTTCAATTAAACCTGGGGTTCCGCCTAGAAATAGCACACCAAAAATACCAATGGCTAAACCGGCAATGCCAAATATACGATGTGGATTGACCGCATGCCCCATGGTGCCATGAGTCACACTTAAGGCGGTACCCGCTGCAATTCCTCCTGCCAAATGTAAGCCTGCAAGAATAGGAAAACTGGTATTCATTCCCGAGATAATAAATGCCAATCCAGCCAGACCAAAGCCAAAAATGGCTGCAAACTTGACATGAATACGATTAAAACGTGGTGCAAAAAATATACTTGCACCCGCTGCGCCAATTAAAAATAAGGTTGCAAGACCACCTGCCTGTTGGGGGTCAAAATAATAATGTGCAATTAAAGTTCCTACCCAAACAGGTAGAGCAACCAAATCGACCATACCTGCACAATGGGCAACCATCAGTGCGAAAATACCGCGTTTACTTTCAATTTTTGTCATTCTAATCTCCTATGGCAGTTGCCATATCTCCTTTAAGTGAATGCATTAATTCACTATCCTTTTGCTATTTTTTCCTTAAATAGCAGTTTTTGTTGTGACCATTCAAAACAAAAAGAAGCGATTAAATCGCTTCTTTTAGAATATTGAGGGCTTTTTCAACCACAGCAGTTTGCTGTTCGACTGGAGCACGTTGTTGTTCTAAACGACCAATTTCCATTGAACTTTGAACCACAAGGCGACAGCGGTTCTCACGGCGATGCATAAATTCAGAAAATGCTTTTTCGACATTACTTTCTTTTTGGAAAATCTCTGCCAGCACTAAAGCATCTTCAATACCCATACCTGCACCAGAGGCAAGTTGTGGAGTAGTTGGATGAGCTGAATCACCGATAAGTAAAACTTTTCCAACATACCAAGGGCCGGGAAGATCAAAACATTCCAATGGACGGAAATTAATGTGAGGGTTGTCTTTTTCAGTTAAGGATTCACGAATCTCTGCCAAAATGCCGTCATAACCTTCAAGCAGTTGTTTTAAAGTTTTGTAATTGTCTTCAGGTTCTTGCCAACGTTGTGGGCAACGCTCCAGTAAAAACATATACATATGATCTTTAGACACAGGGGTGAAGCCAACTTTGACAGGCCCGCCTAAGAAATAAGTACGACGTTCAACTGATTCAGGACGTTTTAAAAATAAACGCCAGCAGCTTTGACCGGTATATTCAGCTTTAGGTGCATCGGGAAATAAAAGCTGACGTGTTTTCGACAGTACACCATCTGAACCCAAAACAAAATCATAACGATCTGTAGTGCCATCACTGAATGTAACTGTTACGCTATCATCATCTTGTTCAAAGGCATCTGCGGTTAAACCTAAACGCATTTTTACGCCAGCATCTTCAACATGTTTATGCATGATCGAATGCATAGTAGGGCGCATGATGCCACCACTACCCGCAGTATCTGCACCTTCAAGCATGGGGGTAGGTAAAATACGTAATGGATTGCCTTGTGGGTCGCAAACCTGAATACCATCGCCGACATAGGCTTGATCGGTCACTTCGTCATAAACACCAAGCTGTTTTAATGCACGCAGGGTTGGGCCAGTAATGGTCAGACCTGCACCGAGTGCACCCCAATTGGGATTAATATCAATAATATCGATTTCAATGCCAATACGAGAAAGGGTAATGGCAGATGCCATGCCCGCAGTTCCCGCACCAATAATCAAGGCTCTTTTTCCTTGAGCAGCAGAATTTTGAGTCATAGTAAACATTCCTTTGTTTATTGATCTTTTAAGAAATTGGCAACCAATTGAGTAAATGATTTGGCATGTTCGATTTGAGTCCAATGCCCACATTGGCTATAAATATGCAGTTGTGAATTTTCAATCCAATTCAACATGGTGAGTGAGGTTGAAAGCGGAATAACTTGGTCATCTCGTCCATGCACCATCAGCGTGGGTTGTTGAATGCTGCGAATATCTGCTTCAGGATGTGACATCGCTTCAACCCAACGCTGACGCGGTGCAGGGAACATACGTTCATAGGCAGCACGGGTATCTTCTTTGGTACTGGCGATGTAGCGCATTTGTACCAATTCATCACCGACCAGTTTTTGGTTGTAAGCGAAAATTTTCATAATCGCCTGCATATTTTCAAACGATGGTGTGTAACCCCAAACTGCATCAAGTCCCGCAGTGAGTTCAAATGGCACACCCACGCTGCCCATAAGAACCAATTTATTTACCCGTTCAGGATGATGAATGGCCAATGCAAGTGCCATAGAACCCCCAAAAGAGTTACCAATGACATTGACTTTCTCTAGGCCAATCGCATCAAGGAAATCGATAATTTGTTTGAGCCAGTTTTCACGACTAAACTGCATATTTTCAGGGAATTGGCTATAACCAAAACCTGCCAAATCAGGTGCGATTAAATGGTATTGGTCTTGCAGTGCTTGAATGGTTAAACGCCAGTTTGCCCAAGCGCTGACACCTGGACCTGAACCGTGTAACAGTAAAATAGGTTCACCGGTTCCGACATCATGATAATTGGTGACAATGTCACCACACTGAATGCTTTTGCCCACTTCAGGATTATTGATCATGCTATTCATATTCATTCCTTGGAATTTTTTCTTATTGACAAAATGGGACTAACCATGTTTCCACAGCAATAATGCAGTGCGTGCTTCTGAAGTATTTTCCTCAAGACGTGCGGTTAAGCTGAGCAAGCCTTGATCATCAAATTTAAAAACACGCTGTTGCTGCCCACCGATCCAGTTAGGGAACAGGCTTAAATCGACAAAATGGGTTACTGTATTGTCTGCAACGCTATAACGGCCTGCATAGGACATCATGCTGTTATAGGCCCCCGCTTTTTCAGCATCGCTGGCATTCCACTGCCCCCCAGTGGTGAAATTTTCACGATTTGGACGGCTGATCATGCAGCTCATAAAGCCGTCTTCAGTGTACTGAATGATGCCTTGAGGACCTTCACCCATTGGATAGACATGGCGGCCATCATCATAATTCTGTTCAAAAGTCACGAGTTCCCAACGACCTGCTAAATTTTGTGCTGACATGTTTATTTCCTAATTTCAATCTGCTTAATCATTTGTTTTAAATGTTTTGGCCCAATAAAAACTGGGTCACAATTTCATTGTGTATGGGCGCACTTTCAAACTGTGCCCAATGACCTGTATCTTTTGCGCAATAGAACTGCCCATTTTGAACTTGCTCAGCGATATGCTGACCGAGAGCCGGCGGAGTTCGATTAGCATCGCCCCAGTACACTAAGGTTGGTTGGCTAATCTGTTTTGCTAGCTCATCCGTAATGATGTGTTTTTGAATGGTTGAACCGGATAAGTATTCGGTAATGAAGCATTTTTGAACTTTTGCCAATTCCGGTTGCTGATACAAGGCTTGACGCACCTGAATGGCTTCATCAGTTAAACGCTCTGGCTGTGCCAAAATACGGCTCATGCGCGTTCTGACATTTTCAAAACTCGGTTGTTCCAATACTTCAATCGAGCTTGGGACATTGGCTGCCCAATTTGGCTCAACAAAACCGTCGATGGCATCTGCATCAGGACGGTAGCCCATGGTCGTGGTTAAGATCAGACGATCAATGCGTTCAGGATGTTGAATGGCGAGTTGCATAGCGACCCAACCGCCCAGGGACTGGCCTTCAACATGTGCAGAGGCTAAACCCAGTTGATCCATCACATCAATAATTTGATCCACTAAAACCGGGATAATTTCAGGGTCATAATTTTCAGTTTGTGAACGACCGTGCCATAAAAAATCCAGCGCAATGACATGGAAGTGTTCAGCCAGTGCGGAAATGTTGCGGGCATAATTTTCTAAATGACCACCTGTGCCATGCAATAAAATCAGGGGAGGGGCATCTTGTTTACCCGCTTCAAGAATACGTGTTTTGTATTTGCCTTGAAGAATACGTGTTTGTGTAGCCAGTAATTGCACCCAATATGGAGCATCTTTGATTTGTGCATTCATTTTAAAGTCCTTTACTCAATTCGCTTGCTTAGCCTTTTAGTTCTTCAGCTTTACTTTGAGAGATAGGACCTTTTAGCGTTCCATCAGATTTTTCTAGACCGAATGTCCATTCAGAGAAAATATGTGCTTCAGCAGCAAAATCGGTTGATTCCCATTCTTCGGTCACAATATCTTCATCTGCTGCATATTCCCAAGCACCGCCAAATGGTGTGAGGAAATACCAAAAACATGCAGACGACACACGATGACGCCCTGGACCAGCAAAGGTTTTCCAGCCCTGTGCATCAATAAATTGCCCACCACCAATGACTTCATGGATATCACGAACTTTAAATGCCAAATGATTGAAACGTGTACCCGGTTGTTTGCCATTCATAAAGAACACGTGATGATGATTACCTTCTACTGAGCAACGTAGGAATACCCCACGATCGGCATAGCGGTCTGAGACGATAAAGCCAAGGCGATCTGTATAGAACTGAATCGCTTCTCCGGCATTATCTACACCAATGGCAAGATGACTAATCTCATGCGGCGCAGCCTTTTTATATATTGGTGCACGGCTATTTAAGCGTTTGGGTTGCCCCGGTGCATTGAACTGTGTCACTGCATAAGGAACGGTTTGACGCTGTGCAATCCGGAAGGCCAAGTGGATGCCTAAATCATCCTGACAACGCAATACGCCATTTTCTAGTGAAACTTCACGGTCTGTAGATAATTCAGCGGATAATGCTTCTATGCCTGCTGAACTTTTCACCCCCCAAGTCACTTCGCACATGCCGCTGCTGTTACCAATCGGAGTGCGGCTTGGGCGCGCTAGGTTGGCTAAAACAATCTCAATTTGTGAACCATCAACGGCAATAAACAAATGACTATCTTCTTGGTCGGCTTCTACTTCAGTTAAACCCCAATCATTTGCAAAACGTAATCCATCTGCTAAATTCTCAACAGCAAATTTGATTCGCTCAATTCCTGTCAGTTGGAAATGATTATTTTTTCCCATTTCAGTGCTCCATATCCGTGAACAATTTATCTATTGTTGTCACTGTACGAAGCATTGAATTGTGAATACAGCATCTAACTCATAAATCAGCTATTCAATAATTAGATATCTGCTTTAGATTTTGAAAACTAGCAGCACCTACACATTTTCCATAAGGTAGTCGATATAAACCGACATTTATGGAGTAGATACTGACATGACATCACTACCTCAATTTAATTATCAAGTGATTGGCCCTGAAAATGCCCCAGTTCTGACCTTTATTCCTGGAATTGGCAATGATCTGCATTTTTGGGAAAAACATGCACAACTTTTGTCTAGTCATTTTCGTGTGATTACTTTTGATCCGTGGGGACATAATCACAGTCCTTTACCGCCAGAATCCTGTTCTTTTCTGCGTATTTTAGAAGGTGTAATACAACTCTGGGACCATTTGGGGGTAGAGCAAAGTGATGTGGTGGGCTTGGGGTTTGGTGGCTCTATGTCAATGGCACTCGGTTTGCATTTTCCTGAACGGGTGAAACGTATTGTGGCGTGCTGCTGTCGACCACGTCAGCCAGATAATCGTCATGATTTTTGGCGGCAGCGTCGTGATATCGCACGCCGAGACGGTTTAACTGAGCTGGGTAATATTACAGTTGACCGCTGGTTAAGTCCTGAATTCCTTCAAAGTCACCCTGAGGTAGATCAACAGTTACGAGACATGATTCATCGGACAACAGTCGAAGGGTATTGTGCTTATGTCGAAGCATTTATTGAAATGGATTTCAGTCAGCAACTTGAGAAAATTAAGCAACCAACATTATTACTGGCTGCGGAACATGATCATGGTGGTGGACCAGTCGAAGATATGCAAATTATGGCAGCAGGTATGCCGAATGCTGAAATTGCGGTGATCCAAGGCAGTGGCCACATTTGTAATTTTGAAGCACCAGAGCAAGTGAGCCATTATTTAACCCAGTTTTTAAGCCAAACATCAGATACTGCTTTACTGGCCTAAATCACAAAATACATTTTCAAGGAGATGAAAGTGAATAAACAACGCGTCATTATTATTGGTGGTGGTCATGCTGGCTGTAGCTGTGCAAAAGCGCTGCGACAAGAAAACTTTAATGGTGAAATCATTCTGATCAGTAATGAATCTGAATTGCCTTACCATCGTCCGCCACTTTCAAAAAGTTTTATTAAAGATGAAGAATTGATGGATCAAGCTAAGCTTTATCTACAGCCTGAAGCTTTTTATGAAAAATATCGTATTGATTTGCGCATGAATACCACCGTGAGCGAAATTGATACCGAACTTAAAGCAGTCAAACTCTATCATGGTGAAACCCTGCATTATGATGACTTGATTTTAGCCATGGGAACACGAGCACGTCCATTACCTCTGTCTGGGGTAGAGCTGGATGGGGTCATGAATTTACGTACGGCAAATGATGCACGTAAAATTCGTGAGCATTTAAAAAAGAGTCAACACGTGGTGATTGTGGGCGGTGGATTTATTGGGTTGGAATTAGCCTCTACAGCACGTCATTTGGGTAAAAATGTCACTGTGTTAGAAAATATGCACCGCATATTAGGTCGTGCTGTGGCTCCAATTATTTCTGATTATGTCACCTTGGTTCATCGCTCAAATGGCATTCGAGTGGAATTAGATACTTATATCTCTGAAATTTTGGGTGAAGATGGACATGTTAAATCTGTCGTTTGTGACCGTGGGGTAATTCCTGCCGATTTGGTTTTGGTCGGCGTTGGTGCATTGCCTAATTCCGACTTGGCTGAACAAGCAGGGATTCACTGTGAAAACGGGATTGTGGTCGATGAAAGTATGCGTACCTCAGCCGAGCATGTTTTTGCGATTGGTGATTGTGCCAACCATGAAAACCCATTTGCTGGTAATAGACATATTCGTCTGGAATCCGTACAGAATGCTAATGACCAAGCGTTGATTGTGGCGAAAAACCTGATGAATCAAAAAGCCAGTTATCATACTGTACCGTGGTTTTGGACGGATCAAGGCGATGTACGTTTGCAAATGACAGGTCTATCTTTCGATACCAATGATTATGTGGTGCGTGGAGATATTGAAACAGGACGATTTTCAGTATTCCACTATGCCGACGATCGCTTGGTCGCAATAGATTCAGTTAATCAACCTGTAGATCATATGATCGCTCGGAAACTTCTTGAAGCTAAAATTTCCCCAGAAAAAGCTAAAATTGCTGACATTCGGACTAATCTGAAAACTTTATTAAGTTAATTTATGTTAAAAATTAACCATTAAGTTTAAAGACGATCTCACTGACCATCATCATGTTCAGTGAGATCGGTGTTTATAGGGATATACACTATGCAATCCATACTTGATTCAAAATGGCTGATCTTTATCAAAGTCGCTGAATTGGGCAGTTTATCTAAAGCGGCAAATAGCTTTAATGTACCGCAATCGATGATTAGTCGTCATATCGCTCAACTGGAAGAGCAATGTGGTGCACGCTTATTTAATCGTACTGGTCGTGGGGTAGTACTCACTGAACTTGGAATGCAGTTATTACCAAGGATTCAACAGCTTGCCAGCGATGCTTCTATTCTTGCCGATGATATTCGTACTTTCGGTGGTGAGCCAATGGGTGAGGTACGGGTGGGGTTATTGCCATTTTTGGTGCATCAACTTTCTGGCGCTTTGTATTCTTATATACGGCAAAACCACCCCAAAATTGAACTGCATTTGAGTGAGGGTGCGAGTGTTCAACTTGAAGAACTGATCTCTGAAGGACGTACAGATATGGCGTTAATACTTCGAGAAGGTGAGGTAGTATCTACCGAAGAAGTTGTGATTGCCGAATTTGGGCTGATGTTAGTGGGGCAACATCATGATCCTTTGGTACAACAACCGACCATTAAACTTAAAGATATTCAAGATTTACCACTCATTGTTCCATCCAGACCTCATCCGCTTAGGGCACGACTGGAAAATTTAGCACGGGCTTATGGTTATAAATTTGATTGTGTCATCGAAGCAGACTCTAACCGTTTACAACATGAGCTTGTTGTAGTGGGCGGTGGTTATGCAATTACTTCGGGGTTATTTCAGTCAGATCGGGGGTCGAAACTATTACAATCTTCCTTAATTGTAGAGCCTGAACTACCACGTAGTATTGTGCTGAGTCACACTGTACGTCGTCCGCATACACGTGCAACGCGTGTTGTACAACGTTGGTTAGAAAAAGAAGCACCGCTTATACTTAAACGAATGGTAGATGATAGATAGGCTTTAGTTATCTATTTAAGCGATATCTGATTTTCGATTTCAACTCTAGCTCCGACTCCTCCTAATCAGTAGATTGTAAAAATAACGCTGAAAAGGAGTTCGGATGTGAACAACTCACACCACACCACGATTTTTATTAATGATGAGAATGTTGGCCGCTTGGCTAACTGGTCTGATGTCATTACGGCTTTGACCGAGGCTTATGCTCAACCTGTTACTGCGACTATGGTGCCACCACGTACGATGGCGCGGGGCGAAGGTTTCTGGTTGCGTAGCCTTTGTGCTGTTTCACCTTCTAAAGAGTATATGGGCTGTAAACTGATTGCAGCTAGCCCAAAAAATAAAAAAGCCAGTTATCTTATTTCACTCTTTGATCAAGAAACTATGCGTTTGGCTGCCTTGATTGATGGTAATCGTATTACCGACATTCGAACTGCCGCGAGTTCTGCTGTTGCAGTGAATGCCTTGGCTGCTCAAGATAAATTAGATATCGCCATTATTGGTTCAGGTGCTGTAGCACGTGGTCATTTACATGCTTTGAATGCAACTGGACGTGTACAACGTGTCCGAGTCTTTAGTCCAACCCAAGCCAATCGTGAAAAATTTGCTGAAACTTTTCAAAATTTGTATGACTTAGACATCTTGGCTGTTGCCAGTGCGGAAGAAGCCGTTGCGGGTGCCAATGTGGTGATCTGTGCATCACGTAGTAAAGATGAGTCTCCAGTATTCAATGCCGCTTGGCTAGAACCAGGTATGACCATTGTTTCAGTAAGTTCTACATTGCCAGAGCAACGTGAATTGGATGTAGAGACTATGCAACGTGCAACTTTAATTGTGGCGGATATGCCAGAAGAAGTATTGCATGAAACAGGTGATGCTTTAGCTGTTCAAGCCATTGGGGATGATATTTCCAGTAAGACTGTGTCTTTGGGTGATGTTGTTGCAAACAATATTACCGCGCGAAAAACCCCAGAAGATATTTTGATTTATAAATCAGTGGGTTCAGCGCTACAGGATATCGTGACTGCAGAAATGTTATTACGAAATGCCAAGCTTGAATCGTTATTTCAAGACATGCCAGAAAGTATTGTCACGATTGACCGTTAAACCGATATTCACTTTAAAACTTATTTCAACTTAAGTTACTCAATTTAAAACTCAACTGGAAGGATGCTAGGAATGGCAAATTATAAGCGTGAAGACGCACGTGCTTGGGCAAAAGAATACTTAAAAGGCTGTTCATCTGTGACTATCCCAAGTTATAGCCAAGATTTAACGCGTTTAAATGAAAAAGGTATTCGTCACGATATTCAAAAGGTCATTGATCTTGGCTATACCTATACCTTGTTATGTACTGAAGTCGCGATTACCCCTGAAGAAAATGCTCAGTTTACCGCTTGGGCAAAAGATCAAGCAGGCGACAAGCTTGGCTTATTCTTCCATGCAGGTTTTGGCACCCTCGAAGAAAATATCCATGCAGTAAAACTGGCTGAAAAAGCGGGTGCAGACATTGTTCTATTGTCTTATCCATCAAACTTTTGGCCAACTTCAGAACAAGAAATTTACGATTACACTAAAGCATTTTGTGATGCGACAGATCTTGCAGTGATGTTATTTGCAATTCCACTTTGGGGCTTTGAACGTGTTCATCCACAAGGTATGTCACCAGAGCTGATTCAGCGTTTAATTGATGATTGTCCAAACGTTGCATCGTTGAAAGCTGAACAAGGTTTTCCTCATATTGCGGGTTTAATTGACAGCTATGAACGTTTTAATGATCAAATTGTAGTGACGTGTCCAATTGAAAGTGATGTGATTCCATTATTACGTTACATGGATATGCAATTCTCAGGAACCAGTTATACGCAATGGATGGGTGATCATTTTCCAAAAACATTCGACAATGCACGCAAGGGAAATTTTGACGAAGCAATGAAATTGTATTGGCAAGCACAACCTGCACGTGGCGCAGTGGGTGCAGCAACAGGTGCATACATGCCAGGTTCAAATTATATTAACCGCGCACATTGGAAATATATGGATTGGTTAGCAGGTTTTAATGGTGGTCCACTTCGTGCACCAGTAGCACGTATTCCAGACCGTATGATGAAAGTTCTACGCCAAGGCTTAGTCGCTTCAGGTCTACCATGTACAGATGATCTAGATAGTCAATTCCTCGTTGGTCGTTTCCCTGAGTGAGGTGATGAATTATGAATAGTTTTGCAAGTCCAAATCCAGAAAATCTTTTAAAAGATAAAGCATTGTGGCGTACTGGTGCATTCATAAATGGGCAGTGGTTGAATGAAACCGCTCATGGTAAATACAGCCTCAAAAATCCAGCGACGGGTGAAGTTCTAGTTGAACTTCCACGTTGCAAGGAAGAAGAAACTGAACTAGCGATTCAATCTGCACAAGCAGCATTTGAAAAATGGCGTAAAACCACAGCTAAACAGCGTTATGAAATTATTCATCGTTGGTATCAGTTGGTGGTGGAGCACAAAGAAGATTTAGCCACCTTAATTACGTTGGAAGAAGGCAAACCTCTGTCTGAAGCACGTGGTGAAATGGATTATGCATCTTCATTTTTACAATGGTTTGCTGAAGAAGCAAAACGAATTCGTGGTGATGTATTGCCTGCACCTAAAGATGGTCAGCGCATTGTTGTTTTAAAACAACCAATTGGTGTCTGTGCAGCAATTACGCCGTGGAATTTCCCAGCAGCAATGATCACTCGTAAAGCAGGTCCTGCTTTAGCTGCGGGATGTACTATGGTGGTTAAACCAGCCAGTCAAACGCCATTAACAGCACTGGCTTTGGCTGAACTTGCACGCCGTGCAGGTGTGCCTGATGGTGTGTTTAGTGTACTTACAGGGAATGACACACGAATTATTGGTGGGATTTTAACCTCACACCCACTTATTCGTAAAATCACATTTACAGGTTCAACAGAGGTTGGACGCACTTTACTTGAGCAATCTGCATCGACCATTAAAAAATGTTCAATGGAACTGGGTGGAAATGCACCCTCTATTGTGTTTGATGATGCCGATTTAGAGCGTGCTGTTGACGGTGTCATAGCATCCAAATTTCGTAACACAGGTCAAGCGTGTATTAGTGCTAATCGTATTTATGTACAAGATGGCATTTACGATGAGTTTTCAAAACGTTTAGCTGCAAAAGTTGCAACCTTAAAGGTTGGTAATGGTTTGGATGAAGGTATAGAGCAAGGTCCTTTAATTGATTTAAATGCGGTTGAGAAAGTCGAATCACATATTGCAGATGCAGTTAAGCATGGTGCGAGTGTTTTATGTGGGGGGCAACGTAGTCATTTAGGTGGATTCTTCTTTCAACCGACAGTATTGGCAAATGTAACTGCTGAAATGGCCGTTACCCAAGAAGAAACCTTTGGACCCATAGCTCCTTTAGTTCGTTTTAAAGATGATGATGAGGTGATTGCTCAAGCGAACAATACTGATTTTGGCTTAGCCGCTTACTTGTATAGCAAGGATGCTGCACGTATTTGGCGTACGGCGGAAGCAATTGAGTCGGGCATGATTGGTATTAATACTGGATTGATTTCTAATGAAATTGCACCATTTGGTGGGGTGAAGCAAAGCGGTTTAGGTCGTGAAGGCTCACATTATGGTATCGATGAATTTCTTGAAATAAAGTACATGTGTTGGGACGGATTGCTCACAGGCTAAATCAATAGTCAATTAGCGGTATTCCTACTATTCGGATAGGTTCAGTTGCCTACACAATGGCAAATATCGAATAGTAGGTTCAGGAAGAAGCTCTATTTTAGTCATGGAATAGAACAAAAATATAGGATAGTGCAATCCGAGGATGGATTCACAGGAGTATGGATATGAATATTCTAGGTGTAGAAAAACTGATTTTTGGAGCAAATGATTTAGCTGCTTCCATTAAATTTGTAAAAGATTTTGGTTTAAAAGAAGTTCAGACCGAAGAGTCAGGTCACTATTTTGAAACTTTAGATGGATCTGGAATTTATATTGCAGCGACTGAAGATAAAAGTTTGCCACAAAAATCAGACTCCATCAGCCAGCTTCGTAAAATGATATATGCGGTAAAAGACCAAGCGACTTTAGATGCTGTGTATGCAGAATTAAGCAAAGATCGTCAAGTACTTGTACTGGATGATGGCACTTTAGAAAGCCATGATGACTCTGGAATCAAGATTGGTTTTCAAATTTCAAAACGTCGCGAGTTAAATCTTCCTGTAGAAAAAATTAATGCACCCGGTGCGCCACATCAACGCTCTTATAACGAATTAGGTGTCAATCACGATGCTGAAATTTATCCACGTACTTTGGCACATTTGGCTGTATTTGTACCTGATGTGGCACAAGCAGAAAAATTTTATGTCGATCGTTTAGGTTTTCGTGTCAGTGACCGTTTAGGCGGAGGTCCTTTCTTACGTGCAGGTGGAACCACGGATCATCATTCACTATTTTTAATTCAAGCGCCTGCTCACATTAAAGGTGTAGAACATATTTCATTTCATTTGGCCGGTCCAAGTGAATTAATGCTTGCTGGCAACCGCTTTCAGAAATTAGGCCATCAAAGTTTTTGGGGACCTGGTCGTCATGGCCTAGGTTCAAATTGGTTTTGGTATTTTGATGGTCCATTAGGCTGCCGTTTTGAATATGACGCAGATATGGATCAACTCGATGAAAATTGGGTTCCTCGTGAATTGCCACTGCATGAAGATAATGCACAAGCTTACTTGCTTGAATTTAAAGATAAAAATTGGGCACCATTTAATGGTCCTGTGAAAAAAGTAAGCTAATCTTTTTAGAAGATTAAGGAAAAATAGCCACATAAGTGTGTTGGCGTAAATACAGGTTAGATAGGAGGCTCACTTGTATTACAGCTAGGTCACACCTATAGCGCCAAATACAAATGCTCTTATGGAGGAGATTTCCACATGTTTAAGTATATTCAAGTGTCATCAGGAACCGATGAAGAATATGTCGATCACTTATGTGACCGAGTAGAAGAAAGTATCAATCAAGGCTTTCTCCCAATTGATATTTTTAATGATGAAGCGGTATTTCGTGCCGAAATGGAACGTATTTATACCCGTAACTGGATTTTTGTTGCGCATGAAACTGAAATTCCCAATAACGGGGATTTTGTTCTACGCCGCTTAGGTTTAGATAAAGTCATTGTGACGCGTGATAATGAAGACAAAATTAATGTCTTACTCAATCATTGTCGTCATCGTGGTACGGAAGTGTGTCATACCGATCGCGGTAATGCATCTAGCTTTAAATGCCCATACCATGGCTGGGTTTATAAAAATAATGGCGATTGGATGGGTGCCCCGCATATGAAAGATGCGTATGGCGGAAAACTTGATGCCAAGGAATGGGGCTTACTACGGGCTGCTAAAGTTGAAAGCGTTTATGGCTTTATTTTTGCGAGCTTAAATGCAAATGTTCCACCGCTACGTGAATATTTAGGTGACTCTTTGTGGGCACTAGATGCAATTTTCGGTATTCATCCAGATGGTGTCAAATTACTCAAAGAACCAGAACGTTTTCAAGTTAAAGCAGACTGGAAAAGTGGTGCAGAAAACTTCTGTGGTGATGCCTACCATGTGAGTACCGCCCATATGTCAGCGGCAGGTGCTGGGTTTATTCCAAGTGTAAATCAAGTGAGTACCCATGCATCAGGCTATGATTTTGGTCATGGTAACAGTTTCATTGGACACAATTTATCTGAAATGATTGGTGTACCTTTACCAAATTGGGGTTATCCACCAGAGATTCAGGCACAGTTTGATCTAAGTCATCTTGATGAAACACAAATTAAAATGATTCGTGATGTGCCTCCTACTATTGGTACGATTTTCCCGAATTTTAGTTATATGCGTTTACCGCATCCGCCAGCACCGGGTGAAATGCCAATTCCATTTACCAATATTCGCATGTGGCAACCTGTGTCACCTGGGGTGATGGAGCTTTGGAACTATGAGTTTGAATTTGCTTTCGTCCCTGATGAATATGCTGAAAAAGCTTATGCGGCTGGTCAGTATGCCTTTGGTTCAGGGGGTATTTTTGAAGCAGATGATACTGCTGTTTGGGAAGGCATTGCTAAAGGTGCACAAAGCCCGTGGTTACGTAAAGAGCAAGTGAATTTGCACTACAGCCAAAAACAAACGGGTAAAGATCCAAGTTGGACGGGTCCCGGTGAGTTTCATCCATCAATTTATGGCGAATATTGTCAAATTGAATTTTGGCGACGTTGGTTGAAAGAAATGCGTGATGGTAAAAAAGTTGCAGTGAAGTGCAGTGCTGACCCGGAAGTTCAAGCTGAATTAAATGCAGAACCAGAAAAAGGAGTTGCCTAATGGATTACGCTTCTCGTGAACAGATTCACCATTTTTTATCCAATGAAGCCTTGCTACTTGATGAGCGTCGCTTTGATGAATGGTTTGCTTTGTTAGATGATGAAATTGTCTATGAAGTACCATTACGCATTGGTATGAATAATTATAAAGACGAATTCCCGGGCGATGCTTATCGTATTTTGGATAAAAAAGCCCACATTAAAACTCGTATTGATCGTTTAGCAACAGGGCAGGCTTGGGCTGAAGTTCCACCATCACGTACTTTAAGATTGATTGGTAGCATCATGATTGAAGCGACTGAACAAGCGGATGTGGTCACTGTGCATAGTGCTTCAATCATGTACCGTCAACGTGGACATGATGAAGCGGGTGATATTATTCCTTACCGCCGCGTAGATACCTTAAAAATTACTGAACAAGGGATACGCTTACTGAAGCGTAAAGCCATCTTGACAGATGCTGTCCTAAGAACCCCAAACTTAGGCGTATTTTTATAAGTTTTTAGTCATTGATGACACCTGTCGTATTTAAAGGATGAAAGCGCATGAGCGATAGAAAAATTGAAGTTATTTTAGACACACAACAATGCCAAGGTTATGGCATGTGTTTAATGTCAGAAGACATTTTTGAAATTCCACAAGGCAGTCAAGTCGCAACGTTAAAACAACATTTGGTTGATTGTTCACGGGAAGATGAAATCCACGAATTAGTGGGTGCTTGTCCAGCTCAGGCCATTAGTTTCCGTGTTTTGGAAAACTCATAATAGGATTGGAATAAATATGAAAAATTCAATTAACAGTATTTTAAGTAAACGTTTTGACCAAATTTGCTTTGTCGTTGAAGACTTACAGCAGGCAATGGATTTCTTTACTCAAACCAATGGCGTAGAAGTATGGAATGTTGCTGAAGGTTTATCTCAAAGCCAAACCGAAAAAGAATATTTTGGTGAACCGGGTGATTTTCAGTTTAGTTGTGCTTATGGTTTTGCCGGCGAAACTTTAATTGAACTGGCACGCCATGATGGTGGGCGCAGCGTGTATAAAGACTGGCTGGATGAAAAAGGCAAGGGCCCACATCATATTGGTTTTCGTCAAAAAGATGCAGATGAATATGCACTCGCAGAAAAGCATTATCAAGATTTAGGTATTAAAAAAGCTATGGCCGGTTTTTTTGAAGGGCCTTTCGGTAACTGTCGTTGGGCTTATTTTGATACGCGTGAACAGTTAGGCTGCTATACCGAACTGTACTATGTTGATGGTGAGTTAAATGACCGTATGGCAGAACTCAAAAGCGGTAAAAATGTGAGCATTACTGACTAAAAATCTATTCAGATCCAATGCACAGTCTTGTAGGCATTTTACTTAAGTACTTTACCTACAAGATAAAAAATTAAAAATTTAGACAACACGTTTAATTGTATCAATTAAGCGGAGAGCCTTTTCATCTCTCAATTTAAGTTTTTTGAATTTTGCAGTATGGAATCAATATCAGATGTAAGGATTTTATCACATGTCAAATAAAAACATTGAAACAGTCGCTTTGGCATTAAAACAAGCGGAAATTTCACGAAGTGCAATACCACCTATTCGTACCCAACTTGGCGGAGATCAAGCGGATGTAGATGCTGCATATGCAGTACAAGAAACAAACACTCAGAATGCACTTGCACAAGGTCGACGTCTGATTGGTCGGAAAATCGGTTTGACATCCAAAGTGGTGCAAACCCAATTAGGGGTTGACCAACCAGATTTCGGGATGTTGTTTGCAGATATGGCTTTTGGTGATGGTGAAGCAATTCCGGCAAATCTACTGATTCAACCCAAAATTGAAGCAGAAATTGCTTTAGTGATTAAGCACGATTTAAACAAAGCAAAACATACTTTTGCTGACATCATTAGTGCGACGGATTATGCCTTGGCGGCAATTGAAATTGTAGATAGCCGTATTGAAAACTGGAAGATCTCACTGATTGATACCGTGGCGGACAATGCTTCATCTGCTGCTTTTGTGTTGGGTTCGCGTCCAGTCCAACTGGAAAATCTTGATTTAGTGAACTGCAAAATGCGCATGACCCGAGGTGACGAAGTTGTATCACAAGGTGTTGGTAAAGCTTGTTTAGCCAACCCATTAAATGCTGCGGTATGGCTGGCAGATGAAATGATGCTTCGTGGTCGTCCATTATTGGCGGGTGACATCATTTTGACTGGAGCATTAGGACCGATGGTGGTTGCAAATCCGGGTGATGAATTTGTCGTTGAAATTGAAGGGTTTGACCCAGTGACAGCAGTATTTGCGCAATAATATGCAACAAGGAAAAAATAATGTCAAAAATTAAATGTGCAATTATCGGTTCGGGCAATATTGGTACTGACCTGATGATTAAAATTATGCGTAATTCTCAATTCCTAGAAATGGGTGCAATGGTTGGTGTCGATCCAAATTCAGATGGTTTAGCACGTGCTGCGCGTTTTGGTTTTGAAACCACTGCGGAAAGTATTGAAGGTTTACTCAAACTACCCAATTTTAAAGAGATTAAGATAGTATTTGATGCGACTTCAGCAGGGGCACATCAGCATCATAATGCAGTATTACAGCAACACGGTATACAAGTCATTGATTTAACCCCTGCTGCAATTGGTCTTTATGTCATCCCAGTGGTCAACTTAGATGAACATATGAATGCACCAAATATCAATATGGTGACTTGTGGTGGACAAGCCACTATTCCTATGGTGCATGCGGTATCTCGTGTTGCCAAAGTTCACTATGCGGAAATTATTGCTTCTATTGCGAGTAAATCTGCTGGACCGGGTACACGTGCCAATATTGATGAATTCACTGAAACCACCTCTAAAGCCATTGAAGAAGTGGGTGGGGCAGAAAAAGGTAAAGCGATTATCATTATGAATCCGGCAGAGCCACCATTGATCATGCGTGACACCGTGTATTGCCTTGCTGAAGTGGGTGCAGACCAAGAAGCAATTCGACAATCAGTAAAAGAGATGGCGGATGCAGTACAGGCGTATGTACCGGGTTATCGCTTAAAACAAGAAGTGCAATTTGAAGAATTTAATGTAGATCGACCTTTAAATATCCCAGGTTTAGGTAAATTACCGGGCTTAAAAGTATCCGTTTTTCTAGAAGTAGAAGGTGCAGCACATTATCTACCTGCTTATGCAGGCAACCTAGATATTATGACCAGTGCTGCTTTAGCTGCAGCGGAACGCTTTGCTGCAACCCATCTGACTCAAAAAATCGCGTAAGGAGAATCGAAATGTTTGATCAAGAAAGAAAAATCTATGTGTCAGATGTGACTTTACGTGATGGTATGCATGCGATTCGTCATCAATATTCACTCGATCAAGTGCGTCATATTGCTCGTGCTTTAGATGAAGCGGGCGTAGACAGTATTGAAGTTGCTCATGGCGATGGTTTGCAAGGTTCAAGCTTTAATTATGGTTTTGGAGCACATACCGATTTAGAGTGGATTGAAGCAGTAGCCAGTGAAGTGAAAAATGCCAAAGTGGCGACACTTTTATTACCGGGTATTGGTACGGTGCATGACCTAAAAGCTGCTTATGATGCTGGAGCGCGTGTGGTACGCGTGGCAACCCATTGTACAGAAGCCGATGTATCAAAACAGCATATTGAATATGCTCGATCACTCGGGATGGATACAGTGGGCTTTCTAATGATGAGTCACATGAATACACCTGAAGGTTTGGCGCAGCAAGGCAAACTAATGGAAAGCTATGGCGCACAATGTATTTATGTAGTCGATTCTGGCGGTGCTATGAATATGTATGACATTGCTGAGCGTTTTAAAGCCATGAAAGATGTACTTGATCCAGCTACAGAAACAGGTATGCATGCCCACCACAACTTAAGCTTAGGTGTGGCAAATAGTATTGTCGCGTTAGAGCATGGCTGTAATCGTATCGATGCCAGTTTAACGGGCATGGGTGCAGGGGCAGGTAATGCACTGCTTGAAGTATTTATTGCAGCAGTTGAACGTATGGGTCTAAAACATGGTTGTGACGTTAAACGTTTGATTGATGCGGCTGAAGATATTGTCCGTCCACTACAAGAACGTCCTGTACGTGTTGACCGTGAAACCCTAGCTCTTGGTTATGCAGGCGTATATTCAAGCTTCTTACGTCATACTGAAACTGCCGCAGAAAAATATGGTTTGTCTGCTTTTGATATTTTAGTGGAGCTTGGCAAAAGACGTATGGTCGGTGGTCAGGAAGATATGATTGTTGATGTCGCGCTAAATATGCTGAAGCAATAACAAGCTTAGAGCATTGCAGGAATGATGTATGTGAGGAGCTACATCATTCCAATTGATTGAAGAAGTTATTGAGATGGTTCAATATAAAACAATGTATTACCCAAGTTATGATGCTGACTTAAATGCAGTAAAAGAGAATGGTTTATATTTAAAATATATAGAAAAACAAGATGACAGCTTGTGTTATGAGGCAATTAAGCAAAATCCGCGAGCAATTAAGTATGTCAAAAACCAGACTGAAGATTTATGTTTAATGTCTGTCCAGAAAAATGGTGATGCTTTACAGCTTATTCATGAGCTAAGCCATGAAATCATTTTAACAGCTGTAAGGAATGAAGGGCTGGCACTGCGACATGTATTATTTCAAAATGCAGAAATATGTTTAGCAGCAGTCATGCAAAATGGATTTGCACTTAAATATGTCCGGCAGCAAACAGAACAAATTTGTCAAGTTGCAGTTCAAGCCCATCCTCAAGCAATTAAATATGTGAAGCAACAAACGGAAGCTCTTTGCTGTATGGCATTGCGTAAGGACGGCATGGTAATTCGGGATATTCTAAACCCCACATTCTTCAATGTACCTGATGGCCATTGAAAATAATCCTATGTCTATTCAATTTATTGATAATCCAAGTAAGGATTTATGTGAGCATGCTGTAAAGCTTAGGCCTTATGCGATTCAGCATATTGATGTGTACTATGAAGACTTATGGATGAAAGCAATAGAGCAGCGGGCTTTTGTGATCAAGTTTTTAAATGTATATTCAGAGAAAATTTTGAAATATGCATTACGTTGTAATCCAGTAAGTCTGAAATATATAAAAAAAGAATTTCAGTCAGAGATAATTATTAATTTTGCTCTTTCAAAAGATGAAAGAATGAGAAAATATATTCGATAATTACAATAGCTTTTGAAAGCTAATCGCAATATCAAGATGCTTTTGTCTTCGACATAGAGTGGAATAATCTGGTGCTATCCAATATAATCCATAGAGTTTAATGAGACTTTGAATAAAGCCTGTAACCATTCGTAAAGAGAGTCGAAATAGAGATTTGATCATGAGGCAGCATTGAATGGCTGTATCGGAATAAGTTTGATTTCGTCCTTGTGTACCTTTTGGCTGAGCATACCATTGAGTAGTAGGATCAAACCAAATCGTGATGTTTCCTCGATTTATTAAAGCTCGATTGTAGAAGGACCAGTTAGTTGTACGATAGATTTTAGGTGTAGGTTTATTCATTCTGAAACTATATTACTGAAGAAGTCTTCAGGAATAGCTTTGTGCAACAAAGCCCTTAATATCTTATATAATCAATTTAACATAATCAATATTATACGAAATTGATTGTATTAAGTTTTTGAATATAAATACTTTTTAATAAAACTAAAATCCATTGCCATCAATACAGCCTTTGGCACTTTGCCTGTGAAATCCCATTGGAAAACCATTGCAGCATCCGCTGGTAACTGCTGATGCAAATAATCACTGAAGAATTGAGCACCTTTGATTTTGTAGTCTGTGCTTTTCTTGCCAATCGCACCTTGTTCTAATTCGCACTCTGAATATACGAAACTAAATTTGTAAGTCCAAAGTAGAAATGACCGGTTTCTCTAAAGTAAAAGTATCTGATTTTAGGAAGTTCACTCTTAATATTTGTGTCAGAAAAAGGATTTTTATAAATTGTTTAATTAGGAAAGTACATGATTTAAAAAAAAAGCCAAACATCTGAATGTTTGGCTTCGTTCTTTGAGTATTCTTGAATCAGCCTTTTGGCAGTGTTACCAGTGACAGTTTTTCAACGCCTACACGTTCAATACTGGCTAAGAGTTTAGCGATCGTACCATAAGGCACTGTTTCATCCGCATTAAATTTCAGAGCTAAATTTGCATTTGCATTTTTTCGGCTTTGAATTTCATTTTCAAATTGCTCTAAAGCAACTTTATCCTGATCAAGGAATATTTCGCCTTTAGGATTAACACTAATGACAACAGCTTTATTTTGATCAGTAGATTGCGTTGGTGCAGCTTTTGGAAGGTTCACTTTCACTGTATTGGTTAATAGCGGTGCTGTGACGATAAATACAATCAGCAGAACCAGCATTACATCGACCAAAGGCGTGATATTAATATCACTAACTACATCATCATCTTCAGAAGTTGAAATTGCCATTATGCAAATACTCCTTTTTCCTTCGTCTCTGCAACAGCAGAAGTTTCAGTTTTAGCAATTTTGGCCGGCTGAGCAGCAATCTGGAAACCATGCTTTTGATTTAAGCTGACAAAATTTGTTGCAAAATCATCTAAATCAGCACCAATTCCTTTAACTTTACGAACAAAATAGTTGTAAGCCAGAACGGCTGGAACTGCGACTGCAATACCAATACCTGTTGCAATCAATGCTTCGCCGATAGGGCCAGCTACGACATCCATGCTTGCATTTCCAGAAGCGGCGATTGCTTGTAGTGCATTGATAATTCCGAATACGGTACCGAATAAACCAATGAATGGCGCGTTATTGCCGATTGAAGCCAGCAAAGCATTGCCTTTTTCAAGCTGACGGCGTTCAGTTAAAATCTGTTTGCGCAAATGACGTTCCAGTAAGTCTTGACGGCTCCAAGACTGCTGCAGATCTTGATGGGTTTTTTCATTGGCATCGATCAAAGTTTGAAAACCAGCTTGAGCAACTTGAGCTGCTGGTCCAGTTTCTTGTTTGGACTGTTCGACGGCATCTGTCAAATTTTTAGCTTTCCAGAATTTTTCGACATACTGCCTGTTGAGTTTTGCTGCTTTTTGAGTTTGAACAATCTTGACTAAGATTAGCACCCAAGTCACAACTGAAAATGCTACTAAGATCCAGATAGTTGCATCATGGATAAAATGATTGATATTTGACACGGTTGTTTTCCTTAAATTTTGAGAATAATTTTTAATCAGATATAGAATTCGAATTTATGTCGGCAGCTTGAAGTTGATCGGAACATCGACCCAGCCTTCAATTGCAGTGCTTCCACGCATAGCTGGAGAGAATTTCCAGCGTTTTACTGTTCTTAGCGCAGCATCATCCAATGCCTTTTTGCCGCTGCCCTGTTTAACTTCAACAGATAATGGACTGCCAGAAGCTGATACTTTTACACGCAGCAGTACAGAACCCTCCCAGCCACGTTCTAATGCAATTTCTGGATACTCAGGCGAAGGATTGCTTAAATAGCCTGCATAGCCTTTCGCTTCACTCACAGGTAAATTTTGCGTAATAGGCGGTGCCGATTTTTCAGCGGGCGGTTCAGAAATCACTGGCTTGATTGGTGAAGTAATCTTTTCAGTCACAACAGGCTGTTCTATTGGCTTGGTTTCGACAGGCTTAGTAGGCGCCGCTTTAACCACCAGTCTTTCGACTGGTTTCGCCACCGGGACAGGTTTGGACTGAACAGGCGGAATTTCCACTTTTTTAGTGATCGGCGGAATTTTCGGCTCGATGATTTTCGGCGGTTCTTCCTTCGGTTTGATAATTTCAATCACGACCGGCTCAGGGTTTTTGATTGGCAAAGGATCTGTCTGAAACTGTTCAGACAGCGCCCAAACACCAAAGTGCAGCCCAGTTACAATAGCCAGTGCAATTAGGAAGCCTTTATTTTTCTGTACAGGAGGCTGTACATACTGGCCTGCAGTTGAGTTAAACCAATCTTCGGTTACAGGAGCATACTGCTGATGTGTGGCCGCGATTCGATTGTACAGTACAGCGTGTTTATACTGATGAATTCCAATATTGCTCATGATAATTTCGCAAATCATGTTTTAAAGTTAAAGGTATTACTGCATAAGCTATGCCAAATTAATAAGTTATTGTTTTAAATTGATATTTATTATTTTTCTTAGATTTTGAGTCATTTTTTTATCTGGGGGTGTTGTTATTCAAACACCAGAGTGTTGGTGGAACAGCAATACCGAGAGGTGATCGGTATTGCTTATAAAGATCTAACCTAACGGCGAAGTAAAGGCAAAACTTCTTCCCCAACACGGTAAGCTTCTTCTAAATGTGGGTTGCTGGCCAAAATAAAATGCTCTACACCTATATCAATATATTCTTGCAGGCATTCTGCGATTTGTTCATAGCTGCCGACTAAAATGCCATTAGGGCCGCCTCGGACTTTTGACATCCCTCCCCAGAAGTTAGGACTGATAAACAGCTCATCAAAATTCTTGCCTTCACTTAAACTTTTTTGACGTTGCGCTCCGACTGATTCGGTATCTGAACGTGCAAAACTTTGCTGGTGCAAATCAACAGATTCGTGCATTTGCTTTAACTCTGTTACAGCCTGCTCATAGGTTGGGCGTGCGAGAATATCGATGCGGACGCCAAACTTAACTTGATGGTTTGGGTAATGCTGGTTCAGGAATGACTTGGCATTTTCAATGACCTGCTTTTGCTGAGCAATTGGTTCTGCCCACGTTAAATGAATTTGAGCATGCTGTCCTGCGACATGTAAAGCTGCATCACTTGCTCCAGCCAACCATAGACGCGGTACAGGATGCTGATTCATTGGATACTGCAGTCCGCCATTTTCTACATGAAAAAATTCACCTTCATAATTGAATGGCGCATGATGGCTATACCCTTTTACAAAATCTAAAAATTCAGCAGTACGAGCATAACGTTTGTCATGATCAATAAAGTCTCCATAGGATTTTTGCTGACTGCCCCCGCCCCCAGAAATTACATTCCATTCCACACGACCATTGCTTAAACGCTGTAGGCTGGCTGCCATTTGGCTTGCATAGGCAGGATGAATAAACCAGGGCTGAATCGCAATCAATAAGCGTAAATTACGTGTTTGGCGCGCTAAGGCAGCGGCGAACATCCAGGGTTCTTCAGTATGCGGAAAAGCTGGAATTAGAGCGCCGTGGAAGCCGACGATATCCGCGGCCTTTGCAACTTGTTCAATATAATCATAGTAGGCAAAACTTTGATCATTAAACGAGGGGGCTACACGTTTAGGGGCTTGATCAGGCTGCAGGCGATTCCATTCGCCACGTGTATGTGAAGTATGAGCACGGCGGCCATCGCCATGAACAGGAAGACGCCATAAAAATTCAGCCGACATATAAAACTCGCTTCAATTTCATTGATTTAATATTTCGAAGCCAATAGGTTGCAGATTTTGTGCCGATTTTAGAAAAGATTTTAAGTTACTGTAATTTATATAATTTATTTAGCTGAATAATGTATGGAATGGATATCGCTGTTTGCATATCAGCATTTATCTTATTTGAAGTGTTGGCATTTCAACACTGAACAAAAAACAAAATCGAATAAAAGAAATAAGTTATTGTTTTTGTTATATTTTAAAAGTTGGCTTAGTTGTTGCACAGAATGAAGATTAAATGTGATTTATATAGTTGTATGTTATGTCTTCAAAATTGTTAGCTTTCTCAGCGCTGGTTTTTAGTTCGATTTTGCTTAGCTCTGGCTGCTCGAAGCATGAAGCTGAAACTGCTCAGCTGGCTGAACAGCCTAAAAATGCAAATCAGCTTCGCGTTGCTGTTGTTGCCAATGGAACAACAGGATCATTAGATTTTATTGGCGCGCCTGAGATTATTGCTAAAGATCCTATCTTTTTAGAAGAGTTAAAAAAGCGCCATGTTAAATTAACATGGGAGCCTGTGACTACAGCAGCCGTTGCTACGTTAGTTAACGAAAATTTCTTAAATAACAAAATTGACTTCGCATTTTACGGCAATTTGCCATCCGTTTTTTTAAACGCTACAGGCACTAAAACACAAATTATTGTGCCGGGCGGCGTTGGCAGCAATGTCTACTTGGTTGTACCGAATCAATCTAAAGTTACCCGTATTGAAGAATTAAAAGGTAAAAAAATAGCGCTTCACCGCGGACGTCCATGGGAAGTTAATTTTGCGCAGCTAATTCAGGATAAAGGGTTAAAGCTGAGTGATTTTCAGATTGTTAATTTGAATCCTCAGGCAGGAACAGCAGCCATTGCAGCCAATAGTGTTGATGCTTTCTTTACCTTGAGTGATGCACTTATTCTTGAAGACAAAAAAATCGGAAAAATAATTTGGTCATCGCGAAATTTACCGCACGATTGGAAAATGCGTGCTGAATTATGGGGCTCTAAACAATATGTGCATGCTAATCCTGAAGTGACCCAGTTGCTGGCTGATGCTACTGTGCGAGCCTATCATTGGATTTCAGAACATCAAGATGAATATCAGCAAACCCAAACTAAATTCGGTCAGCCGCTTACAGTGATTCAGCGTGAGCAAGACAATAATTCTGCTTGGAAAAATAATTGGAATCCAAGTTATAACATACAGATACTCACTGCACATTACGACCGTGTGATCAAACATGCGATTGATCATCAGTTAATTCAGAACCCAATCCAAAGCTCAGAATTGTTAGATCCAAAATTTACCCAACAAGCTGTAAAAAATTTGAAACTTGAAGATTACTGGGCAGATCAGCCTTAAGGTGGTGATGTGAAAACATTAAGCAAAACAGCGGATGCAGAATTGACAGTTGGCGGGTTTTCTTGGCGTAGTGCTGATCTGTTTAAGAAGATTAATGTCTATTGGCTTTTATCCTGCGCCTCCCCTCTAATTTTGTTCTTCGCATGGTATACGGCTTGCCGCTTGCAGTTATTTTCTGCGCAGATTCTGGTACCGCCTGAAAAGGTATGGCTGAGCTTTCTGAATCTGCTCCAGACAGGTGAACTTTATTTGCATCTCAAAGACAGCTTATTGCGCCTTTTTTCTGGTTTCACTGTTGGTGCTGTTGCTGCGATCGCATTTGGGATTGTGTATACCACAAATCGCCATGTGAAGGACTATTTTTCACTGATCTTCAATGTGCTGTATCAAATTCCGATTTTTGTGCTGATTCCGATTTTTATCTTAATTTTCGGGATTGGTGAAACCTTTAAGATTTTACTGATCATTAAGGCCTGTTTTTTCCCAGTCGCTTTAGCCACGATAGATGCAGTTGAAGGCGTGCCTAAGCAATATATGGAGCTGAGTCAGGTTTATCAGCTTAAATTAAAAAATCGTGTCAAATATATTATTTTGCCTTCGGTTATTCCGCCGCTAATTAGCAGTTTGCGTATTGCACTTGGACGTGCATGGCTGATTTTAGTTGCCGTTGAATTGCTGGCAGCCGGTACAGGCATCGGTCAAATGATGGAACTGGGGCGTCAAATGCTGAGACTTGATGTTGTGATGGTTGGTGTATTCATTACGGGCATGATTGGTTTTATTTTAGACAAAAGCTTAAGGCAAGTTGAACAGCGCTTTGTTCAATATAAGCGCCAATAAGGGAAATGAAATGAGCACTTTAATTAAATTTCCAAAGCATTTCATTTCACCGATGCGCTCTGTAAGAAGCTGGGTTATTCCGCTACTTTTATTAGCCTTATGGCAATACAGCTCTGCTCAAAATGCAGGGCACGCCTATGCTTTTGTGCCTTTACAAAATGTATATAATGCGTTTATTGAGCTTCTGAAAACTGGAGAATTACTTGTAAATACTTGGGGAAGTTTAAAAAAAGCACTTTTAGGTTTTATATTTGGCGGTGCTGCTGGATTGGCCTTAGGTGCATTCATGGCTTATTCAAAAATCGCCAATGCATTGATATCACCGATATTTAATGCCATTCGGCAAGTCCCTTTACTGGGTTTAACACCGTTAATTGCGCTATGGCTTGGCAATGGTGAAAGTGCAAAAATTTTTATTATTGCATTGGCCTCATTTTATCCGCTGGTGATTAATACCTATCAAGGCCTATCGCATCATGAGTCTAAATACCAAGAATTGGCCAGCATGTATCAATTTTCTGGTTGGCGTGAATTCCGCCGCATCCGTTTGCCGCAGGCACTCCCTTATATTTTAACTGGTATTAATCTCGCCGTACCTTTCACTTGGATTACAACGACTGCAAGTGAGCTGTTGTTTAATGCTGGTGCCGGCTTAGGCGGAGTCATGATGAAGGCTGAGGCTAACGCAGCCATGGACATTTTGCTCGTGTGCGCTTTGACTGTGACTCTGTTAGGGATCGTGATGACTGCTTTGGTTAGAGCATTGTCTACATATTTACTTCGCTGGCGTCCACGTCACGCTGCATAAATTACTTGAGTTTTTAATATGTCATTTTTAACGATTCATAATGTGAATAAGCATTTTCCGCAAGAAAACAAACCGCTGACTGTACTCAACCAGATTGATTTAGAAATCCAGCAAGGCGAGTTTATTTCAATTGTGGGTAGTAGTGGCTGTGGCAAGTCAACTTTACTGCGTTTGATTGCAGGTTTAGATCGAGAATATGAAGGCGAAATACGATTGAACGGTCAGCCAGTGCAAGGACCTGACTTGAAGCGGGGCCTTATTTTTCAGGAACATCGGCTCCTGCCCTGGCTCACAGTAAATGAAAACGTAGGTTTAGCGCTGGAAGAAACTGCACTATCTCCAGCCGAAAAGAAAAAGTTGATTCAGGACCATATTGAACTGGTTGGATTAAAAGGTTTTGAAAAATCTTATCCGCATCAGCTTTCCGGTGGCATGTCACAGCGTGTAGCGATTGCACGTGGTCTAGTTAATAAACCAGATATCTTGCTGCTGGATGAACCCTTTGGAGCGCTGGATGCCATTACCAGAGACATTCTGCAAAAAGAACTGCAGCGGATTTGGGAAAAAGAAAAAATTACCATGATTTTAGTCACGCATGATATTGAGGAAGCTGTATTTCTAGGAGACCGTGTCGTGGTGATGTCCGCTCGGCCTGGAAAGATTAAACGCATTATTCCTATTGATGTGGCGCATCCTCGGCAAAAAGAAAATGCGCAGCTGTTTAATCTGCGTAACCAAGCTATTTCTAATTTAACGCATTAAACAGCTTAATTTTTACTTTGGAATTTTTAACATAATGATCGGTTTTAATGTGATTTCTTAACTTTAAGTTATGCAGCTAAACTGATCTTTTCTTACTTAAGGAGCTATCCCTATGGGCTTATCTATTTGGCATATTGTACTGTTTGCAGTGGTTGTTATTTTACTTTTTGGTACATCTAAATTAAAGAATCTGGGTAAAGACTTGGGAGGCGCGATTAAAGATTTTAAGGATTCAGTAAAAGATGAGGATCAAACCAAGAGTATTGAACATCAGAGTCATGGCAAAACCAAAGTCATTGAAAATGTATCTGAAAAAATCCTGAATTAAGGGGTTAAGCATATTTTATGTTTAATGTCAGCTTTGGCGAGATTTTCGCGTTTAGTGTAATTGCACTGATTGTTTTAGGGCCTGAAAAATTTCCGCAAGCCCTTCGTCAAGTCATGCTCAAGTACCGAAATTTTAAATCCTTAATGAACAAGGTGCAGAAAGACATTGAAGAAGAATTGGAACTGGCTGAACTGAAGCAGTTTATGCAGCAGGAGCTGCAGCGGATCAAAGACAATGAAGCGCAGCTGCAAACCTCCTTATTAGAAATGCAGGCAAAGATTGATCAGCAGCAGCATGAGTTGAATGTAAAGGTGCAAAAAAAACAAGCCTATCTCTATGAGCCGATTTCATCACACAGTGCAGTGCCCTTTCGTCAAGTAGCGCCAGTATCTCAAGAAGTGAAAAAAGCCGTATGACAGATCCAAATATTTTAGAAGAATTTGATGCTCCTGGGAAAATGAAATATTCCGAGCACTTAAAAGAATTAAGAACACGTACAATCTATATTGTTGGCAGCGTATTGGCGGTTTTTTTCTGCTTGCTGCCATTTTCACATCAAAGCTATGCATGGCTGGCTACACCTTTGGTTAAATTGCTACCTGCACAATCTTCAATGATTGCTACGGATGTTGTCAGCACATTTTTAGCGCCTTTTAAACTTAATTTGTATATTGCTTTTTTACTGACGATCCCAATCACCTTGTACCATATATGGAAATTTATAGCGCCAGCACTGTATCAAAATGAGAAAAGAATTGGTTTAGGCTTGGTGTTTGGGAGTGCTGGATTGTTTTTTTGCGGTATTTTATTCAGCTATTTTGCAATACTGCCTTTGGCGCTTAAGTTTTTTGTTTATGCTTCTCCAGAGAATGTTTTGCCAATGACCGACATCAACAGCTATCTCAGCTTTTGTTTAAAATTATTTTTAGCTTTCGGTTTTGCCTTTCAGATTCCTATTTTGACTTATATACTGATTTTTATTGGAATTTTGGAAATTGAGACATTGGAACAGTATAGACGTCATATCATTGTTTTTTTCTTTTTTGTTTCAATGTTTATTACACCGCCTGATATCTTAAGTATGCTGTCTTTGGCTGTACCGATGTGCATTTTGTTTGAAGTAGGATTACAGTTAAGCAAATTAAAAATAAAGAAATAAAATACATCTTTCATAAGTCATTTTTCATTCAATTCAATGTTGTAAATTCCAGCAATCAAATTGAATCTTAAACCGAGCCTTTTCCCTCTATTTCGATAGCACTCTGAAAGTATTTTGAAGGTCTTGAGTACACCAAATACATGCTTAATACCTATTCTTCTTCTATTGATTTCACAGTTGTATTGTTTTAATACAGGATCTAATTTACATCCTTGCTTTGCTTTTAGTTACTTCTGAAACACCATAGGTCATTCCAACATGGAACAAAGTACGGTATTTACGCCAATAGCTTAAACATGGAAGCAATTGGTCTTCTATGGATAATTTAGAGGGTCACCCTGTTGATGATAAATGATGATTGATGTCTCAATCATCATTTTATAAGTAGACCAAGATATCCCAATCAGGTGTTTGAACTGAGGATCAGTGAGCTTGTGTATATCAATATATTTCATGCATAAATATGCATGAAATATCAGGAAATGTGGGGGGCAGAATTACAGTAAATAAATGTTCGTTTTATGAGTTATGCAAGTTGTCTAAAGAAATAAAGACATTATTCAGCAGTAAAAGCAAAGCAGCATGAAAATCTCATGCTACTTCGTTTTCATCTAGTGCCTTATTCGGCAATAAATCATATTTAGATAAGAGATTGCGCAGAACATTGCGTGACAAGCCAAGCATTTTTGCAGTTTTAACTTGATTGTTCCAGCATTTTGAGAAGGCAGCATTCACGACTTTTTGCTCAATGATGTGAAATGCGTTTCCATCATATTCATCGAAAATACGTTTTAATAAGTTTTCAAATTCATCTAGTAAATCTAAACCCTGATTTACCGAAATAAAATCTTCACCTGAAAATTTTAAATGTTCCATATCAATGGAATTGCTTCCGCTGACCAATAAGGCATATTGAATTACATTCTCAACTTCACGAATATTTCCCGGCCATGAGTAGTTTAATAATGCATTTCTAGCACGGTCGGTAATTAATTTCTTCGGCGTGATTAATTTCTTCGAGTAGCTATTAATAAAATAATCAACCAGAGGGAGGATATCGCCTTTTCTTTCTCTAATAGGTAATATATTTATATTAATTACATTTAAGCGGTAATATAAATCCAAACGAAATTTATTCTCAGATACGGCGCGTTTTAAATCAACATGCGTACCTGAAATAATTCGGATATCAATTGGAATAGGCTTACGTCCACCGACGCGCATTACCTCATGCTCTTGAATGACCCGAAGCAATTTTACCTGAAGAGATAAGGGTAATTCCCCAACCTCATCCAAAAATAAAGTACCGCCATTAGCAGTTTCAAACAGGCCAGGTTTTGATTTTGTTGCACCTGTAAATGCTCCTGCTTCGTAGCCAAAAAGCTCTGATTCTGCTAGATTTTCAACCAAAGCGCCGCAGTTCACAGCCAGAAAGGTTCTATTTTTCCGTTCACTTTTTAAGTGAATTTCACGTGCAATCAGCTCTTTGCCTGTACCTGATTCACCATAGACAATTACGCTGGCATTGCTTGGCGCAATGGTCTCAATTTTATTCAGCAATTCCTTCGATTTTTGATCCGAAAAAATAATTGTTTTCGCACGAATTTGTTTAACAGGAACACTACTTTCAGGCAATGAGACAATTCTGTATTCATTGTCTAAGTAAGATTGCATACAATACTCTTTTTGTAAATCTTGATATTATTAGTAGGTTATATGTTTTTTGATTTTAAGGTAAATAATAATAAATCATAAATTAATCATGAATAAGTAAACATTTTATATGACTAAAATGTGATATTTTTATCATTTATAGAGATGGTTTTATCTAGGAATAAAAAACCTGCAAAAGCAGGTTTTAAAATATAGATTTTTTAAAAACTATAGCTGAATTGACCTTGAATAGTTAAGGGGCGCATTGGCTGTAAAAACTCAGAGTTTGATCCCGCCAATCCATTCACGAAATTACGTTCATTGGTTAAATTTAAGAAATTTAAACCTATTGTCCATTGTAGCTGACGGTAAAATAAGCCGAGATCAATATTATAATTATCTGGAACTTTCACATTCTGGGCTAAATTGGTATACCAATCGCTGGTCCACCATGCTGAAATATTGGCGCCGAATCCGGTTTCATGCTGGTAGTCAAGATATGCAGTGGCAGAATATTCTGGAATGCCTGCTGCTTGATAACGCCCCGCAGTACGCTGATTCAGACGGTTGCTGTCGCCCCATACCGTGACATTGTCTGCAAGGAATCCAAAGGGTGAAAAGCCTGATGGTACAATCGATGTATAAACTGGATTTAATTTGGTCAAATTAGCACCAATAGCAATATTGGGCTGCAGTTGCCAGCGCAATGAAGATTCTAGACCGTCAATCTTGAATTTTGCCATATTGCCATTGCTGTCAGGAGATAGATCTCGGCTTTGATCAAACCAGCTTAAACTCAAGAATAATTCATTCGGGATGGCTTCATATTTTATGCCTACCTCTTTCAGTATGCTTTGACTGTCGAATGACAATGGATTGAGCTTATTATTGCCCCCCCACGTTAAAAAGGGTCCGAAGACACCAGTATTGATAGCTGTACTGCGGTCATAGGTAAAATACAGGGTACTTTTCTGCGTTGGTTTATAAAAGGTACTGGCCTGATAACTTAATAAGCTATAGCTGCCATGATCACTTCGCTGATCTGAAGATTGCAGTACCAGAGGATTGGATAATTTTGCGTGAACAGAGCTATGGTTAATGCCTAAATTGACACCGTATTTTTCATTAAAGACGAAGTTTTGCTGAGTAAATAAGCTGTAGGTATCCCATGAGCCTTCTCCGGTATAAACCGCACCGCCAGAAGTAGGAAAACCACCTTTTTCTGCATAAAGTCCATTGCCAATTGCATACATCGCGGGCAGGTTTAAATAACCAAAATACAGTGAATACTGTGGTATGCCTGCTTGGCCAATCCATCCTCCAGTCGAGTTGGTATTGTTTTCCACACCTAATAAATCACCTAGATTTTTTTGTGAAGGATCGTTGGTTAAGTCATAAGGATTGATGTTGAAACTGTTATTGGCAGCAAAGGCTTTAAATCCTTCATAACGGTATGTGCCGCCTGTATTTGAGCGGTGTTTGATATCGATGTCAGCTATTTTAAAGTCATAGTCTGACTGGAATTCAATACGGTTATCAAAAAGCTCGTGATTCATATTGGTATAAAAGCTTCCGACGGCATCACCTAAATCTTCACTCTTCTGATAAAGGCTGCTGTTTACGGCGCGCCAATTTTGATTTAAATCTTTGGCTATCCGCAATTGCGTGCTTAAGCGTTTAGCGCTGTTTTTATCCTTTGCACGGCCAGAAACATAGTCCTCAAGTTTGACCAATTCATTGCCCGGTATAGATGGATCATACACCCAGCCTCGAATAGAACCGGCACCTGCCTCAGTTGAGCTTGGCAAAGGTGTGGTTTGTACAGGACCGACTGCTACATACTGTTTTTGACTATTGGCTGCGCGCTGCTGCCATCCAATCACTTTAGAATTTGCTGCGCCAGACTCAAATACAGGAGACCAATATTGACTGCCGCTTTGGATGATCGGTGTAGCGCGGCCTTTATAATACAAACCTTGATCAACTGACTCTTGGGTTGCGCGGTTCCAGCCATGTGTGACATTAAAATCTTTGTAGTTGTCGTAACTTAAGTTCCAGTCCACACGGAGACTGTCATCTGGACGCCAAGCGAGAGCGCTATAGAAGGCATTAAAATCATTTTTGACATTATCATAATAGTCATCGGACTGCTGTCCAGTGATACTGACGCGATATGCCAATTGATCGTTGATTGGCGCAGTATGGTCTAAAGTGAGGGATAGGTTCGGTTCTGATCCTTTTCCTTTATACCATGAGCCAAGGACACCTTTAATTGTGGTTTCTGCACGTTCAAAATTCGGTTTTTTACTGATGAAATTCACATAGCCGCCAGAGCCAGAGGCAGGAGCAAAGATTACACCGGTTGGACCTGAGACAATATCGGCAGCTTCAAAGGCATTAAAATTGCTTGGGTGGCGTGTACTGTAAATTCGCTGGCTGTCCTGAAATACTTCAGAGTTTTGACCGCGTATTTGCGGCGCAAAATTCACATTTTGACCGCCGCCGCGCGTAACACCGGGCGCAAACTTTACTAAATCATCTGCACTTTTAATCACTTCATTTTCAAGCTGAGATTCACTGATTTGTGAAACGACCCGAGGCGTATCCAGAACTTTTTCATTCGTTCCGTAGATAGAGCGCACTTCGCGTTGAGGCAGGTTGGTTTTCTTCTTTTTGTTCCCGACCACTTCGACATCAGCCAGTTGAATGACATCTTGTTCAGCACTTTCATATGGAGTGTTGCTGATTGTAGGGGCAAGATTTTCTGCATGTGTCTGCTGCAGCAGCAGCCCCATTGCAATAGTTAAGGTACTTAAAGGAAATTTAATAGACATACATCCAGTCAAACGTTTGGCCAATAATGCAGTGCATAAGGCAAAGCTTATGCCAATCTTAGAATTGAATTTTAAGTACTTAAAATTCAATGTTTTGTCCTATTAATGCTGATAATCCATATTGCTGGCATATCTTCAAAACCAACAATAGTGTTGATTTCCAGACAACGCATAAATTTAGTATTTTTTTTATTTATTAAATTTCAATAAGTTTCGTTATTTACTGAGTTGGCATTAGTCCTGCAATGAAAGAACCTAGTTTGGTTTTAACGAGTTTCATATGTCTAATGATCAGCAAGGGTTAAACCGTAGAAAATTTCTAAAAAACACAGCACTTGGCATTGCCAGTACTGCAAGCGCTGTGGGCCTCTTAACGGGCTGTGACCGTACACAGAACACATCAGCATCAGCTCACTCTGATACGCAAAATATTGGCGCTCAGCAGCCTAAACATGGCGGTACAATTAAAATGGGGGTTATTGGCGGCCAGCAGGCAGGTAATTTAGATCCTCACTTATCGCCAATCGGTGGGAGTATTATCCGAGGTTTTGCTGTCTACAATAAATTATGGGAATGGGATGAAAATATGCTACCGCGTTTAGCGCTAGCAGAGTTTGCTGAACCGAATACTAATGCCAGTGAATGGACCATTCGCCTGAAGAAAGGACTGGAATTTCATCATGGCAAAACTGTTAGCGCTGATGATGTTATTTTTTCTTTGCAGCGTTTAACTGATCCAAAGCTTGCATCTCCTTTCCGAAATTTAGTGCAATGGATTGACCGTGATCAACTCAAAAAACTAGACCCCTATACGGTTAAGATTAGTTTTGTGAAAGATATCCCCGGCTTTTACGCGCTACCAGAAACTTGGGTCAATTTTGGCGGTATTGTGCCAACAGATTTTGATCCAATTACCAATCCTGTAGGTGCAGGTCCCTACCGAGTAAAAAGTTTTGTTCCAGGCCAGCGTTCCGTCTTCACCCGCTTTGAAAATTATTTCAAGAATGATCGCCCTTATGCAGACAGTTTTGAAATTATAGATTTTAAAGATCAGATTTCACGGCTGAATGCTTTGCTGTCAGGCCAAATTGATATTGCGAATTCCATTACACCTGAATATATCCAAATTTTAGAGAAAGCCAAAAATATTCAAACGGTACGCTCTAAGACAAATATTCACTATGGGTTTGATTTTAATACCCAAAAAGCACCATTTGATCGTCAGGAAGTACGTCAGGCCTTTCGCCTGATTGCAAACCGCACTGCATTAGTACAGCAAGCTCTGAATGGCGAAGGGCGCGTGGCGAATGATTTATATTCACCACAAGATGCAGTGTATTTAGATTTGCCGCAGAGGAAACAAAATATTGAAGAAGCCAAAAAATTACTCGCTCAGGCTGGTTTTCAAAATGGCTTAACAGTCGAACTGGTCAGCTTAGCTGGGGATCCAAGCAAAGCGGCTGTGGTATTTGCTGAACACGCTAAGCTTGCAAATGTTACCGTCAATGTAAGGCAAGTAGACAGTGCAACCTTCAATAGCCCACAGCGAGCGAACTGGCAAATATCGACCAACGCTGGCAATGTCGGAACACCTTATTTATCTACTGCAGTGGTCAACGATGCCCCTATTGCTGCGACCAATAAAATCAATTTTAAAGATCCAGAATATTCAAAACTGTTTTTAAAGGGCCTGTCTGAACCTGATTTGGGTAAACGCCGTGAAATACTGCATCAGGCTCAAAAAATTCAACATGAACGCGGCGGCCTGTTGATATGGGGATTCGGTAACGTCATTGATGCAGCCAATCAAAATATTGGTGGTTTAACTGTAGAAAATACCCAATTTGCCACTTGGCGTTTTGAAAAACTTTGGAAAATTTAATCACAATCATATAAGGAAATGAATATGAGCATTGAATTCGTCGGTATGGTATTTCCAAACCAATGGTCGGAAACCCGCGGCACACGTATTACTAATAAGCTTGATTTAGATTATTTGCGCTATCACGCCAGAGCGCATGAATATGCTGGTTTTAATAAAGTGCTGATCGCCAACAGCGCTGCCAGCCCAGATAGTATGCAGATTGCTGCGTATTTAGCGCAGTATACAGAAACTTTAGGGTTCATGATCGCTCATCGCCCAGGGATTCAAACACCTAATCTGGCAGCGCGTTCATTCGCTACTTTAGATCACCTTACGGGCGGCGACCGCATTCGATTGCATGCTATTACCGGCATTACGGCGGAACCGCAGGAAGGAGATTTTATTACGGATAAAATTCAACGTTATAAGCGAACTAATGAATACTTAGAGATCATCAACAAACTGTGGCAAAGCGATGAGCCTTTTAATTATCAAGGTGAATTTTTTCATATTGAAAATGCCCATATTCCTTTAAAGCCAGTTCATGGACGCATTCCCATTTCTTTTGGCGGCTCTTCAGATATTGCGTATGAAATCGCTGTACAGCAAGCCAGTATGTATTCTTTATGGGGTGAGCCATTGGCGGGCATCAAAGAGCAGCTCGACAAACTTAAAGCTGCTGCCGCTAAGTTTAACCGTGCAGTACCGGAGGTAAGTTTATCAGTGCGTCTGATTATTGGCGAAACGGAAGAGTTGGCTTGGAAGCGCGCAGAAAAGATTCTGGCGGATATTCAAAGCAATCCGTTGTATCAGGCAAATAATCCGGCGGTTCCTCCACGTCCAAAAGGCACAGGCTCATTGCGCCTATTGGCTGCTGCTGAACGCGGCGACCGCCATGACCGTGCTTTGTGGATGCCGACTGCTAAGGCTGTAGGTGCTTATGGAGATACAACAGCCTTGGTGGGCACACCGGATACAATTATCGAATCGCTGCTGGATTATGTCGATTTGGGTGTCACCACATTCTTAAATCGCGGCTATGACCCAATTTACGATACAGTGGATTATGGGCGCTATATTATTCCGGCAGTACGTGAAGAAGCTGAAAAACGGAAAAAGAAATCGGCATAATAAAATGCAATAAAAAAACCGGAGGATCACCTCCGGTTTTTTTATTTATTATTGAATTTGCGGTTTGCAGATGGACTGCACTGGCTGATCAGTAATCACTTTTTTCGCAAAAGGAATAGAGTCTTTCAGTGACGCATTGACGGTTTCACTGTGACCTAAACCGTAATATAAATGCCCTTGCGCATTGGTGCCGGCTTTACATAGATCTTCCACCAATTTCACCTGTGAGCGTGCATCAGGTGTTTTGTCGTTGGCTCCAGTACCGATGAATACTGGATGGTTGATTTTTAAAGTTGGATAATAGCCATAATCTTTGTCCTGCTTTTCTTGCAGCTGCTTGTAGTAAGCAGGAGGGTTTGGCTGATAAGCCGCTGCCGGAGACAGTCCTGCATGCTGAATATCGCCGGTAAAGCTTGATAAGCAGGTGGTTTTCGCCTGCTCAATTAAAGGAAAAGCTGCTGGTTTGAAAATATCCTCTGTTTTCACTTCAGGATAGAGATTCTGAGTAACTAAGAAACCATAAATCCCGTAAGCCAATGAAGGGCTAACTTCGAAAGGATTCAGCTTTAAATTGTTATCTTCAGGTTTCGCTTCAGGATCTTTGTAAATTACCCCCGTGCCTATCGATCCCTTAATATTGAGATCTGGTGCATAGGTCGCGGAATAAGAAGATGCTGCGACTGCGCCGGCACCGCCTTGTGATTGTCCCACAATGACAAATTTATTGGCCAAAGGCAGTTTTGATTTCAAGGCTGCACGTCCGCTGTCCAAAATGCTGTAACCCAGCATTGGCACATTGATTAGGAAGTGCGGTCCAGCAACGCCTAAGCCTTCATAATCTGTTGCTACGACTGCAAAGCCTTCTTTCAGCCAGCGATTCAGATATTCAACATCGCGGTATGAACGTCCATTCCATGAAGGTGCGCAATTGTCCGAGAGTCCGACTGTACCGTGCGCCCACAAGACTACTGGCCATCCGCCCTCTGGGGCCTGACCTTGAGGAATATGGATGCTTCCTGAAACTGCGATAGGCGTTTTGCTGTCTTTGCCACTAGTTGAGCTATATAAAATGCGAATGGCATGGCTTGCATTGCTTAAACGTAACGCTGGCACATCGATGCTTTCTGTTTTAAGGAGTTGTCCTGGCTGATCAGGAATGTTTTTGTTCCAGCGATAAAACTCTGAATTGCCTCCATCACCCCATTTCAGCTGAGGCTGTACTGGTTTTTGTGCTTGCAAAGATGGGGCTGCGAGGCTGATAGCAGTCAGGAATACGATTGCTGTTTGATTAAATTTCATGTTCTTTTCCTATTCAAAATTTTGTTGGCAAGTGTTTTCAATAGACTGACCATTTAGAACGCGCTGGGCAAAGTCCTGTGCATCATTAAGAGAACGCGGTACTGCCTCACTATGCCCACGGCCGTGATAAAGCTTGAATTGTATTTTGGAACCGGCAGCACAGGCGTCTTTCACCAACAGCAGCTGAGAGCGCGCATCAGGTGTTTTATCCTCCGCTCCTGTACCTATAAAGACAGGATGATTAATTTTTAGGGTCGGGTAATAAGCATATTTTTCAGTCATTAATTGCTGTAATGCCTGATATTTAGGACTTGGCTGCTCGAGTAAAGCATCTGCATTGCTAAGCTGTTCAAATGCCACATCAGAAAAAATATCACCAATACATTGAGCACGTGAATGTTCAACGAGCTTTGCGCCTTTTTCTGTAAATACATCTTGTGTCTTTAAGCTTGGATCATATTGCTGCGCAACATGAAACCCTAAAATGCTGTAGGCCAGCGCAGGATTTGGCTTATAGCGATTTATCGGTACAAGGACAGCACTATCCACATCTTTTTTACGATAGATAACACCTGTCGCTATTGTGCCTTTAACATTCAGATCAGGTGCGTATTCTGGTGCATATGAGGCGGCCCCAAATGCTGCGGCTCCACCTTGTGATTGACCTGCAATGATGATTTTATTGGCTAAATTAAACGATCCATTTAGCACAGCGCGTGCACTATCTAAAACGTTAAATGACAATTGAGGTACATTGATCAATAAATGAGGCCCAGGTGTTCCTAAACCTTGATAGTCCGGTTCAACAATCGCGTAGCCTTTTTTCAGCCATTCCCCTAAGTAATGCGCATTGCGGTATACGCGCCCATTCCATGAGGGCGCGCATTTGTCAGCAAGCCCTACTGTTCCATGACCCCAGACCAATACCGGCCATCCGCCTTTTGGAGGCTGCCCTTTCGGTAAAAAAAGTGAACCTGAAACTACGCTGCGTGACTGACTATCTATACCGTTAGTAGAGGTGAATAAAATTCGGTATTGTTTATCGCTTTCAGGAATTCGTATCCCTGAATCTAAGGGTTCAAACCGCAGCAACTGTCCCGGCTGCTGAGGAATTTTTTTATTCCATCTGTAAAATTCTGATAGGAACTGATCCCCATATTGGACATTAGGCTGAGCATGGTCAATGGCTCCGCCATAAGCGGAAGCGGCTCCATGCAATAAGCATATAGATAATATTAATTGGTGTTTAAGCATGGCTATATTCCTTAAAAGTCATAGCCAATCTGCGCATAGTAATATGCGCCATTTGCACCTTCTGGGGCATTAAAGCTGTATTTAACGACACCGCCTACACTGCCATCTGCACTGCGGTCCGGAAAACTGTTAAATAAATTATTGGCACCAATATTAAACTTTAAGCCCGGCAAGATTTTTTGCGCATCATAGCCAATGTCTAAATCGGCAATCCATTGTTCACCATAAGTTTGGTCTTTCTTTGGATCAGTCGCATTGCGCGTAGTAAATTCATCATAACGGCGTACAGCAGGCTGAACGCTCCAATCACCTAAACGCCAAGATGCACCCAATGTGAGTTTGTTTTTAGGGGTGCCTTCTTCAATTAATGCTCGTGTATTCCGAGTGGCAATTGTTGCTGATGTAATCGTATCGCCTGTAATGGTTTGAGCATCACGTGAAGCAGTTATACGGGTTTTATTTTGGCTATAGCCTAATGAAAGCAAAATATCTCCGTATTCATTTAAATCCAGACGATGCTTAGCTGTCAGCTCTAAACCTCTTGTTCTTGTGTCTAAAAGATTATTGAAAAATGCTACGTTTCCAATATTAGAATAAGGTGTTCCTGCTAATGCATTGGTAACCGCAGTTCCAGTAATGTTATCAGACAATAAAATACGGTCATCAATATCAATTTGATACAGATCGAATGTTAATGATGTATTTTTCCAAGGCTGGAAAACAAAACCGAGTGATAAATTATTGGTCTTTTCAGGTTCTAGATCTTTCCCGCCTAAACGTTGTGCCGCTTCACTGCCTGGGAGAAGAGTTCTCTGCTGTACATCACGCCATCCATCCGCAAATTGCTGTGTTTGAACGCTGAATGCTGAGTAGCCAAGCTGTACAGTAGAAGGTGCTCGGTAACCTGTACTGGCACTCCCGCGAACTGCAAATTTAGGGCTGATGTCATATTTTGCTGAAATTTTCCCATTGGCGGTACTGCCGAAATCAGAATAGTCTTCTGCTCGAATAGCGACACCGGCATTCAGCTTTTCAGTAACGTCTGTCTCAAGATCAAGATATATCCCATAAACTTCACGATCTACACTATGCTGATCTTCGCCTGTAATACCTGCGTAAATTTCAGGAATACCGACACCAGGCGTTTGGCTTGGATTATAGAAAGGCCCGCGTGTCCATGCGATACGGTCACCAGCTACTTGCTCATATTTATCCCAGCGATATGCAAGGCCTGCTGCCAAGGTAACTGGACTGTGGAAAATTGTGTTTTCAATATTTTTAGTAAAATCAACACCAGCATTAATTTGCTCTGCAATGTTATCACCCACGAAATAGCTTGATGGTGAGTCTGGTCCATAGCTTGGGTTAATGCCTTGAAATTGTGTTGAGCTGTTTTTATTGCGGCCGTAATTAGCGAATATATCCAGTTCACCTTGGTCATCTTTACTGCCTTGTTTATAGCCTGCAGTCAATGAGTAGTCTTGGACATCTACCTGTGTAGTTGGAATGCGGCCATCAGGATAGCGCTTTAAATAATATTCTGAACGGTTTAACAAGGTCGTATTTGATGGTAATTCTGCGAAGTTCTCGCCGACCGAGGTTCTTTCACCGTAAGTGGCAAATGCATAAATTTTACGGCTGTCATCTAAAGGCAATTCAGCATTTGCTAAAAGATTAAATTGATCTTTTACCTTTGGTGCGCCAAATTTCCAATTTCTCAGCGGTGAATTATTTTCATTATATTGATAATCAGCATAAGGGTTGGTAATTTTAGGATCATAAAATAAACGATTATCTGGATTGGTATTGTTCGCAGATTCGCGTTTTCCTAAATCGAATGCCAAGGTAGCGAAACCATCATTAGGCAAACTAACCCCCTTCCATCCAGAAAGCTGCTGCTGCTCGCCGTCACCCTTTTCATAGCCGCCAAAGGAATAGTTTACACCGCCGCCACTGTCCTGATCTTTCAGAATAATATTGACTACACCTGCAACAGCATCTGAGCCGTATTGAGCTGCAGCGCCATCTCTTAAGATTTCAATACGTTTTACTGCGCTAATTGGAATTAGGCTTAAATCGACCACAGCTGCGCCACGCCCGCCTGCATAAGCCTGCCGTGTAAAGTAGGATGAAGTATGGCGGCGTTTTCCGTTAACTAGCACGAGTGTTTGGTCACCAGTTAACCCACGCAATGCAATACTTGGCGGTGTAGAAGCAGCAAAGCCTCCAGCAGGAGTTGTGGGCAAACTCACTGATGGTGAAAGTTGTGTTAGTGCTTTGGCAACAGTAGTTGCTCCCGTTGCCTGAAGCTGTGCTGCTGTTACGATATCTACTGGAGAATGAGATTGCAATGGTGTTGAAATTGCACGGCGGGAACCGGTAACCACCACTTCTTGGAGCTGTACGCTGTCTTCCTGCGGCTGCGTAATTTTTTCATTGGCCAATGCAATGCTGCTGGATAAAGCACTTATAATAAAAGCTGTAGATATATAAGAATTTGGCATAAACGGATATTTTCTAAAAGCTAAATGGTGCCGGTGCTTGAGCAAAGATAATGCCATCTGTAATATTTATTAAAATCAAAAACTTATTATTTTTTTGTTTTTTCTAACTGTTATAAAAAGTACAATTATTAGATGTTTTGTTTAAATACAAACAATCACTTAAGATACATACTTTAAAAAACCGCCCTCAGGCGGTTCTTTTACTAGAACTGTATTTGGTTTTGCTGATAGGAGTCATACAAAAGATGATAATGCCCTTTCTGCTGAATAAGATCGGTATGTGATCCTTCTTCTACAGCTTGACCATTTTCGATCACCACAATTTTATCGGCTTCACGAATCGTACTTAGGCGGTGCGCAATAATAATACAGGTTCGATCCTGACAAAGTTTACGCAGGGCTTGCTGAATTTTTTGCTCAGTATAAATATCAATCGCAGACGTCGCTTCATCTAAAATTAAGATTTTAGGGTTTGCTAAATATGCACGTACTAAACAAATGAGCTGGCGCTGTCCTTGGCTTATATTTGCGCCTAAAATACCCACTTCGGTCTGATAGCCTTGCGTTAGTTCCTGCAGAATATCATCTGCGCCGAGATCTTCGATTGCTTGTATAAGCTGATTATCAGTGGCAGATGGGCAGACTAATCTTAAATTGTCGAGTACTGTTCCGCTAAATAGCACATTTTCTTGCAGAACAATACTCATATGTTGCCTTAAGTTCTGCTGCTGAATATCCTTGATTGAGTATCGGTCAATATAAATTTCGCCCTGCTGAGGTTCATAAAAACGGGTCAGTAGTTGAACGATAGTGCTTTTTCCATGACCCGTTGGGCCTACAATTGCCACAGTTTGACCGGCTTCAATACTCAGCGATAAATTTTTTAAAACTGGTTTGCTGGTATAGGCAAAATTAACATTGCTGAAACGTATATTTCCCTGAATTTTATTTAATTTCAGCGCATTTGCCTGATCTTGAATCTCAGGCTGCGTGTCTAAGAGCAGGAAAATCCGCTGGGCACACGCAGTACCATTGGAATAACGGTCAAATAAATCTGTAAGTTCTTGCAGCGGCGCTAAAAATAAAAACACGTAGAAAATGCTTTCAGCAAATTGGCCAACTGTAATATGCCCTTGATTCAAAGCATCACTTCCCACGATAAGCAAACTTGTTGTGCCGATTGCTGCCAGCCATCCTGTAAATGGCGCAAACCAGCTGGTTCTAATACTCCCTTGGATAATGGATTGATTAAAGTCGTGCAGCAGTTTTTTATATTTGTGTCCATTTTTTTCAATGAAACCCATTTGCTGAATAATCTTGACACCATTGACGGTTTCAACAAGATGCGCGGTAAATTTACTGCGCTCTTCAGCAACTTTGCCCCAGCGTTTTTGTGAAATTCTTTTAAAAATACGCGTAAAAAAGAACAGCACAGGAATAATGGAAAACAGCGTCCAAAAGAATGGTGGATAAATATGCCACAACAGCACTGAAGCTAAGCTGCAGCGCAAAATTGCCGATAATAATTCAGGAGGCCCTTGAACCAGTACGGGTTCAAGCGTATCGACATCGCGGTCTGCGCGGCTGATAATGCGACCTGCCTTAGTTTTATCAAAGTAGCCAATATGCAAATTCTGTACATGATCAAAAATTCGCTGACGGAGCTGGTTAATGACTTTGACTGCAGTCATGCCTGATAAATATTTAGAAAGCCCCGCAAATCCAAAACGGAATATCCAGCTCAAGAGCAGCACCGTAATGGCTATACTCAATGCTGAATAGTTAAGCAAAATCACTTGTCCGTCATGGATAAAGCCTGAATCCAGAACATATTTGATGACCCATGGACGTACAAAGATCGTCAATACTTGCAAAAACTCAACTACAATTAAAGCAATAATTAAATGTTTCACAGGCTGAATCAATGGAATCAGGCGATGAAACATATTGCGTTTCATCTGGGTTTTGGCCAGTTTCTCTTCAATTTGCAAATCAGATAATTTGATGCTTATTTTGTCTGTTTGCTGAATACTCGGGTTCATTTAAATTTCCTCATATACAGCTGAAGATGGGGATAAATAAGGCTGTTCAAAACCCATAATCTGACGGTAGAAATGACTTTGCTGAATCAAATCTGTATGCGTTCCTTGCGCCACGATTTCTCCATGATCCAAGACAATAATCCAGTCTGAGAGTGCAATAGTAGTCTGTTTATTCGAATTAATAATGATTGTTTTAGGTGTTTGCGGACCTGATGCCTTCAAATCAGACATCGACTTTAAACGCTCTAAAACATTTTTTTCAGTTGCAGCGTCCAAGGCGCTGGTAGAATCGTCAAGGGCGAGAATCGGGGAATCTTTCAAAATGGCGCGAGCCAATGAAATACGCTGTTTCTGCCCGCCTGACAGTGTGATGCCTTTGTCGCCAATCATTGTATCTAGACCATGTTCCAATCGTTCTAAAAGTTCGACAGCTGAGGCTAAATACAGGGCTTGAGTCATCTCCTCTGGAGTCGCATCCGGTTTAGCCACCCGTAAATTTTCCGCCAGTGTCCCAGAAAAGAAGAAATTTTCTTGAGGAATGATCTGCACATATTCGCGCAATGATTTGAGCTTTAAAGTTTTGGTATCATGCCAGCCTTGCTGTTCAGAACCGATGAGTATTCTGCCTTGGCTTGGATCAAAGAAGCGGTTGAGGATATTTAATAGTGTCGTTTTACCCGCTCCTGTTTTCCCCACGATGGTCACGATCTGGCCTGGTTTAAAATGAGTTTGAATATTTTTAAGCAAGGACTTGCCTGTTTCAGTCTGAATGGTTAAGCCTTCTACTTTAAGTTCCAGACCTAAATCAGCACGAAAGTCCGGCTCAACTTCACCATCCTGAATATCAGGTTTTACATCAAGCATCTGCCAAATACGCGCAGCTGAGGCGCGGGCGTCAGCAAAGATGTGCAGCACTTGGCCTATGCTTTCGATACGGAACACTAGCATATTGGCCATCAATAATGCAGCAACGAACTGCCCGACCTGCAGCTGCTGTGTACTAATCAAGTATGCGCCAAAGCCCATCACCCAAACATAAAGCAGCGCAATGATGATTTGCGGTATAGGCAGGTACCGCGCCCCAAAGCCAATCGCATCGACTGACCGATGGATAAAATTTTGAATGAAATAGCGGAACTGTCTGGATTTATCATTTTCTAAGCCAAATGCTTTAATCACACGGATGCCATGAATATTTTCAGACAAAGAGTCGCTGATTTTTTCATATGCCAAACCGACTTGATGATCTAAGACCACCATCTTATTGGTTAAGTGAAATAAGATGCCTAAGCCTAGAGCGATGAATAATAGAGGTACGAGGCCTAAAAGCGGATGGTAATAGCACAGCAGTCCGACACTCACTAGAACGACTAAAGTCGATTCAAAAACTTGGCGCCAGAAATTGATCAATGCTTCTTTTAATTTATCTGCATCCCGGGTTGTTCGTGTCAGCACCTCCCCTAGACCATGTTTCCAGTGCCATTTAACATCCAGATCCTGAACCTGTTTAAAAATCTTTTCACGTAAAATAGTGAGTAGATCTTGGCCAATGATCAAAGAGGACAATCCGCCTAAATATTGAAGAATAGCGCGTGCGGAAGCAATCACTGCAATCACTACAAACCAGAACCATGGATTTTGGGGATCAGTGAAGCTGTGAGCAAATATGCTGGATGGTTCAACAGGTTTTAAATGGTCAATGGCTTGGCCCACTGAGAATTGCTGTAAGGCAATGCTAATATTCCCACCGAGGAATAAAAGCGCTGTAAGTGCAAAGCGGCATGGCATATAACGGTATAAAGCCAAGCTTCGTAGCAATGGATATTTTTTAAACATAAATGTTGCGGCAAAACAATAGAATAAACAGCCTATTGCTAGAACTATGCCAGTCTGACGTTAATTTTTATTATTTTAAATGTTTGTTTTTATTTAGGTTTTAAAATGATCGATATTTGTGTGTTGCTTATAGCGCATTGAATCCAACAATCTGTTGAAATAACAACATTTTTTTAGATAAATAACGCTTTTTTTTTAATATTGAAATAATATTATTAAAATTCATTTACTTACAGTTTGGCATTGTTATTGCTCAAGGTATATTATCTAATTCAGAGTATGTACAAATGACAACAGCAGCTTCATCAGCATTATCTACAGTGTGGTACACCCGCTGCCCTGTTCCGACCGGACTTGGCATTGCCATTCAAAAAGGCTGGCTCCAGCAGAAATTTGAAGCCGATCAAATTGAAATCAAATCCCTGCGTGAATCAAACTCCAAAGATATCCGCAATTCACATTTTAATCATAACCTGAAAAATTCTGTGCGTCATGGCGGCAGCATTCCCGCGATCTGGGCATATTCATCCCAGAAAAATACTAAAGTTATTGGGCTATCGTGGGCGGATGAAGCACAGCTGTTGCTGACACGTTACGATACAGGAATTAAAATAGTGGAAGATTTACAAGGCAAACGTTTTGGCTTGCCACATAATCAAGATGCCTTGGTTGACTTCTCCCGCGCACAAGCGATCCGAGGTTTAGAAAACTCTTTAAAAACTGTTGGACTTACGGTCGATGCTGTGGAGCTGGTCGATACACAGCGTCAGGATGTTGTCCGTGCTAAAGAACAGCAGCTATTATCGGACAATTCTGATTCGAGTTTCTATGGCGCGCGGAATCCACTCAATGCCAGTGCAGAGTTGGTTGCGCTGCTGACCGGCGAGGTTGATGCTATCTTCTTAAAAGGTGCGTTAGCTGTACAGATTGCTCAGGATTTCGCATTACATACCATTATTGATATTGGCGCGCATTCAGATCCGATTTTACGTTCAAATAATGGCACACCGCGTACTTTAACTGTGGATACTGAATTTTTGCAGCAGCATCCAGCACAGGTTAAGCACATCATTTCTTCTGTAATTGAAGCAGAACAATGGTCGCATCAGCATCCTCAGGAAACATTGCAGTATCTTGCTCAAGAATGCCATAGTGCAGATAAATGGGTACCGATTGCTTACGGTGAAGATGCGCATTTAAAATTGAATACCAATTTTGATGAGACCTCCATTCTCGCTTTACAGGACTTGAGTGATTTCCTGTATCGCTGGAAATTTATTCCAAACCCAATCAATGTAAAAGATTGGCTGGCACCTGAGCTTTATCAATCATTGGCAACTGAATCAGCAGCCTGATTGTAAATCTCTTTAAAGCCAGCTTTGGCTGGCTTTTTTATTCCGAATTTTTATCCTGAATCATTGTCTGATACTAACGGGCTTTATTTTCAAAAGCAGATCTAATCCGCGGAATTTTAATTAGCATGGGGGTGATTACTGTTTTTTATATCTCAATTGCTTAAATAGAAAAAGGGCTGAATGTTCAGCCCTTTTCTTCATGTGTGATCTTCAGCTTGAGCTGATTTGCTGCTGATTTAATTTCGTCACATTCTCTGCCTGCTTTTTTAACAGGACGGAATTATATTCACCTGGCGGAATATTATTAATGTAGTAGTTGCCTACATGGTATAGGCGCCATCTGATTGGATCATGTGTGGTATGTGTACGCGCATTACGCCAGAAGCGGTCTAAGTTCCATTTAGACAGTGTTGAGCTTGCGCCGAGCAATGCAAAAATCTCACTGGAAATTTTAAGTGATGCTTTGTCTGACTGCGCGCGGGTTGCCGCAACAGATAAAATCAATTCAGTCTGCAGCTCTTCGTCGTGAACATTTTGCTGGTGCTGTTCGAAAATCACTGCAGAGCGGTCCAATAGCGCTTCAGCGGAACGCAGCAGTACTGCAAACTCGCCGATTTCTTTAATAATATGCGGTTCATTCGCAGCCGCATCGACACCGCTTTCCACCCAAGGGCGGGCATGATCTTTTAAATAATCGATGCCGGCTTGCAGCGCACCTGATGCAATGCCTGTATCCATAGCTGCATGTAAAATTTGAGGCCAAGTTAATCCTGTACGCAAAGGTGGCTGATTAGGGCGTTTCGCAATGAAGCGCTCATCTACAATGATATTGTTAAAATTCACTGTGCCGCTGACACTGTTGTTTTGCCCGATAGCATCCCAGTCATCCACCAGTTCTAATCCCAGTGTATCTCGGTGCAATAGAATGGATAATGGGCCATCCTCTCCTGATGCAAACAATGAAATCCATTCTGCGAGGAATGAGCCCGTTGAGTAAAATTTGCTGCCGTTTAAAATCAGTTGGCCAGCTTCATTTCGATGTACACGGGTTTTATGTTCGAATTTATTTTTGCCACCGACTTCCGCCAAAGCATTCCCTAGGCGTTTGCCTGCCAAAATATCAGCGAGTAGGCGGTCACGGATTTCATCACTGTAGCTGGTTGAAATGCCGCGGAACATGGTGAAATGAATTTGTAGTAGTTGTCCGACACCAGCATCTGCCGCAGATATGATTTTTACCACATTCACGATTGTAAGGATTGATGCGCCCAGACCGCCATGGGCTTTCGGCACGCTGATGGACGTGAGGCCTGATTCTGAAATGAGTTTCGCTTGCGCATAAGGCAGTGTCTTATTGTAGGCTGCATCTTCGGCGTAGGTTTTCAGCTGGGCAGCCACTTCCTTTGCAACTTTAAGTACTTCCTGATCATCTCTTAAATGGCGTACCGTGCCAATTTCTAAAAAGTTATGCTGCGTAATATCGTTCATGGTTCTTCCTAAAGTTGTTGATAAATTTAAACGCAGCTGAGCTGCTGCTCTGAAATTGTCTTGGATGGTGTTTTGAATAATGATGGAGCATGCGCCAGCAATAGCTGTGTATAAGGATGTTTTGGATTCGACAGTACTTGATCTGTATTTCCTGTTTCCACAATTTTGCCTTTTTGCAGTACTGCCACACGGTCGGCAATGGCACGAACCACACCTAAGTTATGGGTTACAAATAAGATTGTTACGCCTTGCTGCTGGAGTTGCTGGAGCAATTGCAAAATAGAGGCTTGTACAGAGACATCCAGCGCTGAAGTAATTTCGTCACAAATCAAAATATCAGGTTGGCACAGCAGCGCTCTAGCAATCGCCACACGCTGGCGTTCACCACCAGATAAATCACGCGGATAGGCATATTTAATCTGATTCGGCAGTGAAACTTGCTTTAGCACATCTGAAACGCGCTGCGCTGTTTCAGCAGCGGAAGTTTTGAAAAAATGCTGTACGACTTTAGCCAGAGTATGCTCAATCGTATGAATAGGATTGAGCGCTTTATATGGGTTTTGGAAAATGTACTGCAGTTTGTGGCGCTGCTTCAGGCTGCGGTTTTTAGCTTGGAATGGAACAGTTTGACCTTCGAGAATCAGTTCTCCTGTTACACTTTCATTGATGCCAGCAATAGCTTTGGATAAAGTCGTTTTGCCTGAACCGCTCTCTCCTACCAAGGCCAGACATTCGCCGCGCTGAATCTGCAGGCTGACATCAAATAAAACCTGATGCTGGCCATACCACGCATTGATGTCCGCTGTGCGAAGCACATTGTCTTGTGTGTGCAGAACAATATCATTCAGGATATCCGCTGCATGTACAGGTGCTGCGTCCAGATACCAATCTGGATGATGACAGGCAATAAAATGCAGGTGATCAGCACCTTCTACTGAAGTTAAACGCGGCCGTGCTGTACGGCATTTTGAAGTTGCGTGCGCGCATCGGTCAGAGAAGGCACAGCCAGGACTTCGTTGATTTGGAGATGGCGCATGCCCTTGAATTGGATTTAACTGACGCTTTTCTGCAACATCTGGAATGGCTTGAATTAGGCCAAAGCTATATGGATGACGCGGCTGTTCGAATAAATTTTCAAGCCAAGCATCTTCAGCAATTCGTCCGGAATAAAGGACAATCACACGGTGTGCAATATCTTTAACGACAGTCAAATCATGGGATACATAGATCGCTGCAACTTGATATTCTTGGCATAATTGACGAATGATATTCAAAACCAGACTTTGGGTAGTCACGTCCAGCGCTGTTGTAGGCTCATCTAAAATAATCAGCTGAGGCTGTAAAATAAATGCTAATGCCAGAAGCACGCGCTGCTGCTGACCGCCTGATAATTGATGCGGATAGCGCTTCAAAAACTCATGATCAGAAGCCAGCCCCACTTCTTTTAAAATTTTCAGAATTTTTTGCTCATGATTTGCCTTGGTCTGTTCAGGCTGATGCACGTCCAGCAGCTCATCAAATTGCTGTCCAATTTTAAGTGCAGGATTCAATGCAGTCCCTGGATCTTGTGCAACATGTGCAACACGGTGTCCGCGAATTTGACGAATCTGCTGATCACTGAGCTTTAAAATATCTTGTCCATTCAAAATGACTTGGCCAGATATGATTTTTGCGCCATGGCGGGTATATCCTAGCAAAGCGCTGGATAAAGTCGTTTTGCCTGAACCGCTTTCACCGACCAGGCCAAGCACTTCGCCCGCCTGCAATGTAAAATCAATCTCTGAAATAATGTCATTGCCTGTTGCGACCAACGCCACAGATAAATTTTTGACTTCTAATACGGCTGTTTGCTGTGTATTGACCATTTTATTTTTCCTCAATTCGGGCCGCTGCGCGTCCTACACCTTCAGCCAAAACATTCGTGCCCAGTGCAAACAGTGCAATCAATAAAACCGGTGCCAGCACTGCCCAAGGCTGAATCAGCAAACCTGCACGGTTTTCATTGATCATTAACCCCCAATCGGCTGCTGGAGGCGCCACGCCATAGCCTAAAAATGCCAATCCAGACAACATGCCGACGGCCCACGTCAGCATAACGCCTAAGTGGATCAGCAAAGGCGTCAGCATATTCGGCAGAATTTCTCTGAATAAAATATAGATTTTTGAAAATCCTAGAATTTTTGCAGTTTCCACATACTCTTGTTCTACGATATTCAGCGCCACACCGCGTGAAAGCCGAATCACTGCAGGAATGAAAGCGATGGATACGGTAATAACAATCAGCCAAGGATCACGGCCAAGCATTGAAACAATCAGCAGCACCAGAATCAAATCCGGGAAGGCCATAAAAATATCTGTCAGCCAAGTAATAAACTGATCTGTTTTCTTTTTGGAAAATGCAGCCAGCAGGCCTAATGCGGCGCCAATGATTAACGCAATAAAGCTTGCTGCTACAGACATCCAAATAATGGATTGACCACCATGCAGCAGTCTTGACCACACATCATGGCCAATATAGTCATAACCTAGGAGCGCTTGCTGATCGGCAACACCATAAGTGAAACCGACCAAAGCGGTCGCATTTTGCGGTGCAAATAAAGGTCCCAGCAAAGCAAACAGAACAACGACAAGCGTCATGGTAAAGCCAAAACGGACTTGACGCTCTAGAATCAGTGTTTGAAAAAACTTGCTTCTTCGATGCAAGGAAACAGACGGCATATTTATTCTCCTTGCTCTGAACTTGGGTGAATATTTTTTAAGGCATTACGACGGTCTACCGGTTTCACTGTCACAGGACGGCCAGACTTCCATAAGCGTGACGCCAAGCGTTTGCCTGGGGAGCGTGCTTTAAAGTGACGGGCTGTACGCAGGCGAGGTGTCAATAAGGTCGTAAATAAATCCGCAGCTAAATTCACTGCAACTACACAGATCGTCAGCAGCAAAACAATAGCTTGAATGGTTGGAATATCACGCATTTCGATTGCTGCATTTAGCGCATTCCCAATCCCTGGATAGCTGAAGACCACTTCGACAATTAAGCCACCGCTGATCAGCACCCGAAGCGATAAAGCAATTCCTTGAATTGTTGGCACTAAGGCATTAGGCAATACATGTTTCCAAATGACGCGTTTTTCTGGAATTCCTCTTAAACGCGCAGCTACCACATATTCAGATTCCAATGCATCAATCATTGAGCCACGAACTAAACGCATCAGATATGGTGCCAAGGACAAAGCTAAAGTGAATCCAGGGAGGACTAAATACTGCAATTGAGCAAATATAGAAACATTTGGCTCAAGCAGTGAAGCAGCAGGCAAAATTTGGAATACAGATATTGAGAAAAACATCATCAGCCAAATAGCCAAAACGAACCCCGGTACAGCTTTGAATACAATAGAACTGGAGACAATGAACCGATCCAGCTTGCTGTCGCGGCGCAAAGCCAGCCAAACACCAGTCACAACTGAAATAGGTACCGTCACTACGATCACTAATACGCTGAGAAATAAAGTATTGGCAAAAAAGTTTTGAATAATACTTTTAACTGGAACGTGAGAGTCAATGGATTGACCAAAATTCCCCTGTACAAATTGGCTCACCCAACTCCAGTATTGAATTAAGATGGGCTGATTGAGTCCAAGCTGTTCGCGTAAAATTTCTACCGTCGCTTCTGGCGCTTCAGGGCCTAAAATCACGCGTGCTGGATCTGACGGCAAAGCTTGTGTTGCAATAAACACAATCAAACTGATGACAAAAATCACCATCAAGCCAGAAAGTAAACGGCCCATAAACCAAGGAAACCACGCAGGCAGTTCCCAAGTTTTTTTCTGCTCTTCCAGATGCGTATCGACCAATTCAGAAGTTTGTGTTGTCATGATTTATCAGCCTTTTTTCCAAAAGCCATCAGTACGCCATGCTGCAAAGCCGGTACGGTCAGGAACGATACCGCCAATATTAATGTTGTGTGCATCAATGACGTTGTTAAAGCCCCAAATCAGCAAACCGCCTTCTTCGTGCTGAATTTTTTGAGCTTCATGGACATAAGTTTTTCGCTTTTCTAAATCGGCTTCTTGCAGTGCATGTGAAACTAAATCGTTAAAGCGAGCATGCTGAAAATGTGTTTTATTGCTGGCAGCACCTGGACCGTCAATTTGCAGCGCTGTCAGCAAAAATGGGCGAGACACATTCGAACCAGTGACAAATGGCCAATCCTGTTTCACTGCATTTGCAAACGTTGCTGGATCGACCTGCTTTACATCAACTTTTACCCCAGCCTGCGCTGCATGCTGTGCAAATACCAATGCAGCATTACTGTCGGGACCGGTGTACAAACTTACGGTCAGATTATTGTTAAATCCTGCCTGTTTCAGCAGTTCTTTGGCTTTTGCCAAGTCTTGACGGCGCTGGGGCAGAGAATGGTTATAAACAGGATCGCTAAAGGAATACAGATCATTCGCTACACGGCCTTGTCCAACCAGTGCACGTTTAACCAGATCATCACGGTCAGTGATTAAGCGGAATGCTTGGCGTACTCGCGGATCATTAAATGGTGGTTTTGTCAGATTCATTTCAAAAGATTGATAAGCATCTGTTTCTGATGAAACGACCTGCAGGCGCTTATTGGCTTGAATTAACGGCAGATGTTCAGCGATAATTCCTGACGCGACATCGATTTGACCTGCTTGAAGCGCAGCTAAACGGCCAGTTTGATCTTTGAAATCAATAATTTCTATTGCATCAGCATAAGGCTGATCTGCTTTCCAATAATTTTCAAAACGGACAAAGCGGGAACGTTGTCCAGGCGTAAATTTATCTAATTTATAAGGGCCTGCACCGACAGGATTGTTTACTGAATCATAATCGGTAGGCACAATTCCACCCCAGCTCATCCATGCCTCAGGCAAAGCAACTAAGCCCTTGCCTGCTTGGAATGGAATCTCGATGGTGTAATCATCACGTTTTTTAATTTGATCGCGCTGCAGTGAATATAAATAGGATGCGTAAGGTGACGCCAAAGCTGGATCAGTTAAACGGCGCAAAGAGAAAATGACATCATCGGCAGTAATGGTTTTGCCGTGATGGAATTCCAAACCTTTTTTCAAACGGATGGTCCATAATGTGCCGTTGGCATTAGGTTCTGCGAATTCAGCCAAAGCCAGCTTTGGCTGAATATCTGTTCCCCATTCCCACAATTTGGCATATAAAGGCCAAGCGCGGAATGCACTGGATAAACCTACAGGCTTATGCGCATCTAAATTTCCTGCTTGGTTGCCGTTTATCACGCCAATTTTTATTTCACCGCCACGTTTGGGCTCTTTTGCTTCAGCAGATGTCCCAGAAGTGTCAGCAGCTTGCTGATCAGGGCGAGAACAACCCAGCATACTGCTCGCAACCACTGCTCCAATTCCCAATACTCCTGTCTGTTTTAACAATTCTCTGCGAGTAATATTTGTCATTATTCTTGCCTATCTTTTACGGTTTAATCTCTGTTAAGCAACAGTGAGCTGCTGCAGATGAGTTTGAGGTTGAATGTTCTGTTTCACTTTGACCGGCGGCACTTCAAAGCCATGATCCAAATCAAGCAGCGGAAATAACAAATGCGCTACTCGGTAAGCTTCACTAATTAGCGGGAAACCAGACAAAATGAATGCTGATGTGCCATAGCTTTCGTATTCTTTGATACGTGCCGCAACGTTTTCAGCATTGCCGACTAAAGTTGTGCCAGAGGCTGGGCCTAAAATGTCAAAGCCAAACCATGATGGGCCAGTCCAAATGTTTGGATAAATTTCAAAATCACGCGCTTGTGGCAGTTTTCCTGCGCGCAATGCTTCTAAGTTGCGCTGAACTTGCGGATCTGGACTGGTATAAGTATCAAAGTCTGCATCTGGCGGAAGCTGGCGCTTAACGGCCTGAATTGCATAATTCACATCAATTTTATCCAACAGAGACTGTGCGTATTCCCAAGCTTCCTCTTCTGTTTCACGCACAATAATTTGTAGGCGCGTGCCGTATTCCAAAGTACGGCCAATTGAAGCTGCTTTTGCTGCGACTTTGGCAAATTTTTCGCCCAATTTTGGCGGTGTATTGGCAAAACTGAGATATACATCTAGCAGCTCTACAGAATGCTGCATACCCTTATCCGAAGTTCCAGCCCCCCATAGAGGAATACCTTTAGGATTGGTTGGGCCATGCCATTTACTCATCGGCGCTCCACCTTCAGCTCTTGGCGCAATTTTTACGAACTTACCATTGAAGCCACTGCGGTCACCTAAATAGTTTTGCTGAAATGCGGTCCAGTATTCTTTGCTGAAGTCATAGCGTTCATCATGTGGATAATGAATTCCCAGCGAGGCTAAACCGGCATCATTGCCATTGACGACATTGAACAGTAAACGGCCTTGCGAAAATGCTTCAAAGGTTTGCGCATACTTCGCCAGTACAGCGGGTTTCACTTCCCCAGGATGCTGTGCCACTAAAAACTTGAGGCGTTTGGTAAATGGAATCAAACTGGCAGCAACTGCTAAAGTTTCATAGCTGCTTGTACCCATCAAAGAACCATAAAAACCCAGTTTGTCTGCAGTAAAAGCGATCTGCTGAAGGTGCTCATAATCTGTTTCCCAGCGTCCCTCTTCCAGCCATGGAAATGGACCATCAGGTGCGGTGAGATACCATAAAATTTTTACAGCCATATCTTTGTCCTTCAATCCAATTAAGCAGGTAATAAACCGAGCGCTTTCGCTTTTTCTGTTAATCCACTCATTTTCCATTGCTGCTGCAGTACGCCTGGACCATATGCATGGCTGCCGCCAACAAGTTCAGCCAGCAATTGAATTTGAGCGCCTTCTTCCAGCAATAAAATAAATTCAGCAGTTTCTTGCAGCCCCTTGCGGCCCCAAACAGTCGCTCCGCCATTGGCTTCTAAAATTGCGCGGTGTTCGATGTCCACCTTCAGTTGATCTAAAATAAAATCGACCTCCGCTTGGCGGCGATCGATATAGTTCGGCAATTCTTTGAATAAATGAAAACGCTGTACTGGAACATAGTGCACTGGCAAAGTACGGTGAGTTTGCGCCCATGCACCTAAGTTCGGTGCGTGCACATGTGAAATTGTCGTAACATCTGCATGCTCGCGAAAAAGCTTGTTGTAGCGGCCGCCGCCTGCCTTACGCCCAAGCACCACGTCACCGTCTAATGTTTCAACAGATACTGTGCTTTTGACATCGCGCTTCCAAGGACCGGCATAATTGATCGTAATCAGCTTGTCTTCGAAGGGTACACGCTCAACAAAGTTCACTGTGCCGTTAGCAGTAATGGTGTTGCTTTGACGGAACACTTCAAATGCGTACTCAGCGATTTCACGCTGTTGATCGATAAAAGTACTGAGCTGTTCTGATAACGGTGTTTGGATAATGGTCATGATATTGTTCTCTTAAAATTAAAATTTATAGTGAAAGACCTAAGATGCTTTCTTTTGGCGGCGCTGCAGCAAGGCTTGCAAAGGACGCGAATCAATCCACGCATCAACATCAACATCATGTTCAAGAAATCCATGCAGCCATAAAAAATCTTTTTGCTGTTTTAAAAGGTCAATGCGCGCTGGATTTAAGGATGGGTGTAAACCTAAATGGAAGTTATTGCGGTAGGCTGTGGCAACACTTTCAGCACCTGCAATAGTTTCGCTTTGCAGAATTTCCAGTACTTCATCTAAGTGATCTTTTGCCCAGTCTGCGGTATCAAATAATTCTTCAAGAAAGTCTACAACTAGCTCAAAATGCTGTTCCAGCAAGTCTTCATGAACAGTAATTGGACGAGGCGTGCCGTTATTGACGCGTGAAGTCACATCTTCAAATTGATCAAGATCAATGCCGACAACTAAACCGCATTTTGTTGCTGCTTCAACTGCTGATGCACCTTTAACGTAGACTGCATCCACTTCATGGGTCAGCAGCGCATCTAGACCGGACCAGAATGTGCTGGCATCACGCTCTTCTGAAACTTGCTGATTTTTATTTACACCGCGCTCGGCAGTTTCAATGAATTCAACGTCTTTAAATTGCAGGCTAGCTAATTGCAAAGCACCGCGGATACCTTGTAAAGACATTGCGCGGAAAATGCTGCCAGCGCGCTGTGCTGCATAAGCAGGCAAAGCAATGCGCTTGCCTTTAAGATCTTCGGGTTTCTTAATGTCAGAATCAGGACGTACAATGATGACTTGCCATTCATCAATCCAGGTTAAGCCAATTAAGCGGCTTGGAGCACCTTCTGCACGCGCTGCCAGTGCTGGGACATTGCCACCCTCACGGAACAAAGCTGCCAGCTGATGGTCATAATGATGAACTGACAATTCTTTTTTAGAATCTTGCAGTGTGAAAACTTCGATATTCTGTTTGGCAAATTTTTTCGCCAATGTGCCGCGTTTAATCGCAATTCCTGTTGCAGTCGGCACTGGACATCGTGTAATCCAGATATTGTTCAGCTTAAGAGATTGTGTTTCTTGCTCTGATGTAGACATTGCAACCGCCTGTGTTTATCGTGATAAAAGTTATGCCTATCATTCGCAAGTTGTGTGCCATTATTTTATTTATTTATATTCAATCACTTATGTTTTTTGGATAAATTTTACTGTATGTTTTAAACCACTTTTTCTGGCCGATTGTTGCTTTTGAAACACATGCTTCAACAGCGATTGTTTTGAGGTTTATAAATAAATGAAAACGGCCAATCTTTGAAAGATTGGCCGTTATACAACAAGTTAAGCTAAACTTATGCTACTTCATCCGTTGAAACCAGTGTGGTTCTCTTCAGCTTTTCACGCTGGCCTCTGAAGTAAGGCAATACGTGCTCGCCCAATCGGTAATTCTCTTCCAAATGCGGATATCCAGCCAAGAAGAACAGGTCAACACCAATACTTTGATATTCTGCAATACGCTGAATAATTTGCGTGTAGCTACCGACTAGCGCTACGCCAGGCGGAATGCCGATATAGCCGAAGCCTGACCATACATTGTCGTGGATAAAGAAATCATGAACTGATTTCGAGCCTTCTTTATGCTGATACTCTTTTTCGAAACTCAGCACTCGCGCAGAACGTAAACCTTTGTGAGCTGCTCCAGAATTTAGGCGCTGTTTTTCTGCTGCTTCATCTAAGAAACGCTGCGCTGCTGCGAAAGCTTCCTCTTCTGTTGCTCGGGCAATGGTATCAATAGATAAGCCGAATTTAATATCAGTTCGGCCATGACGGATAGCACGCTCACGAATATCTGCAATCAGTTTTTGAATTTCTTCAGGTTTTTCAGCGCGCATTAAATAGTAATCTGCATGTTTTGCAGCAAATTCGCGTGCAGCCTCAGATGAGCCGGCCGTACAGATAATCGGCAATTCTGCTTTATTCAGCGGATGCTTTAAACCGCCGCCTTCCGCTTGATAGTATTTGCCTTGATAATGGAAATTCTCGTTATACCAGTAGCCTTTTACGACATCCATAAATTCAGTGGCGCGCTCATAGCGGTCATCATGCGGAATCACATCGCCAACCTGGCGCTGTATCACTTCTGAACCGCCGTTAATAATATTCCATACTAAACGGTTCCCAGTTGCGCGCTGATAGGTTGCTGCGCTTTGCACTGCGTTATATGGGCTAAAATGATAGGGCTGAAATGCCGTCACAAAGTTTAATTTTTTTGTTTCACGCGCCAATAGTGAACAAACGGTCCAAGGTTCTTCTCCAGTCGGTGCATTGACCATGAGTACGCCAGAGAAGCCATTAATTTCTGCTGACCGTGCCACTTGGCTTAGATAGTCGATATAACTGAAATCATCACCGACATTAAAGCTCGATACAGCGCCAGTGTTATCGTGACCTTCAACTTTGCTCCAGTCTCCGCGGTTTCGCGGATCGCCTGGCAAAAACTCAGTTTCGCCATGCAGAGGCAGCCGTGTAAAAAATTCAATGCTCATATTATTTCCCATCTTTTAGAATTTGACAGTCACAGAAGCGCCAATTTGACGTGGTGCGCCAAAGGTGCGTACATATTGGCCTACAGCACCATTTGGGCGGCCATGTGTTTGATATTCTTCGTCAAGCAAATTCTTCACGTAACCATTAATTTGGTATTTATTATTTGCTGATTGATAGCCAATGTTCGCATTCCATAAGGTATACGCTTTTTGGCTGAGGTAAGGATCAACCGTATGATTTTGACGGTTTACTAGAAAATATTCGCGATCGCGGTAGCTTGCATCAGTACCTAAAACAATTCGTGCGCCATCGTCAAGATTGAATGTATACGAACCGCCGATACCTAATGTGTATTTTGGGGAACGGACTAAACTGTTGCCTGTGTTATTCGCACTGACAGCACCTGTAACAGGATTGCGGTCAACGAAATCGGTATATTCACTGTCTAGATATGCAGCCGCTAAACGTAAGCGAAGATTATCTGTTGCTAAATAATCCAATTCCAGTTCAGCACCTTTGACTTCCGCTTTAGGGCCGTTAGTTAATACAGAGGTAACACCGCCGCCTTCACCTTGAACATTGACCAGAAGATTAGTTTGAATGTCTTGATAGTCATAATAGAATACGTTGGCATTGGCAATTAAGTTTCCATCCAGCAGCTGGGATTTAATGCCTAATTCATAGCTGTCTAAATATTCAGGATCAACCGTTGAAAGCTGAGATAGGCTACCTGAAATGCCCGTATTGAAACCTCCTGAGCGGAAGCCGTGTGCATATTTAAAATATGTTTTTACGTCTTCGCTGATTTGATATTCCGGTGTAATGTCATAGGTGAACTCTTTCCAAGTTTTTTTGCGGTTTTCTGTCCCGTTTGCACCTGATGCTGTGACATAGCTGATGTTGTTATATCCTTCTTTGGTCCACCACGCTCCTGATGATGTATCCGCAGTTTGATATTGCAGCAAATTAAGCGCTAAATCTTTCTTTTCCCACGTCCAGCGCAGGCCGCCAGTTAAGCTGAAAGCATCTGTAAAGCGGTAAGTTGAATTTCCAAACAAGGCAAAGCTTTGATTGCTTTGGTCAACAGTAGTTTGTCTAAACGCTGGATTAGATGCCGTTTGATTTGATATTCCATTTGGCTGCAGCTTGTTGACGCGAGCAGATACGCCATTCGCATCCAAGTCTTCATCAAAATAATGCGCGCCAGCAATCCAGCTGAATGGCTTGCTTGCATCTGAAGCTAAACGAATTTCTTGCGTAAACTGCTTCCATTCATTATTTGCATAGCTGCGGGATACATCATAAGGTGTGCTGTCACCATCTGTGAATGACAGCTGCTTGGTTTGATCAATCGCTGAAATGGATGTGAAATTCAAATCGCCAATTTTGCTGTTCAGCGTCAATGATGCACCGTCATTGTCAATTTTTCCGCTTTCATTCAAATCAACATTTGCATCACGGCTGTCAGGAGCATCATATATGCCCCAATATTTGCCGACAGCTAGAGAACCATTGCTACCATTACCATTATAAGTTCGGCTATGCAGTTTTAATAAAGCATCGGTATTGTCTGTCAACTTAGCTAAAATTTGTAGACGGTATGATTTTTTATCTACATCACCATAGCTTTTTCCTGTTGCAAGATTTTCAGCGAATCCATCACGGTCTTCAGAGTAAAATGCGCCTCGAATAGCCACATTCTCTGAAAGTTTTGTATTTGCTGCACCTTCAAAAGTATGCAGATTATATTCTCCTAAACCGAAAGTGACATAACCATTTGGCTGGTCATTAAAATTTGGTTTTCTGGAAATAAAATTAACAGCGCCAGCTGTCGTGTTTTTACCATACAGCGTTCCTTGAGGTCCGCGCAGCACTTCGATGCGTTCTAAATCGAATAAATCTCCACCTCCGGCAACTGGTGAATTTGAATAAACGCCATCAGCATAAATACCGACTGGATAAACTGTAGATGCAGCTACATCCCCTGTCCCTAAACCGCGGATATACCAGCGCGGACGACTGTCGCCATCTGTATTTTGCGCTTTTGCATTAGGTGCAAATGTTAAAACATCACCAATGAAGGTTTGCCCCTTAGCCGCAATATCTTTGCCGGACACAGCTGTAATAGCTGAAGGAACATCCTGTATATTTTGCTGTTTATATTGGGCTGTAACCACTACATCAGCCAAACGCTTTACATCCTCAGATCCTTTATTAGTCTGTATTTCTGCAAATACATGAGCTGGCAAAACGCCAGCTGTAAGGAAAGTGGCTGTTAAAATCCCAATTTTAATTTGATTAAACTTAAACATGAAAAGACTCTAAAAATATTTATCGATGGTCTATGCAAAAGATATGCCATTTTTTTTTGTATATTTTTCAATATCTTAATGTTTGTTTATGGGTTGAAAAATGTACGTAAACCGACATTTTTTTTAAAGGTGTTTGAAAATAAACACTATTGCATGTTTAAGTTATCAGTATTGGTATGAACTTAGTCAAGATATATAGATAATTACTTTTTTATTATAATAAATATATAAGGAGTGTAAGTTGGGTTAATTTTTTATTTAAATAGATAAGTATACTTATCTAGTACTCAATAAAAATATTTAAATACTGCAAAAGAATGGATTGGACTATAGCTGAAGGTTCAAATAAAAAAATAGGCTATTTCACGATTTTCTGCTGCCTCTAACAGGCCTCATATTATTTTTAGTTAAATTTGATTGATTCATCATCTTTAATACGATTCTTGATTAATTTTAAGTATTCCAAAAAAAGAAATCAAACCCAATTGTGATATTTCCACGATTAATCAAAGCTCGGTTAAGATGGCCAATTCGTTGTGTAATAGATTTTAGCTATGGGTTTGTTCATCTGTGGATTATATTGCTGATAAACACTTATGAATAAGTTTGTGCAACAAAGCCTTCTAGGTCATTAAAAATTCTTCCACGCGAATTTGATTATCTTTACCGATCCTTTCAATTTTATATTATAATAAATATATACCACCTAATAAGCTTATTATATTTTTATTTAAATAGAAAAATGAACCAATTCTGCACACTGCAAATCTTTCAAGATAACGAATGGCTAGATTGCGCCATCGTTGAACTGACTGAAGGCCAAGACAATGGATGGAGAGCATCCACCCGTACTTCCTATCTCTTCGAATATGCAATTGAGCATATGGATTTGAGAGATGGGCATGCGCTTGCCTATCGGTTTCCAATCAACGTACAGAATAACGTAGAAGACCATTGGCCGGCATTTTTAATGGACTTGCTGCCTCAAGGGTATGGCCGTAAAGAACTTTTAAATCAGCTGGATTTTTCAGTGAATGCTGAAGAACGTGCTGACTGGGCCTTGCTTAAAGCAGGGGCAGGCAATCCAATCGGTAATCTTCGCATCAAAGAAGCATATGACTGGCTTCATACCCATTACCCGTCTGTGGAACCTCACGGATTTAGCCTAAGCGAAATAATTGAAAGAAAAGAACATTTTATCGAAGCACTTGCATCATATGGCTTATTTGTTGCAGGTTCTTCAGGTGTTCAAGGTGAATGGCCTAAATTGCTGTTGACGCAAGACCATGACGGACTATTTTACCTGGATCATACTCTTCCTGATGAATTGGCCGCTCAACACTGGCTGGTTAAATTTAGCCGAGGCAGTGATCAAAATCTGGAAAAGATACTCTTGCATGAAGCGCTTTACATGAAAATAGCGTGTTACTTGGGATTAAGAGTCTTTAAGGATTTAGAACTTCACGATAAAACCCTTTTTATTCCTCGATTTGACCGAAAAATCGAAAATGGCAAAGTGAGCAGGACCGCCCAGGAAAGCTTAGCTTCATTAAGCGGTACTGCTGGTTTTGGTGTCAGAATGACGCATAATAAAATTTGCGAACTGCTAATGCAGTGCTGTTCTTCACCAAAGCCTGAAATTTTTGAGTATTTAAAACGTGATATGGCTAATGTTGCATTAGGTAATAAAGACAATCATACCCGAAATACTGCAATTCAGCGCTTCAATGATGGGACTGTTCAACTGACTCCCCTCTTCGATTTTGCGCCGATGTGGCTTCATCCTGACGGCATTGCGCGGACAACTCGCTGGGAGCACGATGATCATGGCGGAATGCCTTTATGGCGATCGGTAATTGAGCAGATTTCCGAAAGTACTCGAATAGAAAAAGAAGAAATCAAACTTGAAATTATTAATCAGCTGCCGCTTTATGAAAATTTATTAAAGGAAATGATTAAACTTAATATTGCTGATGAAATTATTCAAAATAGTCATCATCGTATTCATAATATATGTCAGCAAATTAAGGAGCTTTCTAATGGATAAACGCTATAAACCAATGACGCCAATTGAGCAAATGAAAAAACGTTTAGAAGTTTTAGAAGCTATTAATAATAATCCTGATTGGGAGTTCCATCAAATTGCCAGTTATATCAGAAAAGAACTGCATTTAACATTAACTGAAATGTCTAAAATCACTAAAATCGCCGCACAGACTTTACAGAAAATGGAGCAGCCGAATAGTAATCCTACATTAGAGTCAATTAATAAACTTCTAAACGCATTTGGCCTAAAGTTTATTGTTAGATCAAAATAACTTTTAGGCATTATTTTGATCTACGGATTAATGCTGGCTTTATTTTGAATATAATCTCCCCACCATTGCATCATTTCAGCACGCTGCTGCATATAGTCTGCATGGTTATAGCTCGCTCTGGTTTTATTCTTATCCACATGCGATAACTGTGCTTCAATCCAGCTCTCTTGAAATAGTCCGGAATCGTTCAATATCGTACTGAATGTCGACCTCAATCCATGCGAAGACAGTTCATTCGGCAAATATCCCATCTTACGGATGGCAGAATTAATTGTGTTAAAATGCAAAGGCTTATCCTTAAATTTTGGACTTGAAAATACATATTTTTCAGATCTAGACCATTCTAAAGCTGATTTTGCGATGCTAATTGCCTGAGATGAAAGCGGGACTAAAAAATCAGGAATATCATATCCAGCAATCACTTTTCTTCTGAATTGCTTAATATGTAATGCCGGTATTTTCCATACTTTATTCTCAAAATCAAAGTGGTGAGGCTGTACAGATAATAACTCAGCACCTCTGACTCCTGTATATAATTTAAATAAAATGGCTTTTTTAATAATAGGGTCAGTTTTAAGTTTATTTACTCTTCCTAAGAAATCAGAAATATTTTCTTCTCTTAAATAAGGATAATTTTTTTTTAATTTACCCTTTAATAATATTTTGTTTAGACCATAAGCCTGATTAAAATCACAATATCCCATTGCAACTGCAAAATCATAGATTTGATTTAAATAGCTATATGCTTTTTTAACTGGCTCTTTGACATTTCTTTTCTCAATCATTTTAATCACATTTACCAACTGAATTCTTTTAATTTTTTCAAATGGCAAATCTCCAATGATTGGATACATATCATTATGCAGACACTTATTTGCGAGCTCGACTACCCCACAGCGAGGCTGATCATTAAATGAATTTTTCGATTTAAAATCCAACCATTCTTCACAAACATGTTTAAAAGTTTTTATTTTAGGCTGTAAAGTTTCTTGTTTAAATAAAGCATTTGCCTTGTACACATCTCGAGCATTGCGTGCTTCTTTCAAACTCATTACAGGATAAACACCTAGTGTAATCCGAGGTCGCTTTCCTGTTGCAGGAACTGAATACCGGTAGCTCCAAGACTTTTCCCCGCTGGGATCAATCTTCAAACTAAGTCCATCATCATCCGCTAAGAAGTAAATTTTTTCTTTGGGATGTAATCTGCGGATCTGAATTTCCGTAAGACTCATAAATTTTTATGAACCAATGTAGTTGCCCTAATTATCCTAATTATAGCAAAATTAAGCAATGTTATGTGATGCGTATATTACGCATCACATATATTTTTAAATTATTGTTAAATAATAATTTATTTATGGATATACCTATTAAATTAACCATAAGGTTAACCATTTTTCATTTATGAAATTTAAGCAATCTTTTAGCTTGAAAAAAATTGTTTTTGGATTTTGATATGTTGGATAGTAACACTAGTTATAAAATTTATTTTTTTGGCTTACTTTTGAAAGCCTATCTTTTACAATCTGATTAGGCGTCATTCGCATCTCGATGGGATGAGCCCAGAAGCATTTGAAGCGACGTAAAAATGAGGCTGTCTCGTGTCTAGGATACTGGGAGCAGTCCAAACATAAGTTTTAAAGTCAGTAGTTATAAAACTGAACAGAGTCAAAACAAGATTTAACTCGTATTTCCCTTTTACATGAGCTTATTTTAGAACTTTTATAATCTAATTTTTTATGTGGGTTTTATCTAGGACAAAATCAAAGTTAAAAAAAGACCCTTGATCATCAAGGGTCCTTTTAGATATTTGGCGGAAGCGGTGTCCGTCTAACAGTAGTCCTACGCAGTCCAAAACAATGCTATAAATCCATATTTTTCAAATATTTATAATATCAATCATCTTACCTAGTCTTGTCAAATCCAAGCACTTCTAGTATTTTATGAGGGGTAGGTTGTGGGGTAAATAATAGCATGCCAAAGAAACCTAAAGAACTTTCTGCACTCAGTGTAGCAAAAATTAAAGAGACTGGTCGATATTCCGTGGGTGGTGTTGATGGCTTATGTCTAAATGTCGAGGGTAGTTCTCGCGTCTGGATTTTGCGTGCAATTGTAGGCAAGCGTCTAGATAAAGATGGAAAACTAAAACCTCATCGCCGTGATATTGGTATCGGTCCCTACCCTGAGGTTTCTTTAGCTGAAGCTCGTGCAAAAGCAACAGAACTGAGATTACAAATTCGGAATGGGATTGATCCGATTGCTTATAAACAAGAAAAATTTCAAGCTTTACGTGTCCAGAAGCTCCGTGAACGTGCATTTAGTGAATGTGCTCAAATTGTGATTACTAATAAGTCTCGTGAGCTTAAAAATCAAAAGCATATTGCTCAATGGTCTACCACATTAGAAACTTACATTTATCCAACTTTAGGTGACCGTATTATTAGCTCAATTACTAAAGTGGATATTGCTAAGGTTTTGGAACCAATTTGGTCTGAAAAAATGAAACTGCTAAACGACTTCGTGGTCGTATTGAAACCATTTTTGATTATGCAAAGGCTATGGAATATTTTGTGGGTGATAACCCTGCTGAATGGAAAGGTAACTTAGAACCTCTCATAGGTAATTTAAAACAGGTTTCACGGCCTCACCCTTCTTTGCCTTATGACCAGGTTCCAGAATTTGTCCATCATTTAAGGCAGAAAAAAGGTATTTCACCTAAAGCGTTAGAATTTGCAATTCTTACAGCAAGTCGTTCTGGTGAGATTTTTGGAGCTAAATGGCAGGAAATTGATTTTAAGAATAAAGTCTGGATTATTCCTAAAGAACGTATGAAAGCAGATAGAGAACATCGTGTTCCTTTATCTAATGAAGCACTTACTTTGCTTGAATCAATCCACCTATATGCTCATCCACAAGATTTCATCTTCCCTGCACCTCGGAATGGTTCAATGCTTTCTGATATGTCCTTGACTACACTAATCAAACGCACGCATGAACAAAAACTCAAAGAAAATGGCTTAGGCTATATTGACCCCAAACAAAACCGAGTTATTACAACACATGGTTTCCGTTCTACATTCCGTGACTGGTCAGCAGACAAAACTAATTATCCCCGTGAAGTTTGCGAGCATGTACTTGCCCATAAATTGCCAGATGAGGTTGAAGCTGCTTACTTACGTGGAGCATATCTAGAAAAACGAAAAGACTTAATGGCTGATTGGGCTGGGTTTGTAATGCATAATTAAAATTGACTCATAGTTGGGCACCCTCTACAATTTTAGACACTATATTTGATATAATTGAATCTTCGTCATTTTTTTTATGAATAATAATAATTTCTCGATAAAGATCTTGTTGTTTTAAATCAATAATATTGATATTTTTATCCTTCAATTTAGTCATGCCGATATCTGGAATCAATGCTACTCCTAGATTCTTCTCCACCATTCTTATAATTGCTTCAATTTCATCTACTTCAAGAATTTCATTCGTTTTAATTTGATTTTTATTCAAATAATTTGCAACAACCTTACCGCCAAATGATGAGTAGTCATAACGTATGAATGGATTGTTTTTAAGTATATCAACAGGATGATTGTCTTTAACATCAATTGGAGTAATAAGTAAAAAAGGTTCTTTTTTTAAAGTGAAATAACAAAATTCTTCTAAAATCTGAAAATTTGGCTTAATAATGATCGCAAGATCTATTTCATTCTTTCCAAGCTGATGAAACAAATTAAACGAAACTCCTGGTATAAGTTTAATTTTAGCTTTAGGAAAATATTTGAATAGCTCTTCGAGTATTTCAGGCAAAATGCTTGACTGAATAGATGCAATAGCACCAATTCTAATTTCACCAGTAAAATCTGCCATACACTCAGGTTGCTTCATCTTATCAACAAGATCAAAAACCTGTTCGGCTAGAGCAAGTACTCTTAACCCTTCATTATTAAATTGAACAGTTTTTCCATTTCTTTCAAAGAGCTTAATTCCCAAATGAGATTCTAATGATTTGATTTGTGCGCTGACAGCTGCTTGAGTAAGGCCAACATTCTGACCAGTAGCGCTAAAAGAACCATATTTTTTTATTGCTATCAGGGTTTTGAGCTCATGAAACATTACAATTTTATTCCATTAAAAGATGGAAACTAATCCTTGTAGTAATTATACACCTCTTAAATTTACATAGATAAGTATCTTATTTAAAGATACTTATCTATATCTTTAATTTTCGGATACAGTATCAAAAGCTTCTAATTTCTTTGTTTTCCATTTAGCAACCACAAGAGGTGCAATTGCGTTACCAAGAACGTTTAGTGTTGTTGTCCCACTTTCAATAATTCTAAAAATACCAGCAATGAGTGCAACACCCTCTAATGGTAAACCTGCTGTAGCTAATGTAGCGGATAAAATTAGAATCGCAAAACCAGGAACGCCTGCTGCCCCTTTAGAAGTTAAGACCATTGTAACAACCAATAAAGCTTGCTGTGAGATAGTTAAATCGATTCCATAAAGTTGAGCCACAAAAATCGTAGCGACTCCTAAAAATATTGAAGCTCCATCTAAATTAAAAGCATATCCCATTGGTACTACAAAACTGACAATACGACGAGGAACTCCATATTTTTCAAGTTTCTGCATTAATTGAGGCATTACCGCAGCTGAGGCACCTGTAGAGAAAGCTAAAATAAGTTCTTGTTTAAAATATTTAATAAGATGAAATAAGTTCTCACGAATGAATAAACATACTGCGCCAAGAATAAATATGGCAAATAAAGCCAATGCAAGATAAACAACCCCGATTAGTTTCAACAATGGCAATAAAGAGCTAAAACCAAAAGTCGCAACAGTTGCGCCGATCATACCAAATACACCAATCGGTGCATAAGCCATGACTAGACTTACCAGCTTAAACAACGCATCAGAGACTCCTTGAAATACTGCAATTACTGGCTGACTTTTTTCTTCAGGAATTTTGTTTAATGCTAGGCCAAAAAGAATTGCAAAAAATAGGATTGAAAGTAATTTACCTTCATATAGTGCCACCACAATATTTTCAGGCACGATATTTTTTATAATTTGTAAAGCACCTTTATTGGTATCCGTATGCAACTCTACAGCTGTGTGAGCAAACCCAGAAATATCTGTTCCTACCCCAGGTTGAAAAAAGTTTGCTAATAATAAGCCCCAGACAATCGCTAAACTTGTTATTGTGAAAAAATATAGCAGTGAACCTGCTCCCATTTTTCCAAAAGATTTATTATCTCCTCCTCCTGTAATACCTAAGATCATGCAACACAATACAATAGGCACAACGACCATTTTCATCATATTGATAAAAATATCGCCCAAAGGTTTCAATATTTCAGTACTTGCCCAGACTTGATAGCTTGGATTTACATTAAAATACCAACCTACAATAATGCCTAAAAGTAAACCAATTAATATTTGCCACACCAAAGAAATACTTTTCATAATTCATCCCTGTTTTTAATTTCCAAAAAAAAGAGTACGAATATTATTCGTACTCTTTTTTCATTCTATTTTGCGAAGAGCTGCGTCATATCTTTAAACGCTTTAAACTCAAGTGCATTTCCACATGGGTCAAATAAGAACATCGTTCCTTGTTCGCCAACTTTTCCTTTGAAACGTATGTAAGGTTCAATGACAAACTTGGTACCTAATGATTTAAGGCGATCCGCTAATATTTCCCAATCTTCCCAGCCAAGAATTACTCCAAAATGTGGAGCGGGTACATCGTGACCATCTACAGAATTAGAAATAACTTTTTCTTGATAATCCATTTTAGGATGCTCATGAATAACTAACTGATGTCCAAAGAAGTTAAAATCCACCCAGTGATCACTTGATCTACCTTCTTCTAAGCCAAAGGCTTGACCGTAAAAATTTCTTGCAGCAGGTAAATCATAAACTGGGATAGCCAAATGGAATGGTGCTAAACTCATAGGAACCTCTATTAAATTGACTTTCGTCTAAAATAAATATTTTAAATAGAAAGGTTTTGCGAGTTAAAAATCTAAAGTTTTAGATTCTGTCTTTACTCGGATAATCCTTTATACCTGAATGGAAATTTAAGAAAATAAGTATCTTTTCGACCTTACCTACTCATGTCCATTAAACAAATTAATGCTATATAAAAAAGAAAAAACTTAGAAACAATAATATTTTTTTAGATCGACAAATTATATTTATATAAATCTCAAGTTATTGTAATTTAAAAAAAACTTCAAATACAAATGATTATCGAAATCATTTTTTCATATAATATTTTTTTGTTGTTTAAATAAAAAAATATTATTTATGTTATTTATATTTAATATCTATAATTTAAAATTTAATGAAGAATTATGAGTTTCTATGCTTGGCTTTTATTCATATCTACTATTTCCATCCTATCCGCAATACTTGGACCGAACATGGTATTCATATTAAATACGAGTATTAATCAAGCATTAAGAAACACGTTAATATCAACGATAGGATGTTTATTAGGAGTTTTAGTATCAATTATAGGATGTTGCCTTATAGTAATATTTTTAAGCAATTTACAATCTATATTTATAAATTTAATTAAGATATCAGGAATTATCTACTTATTTTTAATTGGAATAAAATATAATTCCAATAATTTAGATAATAAAAAGACATCTATATTTAAAATGAATGGAAATTTTTTTATTAATGGTTTTTTTATAGGCTCTTGTAATCCCAAAACAATACTTTTTATTATTTCATTTTTTCCTCAATTTATTGATAATAAGTCACTACTACTACCTCAATATTCAATATTGATTTTTACTTTTATCGTTTGTGAAAGTTTTTGGATGTTTGCCTATATTTGGGGCGGTGATAAGATTAAAGTGGTTATAAAAAATCCAAAATTCTTTTGTTTATTTAACAAAATAATTGGTGCTTTTTTTATTTTATTTTCAATATCTCTCTTATCCCTAAACTTAACATGAGTAAAATATTTACTGTATTGGCTCATTGAAAATTTCCAATACAGTAAATCCCTACAATTAATTAAAGCTACATCAAGGCCCTTTGTTCACCATAAGACCTTGACCTATAACATAAAATTGTCCACCTGCGACATAATGTAGGGTTTTTAATTCCATTGGCGCATCATCAAATAGCCAGTGACCATCTTTAAACACACGATCATCAGCCCAAGCACTAATAACCTCACCAATAAAAAGATCATGAGTTTGTTGATTGTGGGGCTCTGGAATCAGTTTACAGATTAGCCAAGCAGCACATCCCTCCACTAAAGGAGATAGAAAATCACCTCGATAAAATAGATTTACACCAAATTCTTTCAATTTATCAGGATGATTTTTTAAGCTTTCACTTCCAACATCTACAACCATTTGAGCTTGTTTTACAACAGGAACTTGCAAAGCAAACCATCCGCTCTGCTCAACCAAAGAACGAGTTAAGGTCATCTTATCTAAAACTACTGTGACTTTTGCTGGGGTGAATTCCAAAGCACATGCCCACGAAGCAGCCATCACATTTTCTATGTTTTGATACTTTGCAGAAACCAGTACCGTTGGTCCATGATTCAATAAACGGTATGCTTTTTCTAAGGGTACGGATTGAATTGCCATTCTCATGCTCAATTTTAAATATCAACAGTTTTCCACTCAGTATCATCTTTAACTGGCGGTAAATAAGATAAGCGATTCATATTCTGCTCCCATAAGTTATCAGGGATAAGATAACGATCAGCTTTTTGGGGATCTATAGCTAAAACAATATCACTCTCTTGCCCATTAGCAATTAATGTTGCAAGGTCAGGGTTCATCATGACTGCCTTGCCAACAGCAATAAATTCAGCCCATCCCGTTTGATAAGCTTCAAATATTTGATCCGCAGTAAATAAACTACCCACACCAATTAAAGGGAGCTTGCCGGCAATTCGCTCATGCAAGAGTTGCATACGTGTTAAGTGAACATCTGCACCGCGGCGTGCTTTTTTGTAAAAATCCCAAAGAGATACATGTAAATATTGAATCGGTTTTTCTATTAATGCATCAATTAAGGCAAACGTATCAGCCATCGTTAAACCTTGATCATCAGGTTCTTCGGGTGAGAAACGGTATCCAACAATAAAATCTTCACGTCTATGTTTCAGTTTAATTTCATGAACAGCATCTACAATTGCTAGAGAAAACTGCATACGTTTTTCAATGCTACCTCCCCACTCATCATTTCGGCGATTCGTTTGAGCAGAATTAAACTGCTGAATCAGATATCCATTAGCACCATGAATCTCGACACCATCAAAATCTGCTTGAATGGCCAAGTCAGCTGCATTGGCAAATGCTTTTATTAAGTCATTAATTTCAAAATGGGTTAGTTCACGTGAACCAGAAGCTTTATCCTCAGATGGTGCAACCATTTCAGCACCATTTAATAATTCAGCAATACTAAGTTTGCCACCATGATGGATTTGTAAAATAGCCTTTGCACCTTGAGATTTAATTGTTCGTGCAACTTCTTTTAAACTTGGTAAGTCTTTCTCACTAACTGCTTCTGGTTGTCCAATGAACGCTTTACCTTCAGGAGATATCAAAGTCGCGGCACTAATAAATAAACCAAAATTTTCGGCACGGCCTTGCAAAAATGCATGTTCCTCATGACTTAAACTGCCATCTTCATTTGAAGCAAAATGCGTCATTGGTGCAACGGTAAGTCGGTTTTTAATCGTTATACCATTGTTTAAAGTATAGGGTTGAAACAAGGGAGAGTATTTAGGATTCATCATATTCATCTTCAATTTAAAAAATCTTTTAACTTAAATATTGCTTCAATATGCATGAAGCAAGATGTAAAATTTCACGTAGAGACTTAATTGAGGGCTTCCGTAATTGGAATGTCGCCATCAGCCATCGTAATCACCCGACCAATCGTATTGGGAGCACTTAAAATACGAGAGAGTGTATCTACAACATTATCAATACTATTGCTGAGAGGTTCTGTGACATTAATCTGGATTCGACCTGTGCCTAAATTTTCTTGCAATGCACCTGGTTGTAGGATGGTAAAATCCAAATTACTTTGGTGAACTAACCAATGATCTGCGAAAAATTTTGCGATGTTGTAATCAGTAATATTCTGTAAAAATTCCTCGTTCCATCGCTCAGGTTGTAATGCAAAAACTGAACTCAGCATTATAAATCGACGGATACCCACAGCCTGTGCTGCCTGCATGACTTTAACTGCACCAAAAGCATCAACTTGGAGCAAATTTTTTCCTCTTGAACCTGCTGTGAAATACATAGCATCTAAATTTACAGACATGATGCGTTGAATAATTTCTTTCAGATCAGCCAATAAATTTAATTCAAAATAATGGATATTAGCATTCGTAAAATTCAAAGATTCTTTACGTGCTCCCGCATATACAGTATGTCCCATTTTTGCCAATGTATTGACCAAATGAGAACCCACTCTGCCATTTGCACCAACAACAAGAATATTCATAATGACACCTTCATAACAATTACGATTCAATGAAGTGATTAGCATCAAACCCTGAATAATAAGCGTCGCTTTTCCATCTCACATCTTGTACGAGCAGGAAAAGCGAAAGATAGGGTTTACCAGTTTTGACGTGTTGGAGAAATGATTAAATCATTCACCGTCACATTTTCAGGTTGATTAAGTGCATAAACTACAGCGCGTGCAACATCATCTGGGTCTATCGCAATTTTGTTCAGCTCTTGTGCTGCTTTGAAGCCTTCAGGGTCAGTAACTTTGTCCGCCCATCCTGTATTAATAACACCAGGACTGACAGTATTGACTCGAATACCATGGTTGATACCCAAATCTTTACGCATTGACTCTGTCATGGCTTGTACAAAAAACTTTGTCGCACAATAGATGCCTGCTGCTGGATCTACTTGATGTCCTGCAACGGAATCCATATTCAAGATTTGTCCAGACTTTTGCTCAAGCATAATGGGTAATACACCTGCAATAGCATTCAAATAACCTTTGATATTGGTATCAATCATTTTGTTCCAATCATCAACAGCTAAATCGCTCCAATATGAAAAAAGCATAAGGCCCGCATTGTTAATTAGGACATCAACTGAGCCATACGTATCTTTAGCAAATTGTGCAAGTTTTTTTGCGTCATCTAGATTGGTAATATCTGCTGCATAACCTTTAATTTCATCGCCGTGGTTAGTAACTTCATTAACTATATCATTTAGACGCTCTTGATTTCTTGCAACAGCGATGACTTTAGCACCTTCGGCAGCTAGCATTTTTGCGGCAGCCTTACCGATACCAGATGAAGCACCTGTGATAATGATTACTTTGTTTTCTAAATAATTTATGTCCCCACCTCCAAATATCAATTTGTTGAATGGGTATGGTAAATTTTACTTAGAACAGTCCACTTCCCTTGCACTTTCAATAGGTTAAAAAAGTCTGTAAAGCAAAAGCCTGAAATATCATTGGTATCAATACGTGCACTTGCAGCAGTACCTACAATATCAATATATACAATCACACCCTGTGCTTCTGGCGATGGGCTAAAATCACGATCAATAACATCAAATAAACCTTGGATTGGGCCACCAACAAGTTTAGTGTCAGCATCGACACCAAAAATAGTCGCTTGTTCACTAAAAGCAGGTTTCATAATGCTACTATCAGCTTGTTTACCACCTTGATTATATTTATTTAATACTTCAATAATTGCATTGTATTCAGTTACATAAGTTGGTTTAGACATCATCAATATTCCCAATTTTTTAAGGTAATTCAATAGTGAAAAACTCAATCTAACTTTGAAATGAATGAGTTTTTTCAACTGTTATGAACAATATTATTGCAGCCATAGAAATAAATATAATTATAGAATTATATAAACTGTATTAATGAAATTAATATCTGATACTATTTCCAAGTAATTTACTGATCAATTTGAAACTGGTAATGGAACATAGGTACTGATAATATTTTTGTATTTCAGTTCATTCCAAAACTCGTAGGGAACTTGCTGTGTATAAGAACTAATATTCTGCATGACTTCATTTTCACTTTTAGCACCGAAAACTAATGAAGTGATAGCTGGATGACTTGCTGTAAATTGTAAAGCTGCTGTTGAGAGAGAAACATTATATTTCAAACATATAGATTCAATTTCAGTAACTTTTAATAAAATATCTGTTGGTACTTTTCCATAATTATATCGGGCTTGCTCTATACTGCCTGAGGCAAGAATTCCAGAATTAAAGATTCCCGCAGCAAAAACAGCGATATTAGATTGTGATAGTTTTCCTAAATCTTTATAAGAATGTTTATGATCTAACAAAGTGTATTGACCGGCAATCAATGCACAATCGATTTCAAATTCTTTTGCTACTTTTAAGACAATTTCAGTTTCATTCACACCCAATCTAATTGCGGATACATCTCTGCTCTTACGCAATTCATCTAAAGCCCTGAAACTACTTTCACAAAATTGCTTCCAATAGTGGTGAGCTTTCTCTCCATGCCAGATACTGCCGAGATCATGTACCAATAATAAATCTATATGATCTAATCCAGTTCTTTTTAGACTATCCTCAAAAGAGGACATCACGCCATCATAAGTGTAATCATATTTATAACCAGAATTTTTTAAATACCACAATGGATCTTTACAATATTGCCCCCGCGTATTTAAAACACGTCCAACTTTAGTACTTACAAGCACATTTTGTCTGATTTCTAACTCATGCAGAATTGTACTTAATGTATGCTCTGCTCGACCAAATCCATACATTGGTGCGCTATCGAAGTATCGAACACCCTGAAGATATGCGGAATGTATAATACCCTCCGCTTGTTTAACACTAACTGTGGAATCGTAACCGATTTGCACTGTACCCAATGCGAGTTTACTTATAGGCAACTGACATTTACCTATAAAAGTCGATTTGGTGTATGTCATTCTATCTAGCTTATTAGGACAAGGGCTTTGCATATTAAGAAATGCTTTGTTATAAATATAATTATCAAATTGTATATTTATTATAAATATGTCTAATATCAATAATTTGGATTTGAACCTCCTTAAAGCGCTAGATGCATTATTGGATGAAAAGAACGTCACACGTGCTGCAAATAAATTAGCATTAACACAACCTGCTGTTAGTAGCATGCTTAATCGATTGAGAGATCGTTTTGATGACCCTCTTTTTGTCCGAGCATCTTACGGAATGGTACCAACAGATCGCGCTCTAGCTTTGGCCGAACCCTTAAAAAAAATATTAAGTGAAATCGAATATTTAGTACAGCCACCTGTCTTTAATCCTGCTGAGCTAGAAACTACTTTCAGAATTGCAGCGACTGATAACGGCATGCACTGTGTAGGTGTACCCTTTACATTAGCTTTAAATAAGATTGCACCAAAAGTCAAAGTTGCACTGATGTCAATTCATGGTCGAAATGTAGAAGCTATGCTAATGAATGGTGAATTAGATCTTATTATCGTGGGTGAACCAACTGTTCCTTTGAATCTGTATTCCAGAGTGATTCATAAAGAGAATTATGTTTGTATGATGCGAGAAGACCACCCACTTGCTCATAAAGAGCTTGATGTGGATACATTTTGCTCTATCAATCATGTCTTAGTCTCTTACGATGGAGGTGGTTTCGCAGGAGCTACAGATGTTGCATTGGAAAAAGTTGGGAAAAGGAGAAATGTTGTGATGTCTATTACAAGCTTTCTTTTATTACCAGAAATTCTTAGAAATAGTGATTGGATTGCTGTTGCTCCACATCATTTATTAGAAAAATATTCAGGTATTATTTCCAAAAAACCACCTATCGAAGTTGGAGGATATAATAAATTAATGGCATGGCATGAACGTACACACCATGACCCCATACAGCAATGGTTCAGAAATCTTATTTTAGAAATATGTTCATAGTTAGTAAGAACTTAAAGATAACCATAAATGTATGTCCTAATTAGCTATTCATCGAATAGCTTCAAGTCTGTGCTTGATGAAGTTCTTAGACCTATCTGGATTGAGAAGAACGAAACAGCTAAACGTATTCGTGGTCGTATAGAAACCATTTTTGATTATGCTAAGGCTATGGGATATTTTGTAGGTGACAACCCTGCTGAATGGAAAGGTAACTTATAACCTATCCTAGGTAATTTAAAACAGGTTTCACGGCCTCACCCTTCTTTGCCTTATGAACAGATTACAGAATTTGTTCAACATCTATGGCAGAAAAAAGGCATATCATCCAAGGCACTAGAATTTGCAATTTTAACGGCCTGTCGTTCTGGTGAGATTTTTGGAGCTAAATGGCAGGAAATTGATTTTAAGAATAAAGCTTGGATTATTCTTAAAGAACGGATGAAAGCAGAAAAAGAACATCGTGTGCCTAAGTCTAAAGAGGCAATTGAGTTGCTTGAATCAATTAAATTATATATTCAACTACAAGATTTCATTTTTCCTGCACCTCGTACTGGTGAAATGCTTTCGGACATGTCTTTGACTACACTGATCAAACGTATGCATGAACAAAAGGTTAAAGAAAATGGCTTAGGCTATATTGATCCTAAGCAGAATCGTGTGATTACTACACATGGTTTTAGATCAACTTTCCGTGATTGGTCAGCTGATAAAACAGATTATCCACGAGAGGTTTGTGAGCATGTACTTGCTCACAAACTACCAGATGAAGTTGAAGCAGCTTATTTACGAGGGGCATATCTAGAAAAGCGTAAAGGATTGATGGCTGATTGGGCTGAGTTTTGTTATGTATAACCAGAATTCAGCAGAAACCCAATACCTCTCCCATTTAAGGTAGAAGTATTGATAGTTTGATTAGATGTATTAGTTACGACTTGATCTGACACAGGTCTTGAAAAAGAGAAAGTACTTCGAAGTCTAAAGACAAAGAAAAATTTAACTCGAATATAATCCACCTAACTTATTAAAAATTAATTCGTAATTACTGGTAACCAACGTAAGCTTTCACTCATTGATATTTCAACCCCTAAATTTGCAAGTTCTAAATATTTCTCAGGAATGTAGGATAAAATCTTTCCATCAATATATGCAATCCAAAATTCTGGTGGTGGACAATCACATTCATCATAAAAACCATTTGTTTCTTCATACGCTAAACAATCATACATGGAGCTTGAAATATCAAACTCTAAGATTTTTCCTCTGGGGTCAAATATAATATTTTTTTTATTGATTTTATATTGGGAAAAAATAGATTGAATAATCTCATTATAGTTTTCCTCTTCAATAAAATTCTGATTACACATTTTCCATAACATTTCCGACGTAAAATCTATGTCAACAAGATTACACATAACAATTTTACTATCTACAAAAATTAATTTATTTTCATCTACCCAAATACCAATAATGTCCACTACTTTCCTCCTAATACTTTTTTAAGTATTTCAACTCTTGTTTGAAATACTTTAGAGTTACTTGTTTTAGCTTTATTTCCGCCTATATTTAAAATTTGTTTCTGATAAGCACTAAAAGCCTTTCTATCTATATCTTTTGGAACACCATTTTTCTGAATATGTGCTAACAATTTTATTGCCCCATCTTCGCCTTTTCCAAATTGTGTCATGTAATCATTTACATAGTTTTGTCTAAACTTAGGTAGTTCTTTCCAACTAGGTGAAATAAATGCTGAAAAAACGGAAGCTCCTGTCCCAAGCGTCATCCAAGATGTTAATATTCCTAAAGCAAGGCCATCTCTTTCTGCAATTTTTTCAACACCCTGATAATATTTCTCTTTGTCATATCCTGAATCGATCCACAACGCATCTAACTCTGCCATCACAACTGCTTCATGTGTATTATTGTTCCTAACAGCCATGTCTGCAGACATGGCTGCAACATCAACATCATAACCAGCATATGCAGCAACCACACCTGCAATCAATTTGCTTTGATTAATAATTTTTTCTTTTTCAGCGATAGTCAAAATTTTACTACCATCATTTAACTGTCCTGCAACAACTTCTCCAACGGCTGCCCCAATCGCTCCAGCCTCACAACTTTTCTGTAATGCTCCAACGACACAACCAGCAACAGCATGCGCAATTTTATGTAGCACATAATTAACATCTTCCAATTGCTTAATATTTTGCGCAAATTCACCCTGTAAGGAACTTGAAATTCCTGCGATTAAAGCTTTCTCTAAAGTATCTGATAAACTTTCACCCTGTATACTATTGCTAATAATATTCGAACCTACCCCTTGGATGAAGTTGTTTGCAAAATTTTCTAATCGTGGCATATCATTGAATTTAATATTTAAACTCGCTCCAACTTTATCCATTATACCTGCTGTTACAACAGCTGTTGCTAGATTTCTTATTGAATCCTTACTCCCTAACTCTTTTAATGTAGCTCCAATATCTCCACCGTTATTAATAAGCCCTACACTCGCTTGAGTAGCAAGAGAAGTTACCGCTGCATTTGCCATAGCTCCAAGTGTAGAAACACCTGTTATGGTTGTAACACCACCTACCGTTGTTGTAGTGACACCAGCTGCACCCAGCATACTAGCACCCATACCAACGGTTGTTCCTCCTGCTGCTGCTCCACCTGCACCAGCCGCCCCCGTTGCCGCTGCAGTTCCCGTACCCATCGTAACGATTGTCACAATAATCACAATAATTGCAGCGCCAGCACCAGTTAAACCCTGCGATTTATAATCCCAATCTTTTTGTGCCAAAATAACTTTTTGCCAATCGATATCATTGCGATTGACTAATTCTTTTAAATAAGTATTACCCGGCTGGTTAGCAAGTATTAAAATTTGATCACGTAATTCTTTTTTATTAATATCTTTTTCACTGATTGGAATCTGTACAACTATTCCACCATCAGCTTTAAATGTGGGTAAAACAGGGCCATTAAATTGTGGCAGCTGTGCAGTTTCAGTGATTGAACCTTTATCTTGCATGGATTGCCATACAACTGAGTTTTTCTCTTTTTTTAGAAGTTCCGTAATAGAGGTCTTAGCTGCAATCAGCTCCAGCCTGCCTCCAGCCTCAACAGTTGCATCCTTCAGATATTCAAACTCCGTTCCTTCCAAACGGGTATCAAATCCTGATTTAGTTCCAATGTAATCTGCTTTTAGAGTTGCAGGAAGCTCAGTCAATTGAGTACGGGTAGCATTGGTCTTTGATTTATTATATTTAATACCTGCAAATGAGGATTTTTTTGTAATATCAGTATTACTACTTGAAGACTCTTCTACACTGTAAAAATTGAGATTACCTCCTGCTTTTATAGATAGCTTTCCTCCATCTGCAGTAAATTTCCCTGAATAGATATCTATACTGACATCTTTATTTTGGTCTTTACTTTCAATAGTGATATTTTTTCCGTAGATATCAACAGAAGCTGCATTTGCATCATTATTTTCTGAAACTGTAGTTATATACTTCTTCTTTAATCCGCCCCAAGACTTTTTCTTCTCAGTGGTTGTGCTTCTGTCATAACTTTGCTCAATTGCAGAATCAAACAATATGTTTTTATTCGATTCAATTTTAATGTCCCCTTGAGAAATAATACCTGTGGCCTGCATTACTAAGTTATCATCGGCAGTCGTTCCAACCGTCTTGATATTGACTCCTGTTGCACCATTAATTACGGTAGGGCTCACTAAAGTCCGCATACTGTAATTAGCATCATTTTCATTACCTTTATCATAGAAATTAGTATACCCATCTAGAATCATACTAGCTGAAATTTTCTTAGGCTCAGTAGCAATATTAGAATGGGAAATTAATGTATATTGATCTTCTAGTACTCCACGTGACTCTAAATTAATCTGTCCTGTTTTAGCCGAAATTTCTCCACCACTAATAGATAAACCTTTTGTTGATAAAATATTTATATTACCTGAACCACTTTCAATATTTGATTTTTTATGCTCATATCCACTTGAATTAGATGTGAAAAAATTATAATTCAACAATAGATCATTCAATGTTTCTGGACTATTAAGTGGATCTAATAAGTAATAAGGATTATCCGAAAAATATAATAACCAAAGACTAAACAATACAGTTGGTCTATTAACATCATTATTATAACTATCTTCATAGTATTGATTTATTTTAACTGGATATTTAGAAATAAAATTTTTCAATCTTTCAGCTGTTACTTTTTTATATAAATACGACCATTCCATAAATAATGGATCATTTGCATCTGTTACACCTAATAATGTAAACTCAGGATTTCTTTCTTGAATATCTTTTTCAACAATACTAGAATCATTTTTAAGCTCGATAAAAAATTTTTGATAATCACTCTGAAACTGTTGAGAATAATAAGGGGCATTTTCTTCTAACTTTTCCAATCTTTCTTTAGAAAAAACACTAGCAATTGAATCAAAAGCTTTATTAACGAATGAACTCTTAATTCCATCAATCAATAAATCGCCTTCACGTGAAATAATTTGAATATCTTTTTTTGCTGTTAGCTGTGAGCCTTGAAGCTCAACTTTCGTGCCTTCTAAGCTAATTCCTCCGCCAGCTGTATTCAGCTTAACAATTTGTTCAGAACCATTACCATTTGCACCATTATGGCCTACAAGCGTCAAAGCCCCATTCTTTGCAATAAGTTCAATATCACCAACCGCTGAAAGGTTTATGATCTTCGGATCAATCGTGAGGCCCTTTTCTCCGCTGGTCTGTATGCTCAAGTCACCATTCAGGCTATTCAACTTTGCATCATTTTTTAATAAATCACTACCAGTAGCATTAAACACCAATCCTGGGTTTACCTCCAGATTACTGGTCTCCAGTAAAACTGCACCGCCCGTCAGGGATGCATTTTGCATCACCTGATCGCCTGCAGCAGTCAGAGAAAGTACACCCTTTGCGGTTAAAGCAGTCTTAGCGCTCGCATGCCATACTGTTGCGGTTCGAGTGTAATCTGCGTTTAGATAAATGGTTCGTTTTGAATTTACCGCCAAATGCTGATCAGAATTTGCCGTCACATTTTTCAGCGTCAGTAGATCCTTAGCATAAATTTCAGTGTTCCCTTTCGATTTAAGCGTGCTGTTCCCTACCGTCAGTATTCCTTCTTCGCTGTTTAAAGACACACTGCCTGCCGTAGAAACAATGTCAGCATTTTTTACATCGATATTACCTTTTTTATTTTCTATCAAAATTGATTTTGCATTCAGCTGACTAGATGCGGCAGTGCTTTGTCCATTATCTCCACGAACAACAACATCTATATTTGCATCAATGCTGATACCATTTTGACTTAACAACTGTAAGCTGCCATTTACTGAAGTTAAATCAGCTGACTTAACTTTAACTGCACCATTCCCAATACTGCCGACAATTATTCCCTTATCCGCATTAATTATAGTTTTATCTGTAACCTCTTCATCTCGGTCTGCATGTGGCGCAGCAATCGTTTCCTGTGCTGAATCTAAACTCACATTTTGACTGGCAAGAATTGAAGCTTGTCCTTTAAACGACTTTATTTTTAGGCTTTTAGCTTGAATACCACCCTCTAATGAAGCCAAATTAACATTATTTTCAGCACTCAGGGATGCCCCTCTTTCCAATACCATTAGGTGTTGAGTTGTGAGATCTATTCCTCTATCTGACTTCAGCGCGCTGTTTAAAGTTAATGTATCTGAGAGTGTGACAATTCCATCTACGGCATTGATTGCTGTGTCGGCAAGATTTAATCCTTGTTTCGCTTCTAACTGTACTTTTCCTGCAATTTTAGGCAGAAGTTTAGCGTTATTATTCCAAACTAAATTCTTCCCGCTATATACACTAATATTCTTTAAACTCATCATATTATTGAAGAGATTAAAGCTCAGGTTTTTTAATGAAATATCACCTGCGCCGTAAATATTTAAATCCTTGCCTGCATAAACTGTTCCACCATCTAATTGAAGCAGACCTGTAGTTTCAGATGCTGACTGAATGTTAATAGAGCCTGAAGTTGAATGCAGTGTATTTTCTAATAACTTTAAATCTTTATCAGCACTGATATTTAAGTCATTCAATGCAATCAGCCGAACACCTTTAGCGGCTGTCAAACTTTCATCAGCATTGATAAATGCTGATCCCCTGTTGCTACGCACTTCTGTATTTACTGCTAAATTGATGTTCTTTGCATCAACATACAGATCGCCGGCCGTACTTAAGTTATTAATCCTTGTTCCAGCCGCTAAGCTGACATTACCTTTTGCATTCACAATAAGCGCAGCAGAGTTCTTAGTCTCGGCATCGTAATTTACCGTTATATCTTTCGCTGTAAGATTTAAATCACTACCTGAATCAATATTCATCAAACCATAACTGTTGATTGATCCACTCACAGCAATATCAGCATCGGCTCCAGTTCCAGTAGTGGCGACACTAACCAATCCACTCTTTTTATCTGATGTCGAGATGGTGCCACTATGCACAATTTTTCCGGCACTGGTCACCACTAAACTATTTACCGCTTGAAGTGTACCGGCATTGCTAACACCTAAGCCTTTTTCATTCCCCATCAAGTAAATGTTATTGGCATACATCCCACCTAGGCTTTTGACATCCACAGCCAGTGCTGGTGCGGCGACTGTGGATGGTTTACTTTCAATGCTCTCAAGGCTTGCAGAGATCGTATTTGTACCCGTGATGACATTAATATCCTGATTCGCATGTAGCTGTGCATTCAGCTCCAGTGCGCGTGCATAAATATCAACATAGTCCGCATTATTATTGTTCCCACCCAATCCTAGATTGGAACCCGTATTGGCTGAAACAATAACTTTACCTTGATCTACAGTAAATTGCTTAAGGCTTCCATCGGCATTCAGTTGCGGTTTCCCTGTTGTGAAAATCGCTTTGTTTGCATTAATAAAACCGCCACCCTTAATATTAATACCTGCTGGATTGGCGATAATCACATCTGCCCGCTGTCCTGCAACTTCCAAGTTACCTTCAAAGCGTGTCGCTGCGGTTGAATTGATTTCATTTAAAATCAGCCGTGCTTCACCTTTGGCTAAAAATGGGTTAGCCCCCACACTGCCCACAATCGCCGATGCAGCGCCTGTACGGCTGTTATTCAATACTGTGCCATTGCTTAAGACATCCATCTGCTTGTAGATATTGTGCGACACTCCATTTACTGGGGTCTGAATATTTACGACAGGGACATTTTGTCCTTGGTTATTTGTCCCTACACCAATCACTGGACGGTTTGCAGCATTTGCCGCAGGATCTGCTTGGATCTGTGCATACACTGGTGCCAATGACATCCACAAACTCATGCTTGTCACTAAGCTTTTAACCACCCAATGTTGATGCAGGGCTGTGCTACCTGATGTTTCTATTTCAGCACTTTTTCGTGTACTTTCCCCAGCTGTTTTAGTTTGGCTTTTGCTATTTTCCCCGACAGCAATAAACATATTGCGGGCTTTACTGAAAATAATTCGATATAGGTTCTTGTTCATTTAAAGTGCTTCTATTTTTTAAAAATGTTAAAAGTTAAATATTTCAGTATGAATAGCTAAGGCTGAAACCTGTGACCAAATCCCGCTTGATGCTTCTTGGAGCAACTAAGCCGTGTCCTGTAAAAGCATCAAGATAGATACCTTGAAAGTAACTGCGTATGCCGACAACTCCGCCAGCCAAATAGCGCTGACCAGCAATACTGTGTTCCCCTCCAACCCAGCCTTGGTCTACACCCGCATAAAGCTGAGTATTGAATGGCAGATTCACATTCAGTTCTTGCTGTAAGAAATGACCATTGTCCCCTGACAGCATAATTTCCCCATCAAATCCTCTGACGCTATATCTACCGCCAATATAAAATCGATCCTGCGGCACCAGCACTTTAGGCGCATACTGCCCTTTCCAGTTCACTCGGTATTGTGCTGCCTGATTAAAAAAAGCGAATGGATAATTAATTCGAATATCAGCACTCCACAATGGCGCACGTGCATAGCCCTCTGCTGGAAGTAAATTTCCGTTTACATCTGTGATTTCTTCTTCTGGTGCTGGCATTGAATTGAATGCACCCATTCCCCTACGGTAGTCCAAATTCAAATCAATTAATGTATTGCCAAAATAATGCTTATGCTGAAGCCCAGCATGCCACCCTGCTGTGCGCCGCTGTTGTACACCAATCTCTATGTCTTCGATAAAATTTCGGTTCTGCTTTTGATAAATTTTTCCATAAGCTGTCGTTTTATACTGTGTTCCGCGCATCAGCATTTTAGATAAGGTTAAGTTCGCCTGCTGACTTTCACCGCTGTACAGAATCGGGTTTTCATAGCCGGCAACATACTGGTCATATTCATACCAGTTATAAGATGTACTTAGATCAAATGTTCTGAATGGCAACTGGTAGCTTGCAAAGTAGCTTTTATTGCGATCTTGATGTAAATCATCGAGAGAGTGACTGAAATTCAGATTTAGGCTGTCATTCAGCCAAAAGGGATTATTGAATGTTAATCCTACCGAACCAAGATATTCCCCAGTTGTTTTATTTCCCGAATCATCAACAGACAAGCTGACATTCAGCTTTCGATAGGGTTGAGTAGTAATTCGGATATTACTTAGTCCATCTGTAACTGCTTCAGAAGCAGGCTCTATCCGAATATCCACATTCAAACCTGCAATCTTTTTTAAATTCTCCAGAGCGTGATCCAGCTTCTTAATATTTAGGATATCCCCTTCTTTAAAAGGCAATGCCATGTTCAGCTGTAACGCTGAAATATTAGGACCATCATGAATAATCTGATTGATCCGGCCAGGCGCAATCTGCAACAGTAAAATGCCCTGTGTCATATCCTGTTCTGGCACACTAATTTGACTGGTCACAAATCCTTTTTTGATTAATTCATTGTGAGCGAACTTAACGATATTCTGTAGGCTCTGAGTCCCGATACACTGATCAACTATTTGATTCTTATTTTTATTTAGCAAATTGCCCAAAAAATCAAATGCCCTCATTGCTTTATTGTCAGAGTCATCATTGACCTCAATGTTAATTTGGCTAATCTCAAAACAGGGCGTTTCTGAAATAACAATCGGCTGCTTTTTTAGCAAATCGGCTCCAGCAGGCTGGATGACTGCCTGCGTACCTAGCTGTTGCTTTAAATCATTTAAGCGCTGATCTTGCCGGATTAATTCTGGGAGGGATAAGTCTTCTGGAAACAGAGGCTTCGAAGCGAATGTATTTGTTCTTTCAGCTGCATATCCATTGCTGATTCCACAAGCACAACAAAGGCTTAAATAAAGTTTTTTTCTCATTAATTACAAATATTAATATAAAATTTCAATAAGTAACGAAATCTACTTTTTTTACCTATAATTTGCAATATTTTTCACCATTAACTGAATATTTTTCAACAAATGGTAAATTCTATATCACTTATTCTAAATTGAGATCACTTACTGATTGAATCACCGCCCTATACTCAGCTACAAGACTTCATCTTCTCTGCACCACCGAATAGTGCAATGCTTTCTGATATGTCATAACTACATTGATAAAACGTATGCATGATCAAAAGCTTAAAGAAAATCGCTTAGGCTATATTGATCCCAAACAAAATCTAGTGATTACTACACATGGCTTTCGATCTACATTCCGTGATTTCTCGGCAGACAAAACTGATTATCCTCGTGAAGTCTGTGAATATGTACCAGCACATAAACTTCCTGATGAAGTTGAAGCTGCTTATTTACGTGGTGCTTATCTAGAAAAACGAAAAGGATTGATGACAGACTGGGCTAGATTTTGTACTAAAATTAACTAATTTTTTAAAATATAATCTCTTCCTTGAGAATATATTTGAGCTTTAAAACTAAAGTAGATTAGGTAGTCTGTAAATTTATTTGTTTGACAATCTTTCATTTTAAGTCGTATCCAACCTCGTACAAAATCCCTTGTCTGAATCAGTTGTTCAAGCTGTTGATTGGCCTGCTCATCTTCGGATAAATCCGTGCTACTCAGCGGTACGTGTTTGGGATAATGTAGTGCTTTGGCTGCGGATTCACTGGCATCTACATCAGGCGGGGTATCTTTTTCAACATATTCCCAGAAGTAACATTCAGCATTGATGATGTGTTGAATGACTGATTCTGAACGAGTCACTTTAAAGATTCGAGTTTCATGCCCACAAATTAGTACGCAGATATGTGCTTCTTTCTTACCCGTCACCGCCAATGGATGTTGAACCTGACAAGGCACGCCATTATCTGATTAAATTAATTGTATAGCTCTGTTAATAATACAAATTAAGCAATTCCACTTAAACTACTTTTAAGTTACCTCGTACTTTAAAGCATGTTATTGAATTAAAACTAGCAAAATGATCTCATACTCGGTGCTGACTCAAAAACAACCACACATCCCACTTTGACCAGTAATGTGAAGTTTATGAACTTCTATCCATTTAATGACATAGAAACCATTTCACCTCGTCCAATGTTGTTTATTACTGGTGATCAGGCGCATTCCAAAGAGTTTAGTGAAGAAGCTTTAAACTAGCAGGACAACCGAAAAAACTGTATTACGTCAAAGGTGCAGGACATGTTGACTTATATGACCGTACTGACATCATTCCATGTGATAAATTAGCATCTTTCTTTAAGGCCAATCTAAAAAAATGATAAGTTAATCTGGATATTTACGTCCCATTTAACATAATGGCAGAGGACTTTTACAGGTTGGCTGCCTAAAATCTCCCAAGCAAAAGTCTCCTGTAAGTTCAGCACACATCACTTGACTCTTGTAGTTTAAAACAGAACATTTTAATTTTTGAATAATAAAGGGTTTCAACCTATCGCTTTTTAGGCTTCGCATAAATTGTATTATGTTAGTTCTAGAAAAGCTTAACTATTTAAAAAATAACTCAGGTTTGTTATGCGTAAACTTTGTTATTTCATCAACCACGACTCTTATCTTAGGCTGTAAATGCCATCTTTTTTGCCATAGCACATGAATCGGTATTTCTACACCTGATACTTCTGGAAGAATGGAAATTATTTTTCCCTCCCTTAATGCATCAAAAGCTAACCAACTTGGGAGTTGGGCAAGACCAAGGCCAGCAGTGCAGGCACTTAGTAGGGCATCACCATCTGGTATTTCATGTGTATAATTAATTTCGTATGCCTCTGTTTCACCTAGTGAATTCTTTAAAAACCAATGCCCTTTATACTGGCTTCTCCAACCGATAAGACAATGGTGATTTTTTAAATCTTCTTTATGGGTCGGGTATCCCTTTTTTTCTAAATAGGATGGAGAGGCACAAATTAAGAGTGTTTGATGACCAAGTGATTTTGCGATTAAGTCAGTAGAATCTTTTAAGTCGCCTATTCTTACGACTAGATCTACTCCCTCAGTAATCATGTCAAGAGCTCTATCCTGAAAGGTTACAGATAAATCTAATTGAGGGTATTGCTGTGCTATATCTAATAATATGGGAAAAATATATCGACGACCAAACGTCGTAGGAAGATCAATTCTTATACGCCCAGTAGGATAAGTATTCTCTGTCGAAAGTAATGTTTCTATATGTTCTAATTCTTCCAGAATACGACGACAACTAATCAGCCATGCTTCACCTTCTGAAGTTAATACAATGCGCCGGGTTGTACGATGAAAAAGTTGCACACCCAATCTTTTTTCTAATTTATGAATACTTTTCCCTACCGCAGATCCAGTAATCCCAAGAATTTCTGCCGCGCCAGTAAAACTTCCCTGATCTACAGCCGTAACAAACTCGAGTATTCCTGAGAATTTACTATCCATAACCCACCTATTAAGGAATTATTTTCCACAATTAATAGAATTTTATCATATTAATAAAATCTTATTCCTGAATTATGATGAGTTCAAATGATAACGAAGTTGAAGCGTTATCAAATCTATTTTTATAGGAAGATATGATGAAAGCATGGTTACTCAAAGATTTTGGTTTAAATAACTTAAAATTAGAAGAAGTGGAAACACCAATGCCAAAAGCAGGCGAACTCCTCATTAAAGTTGGAGCTGTATCTTTAAACTATCGAGATAAAGCGATTGTTGAAGGTTTTTATGAACCACATTTAGTTCCAAAACCATTAATACCAGTATCAGATGCTGCGGGTACTGTCGTGGCTGTAGGTGAAGGCGTATCTCGTTTTAAATTAGGTGATCGAGTCAATACCACGCTTTATTCTCGTTGGATTGATGAAGAGCCAGGACCCAATGAACCTGCCTACTGTCTAGGTATGCCACTACCTGGTGGACTTGCTGAATATATGATCCTGCATGAAGAAAGTGCAGTAAAAGCACCAGATAACATGTCTGATGTCGAAGCTTCTACATTGCCGATTGCTGCATTAACGGCTTGGTATTCAATGATGGATATTGGCAACCTTAAACCGGGACAAAATGTCTTAGTGCAAGGGACTGGTGGCGTTTCTATTTTTGCAATTCAATTAGCGCATGCCTATGGCGCTAGAGTGATTGCGACATCAAGTAATGATGTAAATTTAGAAAAAGTTCGAGCTTTAGGTGCCGATGAAGGAATCAATTATAAAACCCATCCGAATTGGGAAGATCGAGTACTTGAATTAACGGATGGTAAAGGTGTTGATGTAACTATTGAGGTTGCAGGAGGCAATGGTCTTAATCAGTCTATTGCAGCGACAAAAGTAACAGGTACTGTGGCTCAAGTTGGTTTCTTAACAGGTCAAACCACTCAGTTAAATTTAATGCCTCTCATTTTCCGTCAAACAAAGCTTCGTGGAATTGCGGTAGCTCCAAGAGTTGCTTTCGAAAGAATGAATGACTTTTTAAATGCGAATCAAATTAAACCTGTTATTGATCATGTATATAAATTTGAAGATGCTATAGCTGCTTTTGAACATCTGTCTAAAGGTGCTTTGGGTAAGATTGTTATTCAAATTTCGTAAAAGAAATAAGTGAATTAAAAGACACCTTTCGAGGTGTCTTTTAATATCTAAACCAGATCTATTTAATATAATGGTGGCTATACGAAACGAGGACTATAGATCCTCATTTTTTTTGTTATTCACCAATTAAAATGTCTATGCGATAAATCATTTAAAATGTCCTGTTTTTAACGATAAGAGTCAAAAACAGGATTTAAATTTCTTTTTTAATGTGAAAAGATTAAGAACCATCGTATTGCACAAGTTCTTTCTTGAAGTTTGCTATAGCAAAATCTAGAAATACTCGCACTTTCGGGGACATTTGCTGACTGTTAACCCCATTTCGAAGTCATCTTACCAAATAAACATTGAATAGCTAATTTGTGCAACAGAATCGGTTATCGATAAAAATTTAAGAGTAAAATCATATCTAAAGAGCTGGGTTTTAAACCCAACTCTTTGCGGGTAATTGAATAATCAACTAAACCACTACATAACGTTGATTACTTTTTGCCTTCATTCGTTTGAGCATAAATAATGCAAATGCTGCAAAGAAGGCAGGAATAGCCAGCAAAGACATAATTTCAAAACTAGACAGGTTTAAAGACATTAACCATCCACCTGTTAATGAACCCACTACAGAACCAGATCGTCCTACCGCATTGGCCCAACTCACCCCTGTTGCACGGCAATGGGTTGGATAAAATCCTGAAGTAAAGGCATTTACCCCGACTTGTGATCCACTAATACCTACGCCGACCCCAAATATAGCCAAGATAAGAAGCAACATATTGGCTTGTTCAATGCCAAGACCTAAGCAAACTAAAAAGATTCCTCCTAAAATATAAACAAAACTAAGCACTTTGGCTGGATCTGTTTTATCCATATATATGCCAATTGCAATTGCACCCACTGTTCCACCAATTTGGAAAATAGAGGTTAACCAAGATGCATTGACCAAGTTAAATCCTTCATTGGTTAACAAAGTCGGCATCCAGCTTGAAATCATATAAATGATAAGTAAGCTCATGAAAAACGTACACCAAATGAGTACCGTACCTAAAGCATATTGAGGGCTAAATAAAGCTTTGATTCCAGTATTTTGCGTTTCATTTTGAGTTGGTGTTAAATGTGGTAACGTAGATAAATGTGGTGCTATGCGTTGTATGATTTCATGAATGTGGTGTTGTGCTTTATTTTTCAACACCATAAAACGTAAAGATTCAGGCAATAAAAGCACAAGAAATGGGACAATCAATAAGGGTAGAATACCGCCTATCATTAAAATGCCATGCCAACCAATATGTGGAAGCAACTGTGCAGATGCAATACCACCTAACGCTGAACCAATCGTGAAACCACAAAACATTAACGTGACAAGACTCGAGCGACGTTTAGTTGGGCTATATTCTGCAGTTAAGGTAATTGCATTTGGCATTGCACCTCCTAACCCAAGACCAGTAATAAAGCGCCAAATCGTTAAAGATTCTAAATCTGGTGCATAAGCACTCATCAAGCTGGCTAAACCAAATAAAATAACCGATCCAATAAGAATAGGTTTACGGCCCAGTTTATCTGCCAATGGACCAAAGATAAGTGCACCAGCCATTAAACCAAATAGACCTGCACCAAATAATGGTGCTAAATCAGTTGCCTGCAGTGCCCATTCAGCTTTTAAAGCGGGTGCAATAAAGCCAACTGCGGCTGTATCAAAACCATCAATTGCGACAATAATAAAACACAACCACATAATCAATTTTTGTGAACGTGATAATGGGTTTTGATCAATGAAACTTTGTACATCCATATTTTTCTGATTTTGAGACATAACATATTCCTTTTGTGTCATCACACGACATTTATGCATCCATTGCAAATGCCCTCAGTAGAAACCTACTCAAGGGCATTAAATATGATTTTGATTACCCCACTCTCACCGTAATACCCGTTAAGCCAGCCACTTCAGCACGCATTTCATCACCTTTGACCACTGCTCCCACCCCTTCAGGTGTTCCTGTAAAAATCAAATCTCCTTGTTTTAACTCAAATAAATTTGATAAATTGGCAATTGTTTCAGCAACATTCCAAATCAAGTGAGTTACATCACTGCGTTGCTTGGTTTCACCATTGACGGTGAGGTGAATATCTGCCGCATTTAATTCACCAATATCAGAGATCGGATGAATCATACCGACAGGTGCTGAGTAATCGAAGGCTTTGCCAATTTCCCATGGACGGCCTTGTTCACGCATTCCCATTTGTAAGTCTCGTCGAGTCATATCTAAACCTACGGCATATCCATAAATATGTTCAGCGGCTTCTTCTACTGAAATATTTTTTGCATCTTTACCAATCGCAACCACCAACTCGATTTCATAATGATAATTTGAAGTCAATGCTGGGTATGGAATCGTCACAGTTTCATCTGCTTGCACAGGAACAATCGATTCAGCATCATTCGGTTTACAAAAAAAGAAAGGCGGTTCACGATCTGGATCAAACCCCATTTCACGTGCATGGGCGGCATAGTTACGACCTACACAGTAAATACGACGAACAGGAAATAAAACATCTGTGTTTTTTATTGGTAAGCCTACAATTGGCATTGGGTTAAATACATAATTCATTCTTCACTTCCTTTTTCATTAAAATATTGTGCTGCTATGCGGCATCGGGTTGATTATTTGGAGCTGCTGCTTGAAATTCTGGTAACGCCATACATGCGTCATAAATAGATTGAATAATTGGATATTTACTCAACTTGATATTAAAGCGCTTGGCTGAATCGACTTGAGGAATCACGTAAGCATCGGCAATACTGGGTTGATGTCCTACACAAAACGCGCCACGTTCAGTATCTTGCTGCAATAACTGTTCAAGGGCTGAAAATCCCTCCTCAATCCAGTGTTGACACCATTCCAACACTTGATCATCACTCAGCTTTAATACATTGCGTAAATAATCCAAAATACGTTTGTTATTGATCGGGTGAATATCACATCCAACTAAAGCAGCAATAGCACGGACTTTGGCAGCTTGTACTCCATCTTGAGGAAGTAAGCTAGGCTCTGGATATGTTTCCTCAAGCCATTCAATAATTGCAGGGCTCTGGGTCAAAATACGCTCATTCACTTCTATAACAGGAACAAAACCCTGCGGATTAATTTTTTTAAAATCGAGCTGCTTATGTTGATTTTTTACGAGTGAGATAGGTACAAACTCGAAATTAATTTTTTTTAGGTTCATCACAATACGTGTGCGATGTGATGTTCCACTACGAAAGAATCCATACATTTTCATGCTGCTGATCCTGTGTAGTATTTTGCTGCATCTAGACAGTTATCAACATTCCAATTGTAGAGCCATTCCATCGCATCATAAAAACGCTCACTTGGTCGGTCACGCCATAAATCATTGCGTACTAAACGTTGTACGCCTTGAGCATGATAAAGTTTACCCATCTCACGTGATGACAATACAATACGAGCTGTACGTGAAACGCGTGCTTGCTGATAAGTTTCAAAAGCTTGAGCAATATTATTGTCGCTAACACGCAGTGCTTCCCCTAAAGTTACCGCATCTTCCATCGCCATACAGGCACCTTGTGCCATATATTGAGTCGTCGGATGTGCAGCGTCTCCCAATAAGGTAATCCGACCATAAGTCCATTGATCAATCGGTTCACGATCTGCAGTCGCCCAGCGTTTCCATGATTTCGGTAGCTCAATCAGTTGTCGTGCTTTTGGACAAATGTCTTGGAAGTAAGACAGCACTTCCTCTTTAGAGCCATCTTTTACGCCCCACTCTTCTTGTTCGCGACTATGGAAAGTCACGACTACGTTATATTCTTCACCACCGCGTAAAGGATAATGTACAAGATGGCAATTCGGCCCAACCCAAATACTCGCAGCATTCCATTGTAGGTCTTCAGGAAACTCCGCTTTAGGCACCACGGCACGATAGACCACATGTCCTGTCACTAATGCAGGATCACCCACGTACTTTTCACGGACAACCGACTTTACGCCATCTGCACCAATCAGTGCCTGACCTGCATATACTTTGCCATTTTGATCAGTAACCGTAACACCATTTTCATCCTGTTCTACATCAGTGATAAGGCAGTTGGTTATAATTTCAATATCACCTTTTTCTTGAGCACCTTCGACCAAGGAACTGTGAATATCTGCACGATGGATCACTGCATAGGGATTGCCAAAACGTTTTCTAAAAGCATCGCCAGTTTCAATCCGACCTACACGATATTCATCCAAAGCATCATGCATCACCATATAATCGGTATACACTGCACGAGCTCTGGCTCTATCACCAATCCCTAAAGCATCAAAAGCATTAAAAGCATTTGGTCCAAGTTGAATACCTGCCCCAATCTCACCAATTACTGGTGCTTGTTCTAATACTTTTACTTTAAAACCACGTTTTGCTAAAGCCAATGCCGCAGCAAAACCACCAATACCGCCACCAGCAATTAAAATAGGCTGTGCTTGAATAGACATGTTTTCATCCTTTAAAACAGTGTTAAATACGATTACGAACTGAATACAGACCTAATTTTTTCTGAATAGGTGCTTCATCGGCAATAAAAATAAAACAGGGTTCAGATGATGTATTGATTAAATCAATTTGAGCAAAACACGGTGCACATGCAGTATCCGCTTTCTCTAAATCATAATTTTTTTCATCAATTTTAATATGAGCCTGTCCTTCAATGATGTGAAATACCATCGCAGCAGAACGTGGTTGTAATTGAACAGTTTCATTAGACCTAAGCATAAGTGCTGAATATCCAATTATTTTTTGACAATCTTCTCCTGTTTCAGGATTCACATAAGCAATTTGCACTGGTGCTTGCGTGTGTTCATGCGCTAAATCAATCAATAATTGCTTTGCTTCTTGCCATGGATAACGCAACATTGGATAGTCTTCATCTGCACGAATATGATGATGTTTTGGCACAAGACCTGCCGCATAGCGTGGTTTATTTTCAATTCGTTGTACTGGTTGACAATCACCTCCTTCGACAAAAGAAGCTTCCATGTAATACACCAATGGAAGATCCAGAACATCTAACCAAATCACAGGCTCATCACCATCATGACCATGTTCATGCCATAAACCTGACGGTGTTAAAATTAGGTCACCATGTGACATTTCACATTTTTGACCTTCAACGGTGGTATACGCTTTTTCACCTTCCACGATCAAACGCACAGCATTCGGAGTATGGCGATGTGCTGGTGCCCACTCTTTGGCTAAAAGCAGTTGCATGCCTAAATAAATAACTGATGTTGCACGCATATTTTCTAAACCATGTCCTGGATTGGCGAGTACCAAGACACGTCGTTCAGCTTTTTCAATAGGGGTTAACTCACCAGCTTCGATTAATAATGGTTTAATTTCATTAAACTTCCACACCAATGCTTGCGTCTTTGGAATTGGTTTTAGCGGTGGTAAAACATCTCGAAGACTTGGCCATAAAGGAACTAGATTACGTTGATTTAAATCAGCTAAATAACGTGGTGGTAAATCTTCTAATCGAGCAAGTTGTTCCATTTCATATCCTCTGAATTCATTAACAATACATTCCAGCGTCGTGTAATTATTTTCTTGATAGGAAATTTAACAATCAAAAAATATTGAATCCATAGCGAAAACTCAATAACCTGTATTGATAAAATCAATACAGAAAGAGATAAACAAAATATGGATATCGACACGCGACTGCTCAAGATTTTTTATGCAATCTATCAACATCAAAGTGTGTCAAAAGCATCAGAAAATTTAGGAATTGGACAACCGACAGTTAGTAGTGCACTGAATAAATTACGTGATCATTTTCAGGACCCGATGTTCGTCCGTATTGGAAATAAAATGCAGCCTACTGATTTATCTAAAAACATCTACCAGTCTGTTAGTAATATTTTAAATCAATTAAAAAGTATTAATGAATTCAACTTAGAGTTTGATCCTAAAACATCAAACTATGAATTTAATATTAGTATGACGGATATTAGTCATTTGGTATTATTACCAAAAATTATTAATTATTTACGCGAAAACACCCCCTATCTTCGTTTGAATATTATACCCATTGATATCAACACCCAATCGATGATGGCTTCGGGTCAAATTGATTTAGCCATAGGTTTTATCCCACAGCTAGAAGCTGGGTTCTATCAACAAACTTTATTTAAACAGCATTATGTGGTACTAGCCAGTGATCGCCATCCACGATTAACGGATACCATCATTACTGATGATCAATATAGAAATGAATTACATGTTGATATACTGGCAACAGGTGGCCATTACGTCGTCGAACATGAATTACAAAAACTCGGGGTTAATCGGAATATTTTACTCCGTTTACCCAGTTATTTAGGTGTAGGACTGGTTGTACAAGAATCTGATGCTATTGCAACAATTCCAAGTTATTTAAGTCAATTACTGCTATCAAGAGGAAAACTAAATATTCTAGATTTACCTTATGAGTTTCCTAAATACAGTGTTAAACAACACTGGCATGCACGTGTGCACAATAATCCAAGCAACCAATGGTTAAGAAGGTTATGCTTTCGACTATTCTCTGAATCCGATATGTAATAAGGCTAACCTCAAATAATCTAATACTGAACTTTATTGCACAACCTACCTCTAATGGCTTATTCAACTCTATAATTATCCAATGAATAAGCCTGCATCTAAAGTCTATCGCATGACCAATTGGTCTTCTTACAACAAGGAGACTCAAACAAGTTCTATCGAGCGAAATGAATTACTGAAAACTATAAAGCATCTAGGTCGAAAGATATGGTCAGGTTATCATCGACAAAGTTTGGTATAAACTGGACTGCCACCAAAATTCTAGACACATGACAATCTCTTTTGGACCATCACCCATCTCCTAGATAAATATCATCTATTCTTTTTGCATAGAAGAATCTTATGAGTGGACAAAGATATACCCCAGAATTTAAAGAAGACGCTGTTAGATTGATTACTGAACGCGGATATTCGAATTTAAACTAAAAGTAGATTCTAATTTTTGAATCCAAAGAATCTTACAAACACCGAAAAATATTTTGTAAAGTCTGGATAAACCAAGTTCGGGCCTCCAAATCATCTCGATGGTTATACCAATTAACACTGACGTTAAAGGGTTTTACGGCAAAGGGCAATTCAAAAATATTCACTTCACTGTTACGCTCATACACTTTCGCTGCACGTGAAGGTAAGGTAACCAACAACTCAGAACTGCTCACCACATCCTGTAAGACACTAAAATGTGGCAGCTCAAGCATAATATTTCTTTTTAAACCTAGCTCTTTTAGCTTTTGATCAATTTCAATGTGTCCGGTAGAGGATTTAATTGCAGCATGCTTTTCCTGTAAGTATTGCTCTAAACTGAGCTGCTGCTGTACGCGCGGATGCTGTTTATGCACAATACACATATAACGTTCTTCAAATACATTACGCGATTCTATTTTTGGCATAACGGTATAGCTGCTATTAAATACCGCGACATCTAAAAAACCGTCAACAAGCCATTCCTCTACTTTATTTGATTTTATTTCTTCGATTTCAATCTTGATGAAGGGTGCTTCTTTGGAAAGGTACTGAACCAGTGAAGGCAATAAACATATTTCACCTAAATCCGATAAACCTAAACGAAATATTCGGGTGGAGGTTTTGGGATTAAATTGTTGAGAAGCGGTAATCGCCCTTTCAATTTCAGCAATAGACTGACTAAAATTTGGATATAAACTTTGTGCCAATTTGGTCGGCTTGACGCCAAACTTATCCCGTTCAAACAGCGGATCATTTAAAAATTTACGTAAACGATTAAGATTATAAGTAACAGAGGGTTGACTTAAATTCAATTTTAAAGCGGCATGACTAATGTTTTTAGTTTCATAAATAATAATAAAAACTTTAATAAGACTAAGATCAATCAATGTTTAATCATCCAAAATCAAACAGGGAGGTTCCCCTCCCTCAGTGAATTATTAAGCTTGTACAATTTCAGCTTTTATACTTTTCTTCTTTAAGCGGTAGTAAATCATGGAAACACTCATCACAGCTATTATACAAGGGATCGAAAGCGCTATAAAATTATAATTGATTGGTAAACTTAAGCTCAGTAACCATCCACATAAAATTGGGCCCAAAATCGCGCCTAAACGTCCAACTCCTAAAGCCATACCTAAACCCGTTGCACGAATATTGGATGAATAAAATTGCGACATATAGGCCAATAATAAGATTTGACCACCAATTAAAGCAGCACCCGCAATCGCAATACAAATATACAGGACAAAAGTAGGCAGACTGTAACTCAGTAAAAATAATGCAATCGCACCACTCAAAAAGAGTGTACATAAGACTTTGGCTAAATTAAAACGATCTGCCAAATATCCACCACCAATTGCACCCAACATCCCACCAATATTCAAAGCAAGCAGAAAAACTAAACTGGTTGATAAATCATAGCCAGCCTCAACCATTAATTTAGGTAACCAATTTCCTAAGGCATACACCAGAACCAGTGCCATGAACACACTGCCCCAGAATAAGAGTGTGATTGGCCCACGATCCTCTGCAAATAAATCTTTCACAGGCGTTTTTGAAGTGGCTTGATTTTCATGGTGCAAACTAATTTGAGTCTGGGCGTTATAATTAAGACTACTATCAATTTGTTTAAGAACTTGGAATGCCTTTGCAGTTTTCTTTCTACGCACTAAATAGTCAATAGATTCAGGGAGTAACAACCAAATAATTGGTATTAACAAAAGTGGTACCCCCCCTAAAAGAAACATGATCTTCCAACCAAACTGTGGAACTAACCACATACCTAACAAGGCTGAAAATATTCCTCCCACTGCATAACCACTGAACATTAACGAAACTAATGTAGCACGTAATTTTTTAGGCGCGTATTCAGTCATCAGGGCAATAACATTCGGCATTACGCCACCTAAGCCCAGACCTGCTAGAAAACGAAAAATACCAAAACTTTGCGGATTAGAGGCATATCCACATAAAAAAGTAAAACTACTGAATAAACATATACATAAAATAATTAATTTTTTTCGGCTAAATCCATAACTTTCCAATTTATCACTGAGACTACCAAAAATAATGGCACCAAACATCATACCAAACAAAGCAATACTGCCGAGAAATCCTGCAGTAATAGTATCGATTTGCCATTCCACCATAAGTTTTGGCAGGGCCACACCATAAATAACCAAATCATACCCATCAAAGATAATGATGAGTGCGCTCAATAAAATCACACGCCAATGAATGGCTTTTAACTGAGCATGATCAATGACTTCATTTGCATTAATATTTTGCATTACAGACCTCCCTGGTCATATATATTGCAATGATTTATTTTAAGGGTCTAAGGTAGTATTTCGCTTTGGCATCAAGCTTCAACTTGCTGTAAGTCTCATGGATGTTTATTTATATCTACGGGCATAGGCTCATTTTTATGCGGTAATCAGCAAAGGAATGATTTGATCCTTATATTTAAAGAAATATTTTAATAAAGATAATCTATGAAGGATGGCTCGGATCAACCAGTCTTTTTTAGAAAAAAATTAAGCGCTTACGCGACGACGTTCAACTTCAGCGCTAGGTGCAGCGTCCACATCTTTGTTCAGTTCAACATTGAACTGAATATGTTTGAATGGTTTGTCTAAACCACGACGCGCTATTTCAGCTTCATCCGTGACATCTTCAGCTGTGGCCACTAGACCATCACGTGTTGCAAATGCGAAGTCATCCCAAAGATACTTGTCGCCCTCAATATTGAATTGCGTGGTTAACTTGCGATAGCCCGGTGCAAAAACAAAGTAATGCACATGAGAAGGGCGGTTACCATGACGACCTAACTTGTCTAAAACAAACTGAGTTGTTCCTTGTGGAGGACAACCATAACCCACAGGCATAGTCGTTTGAGCAACATATTGACCTGCAGTATCTGTTAATACTGTACGACGTAAGTTGAAGTCAGATTGTGATTTATCAAAGAATGAATAGTTACCTAAACTGTTGGCATGCCAGATTTCAACTTTAGCACCTTCAATAATATTACCTTGCGTATCCTTGACAGTACCTTCAATAAACAACGTCTGGATTTTATCTGTTTCAGAACCATCATCCATACGGGTAAAACCGACTGATTCAGGGGCACCTGCCACATAAAGTGGACCTTCGATGGTACGTGGTGTACCGCCGATAATACCTGCTTTTGCATCTGCTTCGTCTGCACGAAGATCAAGATAATGCTCAAGACCTAGACCAGCAGCCAAAAGACCAAATTCGTTGGCTTGACCTGCGTCAGTGAAATACTCAAGACCTTTCCACAATTCTGATTGTGAAATATCAAGGTCTTCAATCGCTTGGAAAAAGTCACCCAGTAAACGCACGACAATTTGTTGTACACGTGCATCGACAGGGCCAGTCGCTGTATTGACATTCATTTCTTTCACGAGAGCATCAATTTGTTGAAGGTTCATACTAATTCTCCTTAAGCATGCTTATTTATTGGTGGCTCATTTTTCTCTCATCATGATTGAAAGTAAGCCACTCTCCCTTTTTAATTTGGCTTCTAACTTTAACCTGCCAGTTTTATCTGTTGCTTGATATCCAACTGCAATGCTGTGTTAGCATTTTCAATATCTTGTTCAAGTGAATGTTGCCATAACCAGTCAAAACGATGCGCCAAATGTGCACCCACTTCTTTAAAACTTGGATAATCGGGTGAATAAAGCTCATAAATTTCCCCTGACTCATGTGAGGTCTGCTGAACTTTAACTGCACGCTCTAAACGAATTTCCTCGTAAATTTTTGATACCAATTTAATATTTTCTGCTGTGAGCAGTGGGTTGGCCAATAAGTTGGCCAATATCAGTGCATCTTCCAAGCCCTGCCCTGCACCTGCACCTGCACCCTGATGCGGTAACATGGCATGTGCTGCATCGCCAATCACAATGACATTTTGGTTCTTATTTTTATAAGTCGTTAAAGGCGGTGTTTCATGTAATGCCCAAATCGTCGGTTGCTCAATCAAATTCAATAATGCCTGACAACTGTCACTCCAATCTTCGAAGTCATCTAACATTTCTTGTTTAGAAACTGGTTTAGTCCAAGGTGTATTTTCAGGCAATGTGGTTTGAGTACGATCAGACTTAAAGGCTACAATATTAATTTCTTCGCCCTGACGAATTGGGAAAGTTAAGATATGTTTATCTTTACCTAATAGCATTTGAGGCACTTCAGCCAATTCTAGATCATTACCAAGCTCTTGAACGGCTTGTTTAAAGTCTTCAAATTTAATGATTCCACGATATGCCCAAGTTCCAGAGAATTCCGGATTTACACGTGCGAGTTGGTGAGAATCCAGCACATGGTTACGTACTACAGAATGGATACCATCACATCCAATCAGATAATCGCATTCAATGCGCTGCCCATCTATAAATTGAATTGAAACCTGACTGTCAGTAGCATCAATTTCTTGTACACGTTTGTTAAAATGCACATTTTGATGTGGGACTAATGGAATCAGCCTATCCAAAAAATCTGCGCGATGTACAGAAGACTGTCCCACATTCGGAGCTACAGACGCTGATAAGTATTCATCGGTATAACCATTACGCCATTGAAACCAGATATCAGTAAAAGGGGCTTTTACCTTGTCTGCTATGCTTTCATATTCATTCGCCAAGCCTAATAAGTGAATTGCTTTTACTGCATTTGCACCGAAAGAAATTCCTGCACCAATTTCAGAGAATTGGAGGGCGGCTTCATAAAGATGTACATCTAAATTTTGATTTTTCACCAATTGTGTAGTAAGTGCTAATCCTGCAATCCCACCACCAATCACCGCAACTTTAATCTTTTTGTCCATTTTTAGCATTCCTTACTAAATTGCTTAGATTTCCATCATTAGCGATTTTTCAGAATTTATATTTTTTAACTTGAACTATCTAATTTTTTGATACTTATTGTTTAAAAGGACATGATTTAACTAAAAGATATTAAATATCCGCTTCATAAGGATTTTGATTCAAGTGGATCAGAATTTTGGATCAATCAATTTTACAAAACATTATTTGTTAAGACTCCAAATTTATTTTTAATAAAATCAATAAAATACTTGTATTTTAGTTGTGTGGAATTATTTTCTAGATATACCATATATAAATTTTTATGCAGTGGATTAAACTCTGCCAAACATTCAACTATTTTTCCTGATGATAAATCAGCTTGAATATCCCAATTCAATTTATAAGCAATTCCTTGGCCTCCTAATACCCATTGATGCACTATCTCACTACTACTGCTAGCCAGATGAGGTGAGACTTTTACTACCGTATTTTTGCCATTCTCCATAAATGGCCACTCACTAAATGTATGCCGATTTCTGATTAAACAGAGACAGTGATGATCAGTCAAACTATAGGGACTATCTGGTATTCCAAACTTTTGAAAATATTCAGGAGAGGCACAATAAATTTTTTTACCTTGAATGAGTGGAACAGAAAAATAATCGATTTCTAAAGGAACCTCAATCTGAAAAGAAAAATCGAGTTCCTGCTCCATTAAATCTACTTTTGAATCAGACAACAGTAATTCAATATTTAAATGAGGATATTGTTCTGCAAACTCTGCAATCCAACCAGCTAAATACTGTTTCGCGAATTGATTGAGTGAACCAATTCTTAATCGTCCAGTTAAAAAGTCCTGATCACCTTGTAAATTATTTTCCATTTTCTCAAGTACGGACAAAATATGCTGGGTGTTTTCTAAAAAATATTCTCCTTTTTCAGTTAATTTGAAACGACGTGCATTCCGATCAATTAACTTAACGCCAAATCGCTGTTCGATCTGAGATAGACGACGGCTCATTGATGGCAGTGAGCTTTCTAAAATGACTGCTGCGCGTGTTAGTGAGCCAGCTTCTACAATTTTTAAAAAAAAATCTAGGTCATTCACTTTGTCTCTAATTTTCATACTTTCATTTTATGAAACCTAAACTCTCATTTTAGGCTATTTTTTCCTCTTAGTTATAGTTCATATTATCTAAATTCAAAATAAAGGATACATTATTTTGAATTTTCAAATACTGAGAATCTATTCTTACACTACAGAATGAATCTGGGTGCTTTCAAGGAGAAATACATGTCACTAGTTCACATTTCAGGATTTATAAATGGCGATTTTTTGCCAATTTCTACCCAGACTCAGCCTGTCTATGATCCAGGAAATTTTACCCATCAAATTGGTTCTATTAGTAATACCAGTTTAAATGATGTCGAAAATGCTATTAATACTGCACATCAAGCTTTTCTTAGCTGGAAAGACAGTAGTATTGCTGAACGTCAAAACTGTTTAAAACAGGCTGCTGATCTCATTTTCCAACAAAAAGATATTTTAAAAGAACTGCTTATTTCTGAACATGGTGGCATGCTCTGGGAAGCAGAAACTGATTTTTATCTAGGTTCAGGTGTGATGAGTATGTATGCTCAAGCTCCAGATGATCTTTTGATACCTAAAGAAATTTCAGAAGAAACTGGTTGGATACGAATTCATAAAAAACCTAAAGGTGTCATCTCTGCAATTGTGCCTTGGAATATGCCTATTGTATTAACAATGATGAAGTTAGGCCCTTTATTACTTGCAGGTAATACTGTGGTGTTGAAGCCTTCTCCATTCTCAGCATTGGCTTTAACTCAATTGCTTGCCAAAATAGCAGCGGTATTTCCAAAGGGTGTGATTAACGTGGTACATGGCGATGCAGATGTCGGAAATATTTTAACGAGTCATCCTCTGGTTCGTAAAGTTGCATTTACCGGTGGAACCGTCACAGGTGCAGCCGTAATGGCAAGTGCAGCCCAAACTATTAAAGATGTTACTTTAGAATTAGGAGGGAATGATGCCGCTATTATTTTAGAAGATATCGATTTCCAATCTATCCTGCCAAAATTATTAAAGGGCGTTTTTACACGAAGTGGGCAAATTTGTTTTGCAGTTAAACGTATATACGTGCCGAAAGATAAGCTTGATCTTTATTTCAATCTTTTATGTGAAGAAGTGGATAAATATAAAGTTGGCCATAGCTTAAATTCAGATGCAAATTTTGGACCGCTAAACAATAAAAAGCAGTGGTCGATCGTACAGAAATTTATTGAAAATGCTAAAGCATCGGATCAATGTGAAGTACGTGAGTTAGGTAAAAAACTAAATCCAGAACAATGGGATAAAGGATACTACGTTCTACCGCATGTCGTGAAGACCCTAGATAACTCATTAGAGATTGTTCAGCAAGAACAATTCGGACCTATTATTCCACTGATTGGTTATGAAACTCTAGAACAAGCGATTGAATATGCAAATGATAATGAGCAAGGTCTATGTTCATCCGTTTGGTCTGACAATATTGAACTTGCCTATGAAGTTGCACAAAAGGTAGAAGCTGGTAGTACATTTATTAATAGCCATAGTTTTGATTCTTTACAACTCGGCATGCCATTCGGTGGAATCAAGCAAAGTGGTATTGGTCGTGAATTAGATATTAATGAAACATTGAAATCTTATCTTGAACCACATTCAATTCGATTAATTAAATAAGAATTTAAATTATATTAATTCAAATGTTATCTAGCTAAAAGCTAGATAACATCTACATTTATGAAAATATATATAAATCAAAGCTATAATTGCGAAATAAAAATATTTTAACTGCTCCCTATAACCTAGATGAGATAGTGAATAGCCACCAAAAGAATGCTGTAATCTAATCTTCGTAGAAAACCTAAATACTGTGGACAAAACCAAAATTCATATTAAAAAAGACTGAAGCATTCAGGGGCTGTATTGCACAAATACTTAAAAGTTAAAGTTTCCCTAAGACATTCAAATTTAAGATGCAATTTGGTTATAAAGTATGCCTAATTCGGTGAATTTATTGAGAACTGCCACACGTGCATGGATTTCATTTACCTGATTTAAAAAATGCTTTGCTGACAATTGATAGCCTAATAATTTGATGCTGTGTACCTTGATTTCTAATAAATTTTTGCAATGATAACCCGACCAGTTTTTTCATATGCTACGCCCTAATATTGGCGGTGTAATCGCTAAACCCTTAATCAGGGGATATTCCTATTCAGTTATTGTTTACGTTTGTCCGATTGATATGTAAGAAACCATTTATTTTTAAAATGCATATAAAACAGCGCAATTCAGTCCATTTAGTTCTCTGTAGGTACTTCGGTGCTTACAGGGCGCACCATTTTATGGTTTATTTCAATCTCTAATGCTCCAGCCCAATATTAAAAGCACATTAAATTCAATACATTAAAAAAAATCACATCTAAGTAGGTCTATAAAATTCTAACTTAATGCATATTTTTTTGCGGTAAGATATATTACCGCAGAAACTCTTACCGTAAAAATACCGAAAATCGTTATACCACTAAACAGATACAAAGATTAAAACTACAAAAGCAGACTCTGAGAAAGTTCAGAAGTTCTCCGATGGTAATGGCTTATTTTTAATCGTTTCCAAAACTGGTGATAAAAACTGGAGATTTGATTATTCACGTCCTTACACCAAGAAACATAACTCACTAAGTTTTAGTTCTTATCCAGCAGTAACTTTAGCAGATGCAAGAATTAAACGAGAAGAAGCACGAGCAATCCTCGCGCAAAACCTAGATCCACACTCTGAAAAAACCAGAATTGAGAATGAGATAATAAATGCTAATAAGAATATTTTTAGTGCACTATCTAAAGAATGGATGAGTAAACAAGACTTTGCTGAATCCACAATTAAAGGACAGCAAAGCTTATTAGAAGTGATCAATCAATACATTGGTCAAATTCCTGTTCATGAAATTAAACCAACGGATATTCTTAAGGTTTGTCAGATTTATGAAAAACAAGAAAAACTAGAGACAGCCAAAAAAGTTAAAGTTAAATGTGGTCAGATATTACGCTATGCAGTTTCTATTGGACTGTGTGAACGTGATGTCACTCAAGACTTAAAGGGTGCTTTAAAAACACCTAAAGTCACCCATATGGCTGCTTTAGTTGAACCCAAGGATTTCGCCCTACTCTTACAGGACATTGACCATTATGAAGGCTCTGCAATTACTCGATACGCCCTACGTATAGCCCCCTTAGTCTTCGTGTTCGCCCCGGAAAACTCAGACATGCCCAATGGAAAGATATTGATCTTGAACAAGGTTTATGGAGCTATACACCACCCAAGACAAAATCTAAAACAGGCGTACAGCATATTGTCCCGCTATCTACTCAAGTGATTCATTTGCTTTCTGAACTGGCTCAAATTACTAGATATAAAAGTGAATATGTATTTCCAGCAACGACATCTAAAGTAAAGCCAATGTCTGAAAATACAGTTAATCAAGCTTTACGGCGCCTAGGCTATACCAGTGAACAAGCATGTGGACATGGTTTCCGTGCTTCAGCACGTACAATTTTAGAAGAGGTTTTGGATTTTCCAATTGAACTGATTGAGCAACAACTTGCTCATCAAGTAAAAGACATGCATGGCCGTGCTTACAATAGAACCAAGCATTTAGAGAAGAGAAAATTAATGATGCAGAAATGGGCTGATTACTGTGAAGAAATTAAAAATGGATAGCTATAGCTCCCCCTACTGCTCATGTTACGGGGAGCATTTTTCCTTTAATCATTTATGCAACAAAACTGTTAGATATAGTCTTCCAAAACTTATCACTTTTAAATGAAAGTGATATAAGAATATCTGGTCTTTTTAATCACTAACACTCAATTCAGTTCACTTATAATCATCTTCTTAAAAATTTAACACGATTTAGCTTTATGAAAATATTAGATGGTGGTTTTGGTCGGGAACTTGCGCGCAGAGGAGCACCTTTTCGTCAGCCAGAGTGGTCTGCTTTAGCATTAACTGAAGCACCTGATATTGTGAAAGAAGTTCATTTAGACTTTATTCGAGCTGGTGCTGAAGTCATCACAACCAACAATTATGCTGTTGTTCCATTTCATATTGGTCAAGATCGCTTCGACAAAGAAGTCAAAGATTTAGTGCAAGTCGCTGTAAATCAAGCCAAACTAGCTATTATAGAAAGTAGTCAAAAAGTTTTACTTGCTGGTTGTCTACCACCACTTTTTGGTTCTTATCGTGCAGATTTATTTAAACAAGATGAAGCCAAAAAATTAGTGACACCAATTATAGAAATACTTTCTCCACATGTTGATTTTTGGCTTGCCGAAACACAATCATGTATAGAAGAAGTTGAAACAGTACATGCCTTATTACCTGATGATGGTCGTGATTTTTGGGTTTCTTTTACTTTACAGGATGAAATTCAACAAGAAAAACCACTTTTACGTTCTGGTGAAAGTATTGAGCAAGTTGCTGAACTTCTCAAACGTTTAAAAGCCAATGCAGTCCTCTTTAACTGTTGTCAGCCTGAAGTTATTTCACAAGCCATCTTAGAAATTAAAAAACTTCTGCCAGACAATTTACAAATTGGCGCTTATGCCAATGCTTTTCCGCCACAAAACAGTGAAGCAACTGCCAATGATGGTTTAGATGAAGTACGTGCCGATTTAAATGCTGATTTATATTTAAAATTTGCTCAAGAATGGCAAGCAGCAGGTGCCACTCTGATTGGCGGTTGTTGTGGTATAGGTCCAGAACATATTTCAGCACTCTCAAAATTCTTTAAGCAGTAAATTTCGCTCATGTCTACCACTAAAATTGGCTTACTTTCTTTAACCGCTCTTGTTTTCAGTTCAATGGTCGGTTCTGGCGTATTTAGCCTTCCTCAAAATATGGCTTTTGTGGCCAATGGCCAAGCTTTATTAATCGCTTGGCTGATTACAGGTGTGGGAATTCTTTTTCTGGCCTTTGCACTTCTCTATTTAACACGGCAGCGACCAGACCTAGACGGTGGTATTTATAATTACGCACGCGAAGGTTTCGGTGAACTCATCGGCTTCTGTTCTGCATGGGGCTACTGGCTGTGTACCACAATCGGTATTGTGGGATATGTTGTGATTGCTTTCTCTGGCGTAGGCATGTTTACAGATAGCCCTGATCATGTTTATTTTGGTGAAGGCAATACAGTTTATGCACTTATTGGCTCTTCAATTTTTGTCTGGATGGTTCATTGGTTAGTCAGTCGAGGAATTAAAGAAGCCTCATTGGTCAATTTAATCGCAACAATAGCTAAAATTGTTCCCATTGTAATATTCATCGTCTTTACTTTCATCGCATTTAAACTTGACCTTTTCAAACTCAATTACTTTGATTTTTCATTGCAAATACCTGTATGGGAACAAGTAAGAAATCTGATGTTGATTACACTTTGGGTTTTTACAGGTATTGAGGGTGCTGTTGTTTTATCATCTCGGGCTAAGAATCGGAATGATATTGGTCGTGCTACGGTACTGGGTGTATTACTGGCATTAAGTTTTTATGTCTTAGTGACAGTTCTTTCTTATGGTGTAGCCAGCCGCCCAGAAATAGCGAGTATGCACAACCCGTCAATGGCTACTATTTTAGAGCAGTTGATTGGCTTGCCGGGCACCATCATCATTACTTTAGGGCTCATTATTTCAGTAAGTTCTTCTTATTTAAGCTGGACGCTTTTTGCCACGGAAATCCCCTTCCTCGCTGCAAAAAATAAAGCTTTCCCTCAGATTTTTCTGAAAACCAATCAAAATAATGTGCCGATTGCGTCATTATGGTTAACGTCAATTGTGGTTCAAATTTCATTGATTGCAGTATGCTTTTTCGACAAAAACTATACTCAATTGTTGTTAATTTCTTCTGTTATGATTTTATTGCCTTACTTTTTGGTTTCGGCCTTTTATTTAAAAGAGTCATGGAAAAATAAACGAGCCAAACATATCTGGATTGCTATGGTTGCTGTGATCTATGCCTCTTGGTTACTTTATGCTGCTGGAATTTCACTACTCCTACTTTCAGGCTGTTTATATTTAGTTGGTTTGTCTATCTTCTTCTATAGCAGATATGCAGATAAAAGAGAGGTCTGTAGCAATTTGTAAAGTTTATATTAGGATGGCTTGAGCCATCCTAATATTCTAAATTTTCATAAGAACTTACATGTTTATATCTATTTTTCTTTCAAGTAAACTTTTAAATTAACCATATAGAATTGCGTTAGAAAATGAATTTGAGTGGTCTTTGTAACGACCTCGTTCTTGGCTTAATCTTTAGCTACTGTTTTTCATTAAATCTTTGTATTGATCAATAAGCAAAATTTTCCCTATAAAAAACCACCCAAAAGTGGTTCGTTTAAAACTCATACTTAATGTTCTAATTGCTTACTAATCCAATCTAAAAATTCATTTTTTTGTAGAAAGCTTGGAGCAGCATGAGCCAATATAGTTTGCACTTTCCCGTTAAAAATCCCCTTATAATTATAAGGTTTTAGGGCTTCAAAAGTGGACTGATCGGACTCATGCAATTCACTTAAGAATATTTTCAATTGCATAAATTGACTTTGAGAACCTATTGCTGGCTTTTCTACAACGAAATTATAAATTTGTTCTAATATAAATTTAGGATTATGTTGAGGCATTATGATGTTCCATAATTTTTTATTAATAAATAGTCATTAATAAGCAATGTAACAATATATTTCACATAATGCATTGCTATATTCTTACATTCCCACCTTTAAAAAAACAATATATTAATAAATAAAACAATCAAAACATAATTTTAAGTTTAATAAATTAAAAATCCTTCTTTTGCTCAATTAAATACATCGAAATGTTCGTATGCGCACTTTTTACAAAATCCTATTTCAATTTTGTATGACTCAAACGGAATTGGATACTGGGCATCATCAGTAATATTTACATGATAGTTCTTAGAATGATCTTTATCTGTATTTACTATACCCAGCTTAAATAAGAAAAAAAATCCTGAAAAATTATTATTAAGCAGTTCTTTGTGCCGTAATACATTCAGCTATTTAGAAGCTTCCTTCAAACAATATCGACAAACATTGGTTTCTTTATCGATAATCGGGTATTCAACTTCAGTTACACCATGTAAACCAAATAAACAAAACAGGAGTTGGAGCATATTGTTTCTCCATGCAAAAAAGCCTACTCAAGGAAAGATATTGATTACAAAGCTATATTCTAAATTTGGCTTGTGTATAGTCCCTCATTACAGGTATTGAACAGAAATACAAATAGGTAATTTTGTCAGGATATTGGAAGAGAGGTATATGAATTATTTTAGTTACTATATGTACTATCCAAGCCACCTTGAATCCTCCCTTATTTCGTTTATTAGTTGATGCTTTACGGTTATAGAACTCTTAAATATCAATAGAGATAGCTAACTAAATCCTGAACCAACTTCTGCAACCCTTTCTATGTATCCTGAATATAAGTTAAGCTGACGTAGTAAATTGCAGTACGATAACTTTGAGTTGTACTCTTACCTCGAAGTGTCAGCTGTATCTTCAGTAACAAAAACACTTTCTTCTAAACGGCACACTTCATCGTCAATAAGAGCAATTTCTGTAAATTCTCCCAAAAAGTCCACAGTAGAGAGCAACTAGAACAAGGCGATGTAAGCTAGCGTTTTGTAATTAGCATGAAGAACTTCGCAGCAGTCTGATTTTAATGCTCTCAACTAAAAAAACACCACTCTATGTGGTGTTTTTTTATCTAACTGGGAGAGTTCAATGCTTAGAAAGAATTCTTCTGCTCACTTGGAATAAGCGGTTGAACCAAAACTGTCTCGCTTTCCTCTGCTTTATGACTTTCAGTTTTAGCAATGACCGCCGTTGCAACACTATTACCAATAATATTCGTTGCTGTACGTCCCATGTCTAAGAAGTGATCTACTGCAAGAATCAGCAAAATACCCGCTTCTGGAAGTTTAAACATCGCTAATGTTGCAGCAATCACCACCAACGATGCACGAGAAACACCTGCAATACCCTTACTAGTGATCATCAGTGTGAGCAACATCAAGATTTGTTGTGAGATACTTAAATCAATGTTATAAGCTTGAGCAATAAATAGCACTGCAAAAGACATGTAAATCATTGAACCATCGAGGTTAAATGAGTAGCCTAATGGCAGTACAAAGCTGATAATACGCTTTGGTACACCAAATTTTTCCAATGCTACCATTAGTTTTGGATAAGCAGATTCACTACTTGCTGTTGCAAAACCTAATACCGCAGGTTCACGAACGGTCTTAAGCAAACGGAATACATCTTTTTTCAGGAAGATATAGCCAACGCTAATAATCACAGCCCAAAGAATGAAAAGACTGGCATAAAATTCGCCTATAAAAACACTATAGTCGATAATGATTTGTGGCCCTTTTAAGGTAATTGCAGAAGCGATTGCCGAGAAAACAGCAATAGGAGAAAACATCATAACGTAATCAGTAATACGGAACATGACACGGCACAATTCATCAATAATTTTCGCAATGACCGTACCTTCATCTTGTTGATGATGCACGTAGGCTAAGGCTGAACCAAAGAAAATAGAGAATATTAGAATCTGTAAGATTTCGTTATTCGCCATCGCCTCGGCGAAGCTTTTTGGAAAAATATGCGTAATAAAGGCTTGTATATTTAAACTGGTTGCACTGACACCTACATCAACAGGGGCTGTAGGAATTGGAAGATTCATTCCTGCACCAGGTTGTAATAGGTTTGCCATGCCCATGCCTAAAAGCAAAGAAATGAGAGATGCACCAATAAACCAGCTCATGGCTTTAAGCGTAATCGAGCCCAATGATGATGATTTACCCATTGAGATTAGCCCTGAAACAATTGTTGCAAAGACCAATGGAGCAATAATCATTTTAATTAATCTTAAGAATACATCTGTAAGAATTTTAAAATATGACGCGATATTTTCAGCTTGAGTAGTACTCAAATTACTATGAAAAAGCCAACCAATTAGTATTCCAGAAACCATAGCAACTAGAATAAATTTTAATAGTTTTTTCTGATCCATAAAAAATTCCTTTTAATGCCCTAAAATCTATAAAAACATCTTATTGTTTTATAAAATGTTTTGATTTTTTCCATCCAAGCCAAATATCCATTTAACTTAGGGGTGTTGGCAGAATCTATCGAAAATTGATCAGAATTAAAAATGCAAAAATGTATTTTCCTATGCAAAATTTGCATGGAGATTATTAAGAAAATATACAAAATGCCAATGACAGTATTCATTAAAGAAACTTAAATATTGTTAATGTTTGCACAAATCAAACATTGTTGTTAATGGAATTTAAGAACTAGGATCTGGTTAATGATAAGTAAAACTCTCCAATCATGCGGCTTGGCACTCACCCTTTTGGCATCATCCATGGCACTTTACGCAAAAAATAATGTCGTAGTGGTTGCTACTGGCGGAACGATTGCTGGTGCAGGTGCAAGTTCAACCAATAGTGCAACTTATAGTGCGGCTAAAGTTCCAGTTGATGCACTGATCAAAGCTGTACCACAAGTAAATGATCTGGCGAATGTAACGGGAATACAAGCACTACAAGTTGCATCTGAAAGTATTACTGACAAAGAATTGTTATCTTTAGCGCGTCAGGTCAATGATTTAGTAAAGAAACCATCTGTGAATGGTGTAGTCATTACCCATGGTACGGATACCATGGAAGAAACAGCTTTTTTCCTAAATTTAGTGGTACATACTGATAAACCGATTGTACTGGTTGGCTCTATGCGACCTTCAACTGCACTGTCGGCAGATGGTCCATTAAACCTATATAGCGCTGTCGCTTTGGCTTCTTCGGATGAAGCTAAAAACAAAGGCGTGATGGTCTTAATGAATGATTCGATTTTTGCCGCACGAGATGTAACCAAAGGCATTAATATTCATACCAGTGCTTTTGTGAGCCAATGGGGAGCTTTGGGTACTTTAGTTGAAGGTAAGCCGTATTGGTTCAGAAGTTCTGTGAAAAAGCATACCAATAATTCCGAGTTTCATATTGAGAAAATTCAGGGTGATGCGTTACCTAGCGTTCAAATTGTCTATGGTTCAGATTCTATGATACCTGATGCATACCAAGCATTTGCCAAAGCTGGTGTAAAAGCGATTATTCATGCAGGAACTGGCAATGGTTCTATGGCGAATTATCTAGTGCCAGAAGTAAGAAAACTGCACGATGAGCAAGGTATTCAAATTGTCCGTTCATCACGTGTAGCACAAGGTTTTATCATTCGGAATGCCGAACAGCCTGATGATAAATATGGTTGGATTGCTGCACATGATTTAAACCCACAAAAAGCCCGAATTTTGGCTGCTTTAGCACTAACCAAAACGAATGATGCTAAGCAAATTCAGGACATGTTCTGGAAATATTAAGCGTTGAAACAGATCTATCAGCGTTGAAAAAGCCCGATTCTAGATGTAATCGCTAGAATCGGGCTTTTTATTTAAATAAAAATTAGATGTTTAGTCCCAGATTTTTGATTGTTGCTTCATCCATATGAAGTACCCCTTATAATTATCCATAGAAGGATAAATTAAAATCAAGCACTTACGCAAAATTTAGAATAGTCTCTTGCCCTTCAAATGCTAATCTAAGAATTTAAAATACTGACTACTCTCTGTTTAAAAACTGGACTTTAGCTAAACATAAGTTAAATAATACTAACATTATGAAGCTCTAGCCTTATAGAGATTAGAGCTTCTATTTTACTCAGCTTAGTTACCTCGATAGGTTGAATATCCATAAGGACTAAGGAGTAAAGGAATGTGATAGTGTTTTACCGAACCATCGGTTTGGAAAATCACAGGAACTTCTGGAAAGAAAGAATTTTGCTTATTTTTCTGAAACCAGTCTCCAGTCTTAAACGTGACTTTATATATCGCATTATCTAAAGTTTTATTTTCTGGAAATAATGCAGTTACACGACCTTGCTCATTGGTTTTAGCTTCTGAAATCTGTATCCATTTTCCATTTTTTTGTTCTTCCAAAGTAACTTTTACATCGGGTGAAGGCAATCCACTCTCCAAGTTAAGTACATGCACGCTTAAAGGATTTTGCGCCATTACCCAACTTGAAATAAATAAGCTGCCAGCGAGTAAAAATAACTTGTTCATATGAATTTATCCTGAATTAAATTTGTTTGAGTGTGATTTCTATACCCTGTTGTGCACATTGATCATCTTGAATTGACCCACCCGCACCCGCTACACCCACTGCACCGAATAGCTGACTTTTATAAACTACGGGCACTCCTCCGCCTAAAAGTAATAATTCAGGCAAGCTGGTTAAATTCTGTGAATCAACATTATTCTGCGCATTATGCATAAACTGTAATGTAGTGACTTTGCTCGAATAAGCGGTAAATGCTTTCCTTTGCGCTGCGATTAAATTATGAATACCCACTGTTTCATGGCGTTGACTTGCCAGGACATTGCCACCCTGATCTAAAACCACCACAGCCGCAGGTTTAGCAGTAGCACTACATGCCTTCATGACATTGGTTGCCAGTTGATTGGCTAGGTTTAAATCCATGACATAGCTGGTTTTAGGAGCAGAATATGTGATTGAACTAAATAGAATTGCAGGAATAAATAGAAGGTTTTTCATCATTTCTATTAAGCTAAATTAAGAGATAAGTTAGCTTATATAAAATAAAATCACTATTGCATGACAATCACATTACGAATTTGTAATGTACAAACAAACAAACTCATATAATATTATTTAGATGCAGATACTTATTGTTGAAGATGAAACCAAAATTGCTGAATTTCTAGCAAAAGGTTTAAACGAATCTGGTTATTTATCCAGTATTTCTCATGATGGATTAACAGCACTCACCCAGTTGCAAGAAAAAAACTTTGATCTAGTAATTCTGGATGTCATGTTACCTGAAATTGATGGTTGGCAAGTATTAAAGACCTTAAGGACATTTTCTAAAATTCCAGTAATCATGCTGACAGCAAAAGATCATGTGCTAGATCGAGTTAAAGGCTTAGAACTAGGTGCAGATGATTATTTAATTAAGCCCTTCTCTTATATTGAATTATTAGCGCGGGTCAAAAGTCTGTTAAGACGCAGCGTAAAAACCGAGTCTGAATATTACCAAGTTGAAGATCTAATTTTATATCGACTTAAACGTACTGTTTATCGGGATCAACAAAAAATCGACTTAAGCGCTAAAGAGTTTTCGCTCTTACATTTATTAATGCAACATCAAGATGAATTATTAACACGATCTCAAATTGCTTCTGAAGTGTGGAATATTAATTTTGATACCGACACCAATGTTGTGGATGTCGCTATTCGTCGTTTACGTGCCAAAATTGATGACCATTTTCAGCCCAAATTAATTCATACTGTTCGAGGTATGGGATATCGTTTAAGCATAAATAAATGAAAAATATACTAAGGCATCTGAGTTTAACAACACGCTTAAGTATTGCCTTCAGTATGATCTGTTGCATTGTATTTTTTGCTATTGGTTTACTTTCTTATCACAACATGCAGCACCTGTTAGCTAAACAACGGGATCAGAATTTAACTGCACGTGTTGAACGCATCGAAATTTTTTTACAAGATCAAGAAAGTTTTCAGATTTTAGTTCAACACCCTAGTCTGTATGAAAATATGCTGGGAAAAGAAGATAATCTTTTAATCTTAAAAAACCAGCAACAAGCCTTAATTGAGATTAATCCTCTGAAAGTCCATATTCCCGCTATGGCCGAATCAAAAACTATTACCTTTTTAGATAATCAATCTGAATTTTCTACTACCCGTTTGGCCTATAAAACGGTTGTTTTTAATCATCAACATTATCAACTCATTGCTGGCACACAACTTGATGAAGCTCAATCCACCTTAGGTCAATATCTATGGAAATTGATTCTCTATAGTGTATTGGGAATTGTAATGGCAAGCCTACTCGGACGTTGGGTCGGTTTGTATTTACTCAAATCTTTAAATAATTTGATTGAGCAAACACATAAAATTCAGGGTACTCAACCACATCAGCGAATCGAAGCTAAAAGTAATACCGTTGAAGTTGAGCAACTGCGTTCAGCAATGAATGCGATGTTAGAAAAAATTCAAATTAATTATGATCAACTGGCACGATTTTCTGAAGATATTGCCCATGAACTGCGAACCCCTTTAAATAACTTAATGGGGCAGACACAAATTATACTCATGCAATCTCGGTCACAACAAGAACTGGAGCAGCTTTTATATTCTCATCTTGAGGAATATGAACGGCTAAGTAAGATGATAGATAATATGTTGTTCATCGCTCGTTCTGAACATAGCGATTATATTATCGATAAAGCAAATATTGATTTATCCAACCTGATTTTAGGATTGGTCCACTATTTTGAATTCTTAGCTGAAGACAAGCAAATGACATTTGTTTTAGCGTTAGAAAAAGGAATTCAAATATATGCTAATGCAGATTTATTAAAAAGAGCGCTGTCTAATCTTATAATCAATGCCATTGATTATGGATTTGAAAATCAAGACATTGTGATTTCAACAAAATCTACAGGAAATTATGTAGATATTGCAGTATTAACTAAAAATATTTTTATTGATAAACAACATTTGAATCATTTATTTGAACGTTTTTATCAAATTGATAGTAGTCGACATGCCAAAGCAAAAACTGGTGGTTTAGGATTATCAATCGTTAAATCTATCATGCTGTTACATAATGGAGAAGCAAATGCATATAATAGTCATCAAGGAATTGTATTTAATCTAAAGATTAAATATTCAACTTGAAGATGTTATTGAAAAGTTCTTAAAAATTATAAAGTTCATATTTCAGATTATTTAGATGCTATAAAATTAACATCATACAGGTTATACGAATTTGTAATGTAAACCACAAATAAAAAGCGCGGATATATATCCTCAATTCGTGTAACGATCACTCTCAAATGGAGAGTTGATTATCGTCACCACCAATACCAAATGCTTTTCTCCAAGCATTCGGACTTGTGCCATAGGTTTCTCGAAAATTCTTTCTAAACAATACTGTATTATTAAATCCTGAAAGTTCAGCTATTTTTTCAATAGACAACTTTGTTGTTTCTAACAGCTCACAACTATATCTAATTCTTTCATTGTTTAACCACTCTACTAGAGTCATTCCTGTGGCTTTTTTAAAATGACGTGTAAACGTTCTACGTGTCATATGAGTTTGTTCAGCGAGTGTTTCAATACAATGATGCTGAGCTAAATTCTTTCTTAAAAAATCCAGTAAAACATTAATCTGTGCATCTTGACTCGAATTTGCGATTGGTTGTTCAATGAACTGAGCCTGCCCTCCTTCACGATGTGGAGGAATGACCATCACTCTCGATACTTTATTGGCAATTTGTGCGTTATACATTTCACGCACTAAATATAAGCAACAGTCTAATGCGGCTCCTGTCCCAGCAGAGGTAATAATTCTCTGATCTTCCACATAAAGTGCATCCCGATCGAGTTTAATATCTGGAAATCTTTCACTAAAATCTTGTTCAGCCATCCAATGCGTAGCCGCTTTTTTATTTTTTAATAAACCTGAATACGCCAATGCATAAGTGCCATAACATAAACCAACAATCTTTATTCCTTTTTGGTAGGCTTGATTCAGTCCTTCTATAAGAGATTCTTCAGGCTTGTGATTAAAATCATCCCATCCGGGAATGATGACAAGATCAAAGCTTTTTATTAATTCTATTCCGCCATCAGGAATAATAACCATTGATTGTTCTGTTTTTACAGGTTGGCCATCTATTGAAAATATTTTAAGTTCAAATAATGGTTTATCTTCAATTTTAATATTAAAAATAATGTGAGGAATAGAGAAATGAAAAGGATTTATGTTTGGATAAACGAATAGTCCAATAACAGGTATAGCCATAAAAGTTCCCTATTTAAAAGATCATAAATATAGCATTTTGTCCCAATAGTTTCGATGATTGTCTTTAAGGACGATTTTCTTTATTCTGCCTTTCTTCATAATTCTAATATCAGTAAATAATTTGGTATTTGATATGAACAAATTTTTAAGTCGTTCGCTAATTGCGATATCTGTGGCAACAGCTTCATTAAATTTATATGCAAATGACAGCATTCAACGAGATACGTCTAAAGTAACGCAGGTACAAGAAATTCGTAATGCGACAATCAAAGTGACGTATGCCGACACAACTTTTTTAATTGACCCAATGTTTGCTAAAAAAGGCTTTTATGAAGGTTTTCCAAATACCTATCGTAGCTTTCTGCGTAATCCACTGGTTGATTTACCCATTAAACCAGAAACAATCCTAGAGGGCGTTGATGCTGTAATTATTACGCATACTCACTTAGATCATTGGGATGATGCAGCACAAGCCACTATTCCTAAGAATATGTCTGTTTTTGTACAAAACAAACAAGATCAAAATACCATTCAATCTCAGGGTTTTAAAGATGTCCGCATCTTAACTCAAATTACTTTTCAAGGTGTTAAGTTAACTAAAACTGGTGGTCAACACGGTACTGACGAAATGTATCGTAATGCTGAGCTAAAATCTGGATTAGGTGAGGCTATGGGTATGGTTTTTGAAGCAGCAGGACATGAAACAGTTTATGTTGCTGGGGATACGATCTGGCGTCCTGAAGTTGATCAAGCTATTCAAAAATTCAATCCTGAAGTGATTGTTTTAAATACGGGTAATGCCTTATTAAGTGGCTTCAATGAGTCAATTATTATGGGTAAGGAAGACACTTATCGTGCAGTCCAAAAAGCACCTCATGCCAAAATTGTTGCTGTCCATATGGATGCTATTAATCATATGTCTTTAACACGTGCTCAACTTTCAGAGTATGTGAAAAATAAAGGTATTCAAGATAAGGTTTTAATTCCACTAGATGGTGAAACTCTTTCTTTTTAATCATATTTTAAAGAAGTCAGAACAAAACACATATTAGTTAAATACAGGAAAAGACATGTCAAAATCAGCTTTATTGGTCATCGACTTACAAAATGAATACCTACCTACGGGTAAATTGCCGTTGGTAAATATTGAACAGGCTACTGAGAATGCCGTAAAAGTGATTGCCAAGGCCCGTCAAAATGCGATGCCAGTTATTCATATTCAGCATATCTCAGCAAGTGATGAAATTCCTATCTTTGTTCCGGATTCAAATGGCATTGAGTTTCAAGATACTGTGAAACCAAATGCAGATGAAACGGTCATAGTGAAAAATAACATCAATGCTTTTTTAAATACCAACTTGAAAGAAATTTTAGATACCCAAGGCATCACTGAACTCGTTGTGATAGGTGCGATGAGCCATATGTGTATTGATGCTGCTGTGCGCGCGGCGGCTGATTTTGGCTATAAAGTTAAAGTAGTTCATGATGCCTGTGCAACACTAGACCTAGAATTTAATGGTTTTAAAGTCCCTGCTGCATATGCACATGCCACCCTGATGGCTGCTTTTGAATTTGCTTATGCTCAAGTGATTTCTACAAGTGAATATTTAAGTTAGGATCAATCAAGATATGGATCAGAAAATCTTGCCTTTGGCATTAAATCAGAGCATATTTTCAGAATGTATTCAACATCTTGAAAATATTTTATCTGAATACAAAACTCTGATTAATAAAGATTATCAAGGATATCTTAATCATTGTATCCGTATGGCTGGATGTTGCCTGATGCTAAGTCAAAAGCAAGATCCTGAAAGCATCCATAAAATTGCAATTGCTGCGGCATTTCATGACATAGGCATTTGGACAGCAAATACACTTGATTATTTACCACCATCCGTTGAAGCACTGAATCAATATCTAGTTGCACATCAACTCATCGATTGGCAGGAAGAACTCAGCTTGATGATTACTGAACATCACAAGTTTAGCTCGACTCATTACCCGAAATACGCATTGGTGGAATGTTTTCGACAAGCTGACTATGCCGATTTTTCATTAGGAATAATAGGTTTTGGTATACCGTTAAATGCATATAAGCAGCTGAAGAGCACTTATCCCAATGCAGGTTTTCATAAAACATTGTTTTATTTGGGTATGAAACGATTTTTTCGGAAACCTTGGAATCCACTCCCCATGTTTAAATGGTAAAAATTCAACGTAGCAAAATGTTTGTGACTTATACAATTATAATAAAAACATGCTGATTTAAATCAGCATGTTCTTAATCTAAGAGCAACTAAGACGTGTATATGCCATTTCACGTTAATTAGTTCGATTAACTAAGCTATAAAAATTAAGATAGCTAGAAGAGCATTTCCAAGCCCAATTACTACCAATTTAGAAACAAAGTGCATTAGTTTTACCATCTTTAGATAGCCTGCTAGTATTTGAATTACACCAGTCAAAACAGTTGCAGCAAGTAAATACTCAAGCCCATGTTCCTTCACTAAAGTGACCATGAGTAGTGCCATTGCACCAGTGGTAGCGGAAATTATTGCTAGTTATCCACCAACAAAGCTGCAATTTTTTTCTTTATTTTAATATTTAAAGAACTTGAAATTATTCCAGAACAAATAAATGCTGCCCCTATAAGGATGTTGATCGTGATTGGTTCGTGCCAAAGTACATAACCAAATAATAAACTAAGAATAGGAATACACATGATTGAAATAGAGGCAACAAAGGTATCTACCTGACTCACAATCCAATTCCACAATGCAAAGGCGAAACCAGTTCCAATCACAGCAATATAAAATAGGATTGAATCATTGAGTGGATTCATCCAAACTTTAATGTTCACAGGCTCGAAAACTAAGGCTCCGATCAAAATAACAATCCCACCTATCAGCAATTGCCAAAGGGTCAATTTGATTTTGTCATAAGTCGCAAAATTCTGTTTGATATAAACTGTCGTCAATGCCCAAAAAAAGCCAGACAAGATTAATAAAACTTGACCAATTAAGGATAAAGTCAAATGAATATGATGTAATTGCGGCCAAACAATCGCGACCAGCCCTAATGTTCCCAAAACCAATCCAATCATTTTTTGCATATTTAAACGTTCATTCAAAATATAATGCGCCAATACACCAATAAAAATAGGCATAGTGAATACTAAAACCGCAGATAATCCAGAATCAACAAATTGCATTGCAAAGGTTTGTGTCGCATAAAAACCAATACAAATCATCAAACTTGAGATCATCAGTTTTTGCCATTCACCTTTTGCGGGTAAAACAGATTTTCTTAATAGTAATTGAACCACCATAAGGGTGAGCGCAGCTAAAATTAAACGTGTCGAAATAAATAAAAATGGAGGAAATATTTGCAAACTATGTTTGACCAATCCCCACAAAGATCCCCAGACGAGACACAATAATACAATTGCACCAATCACTCGAAGATTCATTTGCTGTACTCAACAGATGGAAAGTTTATTGAGTATAAAAAATAAATAGCATCATTAATAATGCTATATTTTAATGTATACATCATTTTTTTTGATGCCAAAGTTTATAAAACTAACATCAACACTTATTCAATTAATTATTAAGGACTTGAGATGAATATCGACATGGGTGATATCAAATCATTTGTGACTGTTGCTGAACTCAAAAGCATTACAGCTGCGGCAAATAAACTCAATTATTTACAGTCGAATATGACAGCAAAAATAAAAAAAATTGAAAATCACTATAAACGTCAATTATTTATTCGGAAACCTAAAGGTGTTGAGCTTACCGAATCTGGCATGAACTTATATCAACAATATAAAAAAATGATCTTCACGTGGGAAGAAACCGAAAATAAAATTTATCAACAGGAAAAATATTTACGTTTTGGTACAAACACTAGTTTAGGGGGAATGCGCTTCTACCCTTCATTTAGCAAACTTTATGAAATCTACCCTGAGCTTTCAATCACTATGAAAACGGGGGCGACAGATTATATTGAAGATGAAATTTTACGTGGAAATCTAGATATCGCCTACGTATTGGCTCATCCAAAGCAGAAAAATATACAGTACATTCAAAAGGCAGATGATCAACTGGTCATTATTGGGAAAAATGTCATTAACCATGATAACCTTGAAGATTGTCTCAATCATCAGAATATTCTGCTCGCTTCCGAAGAATGTTGTTATGCAACAACTTTAGATCATATTTATACAGATTATAATTTAATAAAAGGTGAATTAACCCATATTTATGATCATGAAGCATTGGTTCAGTTTACTCAATTAGGCATGGGAATCTCGATGATTGCAAAATCACTAATCAAGAAATTTAATATTCAATATTATAGAGAAGCACCTGAACAATATCGGAATATCGGTTTATATCTGATTGCACGCAATGAACATGTATTTACCCCTATTGAAAAGCAGTTCATTGGATTAAATGATCAGCTTTAATTAGGGTCTGTTGACATTTCATAATGATAGCCAAATAAATATACAAGCTAAGGCAACAAAACTTTCATAGTTTCTCAATATAAGGATGTTATACCCAGCTGCTTACAGCAATTGGCCACCTGAAATATCAAAGGTCGTTCCGTTAGCCCAAGCCATGTCATTAGACAGAATGGCTGCCACAGCACTGCCTATATCGTCCGGCAGACCGATACGGCCTAGTGCTATACCCTGTGCTACATAGGCGTTCACATCTTCATTGTCATGCACCGCACCACTGCCAAAATCGGTTGCGATGGCACCTGGGGCAATTGCATTTACTCGAATTTGGCGTGAACCAAGCTCTACTGCCATATAACGAGTCAGAACTTCGACCGCAGCCTTCACAGCCGCATAAACACTGTACCCTGGCAAAGTAAAACGCACAAAACCAGACGAGACATTCAGAATTCGATCACCATCTACAATGATTGGTAATAATTTCTGAGTCAGAAAAATTGGACAACGAAGATGAGTTGCAACCAGTGAGTCAAACTGCTCCTCAGTTGCATCGCTAAAGATTGAAAAAAGGCCATTGCCAGCATTGTTGACGAGGAAGTCGAAACTCTCGTCTCTAAGCGCTTTTTAAAGGGAAATCATCGACTCAGATCTCTATTTGCAACAGTGCCATTAGATCTATTGCATGCCTTTATGATATTTTTCCTGTTAAGTCGAGTATTTAATGTTTAGTTTAAACAGGTTTGAATCACTTCAGATAAAATTTGAATTGCCCGTTCTAATTGATTTAAATCAAAGTCACCTAGCCCAAGAATCAGTCCAGGCCGTTTACTCGCTTGAGAAAAGGTAGGTGATACAGCTTTGACTGAAACCCCTGCTTCAATCGCTATTTTTGCAATTTTTAGATCATCCGCAGAGGCTGTTAACCAGAGCACCATGTGCATGCCTTGATCCCCTGACTCAATAAAAGCATATTGTTTTGGAATATAGCGATCAATCAGTTGAATAATCTGCTGACGATTTTCAGCATAAACATTGCGTATGCGGCGAATATGCCGCTCTAAATAACCTTCTTGAATAAATGCAGCCAACACATGCTGATCTGCTGAGGGGGGGTGGCGGTCGATCAGTGCTCTAAGGCCACAAAAGGGTGCAACCAAGACTTTCGGTAATACCGCATAGCCTAGCCGTAACGAAGGAAAAAGGACTTTACTAAATGTACCAAGGTAAATGACTTGATCAGGTGCCATGCCTTGCAGTGCGGGAAATGGTTGACCAGTGTAGCGAAGCTCACTGTCGTAATCATCTTCAACAATCCATGCCCGTTGCTGTTTTGCCCATTCAATCAGTTTATTTCGTTGAGCCAAACTCATCGGCATACCAAGCGGATATTGATGTGAAGGGGTAACAAAGGCAGCGCGAGCATGAGGTGCGAGTTCAATACCTTTTTGGACTTGAATGCCTTCTTCATCAACAGGAACGCGGGTGATTTGAAGATGGTGCAACGAGTTTTCAAGAATGGCTGTTGTGCCACGATATGCAGGGTCTTCAATCCAGACAGAGTCATGGTTGGTAAATAAAATTTGGCTACAAAGATACAGTGCTTGCTGAATACCGCTGGTAATCACAATTTGCTCGGGTTCACATTGGACTGAACGGGAGCGTCTGACATAGCCTGCAATCGCTGAACGTAAGGCATAGACGCCTTGAGGGTCATCATAACCCGAGGGTGCTGCCACACCTCGTGCACGAAAGCGATTTCCAAATTTTCGCCAAACATCACTGGGTTGCGTACGTCCTGTAGGAACAGAGATGGCAAATGGACGGTGAGCTAAGGGCTTAAATTCTTTGAAAATCTCTGCATAAGTTCGCGCAGCATCGGTAAGAAATTCGGCATCAATCTGGTGAGTTGATGCTGTTTGAGGACTTGAGCACTTTAAAGCATGAGAGACAAATGTTCCCTGACGTGATCGAGCTTCTAAAACCCCTTCTGCAATTAGTTGATCATATGCCTCAATAATCGTACCACGGGCGATGCCTAAGGTTTGTGCCAGTTCACGGGAAGAAGGTAATGGGTCGCCAGAATGTAAATCACCTTTTTGTACGGCTTCTCTCAAGATATGAATCAGTTGAGTGGTAATCTGCCCATCTGCTTTATTCAGTTTCACAATCGAGGGAAGATCGATCACTTTTGCAATTCTTGCCATAATTCTGGTCTACTTAAATTAAAACAAACTGGTTCTTTTAATAATCCAGTGAATATAGGAAATTTACAACAATGAAATCATTTTTGTTTTAAATCGCAATTAAAAGAGTGTAAGCCATGTATATTCCAGCAGATTTTGAAATCCCACAAATTGACGTTATGCATCAGCTTATCAAACAGCACGCATTAGGCATTTTGTTTACGCATGGCATGAGTGGGTTGGATGCGAATCATCTTCCTTTTGAACTTAGCACTGAGCAGTCCGAACTTGGGGTCTTACATGCGCATGTGTCGAGACAGAATCCTATTTGGCAAGACATCAAAGATGGTGATGATGTCTTGGTAGTATTTCGAGCAGGAGATGCCTATATCTCTCCACAATGGTATCCGAGTAAACATGAACACCATAAACAAGTTCCAACGTGGAACTATATGGTGATACATGCCTATGGCAAAGTCAAAATTCATGATGATGAGCGTTATGTCCGAGGTGTGGTGGCTCGTTTAACGCGCACACATGAAGCCACACAAGCTGAACCTTGGAAAATGTCAGATGCACCAAAAGACTATTTAGAACCAATGCTGAAAGAAATTGTGGGAATTGAAATCAAAATTACTAAATTGCAAGGCAAAGCAAAACTAGGTCAAAACAAAGAATACCGAGATGTTTTAGGTGTCGCCAATGCCTTAACGCAAAATGGACAGCATGCAATCGGGGGTGCCATGCATCAGGTTGCTGCATCAAAAAAACATAGTCTTTAAAATCACATTGAATTGAGGAATCCGGAATGCAATGGATAGAACCAGTGACATTGGTTGGGCAAAATGTCATTTTAAAACCACTTGATGAATCTCATCATCTTGAATTGATTGAGGCTGTACAAGATGGTGAATTATGGAAACTTTGGTACACCTTTATCCCGACCCCAGAGCGGATGTTGGCTGAAATTCAAAGGCGTTTAGATTCGCAACAGAATGGTCAAATGCTGCCTTTTACGGTATTTGAGCGCCACAGTGGCAAAATTTTAGGCATGACCAGTTTTATGAATATTGATGTTGCTCACCGTCGACTAGAAATTGGATCGACTTGGTATAGACAGTCAGCCCAGCGTAGTGCGGTCAATACCGAATCTAAAAAACTACTGTTGAGCCATGCATTTGAGGTTTTGAATTGTATTGCAGTTGAGTTTCGTACATCCTCATTTAATTTTAAAAGTCGTGCTGCAATTGAACGATTAGGTGCTAAATTGGATGGTATATTACGAAGCCATCAAATTGTTAAAGACGACATTTTACGAGACACCTATGTGTACAGTATTTTGCGAAGTGAATGGCCAGCAATAAGACAGAACTTGGAGTTTAAATTACAGTTATCTTCAAGTTAAGATGAATCATCAAACTATATAAAGACATGACACAATATTGAGCTTCTATTGTGCTAAATAATGTGAAATCAGTGAGCTAAATGAGCTCACCGATTTTTTATAGCTAATATAATTTACAGCTCGAATAAGATGTTTAATAACTCAGCATCCCTTACGGCACTGTTGCAAATAGAAATTTGAGTCATTGTATTAGCTCCAAATTAAATCAGACACTTCACAATTAAGACCTGGTCATAGCACTAGGGTTAAGTAAGGAGTTTCTTATGGAACATATCAAAATCATTATATCTGTTCGATGTAATTTAGGTCTTCTCTAAAATTAACATAATACACGTTATGCGAAATGCTTAAACTTTCCTTTAGCATCATTACTTTAGCTCAATCCGTGACAGCAATCATCGTATTTCCACAGTTTTTATATGACTTTTACAGTTCCACGCCTAATATTGAAAAGCGACTTTAAAGCAATTTTTTTTAGATTACTGCTATTGTTAAATTTTTGTTTAACCTGTAAATAAGTTAAATATTATTTTGAACAAAAAATGAGGGAGCCAAAGCTCCCAAGATCAACGACTCGCTAACTTAGCCTCAATCCACTGATTAATTTCCCAAGCAGACCACCCCACACGCCCTACTGTTAAATTAGCTTGCTTTGGAAAAGTTGAATCATACTGTTTGTGGCGCTCATCCATAATGTTATAAATCGTTGCACGACTTAAACCTGTAAATTGAATCACTTCTTTTAAGTTAATAATTTGATTCATCTGAAAAGTCTGACCTGTGAACGCATTCATGATGATTCCTCCTAATCATTGATGCGAGCGGTATTCGCTCAAATAATAGAGCGCTCTGTAAAATTTAACTTTTCTGAACAATCCCTGTTAATTCACGGCCCTTACACTCTGCTGTAACCCTTGTTGAATATCCTGTACAAAACCCTTCCCCTGATTGAATTTAGACTTTGTCTTGGTTTTTGAATCAAACTTCGTTTGCTCCGACTCAATAACCTCATCCGAATAAAACTCCCCCACCAAATCTAAGCCTTCCTCATGATTCACCTCAAACGTCGCATTACCATAACCTTGTCTTGCCAAATGATCTAAAGCTTCCTGTAAAACCTAGTTGCCTTGCCTTGCACTGTTCATCAATTTGCTTAGCTTGAACTATCGAATCATTTAAACTGAAGTCATACCTCATCGTTAAATCGACGTAATATATGGGGGTTCGATAGCTTTGAGTTGATGCTCTTTCCTCGAAGTGTCAGTTGTAGTGGTAAACATGACAGTAAGCCACTGGAGGTCACATGGTAATAAGCCAAGCGAGCAGCCAAGGTCGGATACTGTTAAAGCCAGTGGTTCTAAAGATGAAAATCCCCAATTCATCCGACTCATCTAAATTTCATTTACTCACTATTTTTAAACAGTAAAGGGCAACAAACCCTAAATATTTACAATCATAGGAAATAGAATTTTACTCTATCGTTCGCGTAATGCTTCTTGCGCTTTATTAAAGGGTTTAATTAAATAATCC
>RCUL01000026.1_pt1 | contig 177519 bp, 171 predicted proteins | sample 2167521 | NCBI WGS metagenome assembly RCUL01 (sample SAMN09932745, study PRJNA488358) | compost metagenome | feature: garden; material: soil; isolation source: compost soil in acetic acid-enriched culture | place: Germany: Experimental Botanical Garden Goettingen | collected 2016-01-27
AATCTGTAAGCGAAGGCCATCCAGATAAAATGGCTGACCAAATCAGTGATGCTATCTTGGATGCGATCTTAAAAGAAGACCCATATGCGCGGGTTGCTTGTGAAACGCTTGTAAAAACGGGTGCGGTAGTACTTGCAGGTGAAATCACAACAACTGCAAATGTTGACTTCGAAGCGATTGTTCGTCAAACCGTAAATGGCATTGGTTACCACCATTCTGACCTTGGTTTTGATGGTTCAACATGTGCTGTGATCAACATGATTGGTAAACAGTCGCCAGAGATTGCTCAAGGTGTAGACCGTCAAAAGCCTGAAGATCAAGGTGCGGGTGACCAAGGTTTAATGTTTGGTTATGCAAGCCGTGAAACTGACGTGCTTATGCCTGCTCCAATTTCATATGCACACCGTTTAATGGAAAAGCAAGCTGAGCTACGTCGCAGTGGCGCTTTACCATGGTTACGCCCAGATGCAAAAAGCCAAGTGACTTTTGCTTATGAAAATGGCATGCCTGTTCGTTTAGATGCAGTCGTATTATCTACCCAGCACGATCCTGAAATTTCTCAAAGCAACTTAAAAGAAGCTGTGATTGAAGAAATCGTGAAAAAAGTGATCCCTGCTGAAATGTTCCATGCAGACACCAAATTCCACATCAACCCAACAGGGATGTTTGTGATTGGTGGTCCAGTGGGTGACTGTGGTTTAACAGGTCGTAAAATCATCGTCGACACCTACGGTGGTATGGCACGTCACGGTGGTGGTGCGTTCTCTGGTAAAGATCCATCTAAAGTTGACCGTTCTGCTGCTTACGCAGGTCGTTATGTTGCGAAAAACATCGTAGCTGCGGGTCTTGCGGACAAATGTGAAATTCAAGTGTCTTATGCCATTGGTGTGGCTGAACCAACGTCTATTTCAATCAATACCTTCAATACAGCAAAAGTATCTGAAGAGCTGATCATTGCATTAGTCCGTGAACACTTCGACTTACGTCCATACGGAATCACTCGTATGCTCGACCTCATTCAACCGATGTATAAGCAAACTGCTGCTTATGGTCATTTCGGTCGTGAAGGTTCAGATACTGCATTTACATGGGAAAAAACAGACAAAGTAGAAGCGCTTAAAGCTTCAGCTGGTCTATAAGTTTGATCCTAAAAGAAACCCGCTTAATGCGGGTTTCTTTTATTTTAACTGATGGAAAAATAGTCCATCAGTTAAATAGTGAAGTCATTGAACCTCACTACTTAGGTTTGTTGTCATGGTTGAGCACATCAAAGAGCGAAGTCACAGCAGCAGGTTCGCTGTTTCGGTCGGCCAAATAGACTTGTACAGATTTAACGATAATCGCTGCAGCGAGACATGCAACAATACAGAAAATCCAAAATCCAAAAGGACTTCGAATATTATGTGATCCACAGTTTGGACAGTCTTTATCTGTTGATGCGACAACTGTTTCACAACATGCGCAGTGGTATTGATAGAGCATCGCTTTACCCCCCTTGTTTTTATCCTTTCTTGTTTTTATTGTCCATCACCCTGCATCACAGAATGTTAGATTCATTTATCTTATGTGAGTATTTGTTGAGACTCAAGCGTAATTCGCCTGAAGTGATGTCAGCAACGGCTTACACTGAAAGATTAATCAATTGATTTAACGCATATTACTCTTTATAACACCGAATCATGACAATTTCATTTTGTAACATAATAGTTTTTGACGTATTCCGTCATATTTGCTCAAAACCCTTTAGTTTTCTCGTGATTGTTTATTAAAATAAGAAGCAATGATGAGGAAGAAAGAATGGTTCAGTTGATTAAAAAAGGCGGTTTACGCGAACGTGCCAACCGCAGTCGTAGCTATAAAGGCTCAGAAAATACCGAAGCGATATTGCAGCCCAACCGCTATACACAAAGCAAAAAAGACGAGGCGTCCACCTTGGAACAGACTCCATCGTCCAAAGAGCTCAAAGATGACTTAGATATAGATTGCGAGAGCATCGTACCAAAGCCATAAAGCAAAAATCATGAACAGCCCGCCAGAAAAAATATCGATATAACTTCCTGAACGCTGATATGCCGCCTTAATTTTAGGTAATGACAAAAGCAGCATCAGCAGTGCAAAAGTCATAAAAGTTTGGATTGGAATAATGACCGCAAGTTGCATTTTTAAATAAGGACTTGCACTAGAACTCAAGGCTAGTGAAAACACACTACTGAAATAAATCAGCGTTTTCGGGTTAGACAAGTTAGTCAGCAAACCTGACATGAAATAATGGTTTGCCTTTGGTGGAGGCAGTTTTTGACCATCATCTAGCAAGGCTTCTTGCTGCATTGTGCTGAGGCCTGCTTTCAACATAAGCCAACCCATACGTGCAAGGAACACCCCACCAATCACCATCAATACTTGTTGAATCCACGGCATTTTATCGATGAGTACGGTAAAACCTAACAAGGTTAAAACCACCCAAACTACAATGCCAACGGAAATACCTAAGATCGTTTTTAAAGTATTTTTTTGGGTGGTCGAAGCTGAACTTTTGGCAATCAGCAAAACATCAGGACCAGGACTTAACTGTGCAACAAAATGCAATGCGCAAATCGTGAAAAGCAATGACATAAAAAAGCGGCATAAATTTTAAAAAATAATTATATCGTTTGTTATATTTATTTTAAATCATAAGCACTTAAAACATTTTCAGAAAGATAAAAAAGCCGAGTTAGAACTCGGCTTTAAAATTAGGCATGAAATTATTTATTCACATCTTTCATTTCAATTTTTTTCGCATCTGGCGTTACTTCTCGTGCTTCGCCATCAATAATACTAGAGTCACGATAAGTTGAACCGCCCTGCTGTTGCTGCATTTCTTGCATCTGACGCATGATGTCTGCAAATGGGTTTTGACCTTGAGCACCACCGCCCATGCCATTCATATCTCCCATCATGCCACCCATCATTTTTTCCATCATCGCTTGCTGACGTTTCATCATCACGTTCATCAGCGCGCCTTTCATGGCTTTTTGTACCGCAGGAATAAGCAATAACACGGCAACCACGTCTGTCACCAAACCAGGAATCAGTAAAAGAAAACCTGCAATGATTTTTGGCAGATTGTTTGTTAATGCAGGATCTGCACCCATCTGGCCCGCTTGCATTTGCTGCATTTGTGGCATTAAACCTGCTGAATACTTACGAATCAGGCTCATACCAATAAAGAAAGCGGCAATAAACCAGAAGAACACGTACCACATGCTACCAACGAGGTCGCCCACGCCAATCCATACGAAGACTTCGAGAATGACACCAGCTAATATAAAAAGAAATAATTTCATGAAAATTAATCTAATCTCAACAAAATGAATAAGGTGCAAGAATCAAGTGCTCAATCTACATCAAGCTTTTTTGATACGCTTATGTAACAATATGGGCATATTATTTTTTTTAAAGGGCAAGCATGTCATTAATTATTGGTATTGACCCCGGTTCTCGCCTTACAGGCTACGGTATTATTCAAAAAGAAGGTCAAAAACTAATTTTTGTCGATGCTGGCACCATTCGTACCGAAGCTGCTGATATGCCTGAACGGCTAAAACGTATTTTTGCAGGGATTGATCGTATTGTAAAATTTCATGGCCCAACCGAAGCCGCAGTTGAGCAAGTATTTATGGCACAAAACCCTGACTCCGCACTGAAGCTGGGGCAAGCACGTGGTGCTGCTATTGCTGCACTGGTCAACCTTGACCTACAAGTTGCAGAATACACCGCACGCCAGATTAAACAGTCGGTGGTCGGTTATGGCGCTGCGGACAAAGAACAAGTACAAATGATGGTGATGAGACTCTTGAATTTAAGCATCAAACCACAGCAAGATGCTGCCGATGCTCTCGCTGCTGCCATCTGTCATGCGCATGCTTCAGGCAGTATGACCAAGCTTGCTGTACTCAATGCTTTAGGCGGTATGGCTCGCGGACGCAGCCGTAGTAGCTCTCGTCGACGCTAAGCGTTAAGTGATATAGTTTTTAAAGTCTTTACGCATTTCACGTACCGATGGTGCTTTGGGATAGGTCGCTATCAGCATTCTTCCCGAAATGCGTAAATTTTTCTTTTGAGCAGGATCGATACGTATAAAGACCAATTCTTCTGGCTCATTGCGATGGTTGATCTCACAAATCATAATAGTGTAGTTTTTTTCGATCACTTTATAGCGACTAAATGCCTGCTGTACGATTTGTTTAAAATTTTTCTGTCCACCTGCTGGTGCAAGTTGGGTGTAAATCACCAACAGTATGCATGCACCAACCACCAAGGCCACCAGTAAGTATTTATCCATTCTTCCTCCTCTTTTGATTAATAATTATCATCAATATATAACGATTTGATTTTTCCATTCATTAAGATAAATAAATTAATTCGGATGAATAAACTCATTCTTATTTATTCTTTCAGGTGTATAACCATTTGGAGCATTTAGAACAATTCCAGTTCCATGAATTGTATAACCATTTTCATGGTCATTACGGTAGACCCGATGTTGAGTATTACTTCTATAAAATTGAGTTGAGTATCCCCATAACCGATCTAAGCCTTGCCATTCGCCATCTCCTGTTGCATATTCAATTATATACTCGCCTAGAGGCACCTTCATTTCTGTATTGCTAAATTTTGGAAGTTGAATGACTGCTTGTAGATTATTCGTAAACTTATCTCTTACCAAAAATACAGCATCTTTGTCACTTGTTTGGAATTGTAAAGTGCCTTTTTGAGCACCATCACTAGGAAACTTGATCATAATATTTTTTTCAAACGGTTGTGCATATTGAGTCTCAGATTCCTTTCTTTTTTGATCAAATATTTGAACCTCTTTCAGTCCATTAATTGTTTCTTTTCCAGAATCTTGATTTATATAATTTTGTTTCGAATAATTTATAAGGTTCTTCTCATCATTTTTATAGAAAAATATAGCCAAGATAATAATCGCAATAAACAATCCGCCAAACTGATTTAGTAAATTGTTTTTATTATTCTTTTTCACTTCAGCCCCTTCAATAATCAAACAAACAAAATTTAGTTAAGTGTATATTTTATAAAATAATATTAAAAGCCATAGATCTTATTTCTTGTCAAAATAATTAAATTAACAGATCCATCATTTCGCATTTAACCAAGCTTTACCAAACCCTCATAAATGATAGGTGAAGATAATTCAGTAGCTGAAAAAATTTCATAACTAAAATACCAAGAGTACCAATCTATAGCTTTGATACCTAATCGACTCATGACCAAACCCTTGGAGTTTATTCATAAAACTCTTCTTGTATGGTGTATTTCATTAATCTTTTATCCAAAATTTAAGGTCTTGTAAAAAAGCCCATCAAATGAGATGGGCTTTTTTTACAACTAGATTAATCTATACCTTTCAAGCTTATTTTTTCTTTTTAAAGTTTAGATATTCTTGATAAGACTCTTCCGCAAAACGTCGTAATGAATCACCAATCGCTGCATATTGAAATTCATTCAGATTTGCCAAAGATGCTCGTGCAGAAGGATGTTGTACACCAAAACCTGAGCCCGGAAGTAAAACGACCCCCGTTTCATCCGCTACACGGAAAAGTAACTCTGTTGGGTTTTTATTTTTCATAACCCAGTCTGCAAACTCATCACCATACAGCGTCCGCGAAGTATTTTCCAAATTCACCAGCGTATAGTAATCGACAGCATTTGGATCTTGAGGAACATCAACACCCAGTTGTCGATACAGTGCTGCATCACGCTCACGCACCACAGATTTAACCGCTTTTTTATAGCTTTGACGTGAATCCATTAAGTTAAATAGCGCAAATAAAACCATTTGAACTTGTTGTGGTGTCGACAGTCCAGCGGTGTGATTTAGAGCGACATTACGACTATCTGCCACCAGACGATCAATAAATTTGATACTCGATGGATCAGTCGTGAGCGACGAATAACGCTCTTCTAGTTCTTTTTTATCTTTTTTAGATAATTCAGTGAGCTTCTTATCCAAAATATTATTGTTGGTCGTGGCGATGACACCTAGACGCCAGCCTGTCGCACCAAAGTATTTTGAAAACGAATAAACCAAAATGGTATTGTCCGGACAAATGGCGAATAATGATTTGAAATTATCGGCAAATGTTCCATAGACATCATCGGTCAGGATAATCAGATCAGGACGTTTTTTAACAATATCGGCCAAAATCGCCAAGCCTTCATCACTCATTTTGACCGAAGGTGGATTACTTGGATTCACCAAGAAGAAAGCTTTAATAGATGGATCTTCTAATTTACGGAGCTCTGACTCTGGGTATTGCCATCCCTGATTTGGATCCGCCTCAATCAATACTTCTTCCAACTGATAATCATTGAGCTTTGGAATTTCTAAATAAGGGGTAAAAATCGGGGTGCCGATGGCAATTCGATCACCCTTAGCAATAATTTTATTCTCTTTAAGCGAGTTAAAGATATATGCCATGGCTGCTGTTCCGCCTTCTACGGCAAAGAGATCTAAGCCATCTTTTGGCATACCCTGCACGCCCATTTCGCGTAACACATACTCTTTAATGATGGTTTCACTCAAGCGCAACATGCGATCTGGAACAGGATAATTACAGCCCAAAATACCTTCAACCATTTCCAGTAAAAATGCATCTGGGTCTAAGCCCAACTGGTCTCTGACATAAGAAATCGCTTTTCCTAAAAACACTACACCTGGTTTATCACGATTTTCGAGTACAAAGTTATCAAAGCGAGATTGCAAACCGACAGGTCGAGGAAAACCACCGAGCCCTTCTGGCATATATGAAAATGAAAACTCAGATTCGGTTGCAGAAAATAAACCAAGTTGGAAAAAAGCTCTGCGAGGAACAGTTGCAAGGAAGTTTGGGTTTCCTCGACCTGCGTTCAGCATCATACGGTCAGTTCGACTTTCTGCGAGTGCAATCAGTTTATCTTTTAATTCAAATGGGCTTAGTTTTGCGTATTTTGAGTAATCAACGTTCCCCATGGGAAGTCTCCTTTAATTATAGTGAAGCTAAAGATTTATTGTTAAACATCAATTTTTAAGCTAAACCCACGATCAGTGGCCCCAGCAAGGTTAAAAAAACATTGGCCAATGCATAGGTAATTGCAAAGGGAACCGTAGGAATTGAATTGCCTGCTTTATCGAGCACTCCACCAAATGCAGGGTTTGCACTTCGTGAACCAGTTAAGGCACCTGCCATCACTGCGACATTGTCATAACGTAGTACATAACGTGCGAAAAGCATTGAAAGAACCAGTGGCACAACGGTGACCACGACACCAATCATAAATAGAGATAAACCACTGTCTTTAATGGTTTGAATAGCCTGTAACCCTGACTGTAAGCCAACCGCAGCCACAAAACCTGCAAGACCTAAATCTTTAAGTAACTGTGAAGCAGCTAAAGGCATATTGCCATGAACTTGATTTCGGCTGCGTAGCCAACCAAACAACAGGCCTGATAAAAGTGCACCACCGCCAGCACCAAGCGTCAGCGGAACATCACCGATACGCACGACAAATAAGCCAATCAGTAAGCCCACCACCAAACCAGCACCATGGAAGATCCAGTCTGTTTTTAAGCTTTCTGGTAAGGCCTTCCCTGCTTCTTTGACTAAACGCTCAAGATCACTTTTGGTTCCGTATACGGTCACCACATCACCTTGACGCAGGATGGTTTCATCACTTAAGAGTTGTGTTTCGTCCTGACGCTTTATACCCAATACATAAATGCCATGTTTAAGATAATCAGGCGTATTGGCTTTGACATCGCCTAATGTTCGATTGATGTATTTAGAATTTCTTAAAATGACATCCGTCGTATCCATGACCATTTCCATACCCTGAGAAGATTGGAGTTCGGAGCCAATATTCTCTGCAATAGAAACGACACTTGCTCTGCGACCAACAATGAGAACCACATCATCCGTTTGCAAAGTAATTTCGGGGGATACATCGATAAATTGATCTTTACGTTTAAGCCGCTCAATGGTGATACCTGACTTTTGGGCTTCTAATTCTGCAATCGTTTGTCCAGACGCTTGTTGGACTCTATAAATTCGGCCCACAATTTCTGGCATCGCCAGTTCCTGACCCGGTGCAAGTTCAAAAGCACCTTTTAAACGCTCAGACTGTGCTTTAAGTGCATCATCATGAATTTCTCGCCCCATAAATTTCGGCAAGATGTTCACACAAATAATAATCGCACCTAGAGAGCCAAAAATATAAGTCACAGCATAGCCAATTGCGACATTGGCTTGCAGTCTTTGAATCTCTGCCATTGGCAAATCTAAGCGTGAGATAGCATCACCTGCTGTACCAATAATGGCAGATTGTGTCATACCACCAGCGGCTAAGCCCGCAGCTAAACCTTTGTCTAGATCGAATATTTTCGCCATAGCAAGGACGGTGATAAGCCCGCAAATGGCCATAAAGGCAGCCAGTAGAATTTCTTTAATCGACTGAGGTCCGAGAGATTTGAAAAATTGCGGACCACTTTCAAATCCAACCGCATAAATAAATAGTGCAAACAGAATGGCTTTCACACCATTGTCAACAGGTACACCAATTAGACTTAGAATCACTGCAACCAGTAATGATCCAGCGACACCGCCAAATTGAAATTTACCGAATTGAAATTGACCAATCCAAAAACCTATTGCCAATGACAAAAACAATAGAATTTCGGGACTATGTTTTAATTCACCTTGTAGCCACTCAATCATATTATGGACTCACTTTATTATTAGATTTATCATTAAAACTAAAGTTTATTTTTCCATTTGATAAAATACTCCTCAGAATATATAAATGCAAATATATTATTTTATCTATAAATAATGACAATTAATTATTTCAAAATCATTTAAAAATATATGGTTTTTTTATTCTTAAATAAACAAAGTAAAATCATCGGAATTAATATTTCATATTGTAACTAAAATCATTTATTTTTATTTAACATAATTTATTCAATCTTTATTTTATTTTTCCATATTAATATAAATAACTGATTTAACTATTTTTGTAAATCCTCTTTTTAATAGAATCGATCTCTTTAATTTGTGACCCACATCACAATTATGAATTCAACATATCTCAGCTTTATTTAAACGTATTGATAAGTTTGATAACTATAAATTCGGTAGCTACCAACATCAAGTAGCGCTTGATTTTCATATTTAATTCCACAATTAAAATGCTATAAAAAAGCCCATCAAATGAGATGGGCTTTTTTAGCAAGTACAAATACTTACTTCATACTTGCAAAAACTTCTATCGCTGCTTGCAGCGTAAATTCAATATCTTCATCAGAATGGGCAGCTGAAATAAAGCCAGCTTCAAACGCAGATGGTGCAAGGTTTACACCACGGTCTAACATGCCATGGAAGAACTTACGGAATGCATCAATATCACACTTCAGCATCGAGTCGAAGCTAGTAATGTCTTCTTGATCGGTAAAGTACAAACCAAACATACCGCCTACTTGTTGCGTTTTAAAAGCAATACCCGCTTCATCAGCCGCGGCTTGTAAACCCACAAGAAGTTTTTCTAGTTGCGATGTCAATTTTTCATAAAAACCATCTTGGCGCAGGTGTTTAAACATCTCAATCCCTGCACGCATTGCAAGTGGATTCCCCGACAGTGTTCCAGCTTGGTAAACTTTCCCCAGTGGAGCAATACACTCCATCACTTCTCGTTTCCCACCAAAAGCACCAACGGGTAAGCCTGCACCAATAATTTTACCCAAGGTGGTTAAATCAGGAGTCACGCCATAGTGAGCTTGCGCACCACCCAATCCAACACGGAAACCAGTCATCACTTCATCAATGATAAAAACAGAACCATGTTCATCACATACATCACGAATCGCTTGTAAGAAGCCTTCGATTGGTTTGACTAGGTTCATGTTCCCTGCCACAGGCTCCACAATCACGCCTGCAATCTCTGAACCAAACTTAGCAAAGCACTCTTTTAAAGTAGCAATATCGTTATATGGAAGAGTAAGTGTATGTTTGGCAAAGTCGGCAGGAACACCGGCTGAAGTCGCTTCGCCTTCGCCGCTGGTTAACAAACCTGAACCTGCTTTTACTAGCAGTGAGTCTGAGTGACCGTGGTAACAGCCTTCGAATTTTACAATCTTGTCACGACCTGTATAACCACGTGCAAGACGAATAGCTGTCATGGTCGCCTCTGTTCCAGAGTTGGTCATACGAACCAGCTCAATTGACGGCATAATTTCGCAAATAATGTCGGCTAAAGTCGTTTCATGTACGGTAGGCGCACCGAAACTTAAACCATCCACTGCAGCATTCTGAACTGCTTTAATAATTTCAGGATGAGCATGACCTAAAATCATTGGTCCCCATGAGCCCACATAGTCTACATAGCGCTTACCATCCACATCGTACAAGTATGCACCTTGCGCCTTTTCAATAAAGACAGGCGTTCCGCCTACGCTATTAAATGCACGTACAGGTGAATTCACACCGCCCGGAATATGTTTGCTTGCTTGTTTAAACAATTGTTCTTGCTTTGGAGATAAGCTCATGAAGTTACTCAACTCAAAAAATAAAAAAACATCTAAAAACGCTTAAGCTTTAGATGCAAATAAATCAGCCCACTGTTCTATACGATCAGGAATCGCAGACATTGATAGCCCTAATATATCACTAATCACTGCGCAAAGGTCGGCACCAGCTTCGATCACTTCACTTGAATTTTCAACTGTTAAGCCACCAATAGCACAAATCGGCACATTCAATTTGGCTTTGGCTTCCTTTAAAGTCTCCAAGCCAATATTGCCTGCTTCTGGCTTGGTCTCAGTTGCGTAAATTGCACCAAAAGCGACGTATGTTGCACCTTCAGCAATCGCTTTCTCTGCCAGCTCAATCGAATTCAAACAGGTACGACCAATCACAGCATCTTTTGGCAGGCGTGCGACAGCTTCAGCAACTTCGCCATCACCTTGCCCTAAATGCACACCAACACCGTATTTCACTGCCATTTCTAAGTCATCGTTAATCACAAAAGGAACACGATACTCAGCGCACATAGCTTTCATATACTCGACTTCGTAAGCCTGTTCTTCTTTAGGTACTTTTTTACGGCGATACTGCAAAATGGCAACTTCACGTGTTGCCATTGCACCTTCTAACTTAGCCAAAAGTAGCTCTAAAGGATCATCATTTGTAATTAAATATAAACCGCGCATTTAACTCTACCTTTGGGTTATGTCGTTCTATTATAAAGCCAAAGGCTACTGATGCTTTAATGAATTGGGACTGAAAATGCTTTGCTTTGCCCAAAAATCCCGCGACCAAGCTTAAGCTATATAAAAATACCTATTTTCAGTGATAGTCGCCCCACCGCTTTCGCAGTTTAATGGATACAGAAAGCAACAAGAATAAAATAAAAATAACAACTTCATAACAAGAATAAGAGACACACAGCGATCTGATACGGCTTTTTAGCTTTTTAAACCAGTGATGTTAAAATAACATCAGAAAAGCTAAAAAGCCGCATATTTTTACTTAACGTCCATATAAAAAAAGCCTAGAGAAGGTCGCTCTAGGCTTGGAAAACTAAAAGCACTTTGAAGTTCAAAGCACTTATATATTATTTGATGAAAATATAAACAACGACATCATTATTAGAACATTCACTCATACTTTGCAACTGTTAATTTCAAGCTTTTCATAAAACTTTCATGATGAAGTCACAAAGTGCTTCACTAACTTGGAATTTTATCCAAGTCCCGATCTTGTAAACTTAAATTTCCACGTAAAACATCAGAAAACATTCGCCAATCAGAAATAAAACTATACAAAGGCTGTTTAAAACTGGCTGGCTTATTTTTTTCAAAAACAAAATGACCTACCCACGCACAGGCATATCCAGAGACTAAGCCGTATATAAAATAACACGGCTTGCGTTTAAGTATGGCTTTAGAGAAAAAGTACAGTCCAATCGAACTGCCCGCAACGTGTAGCCGACGACTCATGATGTTGCGGTGCTCTGTTAGATAAAAACGATAAAACTGGTGATAGTCCTTAATCGGCAATTGAAAATTAGGTTCAGCGTCGTGTTCCTGCTTCGGTTCAACCTGAGCATTCATCTGTCATAATCCTGATAGTTTTTTACCAACATAGCTGAAAATATGTAATCTGCAAAGTGCAATCGCCTCTGGGGGCGCGTCCACTAAAAACAGAATTGTTTTTTGATCAATCTCACGCTGCAACTTTGTTTTATTGTGTCGTCAAGTCTTACATACTGTCTCTTTTTCGCTACAATCCAGTGGTCCATTGGTGTGCCTTTAGCGCACATAAAAACAAACTACAGATCATGCATCTAAATACATAAAGGCTTGGCACTGACCTAGCCCCTCAAATTAGGAATTTTTCATGGTTGAAATTGAATTAAAATTTCAGATTAGCGAAGCACGACGTACCGCCCTTCTTAAAGCATTAGATCCTAAAAAATCTGAAACGATTCAACTTCAAGCCAAGTATTTTGACACTCCTGATCGCCTCTTGGCTCAACACGGTGCTGCTTTGCGTCAGCGTCTTGAAGGTACTTGCTGGATTCAAACACTCAAAGCCGCAGGTAAAAGTCATTTACACCGTTTTGAACATAATCATAATTTGGGTGAGTTAGAATCATCTCCTGAACTGGACTTAAGCATTTATGAAGCTATTCCAGAGGCTCAGCAAATTTTAACCCAAGCTTTAGGATCAGATGCGGCTGCGTTAAAGCTCACCTTTGAAACGGACATCCAACGCACCTATCGCGTCATTGAGTTTGAAGATGCTGAAATTGAAGTCTGTTTGGATATCGGTGTAGTTCGTGCATCTGGTCGAGAACAGACCATCTATGAAGTAGAATTCGAACTCAAATCAGGTTCTGTTCAGTCGCTTTTGGCCTTTAGTTTTGAATGGGTGAAGAAATATCAACTGTGGTTAGATGTCCGTAGCAAAGCCGAAATGGGTAACCTACTGGCACTTGAACAAACCGTTAGTCCAGCACGTTTCGAAAAAGAGTTTGTCTTATCGAAAAAAGAAAGTGCGGCACATAACCTGAGTTTGCTGATTGGTCAGCAAATGCAGCATTTACTGCCGAATATTGCTCCAATTTCAGCAGGTGTTGCTGAGCAAAGTCATATTGATCAGGCACAAACCGCTTTAGAGCACTTACAACTGACCTTAGCTTTGTTTAAGGACTGGAATAGCAATATTTCTGATAAATGGGCGATGCAATTTGCCGCATTCAAACATCAGTTTGATCATTTACAACATTTGCAGCATATGCAAAGTACCTTAGGCGCTTTTCTTCAAAACCCAACTACCACTGAAAATCTCGCCAAAGACATTTTATATGCTCAAGAAAAGCTTGGAAATTTAGTTAAATCGACGCAGAACGTCCATCATTATCTTGAATTATTGACCTTTAGTTTAATTTCACATGATCAGGTGCAAAAGCAGGATTTAAAAACCTATGCACACAACACCCTGCAAAACCAATATCGACAGCTACAAGAAAGCTTAAATGCTGCGGATATTAGTCACTTTGAAAGCTTAGACGTATTGGCACAGAAAATTAAGGAATTGAAGTTTAGCTTTCCTATTTTAACGTCAATTTATGATGTGAAAAATTTGCAGAAATACAGTAAAGCGTTAAATGATGCCCAACAATCCGCACATGAATATCAAATTTTGGCGACTTCAGCTGCATACATTCAACAGACCGAACTTGAAGCCAGTGATTGGTTTGTTTTGGGTTGGCTCACGGCAAAGCTTGAAGTTTATGCCGATAAACTTTTAGAAGCGACAGAGCAGTTCTTAGTCAGCCGTAAATTCTTAAAATAACGCTCTGTATACCAAAGCAGTCATGTTAAATACATGACTGCTATCCATCCTCAACAAGGCCTGACAAGCTCCAAAACCATGATAGAAAATCATGATTGGTCGCTTCAAACCACTAATTTATCTGTGACAAAACGGCCTATTATCAAAACAATACAGGCTTCATATTCATTTTTTTTCTTAAAAAGTAAGGCTATACATTCCTACTCAATGTAGATTTATTATCACTTCACGGTAACCATCTGTACTTATTAACTCTGCATATTTCTAACCACTATCTTCATTTTAAAAGTGACCTCTAGCACACTATTTCTGCTCTTTTAGCTTATACCTATTTAAAGCTGGTCTTTTTTCGCTCAATTTAGCATATAGTAAAACGTAGGTTGTCATGAGTCAGGGCTATGCAAGAGATTGAGTTTAAGTTTCAAGTTCCAGTTAAGAAGCGTAAGGCATTGCAAAAAGCTTTTATACTGCTCAAGGCTGAGCCGATTCATTTAGCAGCCCAATACTTTGATACAGCAGAGCAAACACTTGCTAAGTATTGCATCGCGATTCGACGTCGTCAGGAAAATGATGAATGGAAACAAACCTTCAAAGCAGTGAATACCGCTAAAGCGCTGAGTCGATTTGAACTTGAATTTGATATAGCGCCACCTGAGACAACTACACTCGAGTTAGATAACTATGAAGCTTATCCTACTGTCTATAAAAAATTAAAATGCGCTTTGGGGCTTCCACTTCCAACCCTTGACATGCTCTTTGAAACCAACATCCAACGTTTGCGTATTTTGCAGGATGTTGGGAACAGTACAGTTGAAATTGCACTCGATATTGGCAAAATTTTTAAAGAACAAAACAGTGTAGATATTTTCGAGATCGAATTTGAATTAAAACAAGGAACTATAGAAGATTTGATCGCATTTATACGACCTTGGGTTCAAAAACACCAACTAACTCTCGACATACATAGCAAGTCAGACTATGGATTTCAGGCCGTTCGTCAGCAAAGTTACTTTCCTGCGCAGCATCAAATACCTCTTGTACTGAACAGAAGCTCAAGCGAAGCTGAAGCTCTACAAAGCATGGTGGCCAATTGCTTACAGCATCTACTCCCTAATGCCAGTTCAATTGCTCGACAGCAGTACTCCAGTGAACATATCCACCAAGCCCGCGTGGCAATTCGCCGCTTACGTACCGCACTGAAAAGTTTTGCTGCATGGTCGGATGCCATTCAACCGCACTGGAAAATGGAACTTACCACTATTTTTCAAGCCTTAGGTGGAACACGTGACATCGATGCGTTGAATGAAGATTTACTCCCTCAACTGATTGAGGCAGGTTATCCATTAGACCATCTTGCCCCAAGTACAGAAGTCATCACTGATGTCTGTGCTCTATTTCAACGACCAAAAACGACGCAACTTTGGCTTGAATTAATTTTATTTACAGAGCAAAAACTAGATTTACCTTCAAAAACCAAACTTAAAAAGCATGCACTCAAAGTGATACATGCTTTGCACCATAAAATACGCGCGCATTCCGAGCACTTTAGCCAGCTTGAGGATGAGGAAAAACACCGCATTCGTAAACAAGTCAAACAATTACGTTATAGCATTGAGTTTGTGGCATCTTTAATCGATGTAAAAGCATTAAAAACTTATTTAAAAAAACTCAAAGCAGTTCAGGAAAGCCTGGGGCACTATAATGATTTGGTGGTTGCAGAAGCTTTATTTCAACAAGCCCCTGAACCAGGAGCTGCATATAGTTTTGCCACAGGCTGGATTGCTGCAGAAAAAAATAGAATGCTAAAATTGGTTGAACAAGAGCTGAGGCTGTTCAGTCAAACCAAAAAGTTGAAATAGACGTTTAAATAAAAACACACATCAGCCGAGAAAGACTCGAAGCAGTCTATTTTCTACGGGAAATTAGGTTAGCGATACTTGCCATATATTTTCCACGTGTTGTTATCTGCGAGTGGATCATTATAGCTATCACTGCGCTGTTTACGTGGTTTGTCTCGAGCATCGACCAATTCAAAGTGTGCTTCGGTACTTAACACGATACCATTTACATAAAATCGGGTACGGGTATATTCACTCTGCCCATGCTGAAACACATAGGTTCTGAGGTCAATAAATTCCCTATGCGCAACCAAGGCAGCGTTATCATCGCTGTCCAACCAAGCGCGCATGGCTTGGACTTGCTCTGGCTCAAACTGCCCACATTTTTCGATTAAGCTTGCAATACCGTGAAAACTTTTAGACTCTTTGGCGCGGGTTTTATTAATCCGAATACGATCGACATGAAAATAAAACAGCGGTAAGTTCAAATGACTGGGTAAATGAATTGCATCCAACACTTCATCTTCCATAAAAGGTTGGAACAAGTCTTGTGCCCGCTCAATCAAACCCATCCACTGACGGTAGTAATCCTCAACTTCCGCTTTCGTGCCGTAATAGATTGGTAAGCCTTCTACATTGGCTAAATTTTGTGGTGGCCAAATGTTTTGACGCAATAAGGCAATATCACTTTTTAAACTTTGTACCGCAATCGCGTCTTGCATGGATATTCTCTATTTTATTGCTTAGGCTATTTTTAGATTAAGGCAAAGGTTTAGTTTCTGCAAGGCTTTGCCTATAATGCAGTCTGAGTTATTTATGTATTTTAGGACAAGTTCATGGTTCAGAAGATTGAAGCAACAGATGTAACCGAAGAAGAAGCGTTGAATGCTGCTTTTTTTGAACGTGCAGATGAATTTATTAAGCAAGCCAACGATTTTTGTCGCACTGAAAAAGGTTCACAAGTGAAACCTGCTGAAATACGTGGCCAAGTGAGTGCTGCAATGCTGTTTGGTACAGCCCGCTTTAACACATGGGTGGCAGCCAACAACTTTAAAGATGGCGATGAAATGCGAGATGCCAAAGAGCAAGTCATGTCTTATATTTTGCAGCAGTTCCAAATGATGCTTGAAGACAACTATGACGAATATTGTGAACAGTTTGAAAACTACCTTCGTTTCCGTCATAACGAAGAATTTCATGCCAACAAACACGATCACTGATCAATCCAAGCCTGCTTCGTGCAGGCTTTTTTCATTTCGTCGTATTTGAAACGAAATACAATGTTGCAACACCTCAATTTACAGTAAGGTAATCGCTAAGGAATATGACTTAGGGAAGAACATGCAGCATTTGGACTTTGCACTCATCGATCCACACATCCATCAGTGGGACCCCTATAACACGCCACATGCAGCGGCTTTGGCAGTCAAATTATTGGGCAAACATCCTAAGCTTTTGGACAAAATGGTTCGTTTGGTGAAACCTAAAGATCTGATTGAAACCCTTGGCCTAACCCGTCATATCACACGTCCTTATTTGCCCCAAGACTATAAACACGATACTGGCCCATACACAGTCGAACAAGTGGTACATGTCGAAGCCAGTTGGCATCACAGCAAAGGCAAAGGCGTCGTTGAGGAAACTCAGTTTATCGAGTCTTTAGCTTTTGGTACGGGTACGGTCAAATTGGGTGGCATTGTCGCAACAGCTGATCCACGTGATCGTAACTTTAAAAAGATCCTAAAATTACACCATAAAGCTTCACCACACTTTCGTGGTATTCGTAAAATGGCGTCTTTTCATGAAGACAAAGAAATCCATGCGTGGACAGATGAGCCTCACTTATATCGCAATAAAAAATTTCTCAAAGGCTTCGAAGTGCTGTCCCAATACAACTTAAGTTTTGATGCTTGGGTTTATTCCACACAGCTTGAAGATGTAATTTATCTAGCCAAGCAGTTCCCTGAAACTTCCATTGTGCTAGATCATTTGGGTACACCCGCAGGTTTATTTGGCCCAATTGGTGCAAATACAGGGATAACACAAACGGCGCGGGAAAATATTTTCTTCCGTTGGAAGGACGACTTAGCAGAACTCGCCAGTTGTCCAAATGTCTATACCAAAATGTCAGGGCTCTTCATGCCTGTATTAGGACATCGCTTTCATAAAGAAGGTCGACTGGCGTCTAAACAAGAAGTCTTTGACCTTGCACATCCCATGATTACACATGCCCTCGCCTGTTTTGGCACTTATCGGGTGATGTTTGCCTCTAACTTTCCGATGGATTCGGTCAGTACATCGTTGGTGAATATTATCGGTGCCTTTAGTGATGTTGTCGCAGCCTATGACCCTGATGCTTTAGAGCGCGTATTCCATCACAATGCCAAACAGTTTTATCGGCTTTAATTGAAAAAATAAGAAAACTAATTTCTAAAAGCTATAACAAAAAGAACCCCTCAATTTTGCGGGGTTCTTTTTAGATGAAAACTGAAATCTTTACTTTTTCAGCGCTGGTTGCGCTTTGCCATATTGGTCAGCCATCACTTCAACAAACTGATCCAGCTTAATATACTTCTGAATCACCGCATCAACATCGGCTTTGCCAATTTTTGCCAATGCTAAATCACGTTGTTCACGATCCAGTAAAGTACGATTGCGCTTCATTTGAGGAATTAACATACGATGGATATTGCGACTATCCTCAAGTGCAGTAACACGCTTTTTCAAAATATCGGCCTTGGCAGCTTCCACTTCTTGTTCAGTAACACCTTTGGCCAATAACTCATTCAACACTTTATAGACCGCCTGAGACACTTGAGCCGATTTGCCTGCGCTATAGTTTGCATCAATCGTCAGTGCTCCTGACTCCGTCCAGTCATCCAACGAAATGCTGCTGCCAAAACCATAGACCAAGGCATTCTTTTCACGTAGCTCTTGCGCCAAACGAGATGATAACTGCGACTCACCTAAGATGTGCTCAAGTACCTGTAAAGCAGGTGCATCTGGGTGGTATGTGCCCACAGGGAACGTCATAATGCTCTGATAGCTACCAAACTCACGCTGCTCTGACAGTGCATGTACACGCTGCGCTTTATATTCAGTAAAGTCAGAAGTAATTCGCTGATAAGGCGCTGCCGAATTCCAGTTTGCAAAAGCCTGATTTAAAGTCTTTTTCATCTTTTTCGTATCAATCACGCCGGTTACCGAAATTTGTGCATGATTCATCGCGAAAAACTGCTGATACAGCTGTTTCACCTGTGCTTGTGTTGCGGCCTGATACTGCTTCTTGACATATTCAGGCTCGAAGTGATGTCGAATATCCCCAATTGGATAAGTTTCAAGTAACCGAGCAATGGTTAAAGCCGCTACAGTTTCAGGCTCAGTATATGGTCGATCTAGACTTGCTAAGCTTTGCGACTTAATCAAATCAAACTGGCTTTGTTCAAAAGTTGGATTTTTAAGTACATCTATCACGAAGTTAAAAAATTCATCAAACTTTTCTTTCTTCGCCACGATTGAAATATTGATGCCGTTACCATTACTTGAGGCATTTGCTCCACCACCCGCATCGATCGAGTGATCGGCAATATCTTGCAAACTATATTGGGTTGAAGCTCTGAGCAGTAAATAAGAGGTAAGATCTAACAACTCTGCTTTATTAAACAAACTTTCTGCAGTACCAAAATCAATCGAAATGGTGGCATAAGTCTTATCATCACGCGTGGTACTTGGGTACAGCGCATATTGCATGCCATTTTTTAACTTGCCACGCTGAATTTGTTTTTCAGCACTTTCTAAATACTGCTTTGAGCTTTTTACATATCCAGCCACTTCTGCCTTATACGCACTGACATCTTTCAATGGTTCTTCAGCAACGGCTTGTTGGTCTAAAGTTTTTGCTGGGGTCGCTATTGCTGCTTGTTCAAGTGCTTTTTTCTGATCTTCTGGGGTCGGTAAAATAGTGCCTGAAATACGATGCTCGGGTACTAAAAAGTCATCTAAGCGTTGGTTCACATCAGTAACGCTGAGCTGTTGTAACTGTTGCTGATCTTTAAAGTATTGTGTCCAATCACCATTGGCAGAAACCACATAGTCACTGAGCATACCACCAACCGCCGTTGCACTGCTGAACATGCTTTCTTGAGCATTTTTAATCATGCTCTTCACGCGGTTGAGCTCAACCTCGTTGAAGCTTGGTGTTTTTTCTACACCAGTAACCAAAGCTGACTCGACTTTCTTCACATCATGGTTGGGGGCATAAACTGCGCCCATAAACACCATATTGAAATCTTGGTCTAACCATGTGGTTGACTGAACTGCTGTCGCCGTTCCCGTTTCTACAATGCTTTGGTACAAATGCCCACTGGGTTGCATGGTATATAAATACGGTGACACCGCCAACGCGGTCTTAATGTTCTCGTTTTTACCATTCAGGTAGATATTATATTTGGCGAAGTTACTGCCTTTTTTCACCACAAACTGGCGATCTTTAATCTTGCTGGCATTTAAGACAGGTACTTTGGCTTTCGCAGGCACAGCGCGCGCTTTAATCGCACTAAATTTTTCATCAATCTGCTTCAGTACAGCTGCTTGGTCAAACTTCCCCGAAATGACAAACACCGCATTATTCGGCGCATACCAGTCACGATAAAACTTATTCAGTTCAGCCATTTTGATTGACTGTAACTCGTTTAAATCACCAATAGGTAAACGCCCTAAATATTGATTACCATAAGCAGATTTCCACATCTGATCCATGAGTACCGAAAAAGGCTGATCCATACGGACTTCACGCTCACGTTTTACAATCGCGATTTCAGACGGTACATATTTTTCTTGGAGCACCAAGCCATCCATACGCTCGGCTTCAAGATTAATCAGCTCATTAATCGCATTTTGTTCAGGACGAACTACGTTAATATATTTGGTTGAATAATAGTCCGTACTGGCATTATTCATTAAGCCGTATTGATCTAAACGGCGCTGAAACTCGTCCCCTGGAACATTTTTAGTTCCCTTGAACGCTAAGTGTTCCAATAGATGCGCTAAACCACCCTTACCTTTTGGGTCGTTCAATGAACCAGTCAAATAGACCATATTCATATACACCTTATTTTCTTTATCGTTTGGCGCAAGAATAATACGCAAACCGTTATCTAATTTATATTCTTCAATTTTCTGTTCCGATTTTACCAATACGGGTTGTGCCCATACTGTGCCCCCAAAGCCAAGTAGCAATACCGATAAACTCAATGTTTTAAAACGCATTAACATTATTTTTCCAAATAATTCGACAAAATATGAATGATTCTCAACATCATAGTGGAAAGTGAAATTATTTTTATAGTAATTTGGTGAAAAATAGCATTTTAATCAATGCTTATTTTTCACCAGTAGTTTCAATTTAAAAGAATTATAACTTAGTCTAAGTAAAGTTCAGCCGTCATATATAACTTGGCATAGCCAGAAATTTGGATCCGCGTTTCAGACTGAATTTCACAGTAAAGCAATCCTCCACGGCTCGATGCCTGATAGGCAAGCAATGAGGTTTTACCCAACTTCTCCGCCCACAAGGGTGCAAGACCTGTATGCATGGAGCCTGTCACAGGGTCTTCATTGATGCCTTTATGCGGTGCGAAATAACGCGCGATATAATCATAATCTTGAGACGTTGAGGTCAGGGTAACATCCAAGTTTTCAGCGGTAATAGCAGTACTGACTTTATGCTTTTCTGCCATTTGACGAATTTTATCCAAGTTCGGTTTGGCATTCTTAACTGCCTGCTCAGACCCACACACTAAAATATAAGCCTGTGGGTTTAAATAGACTTCTTTAATATCACAATCGACCAATTCATGAATTTCCGCAGGATAGTCTTCTAACTTTTGCGGTGCACGAATTGGAAAATTCATATAAATCTTGCCATCAATGTCTTGATCAATGATAAAAATACCCAAGTCTTTTACATGAAACTGGATACGTTTGGCATCGGTATAATCACGAAACAGAACATAACTACTGGCTAAAGTCGCGTGCCCACAAAAGTCCACTTCAACCTGAGGAGTGAACCAGCGAATTTCATAGTTTTCAGCATCAATGATTTTCACAAAAGCCGTTTCTGCCAAATTATTTTCCAAGGCAATATTCTGCATCAAATCTACTGCTAACCATTCATCACGTACAATCACAGCGGCAGGATTACCTTTGAATAATTCAGTTGTAAAGGCATCGACTTGATACATTTTCATCTTTTTTCTCCTAAATTGAAGCTTTATTTTGCAAAAAACTGCGCAAAAAAGTAGATACAGTTTTTCGTCATTTATGGATACACGCCCAATAAAAAGAAGCCTAATCATGAAGATAGGCTTCTTTTCAGTTTATAAGCAATATATTTCTCAGCTTAGACTTCTTTTAAGTCCACATTGTCTTGCTCAAAAATACGCTTATCCGTTTGACCTAAGACTTGGCTGGTCACGACACCTGCGGTCATAGAACCATTCACATTCAAAGCCGTGCGCCCCATATCAATTAAAGGCTCAATTGAAATAAGCAGTGCAACCAAAGTCACAGGCAAGCCCAGCATCGGCAGGACAATCAGTGCTGCAAATGTTGCTCCACCACCTACACCTGCCACCCCAATCGAGCTCAAGGTCACGACACAAACCAAAGTCAAAATCCACAGTGGATCAAGCGGATTAATGCCCACTGTCGGTGCAACCATAACAGCCAACATCGCAGGATATAGCCCCGCACAGCCATTTTGCCCAATGGTCGTACCAAATGATGCTGAAAAGCTGGCAATCGACTCAGGCACGCCCAGACGTCGTGTTTGCGTTTCAATATTTAAAGGAATACTCGCAGCACTTGAACGGCTGGTAAATGCAAAGGTCAGCACAGGCCAAACCTTTTTAAAGAACTGAATTGGGTTCATACCTGTGAGCGCCAAAATTACGGCGTGCACGATAAACATAATCGCCAAGCCGATATAAGACGCAACCAAGAAGCCACCTAAGTTTAAGATGTCCGCCATTTTAGAGTTGGCCACAATATTGGTCATGAGTGCGAACACACCATAAGGCGTGAGCATCATAATTAGACGCACCAACTTCATGACCCACGCTTGCAAGATGTCAATTGCAGACAACAGCTTTTGCCCTTTTTCAGCATCCGCTTTCATTAAGTTCAAGCCTGCAATGCCTAAAAACACTGCAAAAATAACTACACTGATAATGGAGGTTGGATGTGCCCCTGTCAGCTCGGCAAAAGGATTGCTCGGAATAAATGACAGAAATAAATCAGGTACTTGCAAGTCAGCCACTTGCCCGACATAGTCAGTTTGAATCGTATTTAAACGTTCAGTTTCTTGTGTCCCTTGTACCAAACCTGCCGCAGTTAAGCCAAACAGATTGGTCACCACCACACCGACAAATGCAGCAATCGCGGTGGTAAATAACAAAGTTCCAATACTGATAAAACTAATTTTACCCAATGAACCTGCATCGTGCAGCTTAATCACAGCGCCTAAAATGGAAACAAATACCAAAGGCATCACCACCATTTGTAGTAGTTTGACATAGCCTTTACCGACCAAATTAAACCACTGTACCGACTCTTGCAGTACAGGCGAATTCGTACCATAAAACCCATGTAAAGCGAGACCAAAAACAATACCGAGACAGAGACCTGCCAGTACTTTCTTCGCTAAACTCCAATCGGTCTTACGGGTTCGGCCCAGTAAAAAAAGCAATGCAATAAAAATGATGACATTGACGATTAAGGGGATATTCATATTGTTTCCCTAAATGATGCTGTCATAATTATAAATCAAAATTTAAACGGGCTTACTATTTTGCGCCATATTCCCCACTGAATGTACAAATTTAGACTGAATTGGCAGTTTTAGAATGTGATATAAAGCATTTAAACGGCTGTTAAAGTGTTCTTTTACATGAATCAATCTCTGCTTAATCCTCACATTCTGCCCGTCCCTTTAGAAAAAGCATATCGGCTACTCAACCACGGCCCAACCGTGCTGGTTTCCAGTCAAGATGATGAAAGCACCGATGTCATGGCCGCGGCTTGGGCATGCGCCCTAGAGTTTAGCCCAGCCAAAGTGACGGTCGTACTCGATAAATCTACGAAAACCCGCAGTATTATTGAAAAATCGGGTTTGTTTGCGCTGCAAGTCCCTACACTTAAACAGCTGAAAATGGTCTACGCACTGGGCATGATCAGTCAATATGATGCTCCTGAAAAGTTACGTCAGTGTGGGGTCGAACTTTTTCAGTTTGGTCACAGCCCAATTCCAGTGGTTGAAGGCTGTAGCGCTTGGATTCTGTGTGAACTCATTCCTGAACCGCATAATCAACAGCAACATGACTTATTTATTGGTAAAGTCATTGCCGCTTATGCAGATGATCGTGTTTTTAGAGATGGCCATTGGTACTACCATGAAGCCGCAGATGAATGGAAAAGTATCCATCATGTTGCAGGCGGGCATTTTTATACCATTGGTGATGCCGTGGATATTAATGCACTTAAAGATACTGATTAAATTGACTTCGCCTTTACTCCGCTCGACTAAAGGCGGACATCACCCGATTGTTTTATTGTAAATTTCATCTTATAGTTCAAGTGTATTTTTTAAACAAATAGTCAAATTATGATGAACAGGACGTTCTCAAGCACCATACAACTGAGTCTCTTTCTCTGCCTGAGTATGTGCTTGGGAATTGGCATCTTACGTTTTTCTTATACCGCTCTACTGCCGTCCACTCGCGAAGCCTATGAATGGTCACACAATTTCGCCAGCCTACTCGGTAGCGCCAATCTGCTGGGTTATCTGATCGGAGCATTTTGGGCGATGAAGTTGCCACAGAATGCAAAAATGCCGATCTATATCATTTTTGCTGCGCTCTTTGGTTCAATCAGCCTGTTTGCCTGTGCATTTGCGCATTTTAACGAAGTTTGGTATTTGGTGTGGCGCATCATTTCAGGTATCGGCGGTGGTTTGCTGATGATTCTATCGCCCAGTATTGTGGCGCAGTGCAGTGAGTTACAGCACCGTTTTAAAATTAATCTCATTGGATTTAGCGGAATAGGAATTGGTGTATTGGCAGCCACGCTGTTTATGCCGTATTTAGACCGTATTGCAATCAGTAGCGCATGGTTCATTCTCTGTGGCTTTGCATTTGTCATTACTTTTTTATTGTGGATACTGGTTCGTCCTTTCCAAAAGCAATTGCACAGTATCCCCACAAAACACACCCAGACTCATACAGTGAATAGAATTTACTATAGCTTACTCATTGTTTATGCCTGCAGTGCCTTTGCATATATTCCCCATTCTTTGTTTTGGATTGATTACTTAAGCCATGTGTTGACGCTGAATTTATATTGGATCAATTTTAACTGGATTTTATATGGCTTAGGCAGCGCTTTGGGTGCAGCGACAGCTTATGCTTTAGCACGTAAATTTGGCAACTTTCTCGCTTTAAAGATTTTATACAGTGTCTATATTGCGGCAGTTTTTATTGCGGTTCTGAGTTTCTCGCCTGTATTTACGCTCCTGTCTTCATTTCTCACAGGCCTACTGAACCCTGCAGTGGTCTTTCTCACCTCCTACACCATCTTACAACTCTACGACTTGGCCTATAAAAAACTGTGGAGTATGGCGACACTCAGCTTTGCAACGGTACAGCTGGTTGGTGGCCTAAGTTTTAGTACCTTGCAGCATTTGGGTTGGTCATATCACTTTCAGTTTATGCTTGCTGCGGGAGTACTCGGTTTAGGAACACTGCAACTATTTTATTTTACTCGTAGGACATCCACCTCCAATCCAACAACTAAAAAAGAGGCCTTTTAAGCCTTCGCATTGAAGAGAATCAAAAAAGAATTAACCTACTTGCGTTAGTCGGGCGCGTTATAGAGGGTCATCCATGTTAAATACGTAGTGATATTTTTAACTTACTCCTAAATATTACAAACGTAAGGTGTAAGAATAAGAAAAGAGCCTAATTGATATACCCTCTATGACCAATAGAATGAACGCATTCAAACTTTTACAGCTTTAGATCAAAGCTCTGTTATTTCAATGCATTTAAAGTTAAATATGGATAAGGATTCACAGCTCCTTTCCCAGTCCTATAAATTCCATAGTGCAAATGTGGTGGCGTATTCTTGGCATTGCCAGTGTTCCCGACATAGCCCAATACTTCTCCCACTTCAACCCAATCACCCGTTTGAATATCAGGCGCATAAGCATCTAAATGTGCATAGTAGTGACGGCTTAAGTTTGGTCCCATTACCCACACCACTTGTCCACCTAAACTATTGATGCCGACATCCAAGACAATGCCTGATGTGGCGCTTAAGACAGGCGTACCACGTTTAGCAAAGATATCAATACCTTGATGTTTTCGTCCCTGACCACGTGCAGTCCCCCAAGTGTCCTGTATGTACTTATGACTTACACCTTGTACAGGCACATTTAAATTTTTTGCTAAAGGCGTCTTATATAACTGCCAATATAAATATGGATAACTCAAACCCGCTGCTTCACCCGAAGCCGGCGGCTGACATCCACTCATCAGCAGACTTGTACTTAAAATAGCTCCACTCAGAACTAAACGAGACATGATTCAACTACTCAGCTAATTTTTAGATATTAAAATAAGATAAAGTTACCTTTTCATACTAAATGCTTCATATATTGAAAGATATCTTATATATGTAACGACAAAGCCCTCATATAATATGAGGGCTTTGCTTCAAATAAACCACGTAAAACTACTTACGCTTCTTCAGTTTTTTCTCTAAGGCTTTCAGCTTAGACTGATGCTTAGAGATCTTTTTTAAACGTGCTTTGATCTTCTGTTTTAATGTTTTCACAACATTATTCGACATAAGGTCCTCCTTTGGTTCAACTCCCTTTGATCGATTCTTCCTTGAAATGCCTTTAACATTCGTTCATGAAATAGCAATACGCCTAGCGTTGTTGCTGATTTGGGTTCGGTTGGTTTTGGTTAGGCTGCTTTTGCTGACCTTGATTTGGTTTGGGTTGTTGTTGCTGTTGTTGTTGATCTGGCTGTTCTTGCGGTTGATTTGGTTGTTGTTGACGTTGCTGCTGATTGTTCTGCTGTTGATTTTGTTGATTAGCCACGAGACTACTCCTTTATCATCTGCCGTAACATTCGACAAAGACCACCATACATCACTCAGCTAAAAACCCAAGCTATAAGCTGTATCAAAGTACTTCATTGTAATTACGTATATAAATTATGGTTAAGAATCAACCCCCCCATATTCTTCAGCCTTACCTATACTCACTCAAAACACTGATCCCTTAACCTAGCCTTACATTGCAATCATATTTCCATAGCTATTTTCAACACAACAACAAAAACCCGCAACATGTGCGGGTTTCTACCATTTTTAGCTTGAGACTTATTCTATATTCGCAATAATAGCCTCACCAAACTCTGAACAGCGCAATAAGGTTGCATTCGGCATTAATCGCTCAAAATCATAAGTGACTGTTTTCGCCTCAATTGTCTCTGAAATACCCTTAATGATCAAATCTGCCGCCTATATCCAGACCATATCCCATAGCATAATTTCAGCAGAAAGAATAATTGCATATAGCGTTTAAGTTAAAAATTAAAATCTAAAGCCAACACCTAAATATGTCATGATTGGGTCAATGTCAATTTTTGTGGTAGCAGATATTAGATTAGCTCCCGTATTCGCATCATTAACATAAATTTTCGCCTTATTGTTCAGTTTTGCATAAGAAACAGAAGCTACAGTATAAATACTTGGTGAAACATCATATGTAAAACCTAATGAAACTACTGGAGCTATTGCAGTTGTTGCTTTTACTTTAACATTCGGATTTGCACTTGATATTTTATTGTCTAACGCAGCTCCTGCTTTATTATCCAATATATTTTGAACCATATGCCCCGCCGCAATTAAATCTTTCTCAACCCCTGAATCAAGTTTAATATCGCTAAAATACGCATACATTAGACCTGCCCCAATATACGGACGGAATTTATTTACACCTGACTTGCCAAATTGATACTGTGCCTCTAAAGCTGGTGTCCAAGCGCGTGCTGTTGCAGCATTCCCATGCTCACTAAGATTAGTAATAGGAATATCTTTCAATAAATCTAATTCACCAATTGCCCCTGCGATTCCACTTGGTTTAGCCGAACCTGAAAATGGTGCTAAAATTTCCCCTTTCCCTTTAATATCGACCTTTGGCGGTATTCCACCGATTAGTTGGATAGAAACATTATCGTTAATATAATAGTTAACCATTAATCCTAGTGTATCCACATCTTCCGCTTCTAGCCCAGCGGCACTTGTCCACTGTTCTAGTCCATTGATAGTAGCGGATCCAGTGTAATTATCCTTAATATTTCCATTAGTATCCATCAGCACTTTACCTAAAGGACCATTAAGGAGGTTTGATGCAAGTTCCTTTTGATTTTTGCCAGATTTATTTGTAGCATCTGGATCAATTGCATCCAAAAAACTTTCTTTAGAAATACTTCCAACTTTAGCAGTTGTTCCTTCTTTTACAGAGGTATTTATGTCAAAAGTATTGGCTTTTCCTTGAGGCATAACATGTAACCATCCTGCTGACACAGACCACCTTTTGAAATCACGTGATTCAGCATGGGTTAGATGAGTTGATAAAAGAAATACCGCTGGTATCGTTATTTTAAAGAAAATATTCATGTCTATTATCCATAAAAACATTTTTCTAGATTTCAGAAAATCCATTCCAAAATCCCCGTTATATCTCAGAAAGTCCATTCTGAAATTCGCCGCACAATATTAGAGCTTTTACTCTAAAAATAAATATAAAAGTTTACTTATTAACTAATAATGATCATTAATCCATCAGCTAAACAAGTAATATCTTCGAACTACAAACTCTCAATAAGGTATATAACTGACCATTTGTTATAATTTTTTATATATAAAAATATTAGCTTACAGACTCATAGGATGGCAATTACCATAAGGTGGAAAAAATATTTTGCATTACTATTGACTAAACAACAAACAATATGCTTGAAATTATTGCATCAATCCCACACAAATTATACGTGAATAATCATGTAATTGAGCCTAATTATCGCATTACCAAGCTAAAACACTCAAAGCAGATCATATTAGTGAAAGATTGAAAGGATTTAGATCGATATATCGCTTATAGAAAATTAGTAATACAAAGAACAGGTCATAGGGGTCTTTATTTGATACTTTGGCGGAAGACTACATCGAGAAAAAAGAGTTACAACATTTCCCATCTTTTTTGATTAACGTAAACATCCTACAAGATTGGGAAAATATTATTGATAGCTGAGAAGAATAAAATAAGGCCATGGCTCTACTTTTATTTTGAAAAAACTGTTGTGCACAAGGAAAGCCTTTTAAAATGTAGATTTACTAATTAAGATTTATTTATCTTAACCTGTAGATTCTAAAATATAATTTGTTTTATCAAGTAGTCAATGTAATTAATATTTTTGAAAAATTAAATAACTTCATATTTATTATTCATATATTTTCACCTTCAATCATAAAGTTTACAATGAAAGAAAATGTCACATGAGGTGGGTAGCTTTATAGTGATAAATATGCAAATTTAAAAATGAATAATATTAAAAAATGGATGAAATTAATATGGCTAATCAAAAAAGTGATCTACATCGGCAACAAGAGAGTGCTCAACAGCGCCAAAATAAACAGCAAGATCAAGAATTCGAGCAAAACCAACAGGATCAGCAACAGCAACAAAACCAGCAATACCAACACCATATACCAAATCAACAGCGACAACAAAACGTAAAGGATCAGAAAGATCTACAGCGGCAAAAAGATCAACAAAAACAGTAAATAAATCGAAAATTTATAAAAACCCTCAATATATAATTGAGGGTTTTTAATGCATCTTTAAGTCTGTTTCTTATAGCAATTATTTTTTATATCATGCTTTTGATATGACGCTTGATCCCCTATTATTAATAGTTAGACTCACTTATATATTTGATTTTTTTGTTTTTTTACTTATTAGTCACATCAGCGAAAAAACAGTTCATTCTATATTTGACAAATCGTTCCATAATACCTAGTATACCAGCTCAGCTTCCCCCTCTCGGGCTTATCCATGAGTGATGAAAAATCTAATTATCCAGGCCGTCCTAGACAGTTTGAAGATAAAGAGATCATCGATGCAGCCGTAGCGGTCTTTAGTACCAATGGTTATGCAGGTACATCTGCGCAAAATTTATGTGATAGCACTGGCTTAGGGAGAGGAAGTTTATATAACGCTTTTGGTAGTAAACAAGCCTTATATGAACAAGCTTTATTACGTAGCCATGAACAAACTATGGCTGCTCAATTATCTATCCTGACACAATCAGGACTGCTCAAAGATCGATTACGATCCCTCTTGCTTTGGGGGATTGCCGAGGATCTTTCACAATCAGAAAAGCACGAAGCAATGGTCTTATTCTCCGCTTTAGAAATGGGAGATAAAGATCCGGTCGTCGCAAGTCTGAATCTAGAGTATCGACAACGCCTAGAGAAATCTCTCATCGCAGTATTTGTCGAAGGACAAGAAAATGGGGAATTCAGTAGCAAAGTTTCAGCCCTTGAAATGGCCCGAAGCTTTTTAGCTGGTTACTACGGTTTACGTGTCCTAAACAAAAATATTTCAGATAAAAGCTTTCTGGAAGATGTGGTTAATGGCCTCTTAGCCAACTTGTAACTACATTACCAGCACAAAAGAAATATTAGTCTCAAATTTTGTAATGATCGTTAAAGAAACAGGAGCTCGTTAAAACAATGCCATTAGCAGTATATATATTGGGTCTGGCGATTTTTTCAATTGGTACAGCAGAATTGATGGTCGCTGGTATGACCGCCACTTTATCCCATGCCTTTGGAATTAGTGTAGGTGATGTTGGACATTTAATTTCATACTATGCCTTTGGTGTCATGTTAGGTGGGCCTGTTCTCACCTATTTTTTCCTCAAATATAAAGTTCAATATCGCAATGTCTTACTGATTCTTTTAGCACTCTATGTGGTGATTCAAGGTCTTAGCGCATTTACTTCCAGTCATGCTATTTTGATCATCATCCGCCTTGTCACTGGTGTTTTATGCGCTGGTTGCTTAAGCCTTTCACTTGCCATAAGTATGGCCATGGTTCCAAATCATAACCGCCCTCGCGCAGCAGCGATTGTGATTGGTGGTTTTATGATTTCCAATGTCTTTGGTGTCCCCCTTGCGACCATGATTGATCAACAATGGGGCTGGCGTATCACTTTTGGTTTAGTCGCTGTATTGGTATTTGTATGCCTCATTGCTCTAGTACGTCTTTTACCTGAAGTGACTGGCAGTGGACAGCTCAAAATGGAAGATGAGATCAAAGCCTTTAAAAATAAAGCGTATTGGAAAGCCTGTGCAACCAGTTGCCTGATTCTAGGTGCTAGCTTTGCAGCATTTAGTTATTTCGTTCCTGTTTTAGTCGATATCACTGGTTTTAGCATGCAAGTCGTGCCATTTATTTTGATGGCATTTGGTTTTGCAAATATTGTAGGTAACACGATCACTGGTCGCCTAGCACATGATCACAGTCTTAACATTATGCTCATTGGACTAACCGTATTAACTATAGCTTTGTTCGCTTTTGCAATCTTTGCCGAATATAAAACGGTGGCAATCATCGCAATCATTTTGATTGGTTTATCCGGGGTTCCAATGAATCCTGCAATGATGGCGAGAATAGTTAGCGTTGCGCACCCAGGCCCTATGGTTAATGCGGTACACACATCGGTAATTAACATTGGTTTAGGCGGTGGCTCATATATTGGTGGTTTAGCGATTACAAATGGTTATGGCTTACGTTCAGGTCTATGGATTGGTGCCGTATTGGCTGTATTAGCATTAGCTTCTCTTCTACCTTACATACGTAATCGTCAACAAGGCTGGGCTTGATAAATCTAGCGCTATAATTAAAAAGAATGGATCCTTTCGCATATAAACTTTATACAAAAGCCCTCACTTAAAGGGCTTTTTCATTACTACAATGCGGCAGGCACTCATTTCTTAAAATATGCCCTACACCCCTTAATAAATGCCTCATTGATATTCATTTTAGGATTATTATTCTCATCATCACATTGATCAGCTGACTTTAGGTTTTTATCACGAGCATATTGATAGCCGTAGTACTCTTCTGTGCCCTCCTTAAACTCACCAAGCTTGTCAACTCTCATTTGATACTGGAAAAAGATGAATGCAACGATACCTATAACTGCAAGCACTGCGTTAACGATCCTAAATTGTCTCGTAATCATTTTTATTCTTAATTGGGTTGTTATTTGAGCATGATCATAAAGAATAAACTCGGATAAGTCTATGTGCGCAAATTTTGAAGCAATAAGAAAGAATCGTGCTTTCTAGCTCCTAAGCTAGAAAAGCTTAAAGACAAGACTCAATTTATATCTTTGATAGTGTAGATAGTTGTAAACTTACATGTGATGAGCTGATAAAGCTCATTGATAAGGCTAGAGCGGCTTACTGGGTACTGAGTTAATCCAATATACAGTTGTGTTAGTTTTAGTAAGATTAAACAATTAACGCAGGCAAAAAATGAGATATCAGTTAAGAGAGATTTTTATTCGTGGATGTAACGAGAAAATTGAGAAAAAAGGCGACAATGTAGGTCTCTCGTTTTATGCTTTTTTTAAGAATAAAAACGATAACCCAGAACTATTGATGGAAGCTGCTCAGTGGTGGATCATGCAACACAAGCTAGATCACTTCGAAAAAGCAGTTAAAATTAGGCAGCTTATTTTAAGTGAATCCTAAGATTTTTATACTGAGTGAAAAACATATCGAATGATAATATCATGTTAATTATAAATAAATTCAAGAGTGCAATGTTATGTGTTCAATAACTATTAGACAGGCAAATACCAATGATTTTGGTGCATTAACAGAGATATGGTTTAATGCATCCGTTAAAGCTCATGATTTTATTCCGGAAAAATATTGGAAAAATAATAAAGTACAAATGCATGATACCTATCTTCCAATGTCTGAGGTTTACCTTGCAGAAGATTTAACTAATATTTACGGATTCATCGCTTTAGTAGAAAATATGATAGCTGCTATTTTCGTATCACCTGAACAGCAAGGTAAAGGGGTAGGTAAACTACTAATTAATCATGCTAAGGGAATGAGAAGCTATCTAGAATTAAATGTTTATCAGCAAAATACTAGCAGCGTTAGATTTTATGAATCTGTTGGGTTTAAAGTTTTAGAGGAAACATTCGATTCAAAAACTCAAACGAAAGAGTTTTTAATGCAATGGAGATAATAACAAAGAAACCATGATAGTGTGCTAAATCCCATCATGATTTCGTATATAACATGGATGCTTTCAAAAAAACTAAAGCTTCTAAGATAAGGTATAATTTCGTAATTTTAGAAATATTTTCAAATAACATTTAACTATAAATCTAGCTTACTTGTAGAACAATTGATCTTTTAGCTAAATGAATCGGTAATTTTACTCAAAATTTTTTGGAGGTCTATTTTATCAATATTTACATTAAAAACTGATTTTAATGTAGTTTGATAGTCTTCAAGGGTATTAAGTTCTTTTTTAGTTGAACTCAACTTACTATGAGTTCTTAATACATTATTATTTAATGATATTCTCTCGCTACCTTTTATAATAGAAAGCATCAGATTTTGGGTAAATATAGACTTTGGTGACGTGGAAATATACCAATTAGCTAAAGTCAGATCGGATTCAGCAACACTTTGATCAGGGTTAATTGCATACACATTTATCCATGTTCCTTTCACACAGGCTTGCAACATAAAATGCATTCCTGTTAAAGCTAATTCAGGAATATTAGTGTTGTTCACATCTATCAAACGAAAACTTTCTAATGGAGTTTGTTGTACAGCATTGATTTCATTTAAAGATAAAACACTTGGCGGAGTCATTCCCCCAAACCCTGGATCATATAGATACAAGATTCCATCAATTCTGACAACTGTTACTAAGTGTGTTTTAAAAGGTGCCTTCTCAACTTTTATGTTCTGATAATACACCCGTCCTAATAAGTTAAATGTTTCAAAACCAAGCTCACTTAAAACAAATTTAGTCAACGTACTTTGTTCTAAACAGTAACCTTCCCTCCCCTGATCTAAAAGTTTATTAGCAACAATTTCAGGGTCTAACGAAACCTCATTACCTAAAAATGATGCTAAATTCCCAAAGGGAATGTTTTGAACATGTAGTGATAAAATTTCTTTTAAGTTTTCAAGAGTTGGAGAAAACTCATGAGTAAATCCAATTTTTTTTAAATATCGCTGAGAAAGGGATATGTTCAAGTTCATAATTATTGCCATTAAATAATTCTATAACTTTTATATCATGATCGAACCTGTTTAGAATTGATGTAATCACTCTCTTAAAGGCTTTTTCAATTCATACACAGCATTAATACATTGATCAAGATAGAAACAAGACTTTTCTTTTTTCGATGATTTACAGGTATTTGCATACGTTTACTACCCGGGTTCACCCATACATCAAACTGATCCACAGCACTGAGAAGATGATTGCATTTAGCTTTTTAAATAAAATTGATTCACTAAAAATCATCTGTCCCAATGTTGTAGGTGAGTGAAACCAGTACATCAAACTGATTTTGATTAAACAGTGCAGTCATTGCCTTATTTACAGCCGATCCAAAATTCTTTAAATCATAGGTCATGTACGCCTTAGCCTATACTGTTTTATTAAATATCTGTCTCTTTAAATTTTTCAGCCATTGCGATGTGAAATTGGATTCAATCTATTCGCACTTGATGCCGAGCACATTTAAAACATGTTCAAACTCCTCTTCTGTTTTCAAGTATGTATCTTTAGCCTTTGTTTAAGGTTTAGAGCGTGGTTTCGTTTTAGGTGGACGCTTTTTTGTTTTTCTGAAGCAATAGTCTGTATCCATTTATTGCGCCCATTAAAAAACCACCGATTACAGTGGCTTTTACTAAATTCAAAACTAGTTAAGTAGTAGGCTGTGCTTGGGGAGTTTCATCACGACCTTTGGTTGAATCTTCAGGCTTTACTAAATGTTTACATTTAGATTTCTGTGGATCCTTTTTATAAGACTGATAGCAACACCCGATTGCTATACCAGCTCCTATTAGGGCTACAGTTTTTAACATGGCACATATCCTTTGGTTAAAAAAACAGCTCTATATTATGGCCACTTTTAAATGTTACATACCAACCCAGCTTATTATTATTTTTGTTATTTTCACTACGCTATAGAGCCGTATGTGAATTTCTAATATTTTGTATTTTCTCAGTACCTTTAAAACTTTTAAGCCATAAAATTCAAACAAAAATCTGTATACTCAAACAACAAAACCACCCGAAAGTGGTTTCTCTAAAGAATTAATTTAACATTTGTCCAAGTTGATGAATTATAAGCATAAGGATTAAAGTTGAAATTAGAAATGCATATGGTGTAGTCATTTCCACCCTCCTTTTTTGTTATTTTTTTATGCTCTCATATCTAATGAAAAATTCAATATCGAAACAATACATTTCTCACAATTTCTAGTGATTGCGATTTAAATAAACTTTCTTATCTGCCATTCACGTTTAATTAGGCCTAAGACTTTCTTTCGATTAAGAATTTGATCTTCGGTATAGGGAAAATTTTTTAATAGCTCATCGATACCCTGCCAACTATTTTCAATCAAGTAAATATCTTGATCAGTGATCCATGAGGAACTTTTGACTACTTTGCATTTAAGAAATTTTTTCATGTTTGGCATTTTAGTTGATTCACTAAAAAATAAACCCCACTAACAGTATATTATTTAGCGGGGTTCTTTACACTGTGTTATATCCATCTATCTATTTGACATCTTTAACCTTAAGGCAGTTTCGGCAAACTTCTATCTCACCATCTGCACAATAATGGATTTCAGTCACACCATGTAAGCCAAATAAGCATTTCAATAATTGGAACATTTGATACCTCTCAATTGATATTGCTATATTTTACTTATACAGAACAATCAAAATGAATAAAAAAACCTGCATCTTGGGGAAGATGCAGGCAGAAAACTTAAAAATGATTTCTGTGGAGAAACTAATACCAACCAATATACTAGGTTTTAAATACCTATGCATTCACATTTTATGCCAAAATACTGGTATACAAAAAACTTATTATCTTGAGATAGTTTAAGTCTAGTCTTATTTGCCGAATGTCTCCGTATCATAAGTGCATAACTTTTAAATGGGCAATAAAACTACATGAAGGTCTTACACTAAATTTTACTATTAAGAAAAATAGGTTTTTAAACCAATTTTTTCTAAAAATCTTTCTTGGCTTTTATGATCTTTGAAAGAAAACTAATCAAAAAATTCCTTTGAATAATATATATTTATATTACCCATTAGGATCAACTTAGATTTTTACAATCTTATTGTTATTAACAACTACATCATCAATCTTAATTAACATCACAATCACCTAAATATTTTTTCATATATCTCCAAAACTACCACTCAAAGATTAAGGAATACTTATATACGCCACCCTCATTAGAGAAAATGTATTAATACGAGTTTGGGCTTTTTTTATTTAATTGTGCAAAATAATCTCTAATTTCTTGCTCCAAGCCTAAGCATAGCTCTATTGGAACTTTTTAAATTTTTGATCTCCCACTTTTCCTCATAATAACGGATAAAGGAACAAATTCCCTTTTACTCTCGTCAATTGTTATGTGCTCTATGAATCCCGCAAGCCACAATATAAACTCACCTTCATTTCTAAGGTATGGAATCAAACTGATATCTAATGTTTTCAATCCTGCAATATATTTTTCTTCATCAAAAATTGAGTTACAGAGTTCTTGATTAATCTTGATATATGTAGATTTAACATAGGCTTTAACTTTGTTAATTATGAAAATAAAGAATTGTTTTCGATCACTTTCGCTCTCTCTACTTTCCTTTATACTTTCTAAGACCTTTTCAGCCAACATGAGATATTTCGCCATGATGAACTCCTACTTAAATAATTGTAGACCTACAATTTTGTAAACAAATAGTTACATAAGAGAACTATCTAGTAAACATTGTAAAAATAAAATTACATAATGAAATAAAATCTCTGGATTTCTTCAGTATTTATTCAATTTCTAATGAAAATATAAATAACTATTTATTTTAAAAAAAACCTCCCGAAGGAGGTGGAGATTTTCGTTAGAAAAGGAACGGTTCATATACGTTTATTATTATTACTAACAGAAAAGTAGAATGCTTGAATAATGATTAGTTTGAAGGACACAGCCATTAAATCTAAATTGCTGTCAGCTATTCCAATATGGTCAATTCAATGCTTTTTGACAGTAAGTTTAGTTAATAACATGTAAGTGATTACTCTTTTCACGCAAACAGAACTCAGTCTTTTAGAGACCTTTCTTAATTTAATATTTACATTGAATAATCTAGTTACAGAAAATTACTTATTCGAGCATTCTATCTTTGTTTTAAATAAAATCTCAACTAAGTGATTAGACTTAGGTACCCGTCTTTTCGAGTCGTCAACTAACAACACTATAAGCCCACATAATACTTACGAATAAGACTTCTCTTTATCATGCCCGGTTGAAATGCACTCAATACTTTGATTTTAATTAGTAAAAAAACCCATCTACTGATGAGCTTTATCTGGGGGATATCTAACAACCAGTTAGACTCTCTGAAATAGGTGTTTTTTGGTATTCCTCTTATGTTAAGAATAAAGTTGAGGAGCACAAGCCTAAATCTGATATAGTAGCCCACACTTAGTGGGCATTTTTATTCCTAATTTTAACCCTACCTCTCCCAAAACGGGCACTTAAACGGGTAATTAGGAAACCACATCAGAATTAATTGATATATTTTAGTAGGTTATAATGAAAATCGTCATCTTGAATAAGCCCTATGACGTCCTCTCCCAGTTCCGTAAAGATGAAGCACATATGACGATGTCTGACTTTGTCAGCGACTCAACTTTACGCTTGGCTGGTCGCTTGGATATGGACTCTGAAGGCTTAGTATTTTTAACCGACCATGGTGGTTTAAACCAATACATAACTAACCCTGCCAATAAAAAATTTAAAACGTATTTGGTTCAGGTCGATGGTGATGTAACTGATGAAGCCCTTGAACTGTTGCGTAAAGGTGTGGAACTAAAAGATGGTATAACTTTACCTGCCGAAGCATCTAAAGTTGAACAACCTGAGTGGTTATGGGAGCGTGATCCTCCTGTACGTTTCCGTGCGTCTGTGCCGACTTCTTGGGTTGAAATTTCAATTTGTGAAGGCCGCAACCGCCAAGTACGTCGCATGACTGCTGCTGTAGGTTTTCCAACCTTACGTTTAATCCGTACTAAAATTGGTGCAATTGATTTGATTCAAATGGGTTTAAAACCAGGCGAAACCAAAGAAATCGAGCCACTTTTATATCCTGACTTTCAAAACATTCCTGCAGAAGAACCTTATCGTTCACGCTCTTATGTGAAAAAACCAGGTGGTACAGGCGGTAAGCCTATGGTTCGTAAGAACAAAGATGGTTCTGTGAAAAAGACTTCAGGTACAAAGCGTATTTGGCAAATGGATGAAAGTGAGAAACCAAAACGTAAAACCAATGGTACTACTCGTCCCAATACGAAAGCACCACGTGGTCGCGGCCGTAATGGTCGTTAATATTTAAGTATTTTAAAGCCCACGAAAGTGGGCTTTTTATTTTTCACCATTGATATTAAAAAATATCATCTGATTTTTTAAATATAAAGCATAAAGCACTATTAAAAAAAGCCGATGCATATGCATCGGCTTTTTTTACTTCATCGGTAAATTTTCCGATTTAGTTTTGACTTACATCGCTTCAAGTGCAGCGTTCAAAGTCTCGCTTGGACGCATTACAGCATTTACTTTAGCTGTATCTACAGCATAGTAACCACCGATGTCAGCAGCTTGACCTTGAACTTGAGCAAGTTCAGCAATGATTTTGTCTTCGTTTTCAGCAAGTGCTTTCGCAAGTGGAGCAAACTTCGCTTTCAACTCAGCATCTTCATCTTGTGCAGTAAGCGCTTCAGCCCAAAACTTCGCTAAATAGAAGTGGCTGCCACGGTTATCTAGCTCGCCTGTACGACGTGATGGAGACTTGTCGTTATCAAGTAATTTGCCAGTCGCTTGGTCTAAAGTCTTCGCAAGTAATTTCGCACGAGCGTTATCTTCTTTGATGCCCATTTCTTCTAAAGAAACAGCAAGCGCCAAGAATTCACCTAAAGAATCCCAACGTAAGTGGTTTTCTTCAACAAGCTGTTGTACGTGTTTAGGCGCTGAACCACCCGCACCAGTTTCGTACATACCACCGCCCGCCATTAACGGAACGATAGACAACATTTTCGCTGAAGTACCAAGTTCCATAATTGGGAACAAGTCAGTCAGGTAGTCACGTAGGATGTTACCTGTTACAGAAATCGTATCTAGGCCACGTGCTACACGTTCAAGTGTATAACGCATTGCACGTACTTGAGACATGATCTGAATGTCTAAACCAGCCGTGTCATGGTCTTTCAAGTATTTTTGTACTTTCTTGATCACTTCATTTTCGTGTGGACGGTATGGGTCTAACCAGAAGATTGCTGGCATACCCGAGTTACGAGCACGGTTTACTGCAAGTTTTACCCAATCTTGAATCGGTGCATCTTTCACCTGACACATACGCCAAATGTCGCCTTCCTCAACATTTTGAGTCATTAACACTTCGCCAGTTTCTAGGTCAGTGATGTTTGCAACACCCGCTTCAGACATTTCGAAAGTTTTGTCGTGCGAACCGTATTCTTCAGCTTTTTGCGCCATCAAACCAACGTTAGGCACAGTACCCATCGTACGTGGGTCAAAGTTACCGTTCCACTTACAGAAATTGATCATTTCTTGGTAGATACGCGCAAAAGTTGACTCAGGCATTACTGCTTTACAGTCATAAGGTTTGCCGTCAGCGCCCCACATTTTACCGCCACCACGAATCATTGCAGGCATTGAAGCATCTACAATTACGTCGTTTGGTGAATGGAAGTTTGTGATGCCTTTCGCCGAATCAACCATTGCAAGTGCAGGACGGTGTTCTTGGCAAGCATGTAAGTCTTCAATGATTTCTTCACGTAAAGATGTCGGTAAAGTTGCGATCTTCTCGTAAAGACCAGCCATACCGTTGTTTACGTTAATGCCTAACTCATCAAACAATTTACCGTGTTTTTCAAAAGCATCTTTGTAGTAAATTTTCACACAGTGACCGAAAACAATCGGGTGTGAAACTTTCATCATGGTTGCTTTAACGTGTAAAGAGAACAAAATGCCCGCTTCTTTACAGTCATCAAGTTCTTTTTCATAGAAATCGCAAAGCGCTTTCTTGCTCATGAACATTGAGTCGATGATTTCGCCGTCTTGAAGTGCAACTTTTGACTTCAGAACAATCGTTTCACCAGACTTGGTGATGAGTTCCATTTTCACATTACGTGCACGGTCTAAAGTCATCGATTTTTCACCGTGGTAGAAGTCACCTTCATCCATGTGAGAAACGTGAGTTTGAGACCATTGCTTCCACTCGCTCATAGAGTGCGGGTGTTTTTTCGCATAGTTTTTCACTGCAGCTGGTGCACGACGGTCAGAGTTACCTTCACGCAATACAGGGTTTACAGCTGAACCAAGACATTTGCCATAGCGTGCTTTAAGCGCTTTTTCGTCTTCAGTAGTTGGGTTTTCAGGATAGTCAGGAATCGCGTAGCCTTTTGATTGAAGCTCTTTGATACATGCTGTTAACTGAGCAACAGAGGCACTAATATTCGGGAGTTTGATGATATTAGTATCTGGATCTTGAGTAAGACGACCTAGTTCTGCAAGATTGTCTGGGACTTTTTGCTCTTCTTTTAGGTATTCAGAGAATTCTGCGAGAACACGTGCGGCAACAGAGATATCAGTTTTAACGATCTCTACACCAGCAGGTTTAGTAAAGGTCTCAATGATCGGCAGTAGCGAATAAGTCGCTAGCAATGGCGCCTCGTCGGTCAGTGTGTAAATGATGGTTGACTTTCCACCAGCCATATATAGCCCCTTGCGTTAGATTGAGTTTTTTAGGGTGATGAGCTTCTGGCTCAACCCCTGCGAACCGATGTGCTTGAATAAAACCCTGAAAGTATCGTCCCTCAGGGCTTTACAGTCAACGTAATATCCAGTGATAACGACATTTCGCCAGAAAATACCACTACAGCCTTCGTTTTTCAAAATCACGCCTTTCCACAAGGCTTTAGCTTTTGCTTAGCAAATATACAAATTTTTTAGCGAAATGTGTTATTTACCTCATTTAAGTCACAACATCAGATACTTTTCACATAATACAATCTTCAAATCATTTTACAGTCTTGTAGTCCTATATGCGTAAGCATGACTTTTCTCAGTGCTAAATTTAAATCGGCAAAGCAACCCAACATGCCGCAGCTTAAATATTGATACATAAACCCTCTACGCGTACTCCCCCATTTTTACATTTTTAAACCTATGATTTTTATATGGTTGGTTAAACTGAATCTTTTTCCTGCAATGGTAAGGGTCAATTCAATGCTAAAAATGCTGCTTCCGCTCATTGGACTTGGTTTTTCTTCTTGGTGTTTTGCTCAAAATCCATTGAGCGTCCATGTGCTGAATTTGGAAAATGGTCTCCCTTCTGCCAATGTCAAAGTGACACTTGAAGCTCAACAAAATGATAAATGGACAGAAATCAGCTCAAGCACGACCGATGACCAAGGTCGAATCAATGATTTATATCCCAAAGATACGGCCTTACAAAAAGGTGTATACAAAGTTACCTTTAAAACAGGTGATTGGTTTCGCCAAAAAAATCAGCGCTCATTCTTTCCTGAAGTGCCCGTGGTGTTTGTAATTGATGGCTCATTAGATCATTACCATATCCCGCTGTTAATTAGCCCATATGGCTATTCCACTTACCGTGGTAGTTAATGCAATAAATAAGCGCATAAAAAAACCGATGTCTAGGCATCGGTTTTTATCTCAACAGAATGACAAATAAAGTGGCTTAGGGATTAAGCCTTGAACCACTTCTCTGCTTTTTCTTGGTCTTCAACTTTCAATTCAACTTCAGTTAGCTCTGAACCAGCAGCTTTTACGTCAAAGCTCATCAACTCATCACGGCGGAATGCCAAAATGCTATATATACCTTCTTGCTTGGCATACTTTTCTATCAGTTTTACTGTTGCTTTGAGACCATCAATCGCAATGATCACATCATGGGCAGAAAGGCCAGCTTGAGCAGCAGCACCATCACGACGTGCGCTTTGCACCAAGACGCCTTCTGGCTTATCTACAAGCTTTAAACCTAACGGCAATGACTTATCATTTTTCAGGCTATAACTTAAACCAAACTCAGGGAAAAGTTGATCTAGCGGCAACTCATCTGTAGTGTTAATTAAGTGATTGATTTGCTCAATCCAGTTATCACCCGTCAGCTCATTACACAACTCAACAATCGTACGCTCATGTACTTGTATACCCTTTTGCGCGTTCTCATAAAGTTTACGCATAAGCGCGTCTAGGCTTGAACCACGTAAGCGCAAACCTAAGTCTAAGCATAGTGCAACCAAACAGCCTTTGTTGTAATAGCTGGTGCCTGCATTGTTCGAGTTTTCATCCTGACGGTAAAATTTCACCCATGCATCGAAGCTAGACTCAGACACAGACTGAACAAAACGACCCGGATTTTGCAAATAGCGATCAATCTGAGTTTTGAGTAGTTTGATGTATGAGGCTTGGGAAATCACACCACTACGTAGCAAAATCAGGTCATCATAATAAGACGTGAAACCTTCAAAAATCCAAAGCAAAGAGGTATAGCCTTCTTTGTTTAGATCATAATTGACAAAGTTTTCAGGACGAATGAATTTGACCAACCATGAGTGGAAATATTCATGGCTACATAAACCTAAGAAACGTTGATAGTCTTCAGACGGTTCTTCAGGCTCATTGGCTTTTGGTAAGTCTTCACGTGGACTAATCAAGCTGGTTGAATTTGGGTGCTCCAAACCGCCATAACTATTTGCTGTCGCCATCGTCATAAAGGTGTAGTTTGAAAATGGCGCTGAGCCAAACATTGACATTTCTGTTGCACAGATTTTTTCAATGTCTTGCTGCATACGTGCAGCATTCATAGCATGTTTACCTGACACCACAAACTCATGTTGAATACCATTGGCTTCAAAACCAAAACGAGTCTGCTCTGCCAACTCAAATGGTGCATCAATCAACTCGGCATAGTTTTTGGCTTTTAAAGTAAAACGACCTTTAACGAGGCTTTTTGAAGCCATACCAGTGGCCAATTGGAAGTGTTTTAGCTCATCAGGAAGGAACAATTCAACTTCAACGGCTTTGTCCTCTTGACCCTCCAAACCTAAGCAAGCACATGCGGGATTTACATATAAACGGTTTTGATCTACATACGCACCGCGCACCGACAAATCATAGGCATAGACATCATATTCAACCGTAATCAGTTCATGATCGGTATTAAAAAGACGCCATTTATTCTTTTCAAATTTTTGAATTTCTAACAAACGCCCTTCTTCATCATAAGCATGAACCGACTCTATATGCTTTGAAAACTCGCGAATGAGGTAACTCCCCGGAATCCAAGTCGGTAATGAAAGTACCTGTGTTGGGTCTGCTACAAAACGTAAAGTCACGTGTATAAGGTGCTGACGATAATCGTCAAATTCGATCTGATAATGCAACATAATGGGCGATACAAAATAAAATGAAATGAGTTATAACTTAGCTTAGCATTATTTACGCCAGTTTTGCGTCGCAGTCACATTTGTCTGCATTTTTGACTGGTCATTGAGGAAAAAAAGGCATAGCATTTGCAGCTGTTTTAGGTTTAAAAGTCACGGAATGGCTTGGTTAGGGAATTTCATTGAAAGCTGTCATCTACTTCATCGCTACACTCTTCGCCTTATGTTCAAGTTTCACTCAAGCGGCATTGCTCAACATTGTTCCTGAAACAGTTGAAGCTCAAGCTTGGACAGTTTTTGACAGCCAATCGGGGCAAGTCATTGCAGAGCATAATAGTCATGTTCAACGTGCACCCGCTTCGCTCACCAAAATGATGGTGGCGTATATTGCACTCAAAGAAATTAATACAGGGAAGCTCAATAAGAGCGAAATTCTTACCGCAACACCTGTGGTCAGTACAGTGATGTGGGATGAGTCCCAAATGTACTTAAAACAAGGCGAACAGATTTCTGTGGATCAGCTTTTAGCGGGTTTAGTAGTGATGTCTGCCAACGATGCAGCGGTGACTTTAGCGGAACGCATCTCAGGTGATATTCCAAACTTTGTTGCACGAATGAACCAAGAAGCCAAAGCGCTGGGAATGACTGAAACCCATTTTCAGAATCCTGCTGGTATCACCATGCCAGAGCACTATTCGACCGCACATGATTTAGCGCTACTAGGCCAAGCCTTGGTGAATGAAACGCCAGACTATTTATACTATTCAAAACAGCAAAGTTTTAGCTACAACCAACGCTTTCACCGTGCAACCAATGTTCTGTTGAAACAAGACCCAACGGTTGATGGCTTAAAAACAGGTTATACCAAAGCAGCGGGATATAACTTAGCACTGACAGCAAACCGCCCGACCATGAATCCAGACAATCCAAACCGTCGCTTGGTGGTCATCGTTTTGGGTACAGAAAGCGCAGCTAAGCGTGCTGAAATTGCACACAACCTCATGAATTTGTCTTATACCTATACTCGTAACGAAGTTGCGCTGAAAGATAAGCAAATTATCGCTGAACTGCCTGTAGTTAAATCGACATTGAAAATGTTCAAAGTGGAAAGTAAGCAACCGAAAATTGTGACCACATCATTGTACGATCAACCATATGCCATTGACTTACATGCCTTTGACCAGACCAACCAACGCATTATGCTCAATACAGGCAATGGCACTATTCAACGCATTGATCCATTAGAGTCTACAAAAACGCATTTCAATATTGAAGTGTTGCAAAACAAGCTGACCGCTCCGCTGGCGGAAGTGATGCAACTTGCGAAAGTGCAGGTCTATCAAAACAATCAGCTCATTCAAACATTTACCATTGAAGAAGATGTACAAATTGAAGAAGCCAATATTTTCCAACGACTGATGTTTTGGTTCAAAAGCTTGTTTCCATTTTTATCAAGCGATGAACCTAAAGTAAAAACCTATACACTCGGTTAAGTTCGAGCAGTATCCTGAGTTTTATACTTTATGTAACTTGTAAGACAATCTAATTATCAATAAATCAAGAAGATGGCATATTCAATGTCATCTTCTTTTTTTTAATAATAAATAGGTTGCTTCATATGGCTGTACAAACAGAACAAGTGCCACACCATATTGTTATTATTGGCGGTGGTGCTGGTGGTCTAGAGTTAGCAACGCAACTCGGTGACAGCTTCGCAAAATCCAAGTGGGTTAAAATCACCCTCATCGATCAAAACCTCACCCACATCTGGAAACCCTTACTCCACGAAATTGCGGCAGGTACACTCAACCCAGGTGTTGAAGAAATTAACTATTTTGCACATGCGTCTAAACATCATTATGAGTTTGTTTTGGGTCGTTTTGTCAGCTTAGATCAAGAACATAAACAAGTAAAACTTGAAGCACGCCAATATGCCAAACAAAGCACGGAAACCACGCAGTTTGAACTCAACTACGACACCTTAGTCCTAGCAGTCGGTTCAACCTCTAACGACTTTGCGACCGAAGGCGCTAAACATTACTGCCATTTCCTCGACAGTCGCCAGCAAGCTGAAATTTTCCAACAAGACCTTTTACATTTGTATTTAGATGCACAAAACCGTCCCGAAACACGCGCACTCAATATTGCGATTATTGGTGCAGGTGCCACAGGAATCGAGCTTGCAGCCGAATTGATCCATGCGAAAAGTACCTTTTTTAAATACGGTCTCAATAAAATTGACCCAAACAAAGTCAAAGTGACCTTGGTTGAGGCAGCGGATCGTATTCTTCCCGCCCTATCCACCAAAATGGCAAATCACACCCATACTCTATTGGAAAAGCTTGGCGTTGAAGTCCTTACTCGGCACCGTGTTGCCAAGCTAGATAAAGACCACGTCTATTTTGCTGACGGCTCACAAATTGATGCCGATCTAAAAGTCTGGGCAGCAGGCGTCAAAGCACCTGTCGTTTTAAATGCGCTTGAAGGTTTTGAAAAAGATGCGATTGGCCGTCTTAAAGTCTATGCGACTTTGCAAACCCGTTCCGACCCCAACATTTTTGCCTTTGGCGATTGTGCTCATTGCCAGCCCGCGGCCGATGAACCAGTCCTTGGTCCACGCGCTCAAGTGGCCAGTCAACAAGCTGCCTTTTTGGTTCGTGCGCTCAAAGCGCGCATTCGTGATCAGTCTTTGCCGATGTTTAAATTTTCTGACAAAGGCTCTTTGGTTTCCCTCAGTCAATACAAAGCTGTCGGCGAGCTACTGGGCCAAGTCAATGTGCAAGGCGTGCTGGCAAAAACCATGTATGTTTCTCTATATCGACTCCATCAGGCCATCTTACATGGCTATACCCAAGCTGGGCTGATGACCGCAAAAGACCTGATGAATAAAAAAGTCGGTCCGAAAATAAAATTGCATTGAAATCTAAAAATGCGTCCCCACTAATAAAAAAACGCCATAAGAACGTGGAAAATGCAGTTTTTTTGCTAAATTTAGTCTACAAAAACTGCTTTTCACTTTATGATATACCCCTTAAATTCTAAACGAATGGACGAAAAACATGACTGCTATCGCAAATGATCACGTGGTTTCTTTCAACTACAAATTGACTAATGCTGAAGGCGAAACGCTAGACCAATCACAAGGTGAACCACTTGCATATTTGCACGGCGCAGGTAACATCATCCCAGGTTTAGAAAATGCATTGCTAGGCAAAACTGTAGGTGAAAAATTCACTGTTACTGTTCCTGCTGCTGAAGGTTATGGCGAATACAACCCTGAACTCGTTCAAGAAGTTCCAGCGCAAATGTTCCAAGGCGTAGACAACATCCAAGCGGGTATGCAGTTCCAAGCTCAAACTGATGATGGCGTTCAAATCGTAACTGTAAAAGCAGTTGAAGGCGAAAACGTAATTGTTGATGCGAACTTCCCACTTGCTGGTCAAGAATTAACTTTCGAAGTTGAAATCGTAGAAATCCGCGATGCAACTGAAGAAGAATTACAGCACGGCCACGCACACGGTGCTGGTGGTCACCACCACTAAGATTTAACAATCTTAAAAAAGGGCGAAAGTTTAACTTTCGCCCTTTTTTTATTTTTGCATACTTGATTATTCGCGACGTATTTGAAATTCTGTAAATGTTTGCTGTTCTGAAGCAAGTTCTACGATGACTACATCAGTGACTGCCGCATGAGTTGGCCCGACTTTAGCACGATTCACCAGTTCGGCAACCGCACTATTATCACCCAAAAGCAGTGCTTCAACTGCACCTGAGTCCAGATTCTGTACATATCCCTTTAAACCTAAAGCAACAGCATATTGTGCCAACCAGCGTCGATATCCAACACCCTGAACTTTTCCCGATATGGTCAGTTTTACTGCTTTCATGCTGAATGTTCTCGGTTCACGACCGTATAAATAGCCTGACTCATTTGCTGTGCTTGTAAACCACGCTCACCTTGTTGAGCCAAAAGGTCGCCTGCTTGGGCATGTAAGGTCACGATTTGGTGTAACGCAATGTCATCTTGCAACTGCGCTTTTAAACTGGCAATCATGCCTGCCAATACATCACCCATTCCACCTGTCCCCATTCCTGGATTACCTGCGGTACAAATCCAAAGTTGTGTATCTAAAATCAAGCTTCCCGAACCCTTGAGCACCCATTGCCCTGCATATTTTTCTTGTAAAGCATAAATAGCTGCAATACGGTCAGACTCCACCACTGAAGTACTCGTACCGAGCAAACTTGCGGCCTCCCCAGGATGCGGTGTTGCGTACACCTGTTTACCGAACTTTACTGGCGTTGAGGCTAAAAACCATAAAGCATCCGCATCCAATACCACCTGTAAAGCACTGGTTTGAATGAGTGGAAACCATGCATCAAACTGCTGCTGAGCCCATGCATCTCTTCCCAGTCCCATACCAAAACTGACTGCATCCACATGTACCACCAACGCTTCACGCTCTTGGAGCGACATTTGGTTAATATCACGCAGCATAATATTAGGTGCACGGGCTAGAATTGCAGTATGGTGTTTTGCATCACATACCACGGTCACCTTGCCAGCACCCGCATGAAAGGCAGCTTCTGCGGCTAACATCACCGCGCCCCCCATCTGTGCATGTCCCCCAATCACCAGTACGTGCCCATAGCTTCCTTTATGTCCAAAGGCTTGACGCGGTACAAGCTGCACATGCTGTGGAGCAAGCGAAGCTAAAGGTTTTAAAGCACTGTCTACAGGAAGTAGCGAAATAAGCTCAACGACTCCTGCATAAGCTTTACCCTGCCCAGTAAATAAACCCGCCTTTAAGCCTAGAGCCGTAAAGGTATAATCGCCGACAACTGCACAAGGTAAAGCTTGCCCCGTGTTGGCCTGCAAACCACTCGGAATATCAACGGCAATTTTTAAGCCTGTTTGCCTGTTGATCCGCTGAATCACTGCCTGCCAGTTTGAACTGAGTTCACGGTTTAAACCGATGCCAAACAGTGCATCAATATAAGCATCATAAGGACGTTGAAAAGCAAAACCGGTATGAATCATTATCCCCTGTTGCACAGCTGCTGCATGTGCTTGTTGCAGTGATACAGACTCTCCCAAAGCAGCTGCATAAATTTCAACGTCATAACCTTGCGCCGCCAAATACGATGCAATTAAATAACCATCACCTGCATTGTTGCCTTGACCACAACACACCGCAACGCTTTTGACTTGCTGCTGTTTAAGTCTAGACAGCATATGTTCAGTTGTTGACCATGCGACTTGTTGCATCAGTCCATAAGCACTGTTTTGCTGCGCGAACCAACGCCCTTCCCATGCTTGAATCTCGCTGCTGTGGTACACTTGCTGATGCATGATTTTTCCTTTGTTCTTGGTTATGACAACATCCACATCTTCCTCAAAAATCCCTGTAGATCAATATGATCCAGAGCAGCTTAAGGCTTGGATTAAAGCTGAAGCACTGGCTTTGGGGTTTTCTGATTGTGTCATCGCCAAACCAGATGCTCAAGCTGAATTGCCGCGTTTTAAAAAATATTTAGAACTTGGTTATCATGGTGACATGCATTTTCTTGCTGAAAACTTAGAAAAACGCGCAGATCCAACACTGCTTGTTCCGGGCACCAAAAGCATTATTTGTGTGCGTATGGATTATTTGGTTGCCGTTCCTGAACCACGTCTTGTGCCTTTTGCACCAAATAGCGCCATCATTGCGCGTTATGCACGCGGACGTGACTATCACAAAGTCATGCGTGGGCGTTTAAAGACCCTTTCTCAGAAAATCAAAGCCAAAGTTGGCGATTTTGAATCTCGCCCATTTGCAGACTCAGCACCCATTTTTGAAAAATCATTGGCTGAAAATGCAGGGATGGGATGGGTCGGTAAACACACCTTACTCATTCATAAAACATCAGGCTCATTTTTTGTTTTGGGTGAGCTCTTTACCTCTTTAGAGCTACCTTTTGACCAAGCCACCACCAAACACTGTGGTTCATGTAGCGCTTGTATTGATATTTGCCCGACCCAAGCCATTGTTGAGCCTTATTTGCTAGATGCGCGTAAATGCATTGCCTATTTAACCATTGAGTTTCAGGGCATTATTCCCGAAGAACTACGCCGCGGTATTGGTAACCGTGTGTTTGGTTGCGATGACTGCCAGCTCATTTGCCCGTGGAATAGCTTTGCCAAAACCACACCAATCGATGATTTTAACCCGCGTCATGGCTTGGATGACATTCAACTGCTTGATCTTTGGCAATGGGATGAAAGTACCTTTATGGCAAATACCGAAGGGAGTCCCCTGCGTCGTACAGGCTATCAAAGTTTTATGCGTAACGTCGCGATTGGTCTAGGTAATGCACCGTTCTCAGATGAAATTTTGCAGCAATTACAAGCTTCTCGCCCAGAGCTTAACGATATTGTGCAAGTCCATATTGACTGGGCCATCCAAGAGCAACTGATGAAAAAGCACTAAAACTTGCTTCAAGCAGACTCAATCAATAAAAGTTCAATCAAACAGCCATTTGCTTGCATAATTTTATTTATTTTATCTATTTAGCTACATTTTCAGTGTAACTCAAAATCCAAATAAATAGAATTTTGCGGCCAAATTTCCGAAAAAACGCTCAACTTTGCAACTATTTTTACAATCTCATAAAAAGATAAAATTAAAAACATAATCGGGAGATACTATTAAAACTGAGCAATAATGCCTTTTAAGTTGGCACGTTAAATGTATGATGTATACAAGTTAGAATTAAAAATGGATCGCCATTATGAACCTACGCAATGATTGGACGCGTGAAGAAATCGAAGCTTTGTATGATCAGCCTTTTCTTGATCTCGTCTTTCAAGCGCAGACCGTACATCGCCAACATTTCCAAGCCAACACCATTCAAGTCAGTACATTATTGTCGATTAAAACAGGAAAATGTCCTGAAGACTGTAAGTACTGCTCTCAGTCAGCACGTTATGACTCAAAACTTGAAGCCGAAAAGCGAATTGCTGTAGACAAAGTTATTTCAGAAGCCAAAGAAGCTTTAGCCTCAGGCTCATCTCGTTTTTGTATGGGCGCAGCTTGGCGTAACCCACATGAACGCGACATGCCTTATGTACTAGAAATGGTTAAAGAGGTGAAAGCACTTGGTTTAGAGACTTGCATGACTTTAGGGATGCTGAATGAGTCTCAAGCTGGACGTTTAAAAGATGCAGGTTTAGATTATTACAACCATAACCTCGATACTTCGCGTGAATATTATTCACATATTATTAGTACACGTACCTTTGATGATCGTTTAAATACCTTAGAATATGTCCGTCAAGCAGGCATGAAAGTGTGTAGCGGTGGTATCGTTGGTCTAGGTGAAAAGAAAGAAGACCGTATTGGTTTATTGCAAGAGCTTGCAACGATGCCAATTCACCCAGAATCTGTGCCAATCAACATGTTGGTTCCAATTGAAGGCACGCCACTGGCAGATGTTGAAAAACTCGATGTGACTGAATGGATTCGTACCATTGCTGTTGCGCGCATTATCATGCCACACAGCTATATCCGCCTATCTGCAGGTCGTGAAGCACTTTCTGACTCAGACCAAGCGCTTGCATTTATGGCGGGTGCAAACTCATTATTCTCTGGTGAGAAATTACTGACCACACCAAATGCAGGCGAAGGTAAAGACCGTCAACTGTTCACCAAATTAGGTTTAGTGGCAGAAAAACCAAAACCAACGGTGGCAGACCTTAGCCTAGACGCCATGGCAAGCTAATTTCTAAGATTTTCTAAGCACAGAAAAGCCCCTTATTCAGTATGGGGCTTTTTTAATGTCTATCTATTTAACGTTCAGGCGACTGAGCAAAATTATGCGCAGTAATTAAAATACCATAACTGGCATTCAAATAATCACCTTGGAATATCTCATCTTCACCATTGGCATGGCGGACAGTTAACGTTTGGTGAATCGCGTCATAGTGAAAAGAATCAAAACACTCTTGATGCTGACACAGCCAGCTTAAGGTATCAGTCAGATTATCATCGACAATATAAGTCTGTGCTTGAAAATTTTTGGTCATTATCCGAATACGCTAACACTGTGATTCGGCTATTGTAAGCCGTTCTGAATCAATTCAGTCAAACTAAGCCATAAAAAATGATAGACATTAAAAAGTGAGCCTACGCTCACTTTTCCTTAAGATGATTAGTCGGTTTTAGAATCACCGCACTTTCGGCATTCCATATGCTCCCCTATTTCAGTCATTTGTTCATATTCATAAACGTGGATGCAAAATAATTTTTTAAACAACTGAAGCATTTTTAACTCCTGTAAATGATTTTTTAAAAATTCGCTTCTTAAAATAGGTATATCTTCCTGAAATACCCACAACTCATATCTCATGAGCTATACACAGTTTTAAACATACTTTTTATAAATTTCAAGTGCCTTTTGTCGAATAACAGCATAAAGTGATAAATGGTCATTTACTTTTTTAAATGATGCTTTTCATTTACTTGTAGTTCTACCTTATATCGCTTTTAAAAATGCGGTAGAGAATGAAACAATGCTTGATTTAAATTTGGATCAAGCTAGGATAAAAATACAATTATTAATGCTCAAAGCAGATGTTTTGAGAAACCAATAAAGAGTTTAATAAAAAAGCAACGATAAGGATATTTATACATGCTTGGACGTATGATGTTTCAACCGCTATTGATTAGCAATCTTATTAATCACGCAGAACGCTACCATGCGGATACAGCCATTATTTCTAAAAATACAGACGGTAGTATCACTGAAACCAACTGGGCCAAAGTCGCAGCCAACTCTAAGCGATTTGCCAATGTACTCGCAGGCTTAGGGCTTTCGCAAAGTGACCGTGTGGCGACCATTGCATGGAACAATCATCGTCACCTAGAATCTTGGTATGCAATCTCTGGCAGTGGCTATATTTGCCATACCATCAATCCACGTTTATTTCCAGAACAACTGATTTTTATTATCAATGATGCCCAAGACCGTGTGGTGTTATTTGATAAAACCTTTGCGCCACTTATTGCTGCGGTAAAAGCACATTTACCCCATGTAGAACACTTTATTTGTTTAGATGCTGCAGATGACGCTATTACAGAAAAAATTGCCGATGTGAAATTTTATGATGACTTGGTCAGTAAAGAGTCTGAACAATTCACATGGCCAAGCTTTGATGAGCAAACCGCAAGCTCTTTGTGCTATACCTCAGGCACAACGGGAAATCCAAAAGGTGTGCTATATAGCCATCGCTCTACCATATTGCATAGTTTTGCCATCAGCCTACCCGATTCTCTTAATCTGTCTGCAAATGACATTATGTTGCCTGTAGTGCCAATGTTCCATGTCAATGCTTGGGGTACGCCTTATGCAGCAGCTATGGTCGGTTGTACCGTTGTATTGCCAGGGCCAGGCTTAGATGGGCCAAGTTTAGTGAACATGATTGATACGTATAAAGTCACTGTAGCTTTGGGTGTACCAACCATTTGGCAAGGTTTACTGGCAGCAGCCAAACAAACAGGCAGTCAACTGGCAAGTATGAACCGTAACGTGGTCGGTGGTTCAGCCTGTCCACCATCCATGTTAGCGGCCTTTAAAAATGACTATAACTGTGACACCATCCATGCATGGGGCATGACTGAAACCAGTCCTTTAGGCTCTGCCAATCAGCTTAAAGCTAAACATCAACAGCTCTCTGAACAAGAGCGTTTCCAGCTGCGCCTATCTCAAGGTCGTCCGCCTTTTGGCATAGATTTACGTCTTACTGATGAAGAAAAAGGCAGCCATGAAATTGCCCGCGATGGTGAACAGATTGGAAATCTACAAATTAAAGGGCACTGGATTATTGACAGTTACTTTGGTAAAGATGACTCTGCACTCACGACCGATGGCTGGTTTGACACAGGTGATATTGCAACCTTAGATGAAGATGGCTTCTTATGCATCAGTGACCGCTCTAAAGATTTGATTAAGTCTGGCGGCGAATGGATTTCATCGGTTGAACTTGAAAACCTTGCGATGGGACATTCAGACATTCTTATGGCAGCGGTTATTGCGGCCGAACATCCAAAATGGGATGAACGTCCTATTGTCATCGCTGTGAAGAAACCCGATAGCACAGTCACTGAACAAGGTGTCTTAGACTACTATACTGACAAAATTGCGAAATGGCAGATCCCTGACCGTGTGATCTTTGTCGACAGCATTCCACTGAGCGGTACAGGTAAAATGCTAAAACGTGAACTCCGCGCCCAATATGGACAAGTACTACTGGAACAAAATCCTGTTTAACGTTGTTGAGAATAAAAGCCTGATCTTATAGTCAGGCTTTTCTCATGTTCGGATAGTGTAAATACCATCAATACAATTTATTTGAAAGCACATCCAATAAAGACGCTTTAAACACCTCACCATGCTTTAGATTTGGATAGATTAAAAATTTAGCCTTGACGCCCTGCTGATCGAATATAGACAAAATTTCTCTATTTTTATTGATGCTATTTGCATCAAAATTAGCGCTTTGCTGTACTCCAGTATGTGTTAAAAGATCACCTTCCATCAGCCATACATGTTTTTGTGGCTCTTTGGTTAATTTTACTGTTCTAATTTTTTGCATCATACGCTCATCAGCCCAAGAAAGTGATGGACTTGCAGCAAAGAAATGGCTGAAATAACGCCCATCGAGCAAGCTATCAAGCACAAAAAGCCCTCCATAGGAATGCCCCCATAACGCTCTTTTTTGCGCATCCAACTTTACATTCTGCTCAACCCAAGGGGCGATCTCCTTCAAAATCACATTTCTAAAATCAGCACTTCCCCCGCTCATCCGCTCTGGATTTCTTGGGTCTTGGGCGGGTTTTGCAGTTAATAAATCTGCTGGAGTATAGTCAAGTGAACGAAAAGCTGTGGCAAATGGCAAATTGGTTTTATAACCAATGGCAACCAATACAGGGGCATCATTTTCATACAAAGACTTGAGTATTTCTTCATTCAGATGAGACATCGCAGCGTTCCCATCCAGCATAAAGACCGATGCATACGCGTTCTGCGTCTTCTGTACTGTCTTTGGAATACCTAACCAAACGCTATAAGTTTTATTTGGATCTACAGTTGCAAACTCTTTGACTTTAAAACTGTAATACGCCGAGCCAATTTCTGCAATATTGGCAAGCAAAGGTTTCATTTCAGGTTTCGCATAAATACTTAAGCTGACACCCAAAATCAACAACGAGCTAAAAATTCGCGAAAGCAGAGTAGTAAAAATCTTTCTATAAAGATGAGTCATTTTTCGTATACACAGCCATGAGATGCTGAAGTTTAACATATAATAATAGTTATCATTATCAATTAAGTAATTCTTAATCATCTCTCTTCACTGTATAGACAACATTTTCTTTAACCACACACTCCGAAAGATGATTTTTCCTTTTTATACGGATTGAGTAAATCTAGCAAACATCCTTCCAGCTTTTTTATCCATAAAAAAGCCACCGCACTATGAAAGTGCAATGACTTTATCGACACAATCAAAAGATTTAAAGCTTTTTCCATGTCATGCTGCTCAGACCTTTCGCATCTTTTGCTGAAGCCTGTACCTTCATCTGATCTTTACCAGCATTTAACTGCGCAGTATTGATGTTATACACACGGCCATCTTGAGGATTCAGCCATTGGCCTTTTGCGAATTTTTGACCTGTTGCATCACCCACTAAGCCATTTAGCACTTGCATACCAAAAATCGGTTTATCCTTAAGCCCACCCTGACACTTACTACATACATCACTCACAGGCGCTCCAGCCAAAGGATAGTACTTGTTCACCACTGCGCTATATTGTGATGTTTTAGAATTCTTACGAATCACAATATCTGAAATATAATACCCTGTCCGATCATCAATCACTTTCCATGTTCCAATAAGTGGATCAAATGGCATGGCGAAAGCAGAATGCGACAACCCCAAAAACAGTGCTGATGCACACAAAAACTTATGTTTCATAAAGTAAATTACAATAAAAATGAAGAAATAAACGGTCGCGATTATAGCAATTCTATTCCTTTAATTATCTATTATTTCATTAAAATTAAATATTTATATGAATTAACCCCTGAGAAAAATCAACAAAAAAATTGCATATAAAAAAAGCCTCCGAAGAGGCTTTTTTTAATAATGTATTAGAGCTTTATATTAAGCCGCTGAACGTTCTTCAATCGGCACTACTTTACGCAGTTCAGGCCCAGTATAGTCCGCACTTGGGCGAATAATACGGTTGTCTGCACGTTGTTCCATCACATGCGCCGCCCAACCTGTGACACGGCTCATCACAAAGATTGGTGTGAAGAGTTTGGTCGCAATATCCATGAAGTGATATGCAGATGCATGGAAGAAATCTGCGTTACAGAATAATTTCTTCTCACGCCACATTACTTCTTCACAACGGACTGAAACTGGATAAAGAACGGTATCACCGACATCTTTGGCTAAGCGCTCTGACCAGATTTTAATGATGCCATTACGTGGGTCATTGTCTTTATAGATTGCATGACCAAAACCCATGATCTTTTCTTTACGTTCCAGTTTGCCCAGCATTTCTCGCTCAGCTTCTTCAGGTGACGTCCAGTTTTCAATCATTTCCATCGCTGCTTCGTTTGCTCCACCATGTAATGGACCACGCAGTGAACCAATTGCACCGGTAATACATGAATGCATATCCGATAAGGTTGATGCGCATACACGTGCGGTGAAGGTCGATGCGTTGAATTCATGCTCTGCATACAGGATTAGTGATACGTTCATCACTTGTTCATGCAGTTCATTTGGCTTTTCACCACGCAGCAGGTGTAGGAATTGAGCACCGATTGAGTCGTCATCGGTATTTTCTTCAATACGTACACCATCATGGCTAAAACGGTACCAGTAGCAAATGATTGCTGGAAGGGTTGCGAGAATGCGGTCTGCAACATCTTGCTGTTCTGCAAAAGATTGTTCTGTTTCTAGGTTGCCCAGCATTGATACGCCCGTGCGCATCACATCCATTGGGTGTGAATCTGCTGGGATACGCTCAAGTACTTCTTTGAGTGCTTGTGGCAGTTGGCGCAGTGATTTGAGTTTAGCTTTATAGGCGGTGAGCTGTGCTGCTGTTGGTAGTTCACCAAAGAAGATCAGGTAGGCCACTTCTTCAAACTGGCAGTTTTCAGCGAGGTCTTGGACGTCATAACCACGGTAGGTTAGACCTGCTCCGCTTTTGCCTACGGTTGATAGTGCTGTCTTTCCTGCGACTTGTCCGCGCAATCCTGCGCCTGTGAGGACTTTTCCTTCAGCCATTTTTAATTCTCCTGTTTAAACAGCTTGTCTAATGTGTTTTCAAAGGTGTGGTAATCGAGAAATTCGTAGAGTTCTTTGCGCTGTTGCATTTTGTCGAGGACGTTGACTTGGGTGCCGTCATTGCGAATGGCATGCATGACTTCCAGTGCTGCCTTTTGCATGGCACGGGTCGGTGACAGTGGGTACAGCACCATCGAGATGCCTTGTTCTGCCAGTTGTTCTTTGGTGTAGTATGGGGTATCGCCAAATTCGGTAATGTTGGCCAATACAGGGACACCGACTGCATCACAGACGGTTTTGTACATGGTAATGTCAGTCATTGCTTCGGCAAAGATCGCATCAGCGCCGGCTTCTACACAAGCACAAGCACGGTCAATTACCGCTTGTAGGCCTTCTTTTTGTAGGGCATCGGTACGCGCCATCACCACAAAGTTTGTATCGGTTTTAGCATCGACTGCAGCTTTGACGCGATCAACCATTTCTTGTTGGGTGACGATTTCTTTGTTGGGACGGTGGCCACAGCGTTTTTGTGCCACTTGGTCTTCGATGTGAACTGCGGCTGCACCTGCGGCAATCATTTGTTTAACGCTACGTGCAATGTTAAATGCCCCACCCCAACCGGTGTCGATATCGACCAGTAACGGGGTGTCTACACGTTCGGTAATGCGGCGTACATCTTCCAAAACATTATCCAGACTGGTCATGCCTAAGTCAGGCAATCCATAAGAGTAGTTGGCTACACCAGCACCCGAAAGGTAGATGGCCTTGTAGCCCACCTGTTTCGCCATCATTGCTGCATAAGCATTGACTGTACCGATAATTTGTAATGGTTTTTCCACTTCCAGTGCTTGTCTAAATCTTAAGCCTGCAGATCTTTGTTCTGTCATCGTCCTTTCCACGGCATTTACTTTAATTTTCGAGTTTTGAGTATAGCCATAATGACTGAATTGGCTATGACATTTTAGAATGATCACTCTAAAACTTTAGTCCCATGGTTCACGTTTTTATTGTGTAATTTTCTTCCATGCGTTGGGGTTTAGTGGTAAACAGATAAGCCCCAAAACAACAATGTGTGCATATTTTTGCTATGATAGCAACTAGAGATCCACATTTATTAGGCTGTTGTTAGTTATATGCACGACTCAGTTCAACTAGAACCCCTTACACGTGACATACCTCACACAAAACGAGGTCATGAGCGCTGTCTTGCATTTCTATTAAGTGCAAACGAGTTGTTTTTGCAACATGGCTACGATGCAGTTTCACTTGATGATATTGTCAATCATGCGGGTGGTTCAAAAGCATCGATTTACAAATATTTTGGCAATAAAGATGGTCTTTTTACAGCAATTTGCGACTACCGTCGTGAGTTGTTTTTTAAAGATATTTGTATGCCTTTTGATTTCACTAAGGACAATTTGCGCGTTTATTTAATACAAACCATTTTAAATATTCAAACGCATCTTGTGCTTCCAGAAAATGCCTCTTTTTTAAGACTCATTATGGAGCAAGTACAACGTAATCCGCAGTTGGCCTTTCATATTCACAAACAAGGGCCTAAACATATTGAAGATGCTGTGGCTTGTGTTTTAACCAAAGCAGATGAAATAGGCATTATTCGATGTGAACACCCGAATTATTCTGCGCAGCTTTTTTTTGGTATTGTACGTGAGTTAGAGTGGCGCGTGCTTATGAACATCTATGTTGAAGAAAATGAACAAGAAAATCTAGAATATGTTCATTATTGCGTAGATCGTTTCTTAGCAGGTCATCAAAAAGTCTAGTTTTTTTGCAATTTCCTTTGCATATAGTATATTAATCGACTCTCTTTTTTCTTTTCACCAACCAACAACTAATTGTTGTTCTGTACCTATTTCGGTTTTCAGCAATTATTGTGGAGTAACAATGGCTCTACGTCACTTTCTTACCTTACGCGATTTATCTACTTTAGAACTGAACCAAGTTGTGCAACGCGGTATCGAACTAAAACGTAAACAGCACAACAGCGAAGTATTCCAACCGTTTGTTGGTAAAGTCATGGGTATGATTTTTGAAAAATCGAGCACCCGTACCCGTGTATCGTTCGAAGCAGGCATGAGCCAGTTTGGTGGCAGTGCAATTTTCCTCTCTCCACGAGACACCCAATTGGGTCGTGGTGAACCGATTGAAGATTCAGCACGCGTAATTTCAAGCATGTTGGATATTGTGATGATCCGTACTTTTGGACATGACATTGTTGAACGTTTTGCCTCTTATTCAACAGTTCCTGTGATTAATGCCTTGACCGATGATCACCACCCTTGTCAACTACTTGCAGATGTTCAAACTTTTGTTGAACACCGTGGACCCATTGCAGGCAAAACAGTAGCCTGGATTGGTGATGGCAACAACATGTGTAATTCATATATTGAAGCTGCACATATGTGGGGCTTCAAGTTAAAAATTGCTGCGCCTAAAGGTTATGAACCCAAAGCAGAATTTTTAAGTGAATTTGCGCATTGTGCAGAACTGGTTAACTCAGCTGAAGATGCTGCCGTAAACGCAGACCTTATCGTGACCGATGTATGGGCAAGCATGGGCCAAGAAGAAGAGCAAAAAATTCGTGAAGCGGCTTTTGCAGACTATCAAGTGAATGAACGTCTTATGGATCTTGCTCATCCTGACTGTTTATTTATGCATTGTTTACCTGCGCATCGCGGCGAAGAAATTTCTGAAAAGATGCTCGACCATAAAAATGCCGTGGTTTGGGATGAAGCTGAAAACCGCTTACATGCACAAAAAGCATTGGTTGAGTTTTTAATCAATGAAAACACCAAGAAAGATTAATTAATTTTCCCAACGAAAAGCACCTAAGGGTGCTTTTTTTATACGGGCAAAGCTATAATCGGAACATAATTTTTATAAGCGACACTTTCCATGCATTTCAAAAAAACTGGCCTGTGCCTTGCTACAATTCTAAGCTCTACTTTTTTTCAGGTTCAAGCTTCAGAGTTTGATGACTATTTACAGTCCAAACAAATTATTGATGCAAATTTTAAAATTAAACAGCCTGAAACCCTGAACGAGATCTTAACTGTATTAACCGCAGAAGACTCCCGAACCCTCCCAATTGAAATTGATAACAACACCATCATTGAACAATTTAACCTATATGCAGACCATACAGAGCTTAAGGGTTTGATTATCACCCCTGATTTTGCCCAGTTTGAACAGGATTTGGGTGCGAAAGAAGTTCAAAAAGTGATTAAAAAGAATGTTGTACAAAACTGCAATATTTTCTTCGAGCATCAGTATCAACGCCATAACCCCTACATTGTAAAATTACAGCTCAGCTCTGAGAAAAATAGCTACGATTTAGAATTAAAGCAAAAAGACTGTGGTATCAAATAGTACCTTTTTTAGCGATTGGTTCTCTACTTTAGCGAACCAATCCCTGTGGTTGTAAGATAATCATGGTCGCACCAATCAATACCACTGCTCCGCCCATTATATCCCAACGGGACAAATAAACTTGATCGACATAACGCAACCATAGCAATGCGGTAAAAATATAAATTCCGCCATAAGCGGCATAAATACGTCCTGACGCAGCCGGATGTAAAGTCAACAACCAGACAAAAGCGCCTAGCGCTAAAGCTGTAGGAATCCACAACCAATGACTTCTTCCCTGATTTAAAATCAAATAAGGGAAATAGCAACCTAATATTTCCATCACAGCGGTTACCAAAAACAGTGCAAATGTACTTAAAACTTTCGTCAATTGAATATCCATGCAACCTACTTTTGTTATTTCTAACTGTTAAATACTTTCTTCAATAAAAAACCCGTGCGAACACGGGTTTTAAATTATGTAGCAATCTTTAAGCAGGTTCAGCCGTTTGGTCTTCAAAAACTTCGAGTTTTAAACCAACCGCTTTACCATTTTCATTCTTCACAGAGACCGCAACATTGCCACCATGTTCTGCAAGCTCACCAAATAGAATCATTTCAGCCAGTGGCTTTTTCAAATGCTCTTGGATGAGTCGTTGCATTGGGCGAGCGCCCATTAAACGGTCATAGCCATTTTCAGCCATCCACTCACGCGCACTTTGATCCACTTCTAGAATGACTTTTTTCTCATCCAGTTGCGCTTGGAGTTCTGTTAAGAACTTATCCACCACATTTTCAATTACTGTCGTTGGTAAAGCTTTGAACTGAATCACGCTGTCCAAACGGTTCCGGAACTCTGGAGAAAACGCTTTCTTCATCGCATCTTGGTTATCATTGCTATTGTCTTGATCCATGAAGCCAATACTCACGCGAGAAATACTTTCCGCGCCAATATTTGTAGTCAAGACCAACACCACATTACGGAAGTCTGATTTACGACCATTGTTATCAGTCAATGAACCATGATCCATGATTTGCAACAATAAGTTGAACACATCTGGATGCGCTTTTTCAATCTCGTCCAGCAATAATACACAGTGCGGATTTTTATGAATCGCATCGGTCAACAGACCACCTTGGTCAAAGCCGACATAACCCGGAGGCGCACCGATCAAACGTGAAACCGCATGGCGCTCCATATACTCCGACATATCGAAGCGAACCAGCTCAACACCCAGTAATTTCGCAAGCTGCTTGGTGACTTCTGTTTTACCTACCCCAGTTGGGCCTGCAAAAACGAAACTACCCACAGGTTTATCTGGCGATTTTAAGCCTGCACGCGACAGTTTAATTGCTGAGCCTAAAGCTTCAATGGCTTCATCTTGACCAAAGACCACACGTTTTAAATCACGTTCAAGATTTTCAAGCACGGTCTTGTCATCTTTAGACACAGTTTTTGGTGGAATACGTGCAATTTTCGACACGATATCCTCAATATTTTCCACGGTAATCAAGGTATCATCTTGTTCAGCTTTCAGACGACGTTGGGCCCCTGCTTCATCAATGACATCAATGGCTTTATCCGGCAAGAAACGATCATTAATGAATTTCGCAGACAGCTCAACCGCAGAAATTAAAGCTTTGTCATCATATTTAACATGATGGAAATCTTCAAATTTGCTCTTTAAACCACGTAGAATATCAATAGTTTCTGAAATAGATGGCTCATTGACATCAATTTTTTGGAAACGGCGTGACAATGCATGATCTTTTTCAAAGACTTGGCGGTATTCTTGGAACGTGGTTGAACCGATGCAGCGCAATGAGCCATTGGCCAAAGCGGGTTTAATCAAGTTTGACGCATCCATCGTGCTGCCCATACTTGAGCCTGCACCAATAATCATGTGGATTTCGTCAATAAACAAAACTGCTTCTGGTTTCTTTTTCAATGCGTTCAAAAGCTGTTTTAAACGTTTTTCAAAGTCACCACGGTATTTGGTTCCTGCTACCAAAGCACCAATGTCCAAGCTATACACTTCAGCATTTGCCAATGGTTTCGGCGCTTTACCATTGACAATGAGCCAAGCTAAACCTTCAGCAATCGATGTTTTACCGACGCCAGGATCACCAACCAATAACGGGTTATTTTTACGGCGACGGCATAGAATTTGCGCAGCACGTTCAATTTCTTTTTCACGACCAATTAAAGGATCCGTTTTACCCTTTTGTGCCTCAACATTCAAGTTGGTTGTATACAGCTCTAAAGGACCTGCGTTGCTTGAACTGGTAGATTCACCATCAAGATCTTCAATTTCTTCTTCCACTTGCACTTCATCTTTACGCGTGCCGTGGGCCAAGTATTGTGTCAGTGTTAAACGGTTAATTTGATGACGTTTCAAGAGGTAGACTGCAAAAGAGTCACGCTCAGAGTACATCGCCACTAAAATATCTGCGCCTTCAACCGTCCGATCACCACCGCTTGATTGTACATGGAAAATTGCACGTTGTAAGATACGGTCAAAACTTTCGGTTGGATGCGGGGCTTGATCACTGTTTTCGCCCAGCTTAGGGGTGTGCTGCTCTACATATTCTTCAAGCTCTTTGCGAAGCACAATAATATCTGCACCACAGGCTTTCAATGCATTTACGGCCGAATCATTATCGAGTAAAGCCAATAATAAATGTTCAACTGTTAGGAATTCATGTCTCTTTTGTCGAGCCATACTAACAGCCAAACGTAAGGATACTTCTAATTGACGACTGAGCATGGAACCCCCTTAATCTTTCGGCTCAATCTGACAAAGTAAAGGATGACCTTGAGACCGAGCGTAATTATTGACTTGGTTTGCTTTTGTTTCCGCGATGTCTCTCGGGTAAACGCCTGCAACACCTTTTCCTTCATAATGTACAGTTAGCATTACTTGAGTGGCTTGGTCAAGATTCAAAGCAAAGTATTGTTGTAAAATTTCAATAACAAAGTCCATTGGGGTGTAGTCATCGTTCATTAAAACGACGGCATAGAGTGGAGGACGCTTAAGTTCAGGCGGCGCGGTTTGGACAGCCACATCCCCATTTTCTTCTTCATGCGGTTCATCATTGCTCAAGCGCGGGCTGATATGCCAATCGACATAGCCAGATTCATGAAAAGACTGCTTGATTTCATTTAAACACGTTGAACGCTTAGAGATACCCATAAACTTACAATTCACAATTATTGTGCATTCGCCTCAGCCTGAGGGATTTCAGAGACAAATGCAGATTGACTTTCTACGGCCTCACCACGTGACCAACTAAAGCGTCGTGTCACTGGTGTGCTACCTGTTAAACGGACTTCGATAAACTGTGGCGTAAAGCCTTTAGGCATCGTCCAACGCCCTGTTAAACGCTCATAGTTTTCAAAATTAAAGTTTTTGTCTTCAAGAGGCACAACTAAAACCTCTGTACCACGAATGAGTCGGAGTTCAACTGTACCTGAAGCTGCACGTTTAGATGGACTGACTTGAACCAAATCGAGTTGATATTCAAATGCATTTTCAGGCAAAGGTTTAATCGCAATATGCTGCACAGCCAGTGGAATACCGCCGCGTTGACGTAAAACCTCACGGTAAATCACAGCAGTGGTTTCAGATTGCGCTTGTTGATCCAGAGCTTTTTGCAATGACAAATACAGCTCATTTGAATTGGTCACAGCAACGTCACGCTCCTGAACTGCAGCATTATAGTTTTTATTTAAAGCATCCAGACTGGTCTTTTGCTTTTGTACCACTTCAACCAGTTGCTCAGCATCCGCATCAAAACCTACCACCGTTAAACCCTGACGATGTCCGACGGTGTAGCCCAATAGTCCACTTGCAACCATCAATATTACAGCACCAATTGCCAAGGGCTTATTGGTCTGTAAAAACGGCTTTGCAGGTTCAGGCTGTTGTGACGTCATATTTGTGTCAGTGTTCGGCATCGTCATCTCTTATTTTGATTCAATTCAAAACACACATTTAAATCGAAATCTAAATGTGTGTGAAGTTTTAAAACGTTTTTTATGGTAATAAACCAATTCCGTCTAGGCCCGCTGTTTCAGCAAATCCAAACATTAAGTTCATGTTTTGAACGGCCTGACCTGCTGCACCTTTAACCAAATTATCTTGTACTGAAATTACCACTAGTTTTTTCGGTTGCGGTTTATACAGCGCAATACGAAGCTGATTGGCACCCCGCACAGAACGTGTCTCTGGTGAGCTTCCCGCAGGCATCACATCAACAAAAGCTTCATTGGCATAAAACTGTTCATATAAACTTTGCACATCAGCAGCTTCACCCGCATCGGTTAAGTCCACATAAATCGTGCTCAGCATGCCACGAATCATTGGTACCAAATGCGGAACAAATAAAATGTGGTTAAACACCTCTTTTAAGCCTGAAATATTTTCCAACGCTTCCACAATTTCAGGATGATGACGGTGACCTGCAACGCCATAAGCTTTGAAATTATCTGCATTTTCAGAATAGATCATCCCAAGGCTGGCTTTACGGCCTGCACCAGACACACCCGATTTCGCATCAATAATAATGCTTTCAGGTTTAACTAATGTGTCGTTTTGCTTAAATAACGGCGCTAAGCCCAGTTGTACTGTTGTTGGATAACAACCAGGGTTACCAATGACATTGGCTTGTTTAATCTGCTCACGGTTTAATTCTGACAAACCATAAACCGAGTCTTTCAACAGTTCAGGGCACGCATGTTGCATACCATACCATTTTTCAAACTGTTCTAAGTCTTGTAAACGGAAGTCTGCGGCAAGGTCAATCACTTTAGTATTTGCAGCCACAAGCTCTTCGGCATACTTCATGGCAACGCCATGCGGTGTCGCAAAGAACACCACATCACATTTTTTCAGTTCATCAATATTCAAATCTGAATATTTGAGTTCGGTATGTCCACGTAGGCTAGGGAACATATCATCTACACGGCGACCGTCTTCTGTACGCGATGTTAATACGCTTACTTGCACATTTGGGTGTCGTAGTAAAAGACGCAACAATTCAACGCCTGTATAACCTGTACCGCCGACAATACCAACTGAAATCACGTGTATTACCTCAAACTTAAACTGTCCATTTCGTAACTGCCTAGTATGACAGGAAGTTTCTGCTTTCTAAACTGTTTTACTTGGAATTTATGCGTTTTTAATGCTATCGACACTTAATGGAGCGCATCCAATATACTCGGTGCTGGCTCAAAACCAATCTGATTTCGTCCCGAATGTTTCGCCTGATATAACAATTGATCGGCAGCATGTATGGCATATTTTAAGTTGGAATGATGTACTGCAGTCAGTCCAAAACTTGCTGTCACGGCGATCTTTTTTGAGGATAATCGTGCATCGGCAATACCTAAACGAATACGATTGGCAATATTATAAGCCAACGTTTCATCATCAATTTGCAATAAGACAATGAACTCCTCTCCACCAAAACGCCCCACTAAGTCGTGCACACGGACATTTTGCCCAATAATTTGACCGACTTGGTGTAAAATTTGATCACCCACCAAATGCCCATAGGTGTCATTAATTTTCTTAAAATGGTCAATATCACACATGAGTAAGAAATAAGACTGTTTAGAGAGCTGATGCAACTTTCGTTTAGCGGCTTCGTTAAAGCCACGTCGATTGAATAAGTGCGTTAGCGGATCTCTTAGCCGCTCATCATTGAGTTGATGGATAATATCGCGTACCAAGGTTCCGAGCAGCACTATTGCAAACCACATACTCAAGATAATGCTCGCAGCAAGCATCATCAGCCACCAAACTGAATTTGCCAGCATGTCTGCTTCGATATTTCTTAAAAAGAGAAAAATAATGATTCCGCGAACAAAGGTATATAGCACAATAAACAAGTAGGAAAAGTCGACTATTTTATTGAGTAAATCAATCCCTTGATAATGTTTAAACATTGAAAACAAAACCAAAGACTCAACCAATGCAATTGAAATGTTCAGAATCAGCATTCTGATCCACAGTTGATCATCTACATAGGAATAATAACTGAGTGAAAGTAAAGCCATCACGACCAAGGCCAGACACCAATATGGACGTGCATTGGCATTCTTTCTTAAGCCCATAGCATAAGCGCTGGCCCATGCGCCAAACAAATACATACTGCCTAAAATGGGTGCCGACAAAGCCAACTGTTTATTCGACATAAAACTTTGTGTCGCCACAGAAAACGAAGGCACAATATATCCAAGCCCGAGCCACAATAAATATGAGGGAGCCCTAAAAGCAAAATGACATATTAAAAGCAAGCTTCCCATTAAAATTAGGCAAGCTGGAACAATTAATATAAAATAGTGGATATCTGTAAAATTCACATTTGAGGTCTTTGGACTGAAATTGAGGAATGTTTACCTTAGATCATGAAGTTTAGAGCATTTTTTGACTAACGCTCAATCAATCAGAAGAAATTATTTTTAAATTCTGCACGTAAAATTAACTTTAAACGCTTGCCCACCAATACGGCAATGCGGTTGTTTTTAAGGTTTTTCGATGCTGTTGAAAAGCGGCATCATATTTGGCAACTTCCGCCCAAAAACGTGCACTATGATCAAAATGTTGCGTATGTGCGAGTTCATGCACACAGACATAACGGGTAATGGCTTCAGGAAACAACACTAAAGCACTGTTAAGCATAATGTCGTGTTTGGCACTACAACTCCCCCAGCGGGTCTTGGGCTGACGAATTGAACATTGTGCAAATTTTAAACCAGTTTCATGACTAATCTGTTGCAAATAAACAGGCAAGTGCTGTTTGGCATATACAATTACAAAAGATTTCAAATAACTTTCGGGCTGACGGTCACTGATCCAAAGCTGGTGATTATCCTCATCCAAAATATACGCATTTTTTTGTGTTTTATAGCTCACCGTTAAAGCATTTTGGCGATTAAATAACCGTAACTCTATGGGAAGGGTTCGATCTATCTGTACCAGACTGGCTTGTTGCTTCTGCCAAGTTTCAACCATCCACTGTTCAGATTGATTTAAAAAATCCTGAATTTGCCGTTTGCTACAAAATTTAGGCACGGTTAAACGAATTTGAGTCGGTTCAACACGAAGTCGTAACCGAGTCGCACCTGCATGATGGGTGATTTGAATTTCAGGTAGGTCTGCTAAGGTCATTAATATTATTCTTTTATTGAATCATCCTCCCCAGCCCCCCCCCCCTTTGAAAGGAGGGAGAAAAACATAAGATAAAAATGTTTTTGCTTTTAGCCCCTCTTTTTCAAAGAAGAGCTTAGGGAAGATTTAAAATTAAACCGCGGTACGTTCTTCAATACCACTGTCTGTTGCAACAACTGCCACATCTGCTTTATTGATTGCAAAAATACCATTACACACCACACCTGGAATGTCGTTAATGGTTTTTTCAAGCTCAAGCGCATTTAAGATATTTAAGTTATAAACATCTAAAATCACGTTACCGTTATCCGTCACCACGCCTTCACGGTAAGCAGGATCACCACCGAGTGAGACAATTTTACGTGCCACAGCCGAACGTGCCATTGGAATCACTTCAATCGGAAGTGGGAAGTCGCGGCCCAATTGATCAACCCACTTAGAGTCATCCACAATACAAACAAATTTTCTCGCAATTGAAGCCACGATTTTCTCGCGAGTAAGTGCAGCCCCACCACCTTTGATCATATGCATATGACGGTCAATTTCGTCTGCACCATCTACATAGGCATCTAAACCGCCTACAGAGTTCATATCAACCACTTCAATGCCTAATTTCTTTAAGCGCTCAGCCGTTGCTTCTGAACTTGCCACAGCCGCTTCAAGCTGAAGTTCGGGTAAAAGTTCAATTAAGAAATTCACGGTGCTGCCTGTACCCACCCCTAAAATGCCACCTTTAGGTAAGTGCTTTAAGGCAGCTTTTGCAGCAGCTTGCTTCTTTTCATCTTGGGTAGCATACAGACTCATAATTTGGCTCAACTATTTTTGACATTTGTTGCTGATTTTACAGCCTAAATGTACAGGGGTTTGTTACAATGATCCTCTATTTTAAACTGTTAAATGGGAAATTAACATGCTGTCTCGTTTGGTTCGACAAATATTACAAGCAACAGTCTACGATGTTGCAATCGAAACTCCACTCGAAGCGGCACCTCGAATTAGTGAGAAACTCAATAACAACATTCGTTTTAAACGTGAAGACTTACAACCAGTCTTTTCATTTAAGCTACGCGGTGCCTATAACCGCATTAGCCAACTTCCTAGAGCTCAACTTGAACGTGGCGTGATTACCGCATCTGCTGGCAACCATGCCCAAGGCGTAGCACTATCAGGTAAAAAACTCGGGATTCGTGCCATTATTGTGATGCCGAAAACCACCCCAGATATTAAAGTTCAGGCGGTCAAACGCTTAGGCGGTGAAGTGGTTCTCCACGGCGACTCTTTTGATGTTGCCAACAAATATGCGATTCAACGTGCCGCAGAAGACGGTATGAGTTTTATTCCACCCTATGACGATGAACTGGTCATGGCAGGTCAAGGTACGATTGGCAATGAAATTTTGCGCCAATGGCGCGATGTCGACTATGTCTTCGTCGCTGTTGGTGGTGGCGGTTTGATTGCTGGTGTAGCAGCCTACTTAGGCGATGTTGCACCACATGTCAAAGTCATTCCTGTTGAATATGATGAATCTGCTTGTTTAAAAGCCGCATTTGAAGCAGGTGAACGCGTAGTACTGCCTCAAGTCGGCTTATTTGCTGATGGTACAGCTGTCGCGCAAATTGGTGAAAAACCATTTGAAGTGATTCAACTACAAAAGTCGGATAACTCAGGCCCAATCGTTGAGCGTGAAGTGGTTTTAGTCAATACCGATGAAATTTGTGCCGCAATTAAAGACACCTATGATGAATGTCGTAGCATCGTTGAACCATCAGGTGCAATGGCCTTGGCAGGAATCAAAAAATATGTGAAAAAACACGAACTGATTGGGCAAAACATCGTCTCAATTGTATGCGGTGCCAATATGAACTTTGACCGTTTACGTTATATTGCAGAACGTACTGAATTGGGTGAACGCAAAGAAGCTATTTTTGCTGTGACCATTCCAGAGAAAAAAGGTTCATTCCTGAATTTCTGTCGAGCGCTACAGGGCCGTAATATCACCGAGTTTAACTACCGTGCAAGTGATGCCAGTGCAGCACAAGTCTTTGTCGGCATTAGCTTAAAAGGCGGTGAAAAAGAGCGTCACGATATTTTTGAAGCACTCAAAACTCAGTTCGATGTCGATGACTTGTCTGATGATGAAGTGGCAAAGCTGCATATTCGCTACCTGATTGGTGGCCATGCAGACCTTGAAAATGAGCGTTTGTTCCGTGTTGAGTTCCCTGAACGTCCAGGCGCACTGTTAATGTTCCTCGAACGCCTTGGTCCTACGCATAACATTACCCTATTCCACTACCGTAACCACGGTGCTGCGGAAGGTCGTGTCCTCGTTGGTTTAGAGGCAAGTGATGCGAAGCAAAACCCAGATGGTTTGATTGAAACTTTAGAAAGTATTTCGTATCCATATGAAGAAATTACCAATAACCTAGGTTATCAACGTTTCTTAAAATAAAAGATTCAATACATACATAAAACCGCCCTTCGAGGCGGTTTTATTCTATGAGCTGCATCGGCTCTTCATTACCAAACGTGTGGTTATACGTAACAATAATTCTATCGATCAGCTCATCATTGTGCGGCACCAACAGCCAATAAGGGTTTTCCCGCTCGATAACTAGCAAACTGAGTTCATAAGGCTCAATAAAAATTTTAATGTGGTTAAAAATAACATCAAAACTAAATTCAAAATCATAACCATGCATGTCTGAGGTTTCCTCTTCCTCACTGTCATACATTTGATAAAAAGACGCCATATCATCATTGATTTGGTTTTTCAGCTCGTCTAAGTCAATCCCAAGTTGTTGTAGTCTGTGGCATTCATCAATACCATTTTGTCGAAAATCATCGAGTTCTATTTTTTGAATGTTTGAATAATAGCTATTCAACCAACGTACAAAGTGCTCGAACTCATCTTGTTCTTCTGGAATTGCGGTATCATTCAATTCTGGAAACGCGATCCTCAAGGATTCATACAGTGTCTTCCGCATTTATATACTCCTTTGGATGAGTGATATATTGGTATAAGGCAAAGCGCAGTTGATCGAAAATAGCGTGTCCGTATAAAGATGACATCTTGTGAAATTTGGCACAACATTCGTTAACAATCGACGTATAAAAAAATTTAAAGGAAAGATGACATGGCACAATTTGCAGTGATTGGTTTAGGAAGCTTTGGAGCCACAGTTGCCACTCAACTCATTGAACTGGGACATGATGTCATTGGTATCGATAGTGAAAAAAAATATGTTGAAAATATTTCTGAGCACGTGACCCATGCTGTCATTGCCGATGCAACAGATGAACATGTTCTGGATGAACTAAATATTAAAAACTGCGATGCCGTAGTGGTCGCAATTGGTGAAAATATTGAAGCCAGTATTTTGTGTGTACTACACCTCAAAAATATTGGAGTTGAAAAAATTTGGGTCAAAGCCAAATCAAAGTCACACCATATGATTTTAAGCCATTTAGGGATTAGTAAAATTATTCACCCTGAAGAGGACATGGGCGTGCGGATTGCGCAGTCTTTATGCTACCCCATGGTCAGTCGCTATATGGCGCTTGAAGATAACCACTATATTGTCAAAATTGAAATTGATGAAAAATTGCAAGGGACTCGCTTCCGCCAATTGATGGATCAAGCACCTGATGTGAAAACATTACTCCATAAACGTGGCAAAGACGTTTTGTACAGCATTGACCCCAATTTAATTTTACAAGTGGGTGATATTCTTGTTGTTGAAGGTTTAGTTGAAACATTACGTCGTCTTTCAGCACGGTTCAAATCATGAAAAAAGTCAAAGAATGGCAAACCCAACAGAACAGCACCATTAATTTAAGCCCGCCCAGCCTGCTGGCTTTGGGTTTTTTGAGTTTTATTATTATTGGGACTCTGTTATTAAAGCTACCCATTTCACACCACGGTGAACTGAGTTGGATTCACTCTTTGTTCACCGCCAGCTCAGCAGTTACCATTACTGGACTGTCTGTGGTAAATGTCGGTGAAACTTTTACCGTAACAGGTAAAGTCATCATTATGCTGCTGATTCAAATTGGTGGCTTAGGCTTTATGACTTTCGCAATTTTAGCGGCACTGAGTCTGTCGACTAAACTGGGTTTAAAGCAACAAATCATGGCGCAAGAGACCATTGGCCAAACCAGCTTATCCAAAGTATCCTTCACCATTAAAGGGGTACTGCTGTATTCCTTATTTTTTGAGGCAATTGGCACAGTTATTTTGACCATTGCATGGTTAGAAGATTACAACTTCAACCAAGCTCTGTTTTATGCGGCTTTTTATAGTGTATCCGCATTTAACAATGGTGGCTTTTCACTGTTCCCCAACAGTCTAATGAGCTTCTCTGGTCAGTATCTCATTACCTTTACCATCAGTATGCTATACATCATTGGTGGGACAGGTTTTGTGGTGTTAATGGACATTAAACGCAGCAAACGTTGGAAAGGCTTAAGTACCAATAGCAAACTGATTTTATCCACCATTGCAGGTTTGAACCTGATTGCTTTTGTTCTTTTATGGGCAATTGAATCGAACAATCCCCTCACCTTAGCGCCAATGAGCTTAGGTGACCAAGCTTTAAATGCATGGTTCCATGCCACCGTGCCTCGTTCATCGGGTTTTAACAGCCTCGATTTAGCACAAATGAAAGATGCCTCGACCCTCGTGACCATGTTACTGATGTTCATTGGGGGCGGCTCGATGAGTACCGCAGGCGGGATTAAAGTAGGTACTTTTATTATTGTTTTACTCAGCGTGATTAGCTTCCTTCGACGCGAAGATGAAATTCGTGTGTTCAATCACTCTGTTTCTCAAAAAACCTCTTTTAAAGCGATGGCTGTCGTCTCTATTACTGCAGCACTTATTTTCTTAGGCATCTTTAGTTTATCTTTAATCGAACCTAATCATCAGTTTATGGATTTGTTATTTGAAGCCATTTCCGCTGCTTGCACTGTCGGTTTGTCACGCGGCATCACCGGTGAGCTTCAACCTGCAAGTTTATTTATTCTGATGCTCTTGATGTTTGCAGGTCGTTTAGGCCCTTTAACGCTGGCCTACCTGATTGCAACCCCGAAAAAGAGCCGTCTAAAGCACCCAACTGCCGATATTCAAATTGGTTAAAACACCTAAAACTTAAACATAAAAAACCACGTATCAAACGTGGTTTTTTTATATTTCTAAATTAGTACCAATTCATTAAGGACACGCCTAAGCCCACGTAGGTCGCTCGGTGGTTATAATCAATTAAGCTTTCACCATAACCATCAAATAACTGGAAATGGCCACGCAGTTTCCCTGAAATAGGGAAAGCCCAGTCAAACTGTACAGCACCGCGCGAATCATCGCCATCTTTTAAGCTATGACGTAGCATTAGTGAAAAATCATGTTCATTCCAACGGTAGAATGCTGTTAAGTCACCCCGTCCGACATAATCCTTAATATCAGGGTTATTATCATCACCTGCATCTTCGTCTAAGCGATACCAAGGGCGCATCATGAGCGCAAAGTTGTCTCTTTCAAAACCCAGATTCAACATGACACGGTTCCAACTACGCGACAGCGGATCTGAACGGCCATTAGACTGGTGGTTGAAAGTTAATCCCAGTAAGCGACCATTTAAACCCAATAGTTCATAATTGGTACGGAAGACTAAACTGGCTTCAGGCTCATAGTTGGTTTCACGGAACGGACGTGATTCTTCACCGTTATACACCTGCCAACGAGAAGACTGGGTATAACCTAACCAAACATCACCATTGTCCCCAAATAAGTTTTCCACAGCTTTAGTTTTTAAAGACAATTGGAATTTCGCTTCCATTGACTTTAGGTTCTGATCTTCATCCACCGTATTGGTCGGATTTGGACTTTGTGGATATTCATTTTTATCTGTCGTCCAAAAACCAGGCATTAAATACACAGGTTGATAGGCACGAATATTCCAAGTCCCCAATTTACTTTCTGGTGAAAGCTCCCAACGGCTATCCATTAAAGATAAGTTTGGCGATATTTTAGGGCCTTCCGAAGCAAAGACAGAGCTTACACTTTGTGCAATCTTCCCTGTAATATTTTCAGGTTCTGGCGCAATTTCCATGGCTGCACGTTGCTCAGAAACAATACGCGGTTTTACCGCTTCAGGAATTTTGAATAATGCATCATAACAAGCCAAACGGTCTGCATTCGACGCCAATGCAACACATGCTTCGGCTGTTGCAGGAGCTGCGGGTACTTCGGAAATTTGTGCATGTGTTTTAGCGACACCCAAAGTACTGAGCACAGTCATGCCCAGTACTAAAGTTGAACGCTCAAATGATTTGAACGCCATACGATCCTCTTATTGTTTTACTGAACTTGTTGAATACTAAAACCTAACTCAATTAAAGTATCACGCTTCGCCATAGGCGCAACCACGGCTTTCGTTGGTTTTTGTTCAAGCAAGTATTGTACCGCGACACGTTGCAAGTCCTCTAAACCCACAGCCAAAAGACGGCTACGTAACTGCTTACGGAAGGCTGGTGTACGTGCATGTAAAAGTGCATAACATGCCGTAATCGCTTCACCCGCTGGTGAACCTGGTTTGTCCATACCAGCAATCAAACCTAAAATTGCTTCTTCAAGCTGATGTGGTTTTTGCTCAGTATTTAGCAACCATTGCACACTGGCTTCAAAGTCATTGAAGGTTTCAGCCAAACGCGGGTCACGGTAGCTATAGAAGCGGAATGAACATGCATTGCCGTCATAGCTTGCGCCACCACCATAAGCCCCACCTTTTTCACGAATTGCACTGTGTAAGAAACCATTACGCAAGTACGCTGCCAGCACCATCAGCGGTGCAGCATCTGGATGTGACACCTCAACGGCTTGATAAGCTGATGAACAGAATTGAACATTGGATTGAATTAACCACGCCTCATCTGCATCGGTATCGATCTGCTCAGCCGTTTTCAAACTCACAGTGTGTTCAGGAATGGCTAACTTGTCCCACACATTTTGAACTTCTTCAACCAAACGGTCTGACTGATGTTCTTCACACACCAGCAAGAACTGTTTTGGTGCTTGTAAAAGTTTCAAATGAATCGCTTTTAATTCATTGATCAAATCATCATAAGCTGCTGCATCATTTTCAATACAGCTGACTAGATCGCCTAACCAGTTTAATGCACCCAAGCCCGTGTTGTGATAATCACGTTTTGCCAAAGCACTGTGGTTACGTCCTGCAATTTGCATGGCATAACTGTGACCTGAACCTGAAAGACGAGATGCCCAACGTGTTTTACGTTGTTGCAATAACTCAACAATGCGATCTTTTTCGTCAAAACGAAGTTGTTCAAACGCCAATTTCAACAAAGCAATACTGTCAAAATTACTCACCAACGATTTTGTGGTCAGCGTTAACCATGCACTGATTTGATTTTTGTCATTCACTTGAGAACGCAAAGAGGCGCCCATACCTAAACCACCACTCACCGCAGTTTGCAGTTGTTGTAGTTCTAAATACCCATACTGGCCTGCACCGACTTCCCCCATCAAAATAGACAGCAAGTTAAAGTATGGCGATTGCACTACATCTTGCGGAATCTGGATCAGCACTTGGTTGTAGTAAATACCGTTCGTACCCGCATGATAAAGATTCAACGGATAATCGATACGATTTGAGATAATCTCGCGCAACTGCCCTTGTACAATTTGCAGTTCAGCAGGCACATCTTCCAAGCCCACTTTTGGCAAAAGATTAAGGTCATCAGGGGTATCTTGACGGACTTTAAGTGCTTCAGTTTGTGCTTCAATTTTTGCTTTTTCAGCTTCTGTTAGCTCCGCACTAATTTCGGCTAAACGTGCTTTTTCTGCCGCTGCTTCTACTGCAGATTTATTGGCATCAGGCACCAAAGTCATTTGTACACGGTGCGGGTTATCAATCAAATAGGTTTTGATTAAGTTTGACAACCACATTGGATCTTTCAGTTCTTCTTTCACCGCAGCAATGGCTGAGTCTACATCCCATACAGTGACTGGATCGCTGTGGTGAATCGCACTGCCTAAACCATTTAAAATCAGGCTTAGACCATAAGGCATGCCGTCGCCATTGATTTCACGTTGGTGCAATTCAATTTGATGTAAAATCGCATCCACCATATTTTGATCAACAGGTTTTGAAGCGACGTCTTCTAAAACCTTAAACACACCTGCTTTAAACTCAGCTGTATGTTCAGGGTTTGAACCTTGTACGCCACAGTAGAAGGTCATTTCATAATTTGAATCATCTACTCCCATAATCGGGCCAGTAGACTGTGCATAACCACAGGTCTCAAGGTAATGACGTAACGGAGAAGCTGAATCTTCTAACAATACGCCTTCGACAAGGCGCATACCTAAGCGTAGTTTGATCTCACTAGCTTTAGGCAATAACCACGAAATAATGTGATAAGTTTTGTCTTTTAAATCTTCTGCATCTACCGCATAGGTTTCAGTCACTTCTAGTGGCGCAGTAAGACGTCGCTCTTCTTTAGAAAAAAGCGTTTCACCTTTTGAGAATTTCGCCAAGGCTAAAGTTTCAAACTGCTCTTGTAGATTGTAAGCAGGCTCATTACCAAAGGTCATGAAAACTGCGTTACTTGGGTGATAATGCGACTTGTAGAAATCCACCAACTCAGGGTAAGTCAAGTCCGGAATATCTTTAGGGTCGCCACCAGAGTTGTAGTGATAAGTGGTTTCAGGGAATAAGTGGTGCGCTAACTGATGATACAACTGGTCTGAAGGCGAACTCATTGCCCCTTTCATTTCGTTGAAAACCACACCTTTATAAACAGGCTCACCGTTTTCAAGCTCAATGCGGATCCCTTCTTGGGCAAAATCCAGCGGATTCAAATTGGCTGCAAAAGCCGCATCTAAATACACTTCAAGTAAATTTTGGAAATCTTTTTTATTCTGAGTCGCAAATGGATACGCTGTCCAATCCGCCGCAGTAAAGGCGTTCATAAAAGTATTCAGTGAACGACGAATCATTAAGAAGAACGGATCACGAACAGGAAATTTTTCCGAACCACACAGTGCTGTGTGCTCTAAAATATGCGCTTCGCCTTTTGAATCCATAGGTTGGGTGCGAAATGCAACCAAGAATACATTTTCATCATGATTGGTGGCCAAGTGATAATGCACTGCCCCAGTGACTTTATGTTTATATTCAGACACTAAAATGTCTAAAGCTTCAACATGGTGTTGACGTACCAACTGAAACGCAGGATGTACAGTTTGAGTAATGGTTTCAGTGACATCTACAGTCATGTGATCTCCTAACAATAATTAATACACTGCCTGCATTATAGCTTTAGTTGTCAAAAGATTTCACGTTGAAAACCCGAGTAATTTGCTGGAAATTTGAAAAAGCATCTCACTGCTTTTCAAATTTCAGTCTTTTTGAGGGAAGCGTTCTCAGAAAGTAAAACTAGATGAGATATTTAAAATAATTATAGTTCGGGTGATTTTCCACAAAAACATAGTTTTGCTTTTGATAAAAACTGGCTGCGGACAAATCTGCGGTATTTAAACACAGTGCAGAAAAGTTCGGACGTGCACATTTTTCTAAATGCGCCAACAACTGACGACCCACACCGCTCTTACGGTATTTAGGATGTACATAAAAACGGCGTACGCGCCCAATCCGCGCCTCGATTTCATTTTCACCCCATTGTTGATTTAAACCGCCACAGGCAATCAATTGGTCTTGATCATAAGCCAATAACAACACTTCACCCTTCTGATCAAAACGATTTTTTCCACTTTGATATTCTTCGATCAAGCGGGTCAACGGTTCATATCCTTCTTTTGCTGCAAGTTGTGCCAAAGCTTGTATTTGAGGAGGTAATTGTTCTGCCGCTTGAATTAAAATTTCCATCTAAACTTCCTTGAATATGAGCAAAGCCATTTCACTACATTTGCCACGTAAATAAAATGAATTTTCCTCAACAAACTACAGCAATCTTGAGCATTGGTGTAAAATGTCGCTTTATTTTCAATACGTGACGAAAAAAGACATGGCAACTGTTGATCTTTTTGCAATTGGTAATGCACTAATCGACCAAGAATTTAAAGTCTCTGACGACTTCCTTATTCAACAACATTTGCAAAAAGGCACTATGCAGTTAACTGATGGTGAAACACAAGCAGATCTTTACAAAAAATTAAAAGAAACACAAAGCTATAAAGGTCAGGCTTCAGGTGGTTCAGCAGCCAACACCACCGTTGCTTTTAGTGCCTTGGGTGGTTCAGCATTTTATGCATGCCGCGTGGGTAATGATGAGCTAGGGCAAACTTACCTCAATGGTTTACACGAAGCAGGCATTAAAAACACTGAAAAATCAATCAGTGAAGGCGTAACCGGCACGTGTATGGTTTTAGTCAGTGAAGACTCTGAACGTACTATGCATACTTATTTGGGGATCACGGCCGAGTTAACTGAACAACAGATTGACTTTGAACCCTTAAAAACAGCGAAATGGCTCTATATCGAAGGTTATCTTTCTACCAGCGATAGCGCACGTTTAGCTGTTAAGCAGGCGCGTGAAATTGCCAAAGCACATGGTGTTAAAATTGCATTAACCCTATCTGACCCTGCGATGGTGCAATACGCGCGTCATGGTCTAGATGAAATGATTGCAGATGGTGTGGACTTATTGTTCTGTAACCAGCAAGAAGCCATGATGTACACCGAAACCGAAACAGTTGGGGCGGCTTTAGCAAAACTAAAAACACTGAGCCAGCATGTGGTGATTACCCTTTCAGCGGAAGGTGCACTTATTTCAAATGCACAAGAAACATTTAGTGTCGCGGGTCGTAAAGTACACGCTATCGATGCCAATGGTGCCGGTGATGCCTTTGCTGGTGCCTTCCTTTATGCAGTGAATGCGGGCTTAGGCTTACATACAGCTGCGCAACTTGCAATTTTGATTTCAAGTGAAGTGGTGTCTCAGTTTGGCCCTCGTTTGACTGTGGCAAATTACGCTGAATTGTTCCAACAACTGCAAAAGGAATGTGCATGATGCAAAAAATTTGCATGACGGAAGACATCCCAGAACGCGAAGCGCGCTCTTTTGAAACACCTAAAGGGGATACGATTTTTATCACCCAACGTGACGGTGCCTTCTTTGCTTACCAAAACATTTGCCCGCATTTGCAAGTTGAACTTGAATTTTTGGAAAACCAGTTTTTAGACCGCGACCAAGAATTTATTGAATGTTCGACCCATGGTGCACTGTTCATGGTTGAAACAGGTGAATGCATTTCTGGCCCTTGCCAAGGCGAAGCACTTGAAAAAGTAGAAATTACCGTGCATTCTGACGGTGGGATTTATCTCACAGAAGAATAATGAAATTGGACGTTCACCATGTATGAGTTGCTACATCACCCTGACTTGATGCTCTTTCATTTCAGCTTATTGACTTTGGTCATACTCAGCATGGTGGAAACCTTAGGCTACTTTTTTAAATCACGTCCAAGTCATTTCCTCAAAAGGCTCTCACCACAAAAACTGACTGAATCTCCACTGCTGGACGTTAAGTTTTCTAAAGTGCTGATTGTGGTTTTTCTCTTACTTAATTTTAGTGTTGCAGGTTATTTCCTTCAGTTCTGCATCTATGCCAAAGAACAAGCGTTTACTTCGGCTTACTATCTAATCTTGCCTGCGCTAATTATTGCAATTTTCTTTACCGTTTTTATGATCCACTGTTTGGATCAAGTCATTAAACCCAGACCAGATAAAAAACAAACCAACTTACTGGGTCGTCTGGCGACCATCTCCAGCGGGAATGCACGCCCCGGTTTTTCCGCTCAAGCTCGCGTTCGCGATGAATACGGTCAACTACACTATGTGCAAGTTGAGCCTGAGTTTGGTGAACTTGAGTTTCAGTCACAAATTATTCTCATTCGTCTAAAAAAGTCGCATTACATAGCGAAGAAAATTTCAAAATCTAATCAACTTTTTAGTGGCGAAAGTACACGCTAAACAAGCACCCCATCTGATCCTATTTCAACACGGTATGTCTATATAAGCGTGTTTATCCTTTTGCTATGCCCCCTACCAAGTGATCTTAATACAGGTTCAACCGCCAACAAACGCCTCACAACGCTCTGTTTAAATCGAACCCTTGCATCATCTTCGGACTGAATCTTTTTAAAGAGTCTTTCATTCACAATCCAGCTTTCTGCATTTTAAGAAAATTTACACAGACTAAGCTCAGAATGAAAATTCTACTCCCCCGCCTACGCCCCCAATCCGAGATGACACAACAGAAAAAAGTTTCAATATTAATTCGATTTTCAATTCATAATTTTCTTGTTATGTATACAACCGTTCAAATAATCAATCCTCCATATCCGTTAAAATCTATCATTTAAAAGCCCTATCACTTTTATCATCTTAAGACGAATTACCAATAAAATAACGATGAACGTTAAATATAAGCGTTTTAGTCGGATTTAAAATAAATATATACAAGTATTTTAGTCAGGTATTTAAATATAAACATAAGTAATTTGGTCAACTTTAAAATACAAAAATATTAGTTTATTTTTCATCACATCATTATTTTAAGTATTTGTATTTAAATAACTTAATAATATATTTTTTATTTAAGTTTAAAGGCTATTTATCTTTTGTATGTTTTTGTTTAATAATATAAAGCAAGTTAAAAAATAGGCTTTGTGAAATGAGCTTAGTCCCCAAAAATCTCAATCAAAAAGTCACCAGAGAGATTGTAGCCATTTTAATCATTAAGGTGATTATTTTAATGGTCATTAAGAACATCTGGTTTGACGCCCCGACTATTCCTAAAAATTTTGACAATCAAGTTGCTGAGCGTATTGCAGGCAATCCATCCCCAATCAAGGAGACACGTTGATGATATCTGAAAGCGTGGTCGATCTTTCGCGGTTCCAGTTCGCTATGACCGCGATGTATCACTTTATTTTTGTTCCACTTACACTGGGGCTTGCCTTTATTCTTGCCATTATGGAAACCACCTATGTGATTTCAGGTAAAGAAATTTATAAAGACATGACCAAGTTTTGGGGGAAACTCTTCGGTATTAACTTCGCTTTAGGGGTCACTACTGGCTTAACCATGGAGTTCCAGTTCGGGACTAACTGGGCATATTACTCACACTATGTGGGGGATATTTTCGGTGCTCCATTAGCCATTGAAGGATTAATGGCATTCTTCTTAGAATCGACATTCATCGGTCTGTTCTTCTTTGGATGGGATCGCTTATCCAAAGTGCAGCACTTGTGTGTGACATGGCTGGTTGCACTCGGTTCTAATATGTCTGCCTTATGGATTTTGGTTGCAAATGGTTGGATGCAAAACCCTGTCGGTTCTGTATTTAACTATGAAACCATGCGCATGGAACTGGTAGATTTTGGTGCTCTCATTTTTAACCCAGTTGCACAGGTAAAATTTGTACATACCGTGTCTGCGGGTTATGTGACAGGCGCTATTTTCGTCCTTGCTATTTCTAGCTACTACTTACTGAAAAAACGCGATATTCCGTTTGCGCGTCGTTCATTTGCCATTGCCGCAATTTTTGGTTTAGCTTCAACACTTTCAGTGATTTTACTGGGCGATGAGTCAGGTTATGAACTGGGTGATGTTCAGAAAACTAAACTCGCGGCCATTGAAGCAGAATGGGATACTCACCCTGCACCGGCACCCTTTACTTTGTTTGGTATTCCAAATAAAGAAACCATGACCACAGATTATGCAGTGAAAATTCCATATGTGATGGGTCTTATTGCAACACGTTCTTTAGACAAAGAAGTGACAGGCATTAAAGATTTGATCGTACAACACGAAGATCGTATTCGTAACGGTATGGTGGCTTACTCACAACTGGAAAAACTACGCGCGGGTGATACTTCTCCAGAGCTAAAAGCTGCCTTTGCTGAAACTCAAAAAGACTTGGGCTATGGCTTACTGCTGAAAAAATATACACCAAATGTAGTTGATGCATCTGAAGATCAAATCAAATCTGCTGCAAAAGACACGATTCCGCACGTACCAAGCTTATTCTGGGCATTCCGTGCCATGGTTGTATCTGGTTTCCTTATGCTGTTGTTATTTGCTCTAGCAACCTTTGCTGTGGCAAAACGCAATGCAGAAAACAAACCATGGTTACTAAAGTTCGCGCTTTTCGCTCTGCCTCTGCCATGGATTGCTGCACAAACAGGTTGGTATGTTGCAGAAGTAGGTCGTCAGCCGTGGACGATTGGTGAAGTTTTACCTACACACTTGTCAGCATCGAGCTTAAGCACAGGTGATGTGTGGGGTTCTATCGCTGCCTTAGCTGCGTTCTATACCGTTCTTTTGATTATTGAAATGTATTTAATGATCAAATTCTCACGTCTTGGTCCAAGTTCGCTTCACACTGGTAAATACCATTTTGAAAAACTTGAAGCAGCTCGTAATGAGGAGACTCAAGCATGATCGAATATGAATTACTCAAAATCATTTGGTGGGTTTTAGTCGGCGTCTTGCTGATTGGCTTTGCCCTCACCGATGGATTCGATATGGGCTCTATGGCGATCATGCCATTTGTGGGCAAAACAGATGAAGAACGCCGTGCGGCCATCAACACTATTGCTCCGCACTGGGACGGTAACCAAGTTTGGTTCATTACTGCTGGCGGCGCATTGTTTGCCGCATGGCCAATGGTTTATGCAACAGCATTCTCAGGCATGTATTGGGCGCTACTTTTAGTACTGTTTGCCCTATTCTTACGACCTGTAGGTTTTGACTACCGCTCTAAACTACAAAATACCAAATGGCGTACGTCATGGGACTGGGGTTTAGCAGTCGGTGGTGCTGTACCTGCACTGGTCTTCGGTGTGGCATTTGGCAACATGTTCTTAGGCGTGCCATTTAGTTTAGATGATACCGTCCGCTCAACCTACACAGGGAGCTTCTTTGCTCTACTCAACCCATTTGCTTTAGTCTGCGGCCTAGTTAGCTTATCAATGCTGTGTGCACACGGCGGTGCATGGCTAATGCTACGTACCGATGGTGACTTACGCAGACGCTCAGCACAAGCAACGAAACTTATGGGCATTGTTTATCTCATCTGTTTCTTAGGCGCTGGTGCTTGGTTGTACTTTGGTGGAATCGAAGGTTATACCTTAGTCACTCCATTTGATACCAATGGTGTTGCTAACCCATTGGCAAAAGAAGTCTTGACCAATGCCAACCATGGCTGGATGAACAACTACTCGACTTACCCAATTACCATGATTGCGCCTATCGCAGGTATCTTAGGTGGTTTGATTGTGGTTCTTGCAGCTGGCAAAAACAAAGCGGGCTTTAGCTTCTTAGGTTCTAGTTTAGCGGTCGTGGGTGCAATTTTAACTGCTGGTTTTGCGCTGTTCCCATTCTTAATGCCATCAAGCATTCAACCTGTTGCAAGCTTGACCATGTGGGATGCAGTTTCAAGTAAAACGACATTAACTGTAATGACAGTTGCAGCATGTATCTTTGTCCCACTCATTTTGTGCTATACCACCTGGTGTTATTACAAAATGTGGGGTGTTATTACCAACACACACATTAAAGAGAATTCACACAGCCTTTACTAAGGCTGTGTCTAAGGAGATCAAATTATGTGGTATTTTGCATGGATTCTCGGCATTTTGATGGCTTGCTTTGCAGGTGTACTCAGTGCTTTGTATATCGAACATCATCAAGACCTTGATGAGGAATAAACCATGACAGACGTTGCTATGGAAAACCAAACTGTAGATAAAAAGCCGAACAAATTTGCGATGCTAATTTCCTGCCTATTGGCCTTTCCACTTGCAGCGGTGTTGTTAGTGCATCCTGCTGCTATGTTGGATGACAATGGTCACTATAGCCACAGTGCGCTGATGTATATCATGATTGGTATATCAGGTGGCTTTATCCACGGCGTCGGGTTCGTGCCACGCCACTGGATTTGGAAATGGCTGTTTAGCCCGTTTCTATCGTGGCCACTGATGATCTGGGGTTATTATACTTGGTTCTTCAGTTAAATAAAAAAGCCCTCATTGACTGAGGGCTTTTTTATGGTCCGCTATTAGTGGATTCTACATTTCAGCCATGACGCCAATAATGCCATTAATAATCATATCTACCGCAATCGTTCCAATCAGTAAGGCCGACAGTCGCCCGACAATATCAACATAACGGTCAATATATTTGGCATGCTTATAACGCAAATGGTCATGCGCAAATTTCATTAAAATCATCAAGCCACAGGTCAATGCCAAAGTCAGGAAAATAATCATGGCCGCGCCACTGATTGGCAGTGCCATACCTGTAACCACAGCAGCACTGATGGTTCCTGGACCAATCATAAAAGGCATCGCAATGGTCCCTGCCAGATGCTCAGGCGCACCACGCATTTCACCAATGGTATCTGCCCCCTGAAACACGTAACGATAACCAATCACCAAGAAGATCAGACCACCAAATATTTGAAAGGCTTCAAAGCGTACATTTAAATATTTACTAAAAATCGCTTCCCCACCCCATGCAAACAGCATAAATACTATAAAAGCAATGAGACAGCCCTGAATCAAGGCCTTATTAAACACTTTAGCTTCGGAGTTCCGAATCATGCCAATCATGTAAATACTCATTAAAAACGGATTCAGCAATGAGAAAAACAAAGCAAAAGCATGTAAATATGAGGTCAACATGGTTCCTCCTAATTATCCTTGAGGGTCTGGAAATAAGGGACGATTCCCCGGACTGATTCGATTAATATGTAAGAAGGTCATGTGGCGTTCATAACGATCCAGCACATCATTAATCACTTGCTCTTTGGTATAGCCGACTAGGTCGTTGCCTTGAGAGCCTTCATACAAATAAGTTTCAAGACGATAATAGAAGCGTTTACCCAGTTTGCCACGCTCACTAAAAGTCGGGGCGATATAGCGAACTGGCCAAATTTGATAGACAAAGTTTTGTTCTTCTTCCAAATGAATCATCAAATCTAAATGATACAGATTTGAGTCTTCTTCAAGCGCACTCTCTTGAACACTGATATCGATACCGCGTTTTTGCATTTCTTCGGCAACCGCCATCACCGCAGGTCGGCAAATATCATCGAGCATACGCCGAGTATCGGTTGTTCCTGGATGGTGCATGACTCGGGACAAACGCTTTTTCCAGTTGAGGATGTCGACATTGCCCACCACGGGTGCGGCATTTAAACTGCTACTAGCTTGTCGATAGTCTTCTAAACGCAATGACTTATACAAACCTGCCATGACCAAGAACATCACAAAACTAAACGGCAACCCCATAATGATTGTGGCATTTTGTAGTGCCGTAATCCCGTTAGCCATCAACATTGCAAGGGTCAACAAACCAATGGCTACGGCCCAGAACACGCTCAACCATCGCGGTGCATCATGGTCGACATTGGTAAATTGCGTGGTGAAATTACCCAACACTAGTGCACCAGAGTCCGCCGAGGTCACATAAAACAGTAAGCCAGTAATTGTGGCTACACCTGCAATAAACGGAAACCAGGGATACTGTGCTAGCAAGTCATAAAAACCATGTGCAGGGTTGGCAATGACACTCTGTGCGAGGGCCAAATTACCATCAAAAATCACACTATGTAGTGCACTATTTCCAAATATTGATAACCACGTGAGTGTGAAAAATAAAGGAATAATAAGAGTTCCACTAACAAACTCACGAATGGTTCGACCACGCGAGATCCGTGCTAAAAACAAACCTACAAATGGTGACCAAGCCACCCACCAAGCCCAAAAGAACAATGTCCAACTGTTCATCCATTCTTTCGGTTGTTGAAAGGCAAAACTTTCCAAAGTCATACTTGGAAAACGGTTAATGTAGTCCCCAATATTTTGCACAAAAGCATTCAATAAAAATTCGGTATTGCCTAAAAACAAAATAAACAGCATCAACCCGACAGAAACATAAATATTGATCTCGGAGAGAACGCGCAGTCCTTTATTCACCCCTGAAGTCACCGAGATAATGGTCATTGCCACTGCGACCACAATTAATGCGGTTTGCATCCAGAGGTTTTCGGGTAAATCGAACAGCACATGTAAGCCGTAGTTCAGCTGTACCACCCCAATCCCGCAGGTTGTAGCAATACCAAAGATAGTCCCGATGACCGCTGCCGTATCAACACTATGACCAATCGGCCCATGAATCTTATTTCCAAAGATCGGATATAGAGCAGAGCGAATTGTCAGTGGTAGATTATAGCGATAACTGAAATACCCCAATGCCATGCCAATCAAGGCATACATACACCATCCAGTTAGACCATAGTGAAACAGCGTCCACACCATGCCTTGACGTGCAGCTTCTAGGTTCTGCCCCTCACCCACAGGGGGATGCATATAATGGGATAATGGTTCCGCCACCGAGAAGAACATCAAATCGATGCCAATCCCAGCTGAGAATAACATTGCAGACCAACTTAAAAGACTAAATTCAGGCTTAGAATGTTTGGGGCCTAATTTGATGTTGCCATAGCGAGAACAAGCAATGAAAATGACAAATACCATATACAAGGTCGCTGCAAGTAAGTAATACCAACTAAAAGTTGAACTTACCCATGCCAAGACCGTATTTAAGGTCCGATTAGCAAAATCATTAAACAAAATGGTAGTAAGAGAAAAAATTAAAATAATGAGAGCTGAAATATAAAAGACCACACCATTTAAACGGTCTTTAGGCGCTAATGTTTGATCATCAACTGCTCTTGGATTATCTGTCGCCATACAATCCTCAAGAAAGTAAATAAAAAAAGACAAAAGCCAATTTTTAAACTTCTCGTGGTCGAGAGCTTAAAAATCGACTAACGAAAATGACAGTATTTTTATCAGGAATAAAAACGCTATCTTCTTTAAACCTGAAGGTCTAAATCATTTATGCGGTGCATTTGCTACACAGTTTTAAAATGTGAGCCACCTTTGTTCATCGATATCTCGATAGGAATCCTACACATATCTCCCTTTAACATGACTATAAGAGCTTTCTCAACTCGAAAAAAGTATAAAACCGTAAGCCTATAGCTCATCAGCTCACTTTTCTGAATGATGTTCTGCAATTAAACCCTTATGGCACATCCTTTTGATAAATAAAAAGTTATGTGGAATATCCAAAGCAATTTAGCAGTATTTTGCTTTGAATTTAACCATAAGTGTACTTTTTATTGATTGAACGTTCAATCAATAAAAAGTATCATAAAAAATGCTATGATGCTTTCCATGTAAGTTATTGAATCTAACGCCTTTAAATTTAAGGCAAATTGTTCTGGATTGTCATGAATAAACGTAGAGTAAAACCTGAGCATGAGCGCCGTGAAGAAATCATTAATGCTGCTTATGCAGTCATTTATGAAGTGGGCTTATCCAACACCACCATTGCTCAAATTGCGAAAAAAGCACAGCTTTCTACGGGCATTGTGAGTCATTATTTTGGCGATAAACAAGGCCTCATTCACAGTTGCATGCGTCAAATGCTCAATGTTTTAGCCGAGACCACGGCGAGCTATAAGACAAAGGTGGCACAGTCCAGTCCAGAACATTTACTCAAAGCCATTATTGATGCCAACTTTGACATCAGTCAGGTCAACAACACTGCTATGCGGGTTTGGCTGGATTTTTGGTCTGCCAGTATGCACCTACCCGACTTAGGTCGACTGCAACGAATCAATGACCAACGGCTTTATTCAAATTTGAAGTTTCATTTCTTGCAGCTCATGCCAAAGACCCAAGCAAGCCAAGCCGCTAAAGGGCTAGCAGCACTAATTGATGGATTATGGTTACGTGGAAGTTTAAGTGGTCATCAAGCATTTGATCGTGATTTGGCACGTTCTATTGCATACGACTATGTCGATATGCAACTTCGCTTAATTCAACAGATACGGCAGGAACAACAAAATGAATGATGTACAGCTTCACTCGCTTTATATTCACGGACAATATTTCAATGCCACCAGTGGTCAAAGCTTTGACAGTATCAACCCTGCTACAGGTCAAGTCATTGCCACAATTCAACAAGCCTCTAAAGCTGATGTCGATGCAGCCGTACAAAGTGCTGTACAAGGACAGCGTGAATGGGCTGCCAAAACAGCGGTCGAACGTGCCCGTATTTTACGTCGTGCAGTCGATATTTTACGCGCTCGTAATGACGAGTTGGCTCGCCTTGAAACACTCGATACAGGTAAAGCATTCAGTGAAACCTCTACTGTCGATATTGTCACTGGTGCAGACGTTTTAGAATACTACGCGGGACTTGCAACTGCCATTCAAGGTGAACAAGTGCCGCTACGTGAAAGTAGTTTTTTCTACACGCGCCGTGAACCTTTAGGTGTGGTGGCAGGCATTGGTGCTTGGAATTATCCAATCCAAATAGCACTTTGGAAATCAGCTCCTGCCCTCGCTGCGGGGAATGCCATGATTTTTAAACCCAGCGAAGTGACCCCTCTTACCGCCTTAAAGTTGGCAGAGATCTATACTGAAGCAGGCGTACCTGCTGGGGTTTTCAACGTTGTACAAGGTTTTGGTGCTGACGTCGGTCAATGGTTGACTGAACACCCAGATATTCAAAAAATTTCGTTCACAGGTGGTGTGGCAACGGGTAAAAAGGTCATGGCCAGTGCTGCGGCTTCTAGTCTCAAAGAAGTTACCATGGAGCTCGGTGGCAAATCACCTCTCATTATTTGTGCCGATGCCAACCTTGACCGCGCAGCCGATATTGCGGTGATGGCGAACTTCTTTAGCTCAGGTCAAGTATGTACCAACGGCACCCGTGTGTTTGTACCACAAACCCTCAAGACTGCTTTTGAACAAGCCATTATTGCACGAGTAAAACGTATCCGCATAGGTGACCCTATGCAGGCTGAAACCAACTTTGGACCTTTAGTCAGCTTTCCGCATATGGAAAAAGTCTTGTCTTATATTGAGTCAGGCAAGAAACAAGGTGCAACCTTATTGATTGGTGGACAACGTGCCACCGAAACAGCACTTGCTCAAGGTGCATATGTATTACCGACCGTTTTCACCGACTGCCATGACGACATGAACATTGTGCAAGATGAAATCTTTGGTCCTGTCATGAGCATTTTAAGCTATGACAGTATTGAAGAAGCTATTCAACGTGCCAACAACACCAGTTATGGTTTAGCTGCGGGTGTGGTCACACAAGATATTTCCCAAGCGCATCGCATTATTCATCAGCTTGAGGCAGGTATTTGCTGGATCAATACTTGGGGCGAATCCCCTGCTGAAATGCCTGTAGGTGGTTATAAACAGTCGGGCGTTGGACGTGAAAATGGCATCACCACACTTGAACACTATACCCGCATCAAATCGGTTCAAGTCGAACTAGGTGAATACCAAAGTATTTTTTAAAGTCTGAATTTTAACCATCTAAATCCTTACTCCATTTTTATTTATTCTTCTTTCATCCTCAACTCAACATGTGGCCACGTTCTCATGCAACGTGGCCCTGCCATAGAAAAAGGATCATTATGCATTCTCAACACTACGATTATATTATTATTGGCGCAGGTTCAGCAGGTAATGTACTGGCTGCTCGCTTAACCGAAGACCCCGATGTTTCAGTGCTGTTACTCGAAGCGGGTGGACCTGATTATCGTCTCGACTTTCGTACTCAAATGCCCGCGGCTTTGGCTTATCCTCTGCAAGGGCGTCGTTATAACTGGGCATATTTAACTGACCCTGAACCCCATATGAACAACCGTCGTATGGAATGTGGACGCGGTAAAGGCTTAGGCGGTTCATCCCTCATTAATGGCATGTGTTATATCCGTGGAAATGCCATGGATTTAGAACAATGGGCCAGCCTTAAAGGTCTTGAAAATTGGAGCTATGCGGACTGTCTGCCTTACTACAAAAAAGCTGAAACCCGTGATATTGGTGGCAATGACTATCATGGCGATGCTGGTCCTGTTTCTGTCGCCACACCTAAAGCAGACAATAATGTTTTATTCCACGCCATGGTTGAAGCGGGTGTGCAAGCAGGCTATCCACGCACTGATGACTTAAATGGTTATCAACAAGAAGGTTTCGGCCCAATGGATCGAACCGTGACCCCCAAAGGTCGACGCTCAAGCACTGCACGTGGTTATTTGGATATGGCCAAAGGTCGAGCGAATCTAACCATTATTACCCACGCCATGACCAATCAAATTTTGTTCAATGGCAAACAAGCGATTGGTGTTGAATATATTCAAGGTGCTAATCAAAACAACTTGCTTCAGGTCTATGCCAATAAAGAAGTCCTACTCTGTGCAGGGGCGATAGCATCACCGCAAATTTTGCAACGTTCAGGTGTTGGTTCAAGTACTTTACTTCAGTCTCTCGACATTCCAGTCGTGCATGACTTACCCGGTGTCGGTGAAAACCTGCAAGACCATTTAGAAATGTACTTACAATATAAGTGCAAACAATCTGTTTCTCTCTACCCTGCTTTAAAATGGCAAAATCAACCTGCGATTGGTGCAGAGTGGTTATTTAACGGAACAGGGATTGGGGCAAGCAACCAGTTTGAAGCAGGCGGCTTTATTCGATCATCTAAAGAGTTTGCTTGGCCAAATATTCAATACCACTTCTTGCCTGTTGCAATTAACTATAATGGCAGCAATGCCGTTAAAGAGCATGGCTTCCAAGCCCATGTCGGTTCAATGCGCTCGCCTTCACGCGGTCGAGTACATGTGACATCCAAGAATCCTTTCGACCATCCAAGTATTTTATTTAACTACATGTCGACAGAACAAGACTGGCAGGAATTTCGTGATGCCATCCGTATTACTCGTGAAATTATGCAGCAACCTGCGCTTGATCCTTACCGTGGCGAAGAAATCAGTCCCGGAAAAGATGTGAGTAGCGATTCTGAATTAGACGAGTTTGTACGTAATCACGCTGAAACCGCTTATCATCCATCCTGTAGTTGTAAAATGGGGGAGGATGATATGGCGGTAGTGGATGGGCAAGGTCGCGTGCATGGCCTGCAAAGTTTACGTGTGGTGGATGCATCAATTATGCCGCTGATTATCACAGGTAACTTAAATGCAACCACCATTATGATGGCTGAAAAAATCGCGGATCAAATCCGTGGCCGCCAAGCCCTACCTCGTTCTCATGCACCTTTTTATCAAGCTGAAACTGAATAAGTTTTAATAGCTCAGCACCTGACTTTAATTAGCTTTAAAATAATAAAGTCAGGTGATTATTCATTTTTTCTTAAACAACAATGCTGCGTTTTGTACAAACAGTGCTATTTCTATTAGCATCCAATTTATACATTTTAGCTTTTAAAAAATTGAATGCCTGTATATATATTCAACATCAATATCTTAAATATCAAATCTTAACAAAAATAAACACCAATAAAAACAATGATTAATATCACACATCACTCATATTTATAGTTTAACCCAACACATTTACAATAAAAATTACTAAGTCAATACATATTTAGTCTAAAATATTCATAAATCAGAACTGTGTGATAGGCTTAAAACTTATATTTTTTGTGCGCTTTTCAGCTTTTAAGTATTACTTCAACTATACCAAGCTGATCATTTATAAGCAGCTCTATCATTCTTCTTATTTTTATTCTATTCGCTATAAAGCGATCCAAAACCTGCTCCCCAAGGTAATAATCGCATGAACAAATTTTTAAAATACCTTTTGGTATTGATCGTACTGCTTATTATTGCAGTCGTAATTTTCTTATTTAGACCCATCACGTCTAAAAAAATTCAAACCACCAGCAATGAGCCTGTTGTTGACGCAGTCTTAGTTGGCGGTGGAATCATGAGTGCAACTTTAGGCACATATCTAAGCGAGCTTGAGCCAAACTGGCAAATTCGCATGTATGAACGCCTAGACAATGTTGCACAAGAAAGCTCAAACGGCTTCAACAATGCAGGCACAGGCCACTCTGGCTTTATGGAAATGAACTATACCTCTGAAAAAGATGGAAAAATGGACATTTCTAAAGCTGTGAACGTTGCGGAACAATTTGAAGTTGCAAAACAGTTCTGGTCTTATCAGGTGAAGGAAGGCGTTTTGGGTCAACCAAATAGCTTTATCAACCCTGTACCGCACATTGCCTTCGTTTGGGGCGATAACGTGAATTTCCTAGAAAAACGCTATGCTGCAATGGTTAAAAATCCAATGTTTTATGGCATGAAATTCTCTGAGAATCCTGCTGAAATTAAACAATGGGCACCTTTAGTGATGAATGGCCGTGATGCTGCACAGAAAGTAGCTGCAACACGCATGGATGTAGGTTCGGATGTAAACTATGGTTCAATCACCACTCAATTGGTCGATCACCTTAAAAAACAATCTAACTTCAAACTACAAACATCGACTGAAGTGACTGGCATTAGCCAAAACGATGATAAAACTTGGACTGTTGCGTTTAAAAACCTCACTACAGGTAAAACAGATCACGTGAAAACGCGCTTTGTCTTTATTGGTGCAGGCGGTGCAGCGGTTAAACTTTTACAAATGACAGGTTTACCAGAAGCGAAGCAATATGCTGGCTTCCCTGTAGGTGGCGTGTTCTTAATGACCGACAACCCGAAAGTCACTGAAGGTCATACTGCAAAAGTTTATGGTCGTGCTGAATTAGGCGCACCTCCAATGTCTGTTCCACATATTGATACACGTTATATCGACGGTAAAAAATATGTATTATTTGGCCCATTTGCGACTTATTCAAACAAGTTCTTAAAACAAGGTTCTCAGCTTGATTTATTGAAATCAACCACAAAGAACAACGTTTTACCAATGACTGCTGTGGGTATGGAAAATCTTGATTTGGTGAAATACTTAGTTAGCCAAGTAATGATGACCGATGCCGACCGTTTTAATGAATTGAAAAAATACTACCCTGATGCAAAACCAGAAGACTGGCGCATGAATCAAGGTGGTCAACGTGTTCAAATCATTAAGAAAGAACCAGGTAAACCTGCAAGCTTGCAATTTGGTACCGAGATTTTTGCGTCACAAGACGGTGCTGTGACTGCCCTATTAGGTGCTTCACCAGGTGCTTCAACTTCTCCTTATATTATGTTGAGCTTGCTTGAGAAAGCATTCCCACAACAAGTAGAAGGTAAATGGAATCCGAAATTACATGAAATTGTAAAATCGTACCAACAAGAACTCAGCACCAACCCTGTTCTTCTTGACCAAGTTCGCCAGTACACCAGCACAACCCTAGGTTTGAAATATACACCTATGGCTAAAGCTGCAAATGACGAAACTATTGCGGTAGCAAAAGCACAGTAATCTGCTTTAAACCCTAAAAAGGATGGACTTTGCGCCATCCTTTTTTTAATTCATATTTGAAACTATTCTTTTGATGTCGCTTTTCCATTCCGACGCTTTTTTGGCTTTTCGTTCACGTGATTTTTCACTTCTGAGTGTCAATCAGTTGTGCTTAATTCTAGCCATCATGATTCAAGAAGTCGTCATTGCCTATAGCGTCTACCAACTCACTCAGAACCCACTCAGCCTTGGCATGATTGCATTAATTGAGTTACTTCCCTTTATTTGCCTCTCCCTTATTAGTGGCGACTGGGCTGACCGCTATAATCGACAAAAAATTGTGCAGTGGAGTTTTAGCTGTAGCACTTTAATTCCATTATTATTTATTGTTCTTTTTTCTCAGTACCAACAACAGCACATTCAACAAAATACTCTTTTATGCGGCATTTATAGCCTCATCTTCTGCTTAGGCATACTTAGAGGTATTTACAGCCCATCATTTAATTCATTACGCCCTTTTCTAACCCCAGAGTCAGCCTATAGCAATGCAGCCACATGGACTGCACTCATTTGGCAAATGGGCGGCATTTTAGCACCCTTATGCGCAGGGCTTTTACTCGGCCAACTTGGGCTTGAAAAAACTCTCTTGATTGTTTTTTTCTTGTGTTGCGTGGGTAGCATCTGCTTATTCGGATTAAGCCCTCGTCAATTCCCAAGCCCGCGTAAACAACATTTAAGCAAAAGCTTAAAAGAAGCCTATTTGTTTATCTTTAAACATCCACTGATGTTGTGGAGCATGTTACTTGACCTCAGTACCATGCTTTTTTGTAGTGTCATTATCTTACTGCCTATTTTTGCACACGATATCCTGCATCTAGGCGTTGAAGGCCTAGGTATACTCAGAGCAGCACCAGCTATTGGCGCCTGTATCATGATGTTGATGTTGACCTGTTATTCTCCGATGCAAAATGCATGGAGAAACATGCTCTATAGTAGTTTTGCAATTGCCTTATGCACTTTAGCCTTTGCATTATCCTCCTATGCTTGGCTCTCAGTCTTCTTCCTTGTTTTGATCGGCGCCTTTGATAGTATCAGCATGATCATTCGACAAACTTTATTACAGCAACTCCCCCCAAAAGCACTATTAGGACGTGTAGCCGCTTTAAATGGCATCTTAGTGACTTCAGGCAATCAACTCGGTGCCCTACACACAAGCCTAATGACGCGCTATTTTTCGGTAGTGCCAGCAGTACTTATTGGCGGGACGCTGTGTTTAATGATCTGTGGTCTAAGTTCTACTCGTACGCGACATTTACTCAAGCCATCTCCAACACAACAAAAACATACCACCGTCACAAGAATCGAATAGCATGTTAAGCTTCAAATTCTCTTTTAATACAATGTGAGTTTTCAATAGAGCAAATTATGAAACAGATTCTCCCCTTTTCACACACACTCTATGCCAAACTCTATTCTTTCGTACTATCCGTGTTGTTGGCTTATTGCCTATTCAATGCAATCTATAATGTGATTATTGGTGGAAAAAGCGCATACCTTTTCAGTAGTCTGATTTTAATATTTCAAACAATTACTGTTTTTAAAGCATCTTTAAATAAAAAGATCTATAACTATATGGGATTGATTGGCCTCATTCTAATTCTGCTTTATCTCAATGATTGGAAGTTTCTTTCTCAACCCGAAAGTATTGCGATTCTTCCCTCTGTCATACTCACCCTACTTAGCTTAGGCTATTTCCCGCAGCAACATTTGCGTTTAAATCGATTGAAAGCGGTTTTAATTTTTGGCCTTTTTATACTGGCTTATACGCAACACCATGACTTGAACACTCTGCAAAACCATTATGATAGCCTGCATACAGGCGAAACATGGCAACAATATGGTGCTTTATAAAGATCAAAAAAACGTTAGCGTTTTTTCTTATTTTATACACAAAAAAGCCAGCAATATCGCTGGCTTGATTCTTTTAGACTTTAGCGATGAGTATGGATTGACATCACAATTCCCATGCTGGCCAGCATGGTAATCACCGCGGTTCCACCATAACTCATCAGTGGCAATGGATCACCTGTTACAGGTAAAATCCCGCTCACCATCCCAGAGTTTAATAATACAAAGAAGAAGAACGTTAAACCCACAGCACCCGCGTATAAACGCCCAAAATTATGGAAGCTGTTCATACCAATAATCAAACAACGAATGATAATGGCTGCAAACAAACTAAACAGCAAGAACACCCCAATAAAGCCAAACTCTTCCGCATACGTCGACATAATGAAGTCGGTATGGTGCTCAGGCAAATACCCCAAATGTGACTGTGTGCCTTCTGTGAAACCCTTCCCCATTAAGCCACCTGAACCAATAGCAATTTTGGATTGGATAATATTCCAACCCGCGCCTAATGCATCTGACTCTGGATCAAATAAAGTGAGCACTCGTTTTTTTTGGTACTCTTGCAAAAAGAACATCCAAAGTAAGGGAGCCACAACAGCCAATGCACCACAGGCTAAAGCAATGAGCCGCCAAGAGATACCGCTGAGGAAAATGACACACACACCAGGGATCAAGAGACCTAGGTTTAAGTCAGGCTGTAAAGCTGCCAATAAAAACGGCAACATCATGATACCCAACGAAATCACAATATGCATAAACTTAGGCGGGAATGCGCGGCCTGCAAAGTACCACGCCATCATCAAAGGCATGGCAAACTTCATAAACTCAGAAGGCTGCATACTCCCAATACCCGGTAGACTAATCCAACGTCTGGCTCCCATGCGGGTTTCACCCACCACCAAGACCAGTACCATCATAATTACAGCGAAAATGAAAAAGTAAGGACTAATGGCCTGATAGACTTTGGGTGGAATTTGTGCACAGATAATCATCACAATGAAGCCAACAGCAAAGCTCGTGGCTTGGCGAAACACCATGCCCATATCTTGCGCTGAAGCACTATAAATGACCAACAATCCCAACACGGCATTTAAAATCAGAAAGCATAAAAGCCATGGATCTAAATGTAATTTAGCCCAGCGAGATGAGTCATGTTTAATGCTTCTACCGTCACGTAAAGACTGACGTAAAAAACGATACTGCTGTGATGGTATCATTTGCGTAAATTGAATGAGCTAAAGACAGGGCAAATTATAAGTTCAAAGTGTTTTAGATAACATCATTCAAACCCATATTTCTGTAGTTTTAGCTCAATAAATCCAAATAATTTTTATTGTGCCGCTAAAATCAGGCGCGCAAGCTCAAGGTCATCTGGATAGGTAATTTTAATATTATCGGAGCGCCCTTGTACAACTTGAACCTTTTCACCAACAAACTCTAAAGCACTGGCTTCATCAGTAATTAAGGCTTGTGCCTCTAGTGCATGTTCAATTGCTTTTTTCAGCACCCCCAGTTTAGCAATCTGCGGGGTTTGTGCCTGCCAAAGCTGTGAACGATCAACGGTTTCTTGAATATCTTGCGCCGAGATCACACGCTTTAAAGTATCTCTTACAGGAATAGCTAAAATCGCCCCTGTATTGGACTGAATAGCAGTATCAACCAGTTTGAATAAACAATCCTGCGTGACACATGGACGTGCAGCATCATGCACAAAGACCCAGTCGTCAGCATCAGCGATTGTGGAAAGATAATGGAGTGCATTGAGCACTGAGTCTACACGCTCAGCACCACCTTCACAGAAGTGTGCTTTTTCCATGTTGGTAAAAAGCAAACTTTGAGCGACATCATCATCTGAACCAATCGCCAGAACATAACCCTGTAAGGGCAATTGATTAAGACGTAAAACCGTATGTTCAAGTACGGTCTTTTGTCCAATCATTTGATATTGTTTTAGTTCAGTTTTAGAAAAGCGACTACCCGAGCCAGCAGCAGGAATAATAGCCCACAATTTATGGGGTGGCTGGAGGGGTTTCAGGCTCATCGTCTTCATTGGTTCGCAAATCAATTTGGGCGTTAGGATTAATATAAACAGGGTTATATTGAGTACTGATGGTACTCATTTGAATAAAAGTTTCTCGGGGTTTAATTAAACCTAAGTCTAAACGCGCATGCTCTTCAATGGCTTCAATACCATTCTTCAAATCATACACTTCTGCCGCCAAGACCCGATTACGTTCTTTTAAGTCGTTATTAATTTCAGTTTGTTGTTGGATTTTTTGTGTGAGTTGTAAATGGTCTTGATAACCACCCTCACCAAACCAGTATAAATACTGAAACCCTGCGATCAAAATGATCGCAAGGCCTAGTAGTACTTTACTCATCAACGAGTCGAATACATTGAACATTGACATCAGTCGCTTAGTTTAAACCTTTAAACTCAGCTTTACCGCGGTAAGCAGCATTTGTCAATTCTTCAATACGAAGCAATTGGTTGTATTTCGCTACACGGTCAGAACGGCAAAGTGAACCTGTCTTGATTTGACCAGCAGCAGTACCTACCGCAAGATCCGCAATTGTAGAATCTTCAGTTTCGCCAGAACGGTGTGAAATCACTGTAGAGTAACCATTTGCTTTCGCAAGATAGATTGCATCTAGAGTTTCAGTCAACGTACCAATTTGGTTGTATTTAATTAAGATAGAGTTACCTACTTTCTCATTAATGCCACGTTGAAGGATTTTCGGGTTTGTAACGAACAAGTCATCACCCACCAACTGGATTTTGTCGCCAAGGATAGACGTCAAGTAAGACCAACCTTCCCAATCTGACTCATCTAGACCATCTTCAATAGAGATAATTGGGTATTGGTTTACAAGTCCAGCTAAATAGTCAGAGAACTGGTTGCTTGTGAATGCTTTATTGCCTTCACCAGCAAGGATGTACTGACCATTTTTGTAAAATTCTGAAGATGCACAGTCAAGTGCAAGCATAATGTCAGAACCTGCTTTGTAACCAGTTTGACCAATCGCTTCAAGAATAACCGTAATTGCTTCTTCGTTTGAACGTAAGTTCGGTGCAAAACCACCTTCATCACCTACAGCAGTATTTAAACCTTTTTTGTTTAAAACTGATTTTAGAGAATGGAAGATTTCAGCACCTGCACGCAATGCTTCAGAGAATGAATTGAAGCCCACAGGCTCAATCATGAACTCTTGAATATCTACATTGTTGTCTGCATGCGAACCACCATTGATGATGTTCATCATTGGTACAGGCATAGTCAAAATGGTTTGACCGCGTAAGTCTGCGATGTATTGGAATAGAGGAATTTTCTTTTCATCAGCAGCAGCACGTGCAGCAGCGAGCGAAACAGCTAAAGTTGCATTCGCACCCAATTTTTCTTTGTTTTCAGTACCATCAAGTTCGATCATCGTATTATCGATGTCTTTTTGTTCAAATACTGATTTGCCCACTAAAGCATCACGGATAATCGTGTTTACGTTGTTAACCGCAGTTTTAACACCTTTACCCAAATAGCGTGCTTTGTCGCCATCACGAAGTTCTAAAGCTTCACGAGAACCAGTTGAAGCACCAGATGGTGCACATGCACGGCCAACTACGCCAGATGCTAAGATTACGTCTGCTTCGATGGTTGGGTTACCACGAGAGTCCAAAATTTCACGTGCACGAATGTCAACGATTTGGCTCATGAACAATTCCTCAGTTGATTAATAACGAGATGCTTTAGATGGCATCAATGAGTTTATAATTTAGTGTGTATCTAGCTTTTGGAAACCTTTAACCAAGGTGTCCAATTCTTTCAGCTGTGCCAAGAAAGGCTCAAGTTGAGACATACGCAATGCGCATGGCCCATCACACTTGGCTTTTTCTGGGTCTGGATGCGCTTCTAAGAATAGACCTGCAAGACCTGTTGCCATTCCCGCGCGAGCAAGTGTCGTGATTTGCGCACGGCGACCGCCCGCAGAATCCGCACGACCACCCGGAGTTTGAAGCGCATGAGTCACATCAAAGAACACAGGGACATTCATTTCTTTCATGATGTCAAAGCCCAACATGTCTACAACCAAATTGTTGTAACCAAATGCCGAACCACGTTCACAAATAATGAGCTTGTCATTCCCTGCCTCTAAACACTTATGCAAAATATGGCGCATTTCATGTGGTGCAAGGAATTGTGCTTTTTTGATGTTAATGATGGCATCAGTTTTTGCCATCGCTTCAACCAAATCAGTCTGACGACTTAGGAAAGCAGGAAGTTGGATAATATCCGCAACTTCCGCTACAGGTGCAGCTTGGTAAGGTTCATGTACATCAGTAATGATGGGTACATTGAAATGTTTTTTAATGTCAGCTAACCACTCAATCCCTTTTTCTAGGCCTGGCCCTCGAAACGAGTTCAAGCTTGAACGGTTGGCCTTATCAAAACTGGCTTTAAATACGTAAGGAATCTCCAAACGCTTGCAGATATCAACATAAGTCTCTGCAATTTCAAAAGCCAAATCTTTAGACTCAAGTACGTTCATGCCGCCGAATAGTACAAATGGCAAGTGGTTTGCCATTTGTATATCGCCTAAACGTACAATTTCTTGTGGTTTTAATTGTGACATTTAAACTTCCTAGTTTATTGCTTAACCCAAATTACTTCGCTTTTTTGTACTGTGCTTTCGCAGCGTCAATAAAACTAGCAAATAATGGGTGTCCATCACGTGGTGAACTTGTAAATTCCGGATGGAATTGTACAGCAATAAACCAAGGATGTTGAGGAATTTCAACTGTTTCTACTAAGTGCTGTACAGGTGAATAGCCCGAAATTTTCATGCCAGCTTCTTCAAGCGCTGGAATAAAACGGTTATTCATCTCATAGCGGTGACGGTGACGTTCAATAATATCTGCTGAACCATACACTTCACGTGTTTTAGTCCCTTCAACCAATTCTGATTTTTGAGCACCCAAACGCATCGTACCACCAAGATCAGAGTCAACATTACGCTGTTGAACTTCACCACGCTCATCTAACCATTCAGTGATTAGACCAATCAATGGAGACTTCGTCGAACGGTTGAATTCAGTCGAACTCGCATCACTAATACCCACGACATTACGTGCATATTCGATCACAGCCAACTGCATACCTAAACAAATACCCAAGAATGGAACACCGTTTTCACGTGCGAATTTAATCGCTTGCATTTTTCCTTCAGTACCACGTTCGCCAAAACCACCTGGTACCAAGATTGCATCCATATCTTTCAATACTTCATTGACATCTTGGCTTTCAAGTTCTTCAGCATTGACATAATCAATTTGAACTTTAACGCGATTCTGAATGCCCGCATGTAAAAGCGCTTCATTCACAGACTTATACGCATCTGGAAGTTCAACATATTTCCCAACCATTGCAACACGTACAGTGTATTCAGGGTTTAGCAGTGCTTCTACAACATTGTCCCAATCTGTTAAATCAGCTTCAGGTAAGTCATTGAAACCAAAACGCTCACAGATCAAGTCGTCAACATTTTGTTCATAGAACGTACGCGGAATTTGGTAAATGCTGCGTGCATCTTTACACACCACAACTGCACGTGCTTCAACGTTTGTGAACAAGGCAATTTTACGGGTCGTGTCTGCATCAACATCATATTCAGTACGACAAATTAAAATGTCTGGCTGAATACCAATCGACAACAATTCTTTTACCGAGTGTTGAGTTGGTTTAGTTTTCAACTCTGCCGCAGATTTGATATATGGAAGCAAAGTTAAGTGCATAAGCATAGTGCGCTTATGACCTAGTTCAACCATAAGTTGACGTACAGATTCCATGAATGGGAGAGATTCAATGTCACCTACTGTACCGCCAATTTCAACAATCGCAACGTCATAACCTTCGCCTGCGCGAAGTACACGTTCTTTGATGTTGTCTGTAATATGTGGAATAACTTGAACAGTTCCACCAAGGTAGTCACCACGGCGTTCTTTATTTAAAACGTCTTGGTATACGCGACCAGAAGTAAAGTTATTTAACTTGGTCATTTTCGCACGACGCAAGAAACGTTCGTAATAACCCAAGTCTAAATCGGTTTCTGCACCATCCTCTGTGACAAAAACTTCACCATGTTGGAACGGGCTCATAGTCCCTGGATCGACATTAATGTATGGATCCATTTTTACCATGGTTACTTTTAATCCACGGGCTTCTAAAAGCGCAGCAACTGAAGCAGCTGAAATACCTTTACCTAGTGATGAAACTACACCACCAGTCACGAAAATAAAATGGGTCATTGGGTTTCTCGTACAATCGAGCCTAATTCGGCCTGCAATGTTGCGCAATTTTACTTTACCTTGTACCAATAAAGCAAAGTCAATCCGCATCAATTCATAGAACAATAAACAATTGGATATTCTATCAGCATTTGGCAGATAAAATTAAGCTAAGTTCATAGGATTTTCATCTTGCATTTTGCTGTTATAATGGCGCGATCCTTCAAACACTCGATTTTATGTAATTATGAATAAAAAACTTTTAATTTGTGGTGCCATTGCAGCAGGCTTACTATTAACAGCATGTGTAAAGAAAGAAGCACCTAAAGAAGATGAACAAGAACAAGTTGAAGTCGTCACTACAGAGCAACAACAAACTGTTGAACTTCAACCTTTAGCAGCGTCTGAGCCTGAGATTCCAGCGCAAGTTGAAGTGATTCGCGAAGAAACGCCGAATACCACCACTGAAATCCGTCGTGAAACGCCAGCACCTGCTCCAGCAGCTCAGCCTGCACCGAAAGCAGAAGCACCAAAAGCTGAAGAAAAACCAACGCAAGCACGTCCAAGTAATACAAACCCAAATACGCAAACTGAAGACGATGCGGTTGCAGCAGCCATTGCAGCAGCGACACCAGCTTTAGAAAACTAATCATCACTATTTAGATGATTAAAAAAAACCCGATTGATATCGGGTTTTTTATTACTGATTTATAAGTAGGCTTTTAATTTTTCTGCAAGAAAGTCAATAAATAAGCGAATACGCTTTGGCACATAATTTTGCTGATAATAAACTGCATGTATTTTCTGCTCTTTGATCTGAATTTGATCTTCCAACAAAGCAATAAACTGCCCATCTTGAATATCTTGCTCGACCATAAAGCGTGACAAACAGGCAACCCCTGCCCCCTGCAATGCCAACTGACGAACCGTTTCTCCATTTGAGCATTTAATTTTAGCCTGAATAGTTAAAGGTCCATCCTCCAACTGAATAGGCCACGTATTTAAATGTGCAGGCTGACTAAAACCAAGCAAAGTATGTGAGCTTAATTCTGCTGCATTTTTAGGTAGACCATGTTTTTGCGCATAAACAGGACTTGCCACAATATATAACCGGCTTTTACAAAGCAGCTTGGCATGTAAGCTTGAATCCGCCAACTCACCAAACCGAATCGCGACATCAGTTTTATGTTCAAGCAAGTCTATGACCTGATCATGATTGGTAATTTCTATATCAATTTTTGGATAGCGCTGCATAAACTCTTCAATCAGCGGCACTATCACATGCAGCACAAAAGGCGTTGCTGAATCAATCCGAATTAAACCAGATACCTCAGCATCATTATTTTGCAGACTTTCTTCAGCTTCGGTCAGATCGAGTAAAATTTTACGTGCCTTTGTCAAAAACTGCTGCCCTTCATAGGTCAGCTTGAGCTTCCGTGTCGTTCGCTCCAGCAAAGTCACATTCAACTTTGACTCTAAACGTTGCAAGGCACGGCTGACACCCGATGTGGTTTGATCCAACTGCTGCGCAGCTTTGACGATAGAGCCACTATCAACAATGCTCACAAAAGCCGTTAATTCTTCTATGGTTGATTTCATGTGTAATTATTGATTAATAGTCAATAATATTTTGCAAATTACCCAGTTTTTAAGCAAGTCTTTTTTCTGCAAAATAGCCTCATTCCATAAAACAAGTTATCGAGTAAAAAATGAATATCGTTCCTCAATTCGGCATAGGCACTTTCCGTTTAACAGGTGACACTGTCATTGAGTCTGTGAAAACTGCACTAGAAGTCGGTTATCGTGCGGTCGATACTGCTCAAATCTATGGTAATGAAGCCGAAGTTGGTCAAGCCATTGAACTCAGTGGTATCAATCGTCAAGATCTTTTTCTCACCACAAAAATCTGGACGGAAAATTACCCAGCAGAAAAATTGATTCCAAGCTTAAAAGAAAGTTTGCATAAACTAAAAACCGATACAGTGAATCTAACCTTGATCCACTGGCCTGCCCCAAGTACAGGTGTAAACATTACAGAACTCATGCAGAACTTATTGGAAGCGAAACAACAAGGTTTGACCGAACACATTGGTATTTCTAACTTCAATATTGAGCTGACTCAACAGGCGATTGAGAGTATTGGGCTAGAAAACATCGCAACCAACCAAATTGAACTCAGTCCTTACCTACAAAACCATCAACTGGTTGATTTCCTCCAAGCGCAAAACATTGATGTCACTTCATATATGACACTAGCTTACGGTAAGGTTTTGAATGATCCTGTTTTAATGCACATCGCGCAGCAACACCAGGTATCGACTGCACAAATTAGTTTGGCTTGGGCATTACAACGTGGTTTTGCAGTCATACCTTCTTCAACCAAACGTGAACACTTGATGTCCAACTTAAAGGCGCAAGAGATTCAACTTTCGACTGAAGAAATGATAGCAATTACGCAATTAGACCGAAATCAACGTGAAGTTAGTCCTGAGGGATTAGCACCGATTTGGGATTGAGCATCGCTATGAAAATTAATTTTCCACTTTTGGCGCTTGCAGTGGGTGCTTTTGCGATTGGAACCACCGAGTTTTCCCCCATGGGCTTTTTGCCTGAAATTGCCAACGATTTGTCCGTTTCAATTCCACAAGCCGGACTGCTGATTAGTGCCTATGCAGTAGGTGTTATGATTGGGGCTCCGCTCATGACCTTATGGCTAGCACGCTTTCCTAAGAAAACAGCTTTAATACTATTGATGGCTATTTTCACGATTGGGAATGTGTTGGCAACCGTTGCACCTGATTATATGAGTCTCATGGGGGCACGTTTAATTACCAGTTTAAACCATGGTGCATTCTTTGGCTTAGGTTCGGTGGTGGCAGCCAGTGTTGTGCCTAAAGATAAACAAGCCAGTGCGGTCGCCATGATGTTTATGGGTCTCACCATTGCCAATATTGGCGGTGTGCCACTTGCAACGTGGCTCAGTCAAAATACCAGTTGGCGCATGGCTTTTGCTGCGATTTCAATCTTAGGCATTCTGACCATGTTGGCACTATGGAAAGCACTCCCGCAAGATCACGATGTGGTTAAACCGAATGTAGCAAAAGAATTGCGCGTTTTAACACGTGCGCCTGTCGTCCTTGCTTTATTAACCACAGTCATGAGCGCGGGCGCCATGTTTGCGTTATATACCTACATTGCTCCGAGCCTACACGTATTTATGCAGGCATCACCGCAAACCATCACCTTAATGTTGGTTTTAATCGGGATCGGTTTCTCGATTGGTAATCATTTGGGTGGAAAGTTTGCCGATCTATCCCTAGAGAAAACCCTGATAGGCTTCCTTGTACTTTTGATGGTGATGATGCTTGTTTTCCCAGTATTAGCGCAAACAACCGTTGGTGCGGCAATTGGCTTAGTGATTTGGGGTGCGGCAGCATTTGCGGTAGTACCGCCACTGCAAATGCACGTCATGTCAGTCGCAGCAGATGCGCCTGGTCTGGCCTCTTCAGTTAACATTGGCGCGTTTAACTTAGGCAATGCCTTAGGTGCCTTTGCAGGTGCAACGGTACTAAGTATGCAACTCAGCTATGCAGCGGTTTCATATGCAGGTGCCGCACTCAGCTTTATGGCCTTGATCTTGGTCTTACTGCAAATGAAATTTGGTCTCAGTAAGAAAGCTTGTGAAGCCGTTTAAGCTTTTACACTGCTGAACCAATCAAAAAAAGACCTGCACAGCTGTAGGTCTTTTTATATTTAGTGTTTTTGTTGTTCCAGTTTCAAAAAGTCCGCAATCAGCTTGGTTGCCCAAGACTCAGTATTGAGTGCCCCTTCATAGAAGCCACAATGGCTGCCTTTTTTGGTGGTCACAACGGCAATATTCGGCATTTGACTGATCATGTCTTTATACGGTTCAAAATTTTTAATGTGACAGACAGGATCATCCTCTGCATTTAAAATCAGCAATGGAATGGTGACATTTTCAAATACATAGATTGGGTTTGTGGCTTGGTTGTAACTGTCATAGTCCACATAACCCGCCATTTCATAATAACTCGACTCAAACTCAGCCAAGGTTTTGGTCATTAAAACTTGCGATACAGAAGCTGTTTGTTGCCACGTTTGCTGGTAGGGAAATATAAATTTCTTAAACAGTTTCTTGGTCATGACCTTGCTATAAAAGGGATGCACATTTACAAAACCCAACTCCGTGTTATAGCCCGGACACAGGGCAAAAGCCGCCTTAAAAGGTGTTTGACTCCCTTCTTCACCCAAATAACGGACCAAAAGTCCCGTTCCCGCAGAAGAGCCTACCGCATACAACGTTGAACTTGGAAATGTGCTTTGAATAAAGGCAATTTGCTCACGTAAATCATCGGTTGAACCGAAAAGATTCATTTTAGGTACAGGCATTGGGAGGTTTGCATGTCCACGGCGTAAGCACAAGGCAACGCGCCAACCAGTATAACGATTTAAGTCACGCACCACCTCACGCATACTTTCAGGAGAACCCGTAATCGTATGCATAACTACAACCGTTGGCGTCGCTTCAGGTAAGCCATAACCAAACCACATGATGCCAGTGACCCCACCATCTTGCATCTCTAACTGATCAAAATGATCGTATTCCAATTGAATCTGACGCTTGCGAATCACATCAAAATACAAAAGATGGGCATGAGTGTTGGATAACCACGGCGTTGGTCGGTACTTTTCTTGAAGCTGTGTAAGCGCCCCAACAGTCTCTTGAATTTGCCCTTGTGGGTTAATATAGAGCTTCGGTTGTTCCGCACCAGTCACTCGATCCCACGCCGTTTGGCTTAATTGGTTTAGCAAACTGAATACAGCATTCATATCAGTACCTTCTTTTTCCTATCTTTCTTGGTGATGCATCAATTTTCGTGCCTAACTATAAATGACAAGTCACACGTTTATCATCCAGCTTGAGGTGCAAAAGCTGCCATTCGCTGTCCCATTTGTACAGCTAAGGCCTCTAGCCCCGATTTAGGACGGATCATCACTTCAAAATCTACAATTTGACCTTGCTCATTAAAACGAATCATGTCAATCCCTTTGAGCTTTTTTTCGCCTACATTGGCAGAAAACTCAAGGACGACACTTAAACCATCTTCTGTAAAAAATTCACGATGGTAAGTAAAGTTTTCAAAAACCTGAATCACATTACTTAAAATAAAAAAAACCACTTGCTTACCCGGATAAGGATTAAATGCCACAGGTGAACGGAACACAACATCTTCTGCTAAAAGCTCATTTAAGATGCTCATATCACGAGTCGTGACCATATCATGCCAGCGTACCAATGCTTGTTTTGTTGTTGCTAAACTCATTCTTATGTCCTTATGAAAGTGAATCCACTCAAATCTGCAATAAAAGCACCTTCTCTTACACCACATACGTTTCATGGAAAAGGCAACACGAGGGAAAAGATAATATTTTAGAAAATACCTCTTCCAAACCCTCTCCATATAGGAGAGGGAGATTTATTACAAATTTTAAGCGGATAAATTATTGTTATCGATTAAATGGTCGCAGCCAGTTCAGCGCCTTGACGAATCGCACGCTTGGCATCCAACTCACCTGCTTCTTTCGCGCCACCAATCAAATGCACATTTTTACCATCCGCTTTTAACTGATCGTACATCGCAGTATAAGACTCTTGTCCTGCACAGATAATCACGTGATCAACCTCTAAAACCGTTGGCTGATCATTCACTGTAATGTGGAGACCTTGATCATCAATTTTGTCGTAGCTTGCACCTGCAATCATTTTTACATCGCGATGTTTTAGTCCCGTACGGTGAATCCAACCCGTGGTTTTACCTAAGCTTGCACCGACTGCCTTCGCTTTACGCTGTAGAAGGTAAATTTCACGATCTGACTGCTCCAAGACTGGCTGTTTTAAGCCACCGACATGTGCATAGCTGGTGTCGATTCCCCACTCATCATAGAATTTTTGTGGGTTTAAACTACCGCTTTCACCTTCATGGCTTAAGTATTCTGCTGTATCGAAACCAATACCACCCGCACCAATAATCGCTACTTTTTTACCGACAGGCTTACGCTCACGTAGAACTTCGATATAGCTCAACACTTTCGGGTGATCAATCCCTTCTATAGTCAACTCACGTGGAGTAACACCTGTTGCAACCACGATGTCATCATAGCTTTCAGCACTCAGTTCCTCATAAGTTACGGTATGATTCAGCACCAATTTGATATTGGGTTGTAATTCAATTTTACGTTTGAAATAACGCAGTGTTTCGTAAAACTCTTCTTTACCAGGAATAGTCTTCGCAATATTAAACTGCCCACCAATCTGACTGGCTGCATCAAAAACAGTCACTTGATGTCCACGGTCAGCGGCATAAGTCGCAAAACTCAAACCTGCAGGCCCAGCACCAATCACCGCAATATTTTTCTTAGCCGCACTTTCTTTAAAAATCAGTTCAGTTTCATAGCATGCACGCGGGTTGACTAAACACGTCGCAATTTGCATGGAGAAAATTTGATCTAAACAGGCTTGGTTACAACCAATACACGTATTGATTTCATCACTACGACCTTGTTCTGCTTTGAGTACAAACTCAGCGTCTGCAAGCATTGGGCGTGCCATCGACACCATATCCGCATCCCCCTGAGCCAAAACATGTTCAGCCATTTCAGGGGTATTAATACGGTTAGATGTCACTAAAGGAATTTGAACCGAACCTTTTAGCTTCTTGGTCACCCATGTAAATGCCGCACGTGGCACTTTGGTTGCAATCGTTGGAATACGCGCTTCATGCCAACCAATACCTGTGTTGATAATGGTTGCACCCGCCTTTTCAATTTCTTTGGCAAGCTGAATCACTTCTTCTAAAGTCGAACCACCTTCAACCAAATCCAACATTGAAAGACGATAAATAATAATAAAGTTTTCACCGACTTCTGCACGAGTGCGTTTTACGATTTCAATCGGAAAACGAATACGATTTTCATAGCTTCCGCCCCATTCATCATCACGATGATTGGTACGTGCCGCGATAAATTCATTGATTAAGTAGCCTTCTGAACCCATGATTTCAACACCATCATAGCCAGCAACTTGTGACAATTTTGCACAATTCACAAAGTCTGCAATAGTCTGATTCACTTCAGCAGAAGTAAGAGCATGGGGTTTTACAGGGTTAATCGGTGCTTGAATTGCAGAAGGTGCAACGTTTTCAGCCTGATAAGAATAACGACCAGTATGTAAAATCTGTAATGCAATTTTACCACCCGCATCATGTACGGCTTGTGTGATGACTTTATGCTTTTCCGCTTCTTCTAAAGTATCTAATTTAGAACCACCGTGAAAAGTCACACCATGATCATTCGGTGAAATACCCCCTGTTACAATGAGTCCTACACCGCCAGCGGCACGCTCTGCATAAAATGCCGCCATGCGATCATAACCACCTTCAACTTCTTCAAGTCCAACGTGCATAGATCCCATTAATACGCGGTTTTTTAATGTGGTAAAGCCTAAATCTAAAGGCGCAAGTAAATGCGGATAATTAGACATGTGTACTCCTTGGCGTGCTTTCGCTGGCTGGTATTTTTAAATACAAGGTTAGATCAAATTATTTAATGCAACAAGTTGCATAATGTTTATATTTATAATCGAGATTTGTTTTTTATGCAACATGTTGCATAATGACTCTACGTCCATTTTATTTGCGAAATATTACCGAAATGTCATTAGCTCATGTTTTATTGACCAGTTTGATTGAAAAACCAAGCACAGGTATTGAGTTAGCGCGTCGTTTTGACCGTTCTATGGGCTTCTTTTGGAATGCTACACATCAACAGATATATAGAGAACTCAGCGCTATGCAAAGCAAAGGCTGGATTTCAACAATAGAAGATGATGGTGCAACCTCGCGTAAAAAAACCTATCAGGCAGAACAGCTTGGACGTACAGAACTTGCCGACTGGCTGGTAAAACAAAGCCCACCTGCCCAGCTCCGTGAAGAACTGATGGTGAGGCTGCGTGTTGAAGCTCAGCTTGGCGGCAACACGGTTTTACCTGAACTTGAACGACATCTCGTCCTACACAAAGAAAAATTACAAATTTACCAAAGCATTTTTGCCAAAGACTTTGGTCATGCTGAAGAAAATGATCGTACCTTATACATCCATAAAATGATTTTACAACTTGGAATTAATTTAGAATGTGGTTGGATTGAGTGGCTAGAGACCATGATTCCAGCGCTTAAAAACTTCGAAAAATAATAAGCCACGCAAAGGATGGACCATGCCACATTATTTAATGCCAGATGGCGAAAAACTCTATGTTCGAGAATTTGGACAAGGTACACCTGTACTGGTCTTATCTGGTTTAGGAATGCAAAGTTGGCAATGGCTGCCTTTTTTATATCAGCACCGTAAAAAGTATCGTTTTTACATTCCTGACTGGCGGGGTTTTGGTGGTTCAGCAGAGTGCAAAATTCCCACACTGGATGCGATTTCCAGCCACTGGCAAGATTTAAACTGCTTTCTAAAACAATATGCTGATACAGCATTTCATGTGATTGCCTATTCTATGGGTGCCACGACAGCCATGCATGGCATGCAATATGGTCGCTTTCAAAACCATATCCGCAGCTATTTACACATCGACCAAACCCCCAAGATTAGCGTTGATGCAGACTGGCCGCATGGTTTATTTGCTGAAAAGCATGCCGATTTTAAAGCTATCCTACAAAACATTGCAGACCTATTGGCCCAAAATGCACAGTACCGTTTGGTCTCAGACTTAACAGCGTCCAAGCGTACAGAACTGGTCAAGCAATGGTTGGCTTTTATTCAACTGCAAGCCACACCATCTCGAACTGCGGCTTTATTTCAAAAAGCATTTCAACAGCCACACTTTCAAAAATTCATGCTCCCAATCCAGCGTTTAGACTATATGGCTTGGTATATTCAAAATTATCTTGACCATCAAGAAGACTATCGCAGTGCGCTCAGTCAGATTGACCGACCGGCTACATTTTTTATTGGTGAAGACTCAAAACTTTATCCTGCTCAAGGGCAAAAGCTGATTGCCTCAAGCGTGCCTCATGCCAAAACAGTAATCTTTAAAAAATCGGGGCATACACCTTTATTGAGTGAACCGCTCAAATTTTCCCAAGAAATTACACGTTTCCTCAAGGCTACAGACGTTTAAATGTGTGTCGCACTATCAAGCCAAATGATGAATATTTTTATAACAGCTGAAGATAAACATACTTAATCATTCCATTGTAATGACAAAAAATCAGATCAACCCGATAAAACATCAATGCTTAGGAATTTAAAAAGGCATCTCTTAGAGATGCCTTTTTCTTATGCTGCATAAATCTGCTTGAGATAAGCAACAATATCCGCCGACTCAAACAAAGCCGTTTCGGTATTCGGGTCAACCAAATATGGCACTTGAATATCGCGCCCCATCACCTGCATGACTTGCTCACGCTTTCCACCTGCCAGAGGCACATATTTGCCTGGCTTTAAACGTAGTACTGCTGGGCCTTGATCTTGCCAACGTTCTTTAGGCACATTATGAAACTTAAAAGGGAGCTCCAACTCGGTCAGCAAACCACGGACAATCCGAGTATAAGGGCTGGCTTCAAATCCCCAAAGTTGTAACAACTGTTCTGGCGCTACGCGATCTTTAATACTCTTATTGATCCACACTCCACTCGCTCCATTTACCAATGTCCCGACATAAGCAACATAAGGCGTTTTGGGATAATGTGCATACTTTTTCGGTGTTTTACCACTGCGACCATACTGTTCAAACAAGTAGTGAATAATATCTTCAGATTCGTACAGCTTGGTGTCAGTGTTCTCATCGAATAAAAAAGGAAATTGGGTTTTCCCACCCAACTGTTTCACCAAAGGGCGATATTTAGTTCCACCCTTAGGGCATGGATACACTTCATAATCTAAGTTCAACAAAGTCAGTACTTCACGTACACGACGACAATATGGCGAGCCTTCAAACTCATAGAGCTTTAAAGGTTGCTCAGGTTGCTTAGGATGCGGCGTTCCTGTTACACCACGTCCACCTTGCGCAAGCCCCGAAAAAAGAGCCTGAATCACTTTAATTTGATGCTTCACCATATTACACGTCCATATCTTTTGTTTATGTTGTTATGAGTCTGGTTGCTACTTATTCATCGACCAGTTTTTCTTTTGCAATGACAATGCCGTTATTATCAGCATAGAGATAATGACCTGATTGAATGGTGATACCACCAAAATGCAGGCTGATATCAACTTCCCCTACACCTTTACGGTTACTTTTTTGTGGAATGGCGGCTAAAGCATGCACCCCTAAATCCAGTTCAGCAATGGCATCTACATCACGGACACAGCCATAAATCACCACACCATTCCAGTGATTTTCGACTGCTGACTCTGCAATTAAGTCTCCCATCAAGGCACAGCGCATCGAAGCGCCACCATCCACAACCAATACTTTACCCGTACCATCTCTTGCTAACAGCTCTTTCACCCGAGAGTTATCTTCAAAGCATTTAACCGTCACCACCTGACCACCAAAAGTTTTACGCGCACCATAGCTCTTAAAGAACTTACCATCCATCGATGGGCTGACCACTTGTAAATCAAGTTCAGGATGATCATCCAATAAATCGCATGTCACAAATGCTGTCGTCACCACACTTCCCCTCATTTTGTCTTTTGTATGCGTAAATTATCATATATTTCAAATTTCTCGGTCTGCGTTTGGCCAGCCTCGACCATAGTATGAGCCACTTGTTCTGCTGTCACTGGCTTATATTTAAAATGCTTTGGTATAAAATGCGATAGTTTGATATAAGCCTTTTGGAATATATCTTCCAACATGCGACCTTCATTACGCTGTCCGATAAGTAAGGACGGCTGCAAAATACTGACCTTATATAAATCGAGTTCGCGAATAGTCTCTTCAAGCTCACCTTTGACGCGATTATAGAAAATTTTTGAATTGGCTTGCGCACCCAAGGCACTAATCAACACATAATGCGTTTTGGTCAAAACAAACAATTCCGCAAAATGTGCATTCACCACATAGTCGATGGCATAAAACTGCTCTTTTGAGCCAGCTTTCTTTAAAGTCGTCCCCAAACAACTAAAAGCATGACTGTAGCCCTGAACATCCTCATGGTTGAGTAATAAAAAATCATCCAGCTCCAGTTGCTGAACTTTGTCATAGTGATCGAGCTGCTCATTATACTTTCTGACCACAGCCAAAATTTTGCTACAACTTGGCAGTTGTTGTAATTGTTGAATCAGGTTTAAGCCCACCAAACCCGTTGCTCCAATCACAATGGCTTGTTCTATATTTTGTGTCATTTTTATACAAACTCCCATGCAGATGGCTAATCTTACCTTTTCTTTAGAATTTTTATGTATCTTAAATATAGTCAAAGCATGTCAAGACTTGACTTCACTGCGTATATTAATCAAAATATGCCACTTGTTTACGGGCTGGTGATTGTTCTTCTGATGTGGTTTTCAGTTTGAATTTCAGCCCGCCCAGACCAATCTATTTCAAGGAGTGCACGAGTGGCAAACTCTGCTCAAGCTAAAAAACGTGCTCGTCAAAACGTTAAAGCACGCAAACACAACGCAAGCTTACGTTCTATGGTTCGTACTTACATCAAACGTACAGTAGCTGCTATCGCTGCTGGTGATTACGCAGTTGCTTCTGAAGCATACAAAACTGCTGTACCAGTAATCGACCGTATGGCTGATAAAGGCATCATCCATAAGAACAAAGCTGCTCGTCATAAGAGCCGTTTAAATGCACAAGTTAAAGCTTTAGCTAACTAATTTATGCATTAAAAAAAGCCCTTTTTAAAGGGCTTTTTTTGTATCTATTTTTTGAAATTTCACAGTGCGTACACCTTTTCAGTACATCTGTTCCTCAACAATACAGCTTAAAACCCAAATAAAATCTAGCAAGTGCTCTCTAGCACCCACGAGAACATCTACTTACAAAAAAAGCCCCCTTTTAGGGAGCTCGTTTTCATTTCATGTTAAAGCATTTGTCAGATGAGCAGTGGTTTAATTCAAAGATTGAGTTTTCAGGTTTTTCACTAAAATATCAATGTTTCTTGATGTTGCCCCAGCTAGAATCAAGCTTGTATTTTGGTTCAGCATTGTCCATCTTTGATTATTATTTCCAGAGCAACTATATCGAATTGCAATTTGACGGTTATTTACCAAATTACCCGAGTTTAAATCTAAGCACTGTCCTGATTGTTTAATGGCAGACGTCGTGGCATCCATTGACCACACTTGTGCTGTATTATTCGCCACACAGTCAGTCAAGGTGACTTTAGCACTTCCCCCATTACCCGTTAAACACTGCCCCATAGCCGCTTTGCTATGGATACGCCCTAAACTGTCATATACCCACTGCTCAGTATCATCAGCAGTACAAGCCGATGGGCCACTAATGTAAACATCCATTTTTTGGTTAGATACCAGCTCTGTTTTCAAGCAATTCTTGTTATTTTTCAACAATCCACTTTGTGCAAGTGGGTCATCTTGTTGTAAACCTAACTGTTTGATAAAAGCATTGAGTGCATCAATCGCAGCAGGTACATCTTTGGCCAAATCATCATAATAAACATTTACCCAACGATTTAAACGCATCCATCTAGTTTCTTGCTCTTCATAACGCTCAAGTACCTGCTTTGCAGCTAAACTCATCTCATTTTTATATGACTTATAAGCCTGATAAAGCATTGAACCATTTGGTGACAAAACAATAATATTGTTCGCCGCTTGATTCAGTAGCTCTTGCTCAAGTAGAGGCAACTCCACATCGCGTAAGGCTTTATAACCCTGTGCTTTACCAATCTTAACTGCAGGCGTAATAGCCGTAGCATATTGGGGAATCACTGTCGTCGATAATAATTTGGCAACAGCATTGGCCTGCTTACAATATAAATCAACTTTTTGAGGGTGATCTGCAAGCGCTAAATTGACATGTAATTTATTGGCATTACTACCTAATCGTGTCGGAGCCAGTGCAATATTGGTTACTGTATTTGGATACTGTACATTTAACCAACATGCATCCTGATTTACCGCAGTATTTGCAGCAGGTAAATCATAGACATTGCCCCAGTTTGAACGTGCAGCAGGATAGAGTAACCCAACCTTTGCAACAGGGTCATAGCCACCCAAAATGGTCACTACAGGCTCACCAAACACACGTGGGCGTAAATAGTTTTGCTTTGGTTGATACCAAACAGGTGCAGCAGAATCTGGCATAGTAGGCTGAACCACTTCCATCTGCCTTGTTACTTCATTCCATTTTTTATAGCCCGTAGGTGAAGTCTTATCCCACACATAGCGGTTAAAATGTGGTTGAATTTTTAAATAAGTGCTATAGCCCGTATAGTGGGTATAACGTGAAACTGAGCTTGATGCATAACCACCAGACATGGCATCTCGGCTATGTGGATATAAAGCTAAGAAATTTGCAATTCCTGTAGAAGCAGCCCATAAATCCTTATTATTCCAAATCAAATTACCCCGCATCATATTGCGATACGGAATGTAACCCCAACCACTATCTGCATGATGTGAAGTCCAGAACTGGTTATCACCCTCCTGCCCAGGATAATGCCCCAGTCCATAGTGGTGTCCAATTTCATGACTAAACTCGTTTCCAACCGAATCATACAACGTCAGCATGCCATTACCACCACTTAAGCCATGATTACTTTCGCCATTGGCATATTTTCCACGACTATGGTGTGCAACTACGGTTTGGGTTAATTGTGGTTGATTCTGACTTGCCATCGAAGCACTGGTAATGCCCCAGTTTGCTAGATTCATGCCTACGCTAAATGTCGACTTACCTACGTTTTCACGCATGTCACCGTCATAAACCCCGCCTTGGCTGGCACTTGCAGTATCGTAAATGGTCCCGTCTGCAATCATGACCCGATCCAACTGAATATCATCATATTTTGCAACGGTCATTTCAGCAGCTGGAATCGTTTGAAAGTAATCTGAACCTGCCCGAACAGGATCATTCAGCATATAGTGACCATTGGAAACAGGGGGAGCAGTTAACATGCCGATACGAATATTATTTAAGACCAACTCTCCCGGAGAGGCAAAATCAATTTTATCCTCCGCGATTTGCCCCTGACGACCATGAGAATCTTTAAGCTGAATACGCAAACCTGGACGTATTTCATCCCAATTGAGTTGAGCACTCCACGCACGCTTACTATATTGCACACGCGCACGCTCATCAGTATTGGTTTGATCAGACAGAGGAATCTGAGTTGGATCGTTAAATGTAACTGTGCGGAGCAACTGATTATTCATGTAAATATCAGCACTCAGACCATCAATTTTCCCCATGCTATCAGTTGGCGTAACTAACAATAGCGCTTCTTTTTCCATCGTCAGACGCGGCATTTTTTTAATTTCATTACCATTTGGATCAACCACATGACTCTGACCAAATTGCAGCATTGCTTCGAAGTTACCAGTTAAGTCATTTCGTATTACACGCGTATTGGAGCTTGCATCGTAATCAAAATAACCCAATATATTTGCATCAGCCACATCCTGTGTAGGCTCAGCATAGGTTTTTACTACAGGCGTTGTAGAGTTTTCAGTTCCACTCTCTCCACCCCCACACGCAGCAAGCATCAGCGTTACAACACAAAGACTTAGCTTGCAATACAAGAACTCATTCACACTTTTCACATCTTCCCCCAAAATAGTCTCAAATAAAATTAAGAAACCATTAATAATATATATAAATCATAAACTTAATTATTTAACGCTATTTTCCTTTCACTTTCAATTCACATAATTTGTCACTTCAGGACATATTTTTTATGAACCCTAAAACTAATGTCCGAAAAATAAAAGTTCTGTGACAAGGCTTGAATTTATGAAAAATAATGATGAGTTATATAGTTAAATTTGCACCAATATAGTGCCAATATTTGTCAGTCAATTTTAAAAAAAATAGATATTTCAATTAATTTTCTTTGTAAGTATGAACTTGTTTTAATTTTTAGATGCCAAATGATTAAAATTAAAATCCCATAAATAAATTATGGTATTCTATTTTCCTATAACGAAACCACATAGAATGTTCTACTGGGGAATAACATGATTAATAAATTTCTTCCAACACTTGAAAAATTCCAACCGACAGAACAACAATATATTGAGTATTTTCATGCCAAAGGTGAAAAAGACATACTCGCCAAAGTCATCTCAAATATGCGTGGAACAGCAGAAATTCAAGCCTCTCAGGGAGTTGATGCATGGTTAGGCTATGGTGTCTATTTGCCTGCAATTGAACGTATTTTTGCACTACACCAAGGAGAAACCGAAGCTGAGTTTTATGACCGTACTCAATATCCAGCCGATGTTGTCAACGCTTATACTCTTTCGAATCATGAGATTGCCACGTTAATTGCTGCAGATAAATACAATCGCATTCATCAGCAGAGGGTAACGGTGAATACCTCATTATGGCCTTTAAATGATGAAGGCCTGAGTATCGACTTGCTCGACTTTCCTAATCGACTCAAAGCAAAAATTTAAACTGATGCGGTATAGCATTTAATAAACTTGACGAATGAGCGATCTATAAATCTCGTATATTCTTTTTCTCGTTCAAATGACCGCCTAAATGAATGAACGAGATTTATAGCTGATTTTTTATTAATAAAAAAATCACTTACAGATTTTGAAATTCATGAATATTCAGTTCATTAATTTCCCCACGCCAAATCCATTTCAATTTTGATTCCAAAAACACATCTCCCTCAAACCATACGAAAAGACCTTCCATCATTTTCGGCCAGTCTTCTTTGGTCACAATCGTGCGCCCTGAAATAACCGCCAAAATTGCGGCTAAAATCGTGTCATGACTGACCGCAAGGCTCAAACCATAAGGATTGTTCGGATGCGTGTTATATATAAGCTCCAATACATCTACCACGCCATGAATCGGATGCTTCATACCGGGTAAAGCATTATTAACAAAGCTATTAATAAATCCTAGAGCGCCTTGACGCTGAAAATAAGGGCCGGCTTGCTTAATATCCAAAACAAAACTGCCTGGCTCAACCAATAAACCTTGTTCGATAATTTCAATACGGTGGGTATTCGGCTCAAGAGTTTGTCCATCTGCCCCTTGAATCATTAGCGCAGCGGTATCAATACAACGTTGAATTGGGCTAGAAATACAGTGTTGTATCACTCGATCCGTATTATCGATCAGATAGGAACCCCACGCCTCCGCCAAATCTCGCCCTTGATGCGTCAACTGTAAGTCATAGCCTGCAAGCCCCTGACCCATAACAACTTCACGAATGGAATGACGTGTAAACAACGTCACTGGCGTTTTTGCATCTGGCAATAAATCGATTGCCTTCAACATACTAGGCGGGAGTAACTCTAAGGCCATAATCACTAGCAATTCAATAATTCAAAAAACACTATAGCACGCTCAGTTTTTAGCTCAAGCCTACGAAGGCATTAGTTCAAGTGCTTGTAATGCCAGTTTTTTCATATCGTTATTTCGATATGCAATAAAACCACCATTCAGTAGACTCACCCTTTGGTTATATACGAATGGTCGTCCCTGAAAATCAACCAAACCTCCACCAATCCGCTCCAATAAACACTGTCCAGCACTGGTATCCCACTCACTCGTTGGGTGAAAGCGCGGGTAAATATCGACTCGGTCTTCTAACACCATACAGAACTTATATGCACTCCCTGCGCGATACTCTTGAATAGGTGTAAGTTTTTCTAACTGCTCTAAATACACTTGGTACTGCGGTTTGCTCTGACTACTTTGACTTAAGCCGACTTGAACAGCACTGTGGTTTTCAACTGGAACATATTCAGACCATACGTCTTTTTCAATATTGTATTTTAAAGGCTGACCTTGTAGTGGACAGAAATAAATTTGCTGTTCACAAGGAATAGCCAGCACAGCAAAAGTTGTATGCGCACCCTCAATAAGACTGAGATTGATAGTGAATTCTGGACGTTGATGCAAAAATTCTTTGGTCCCATCTAAAGGATCAAGCATCCAAAAAGACTGCCACTGCTGTCTATGCGCATGCTGCCCTTCTTCAGAAAGAACAGGCAAATGAGGGAAGGTATTGTTTAAAGCATCGGTAATAAATTGATTGGCACGATAGTCCGCTTGCGTGACAGGTGAATGATCGGATTTTCGTTCAACTGTAAAATCACCACCTGCAACATAAGCTTGATACTCCTCTCGCAAAATTTCACATGCCTGAGTCACAATCGGTACAAGTTGCAATATCAGTGCATCTTGAGGTGCAGTTGTGGGCTTAAACATGAGACCGCCTTTTTATTCATTAAGTTATAGATCAAGAAGTTCATCTATTGGGATAGCAGCCTACTGATCGCCTCGTATTCAACGCTATACTGTCACCTCAGAGTGAGAACACGCGAACACTTTTTCAACACTGCCTTAAAAATATTATACGCCTAAGACACTCAGGAAATATCACTCAATTCCAATTCTTCTTTTGACTTTGGGTTGAGTAGTCCAATCAACCTGACTTTCCCTTTACTCACACATTGAATATTGATACTAGAGAAATTTAAAAACTGACCGCTTCTAATTTGTACTTACTCTTAATTTTTTAGCTTTATACATCCAAGTAGTTTCTTTATGAAAAATCATAGCGCAAAAAAATCCCACGCATGGGAGCGTGGGATATAAAACAAGAAAAGCTACAGCGCTTTAATTTGGAGTACAGTATAAACCTGTATTTTAAATACATCAATTAAAAATGCACTCTTTCTCCAGTTTTTTTAAATTACTTTACAACTACTCATTTTTATCTGAGCACTTCACTTCTAATTGATACTCATCCTGCGTCACTTTGATCTTAATCCTTTGATACTTTCTTTTATTCGGATCCATAGCCGAGCTAGCGACTTCATGCAAAAATTTTCGATCATTCATAAGCTCGCTATATGCTTTATAACCAATCAAAATTTTTTCAGGCTTTTTATTTTTGGAAATTAATTCTTTTAGAATCTCATCTAGTTCATTTGCAGTAACAATTGACATATCGAAGTAACTCAAAATAAAAAAGATTATCCATGAACAATATGATCAAAAGATGTCAGAAATAAGCTTTTTCATTATTTTCATTTCAATAGAAAAATAAAAGCCCGGTCAGCATGAAAACAAATCGGGCTTTTTGCCTGCAATCACTCAAACCAGAAAGTTATTATAATAAAAAACCTGTTTACCTCTCTCCAAATAAACAGGCTTAACTGCACAAACATCATCTCATCATTATATTTTCATTTCTTTATGTCGCACACTTTATAGACCAAATATTTCAGATAAATGAAACCTTAGGATTTTTTAACACAATTGAATACTTAATCATCATTACGTAAAAAGGTTAACTCATATTCATCATGCGTAATTTTAATCTTGGTATTACGATAAGTCCGCTTATTTGGATCTAAAGATGAACTCATTACATTTTCTGAAAATTTTTTATTCGACATAAACTTTGCATAGAGCATATAACCAATACGGATTTTTTTAATGGCCTTTTTCTTACCTTTTGCTTCATATTTATCTAAGGTTTCATCTAAAAAATCTAAATTTAATTCACTCATCCATTCCTCTCTATTTTATTCTCATTCGCCACATCTTTTTTAACCGATTCTTATGTAAATAACCAGCAAAACCACTTTATTTTTTATTTTCATTTTTGTCAGAAAACTTACGTTTATCGCATTAATCCGCTAAATACAGCCAACCTTTCTCCACCAGCTGAAGTGGTTTAAATTTAGCTTCAAACATAAAAACCACCCTCAGGTGGTTTTTATGTTATCGATGTAAAATGAAAGTTTGATGAATTAGATAGACATGAGAGCCGAATAGCTAAGCGGTACTGAAAAGCTGACCAAAACTAATGATGCAGTCCGTTGTAAATTTTTTTGATTCAACCATGAAATTTTATTGGCCACCAAGACAGAGCCAATAAAAACCCAAAACAATGCAATCGGTGCAATTAAACATAAAAATAGCCCCATATGCACCGTATAGGCTTGCAAACTTGACCATGCTACAGCAGGGAAAACGGCTGACGCAAATAATAGCGCTTTAGGATTTAACATGGTCGCACAAAAAAGCGCCTTCGCTGTAATCGATGGCTGATTTAGGTCAGCAGCAACAGTAGAGGTTTTCCATAATTTAAAGGCCAAGTAAATAATATAAGCCGCACTAAAAAGCTTCAAGATGGGTGGCAGAATAGGTAGAGATTCAGCAATAGAGTCAATTAAAACTCCCCATACGCTAATGGCAATAAAATAACCCACCACTTCTGCTGGAATCAATTTCAGAGATTTTTTAACACCAGTTTCAATGCCTGATGAGGCTAAAAGTGTATTTGTTGGTCCGGGTGTTAAAAGGATGGTAATGACCAAACTTACAAAAAGCCATGAAAACATTCACTATCCTTTTCCTTATAAAGTTGGCCAAATACTTCAATATTTCGTTTTATTTGTCGATCTTTTAAATGTAAGAAAAAATTTAATAAAAAAATTAACACCTTATAAAACAAATTCTTAATAGCTCCTTCATCTGACATTAAACAATACACTCAAGTTGCTAAAGATCATTTGGACATCAGCAAAAATTCACTGCTAAACCGTAATTTTGTATTATTTATATACAAATTCAAAAAGCTCATGCTCTACAACCCTTAGATTCAAATGATAGCTCGAAATGTTCTCATCGGATGTTTATAAAAACTCTTCCTTCTCCATTAAGGTAAATCATTCCTTATGCTGGAATTTCAATATTGTTGTGGATCAATGCGCAGTTAACACATCTTATATACTCTTACTTAAAAAATTGAGATCCCGTATTCTTCAATTTTTGACAATGGGCTATGCAAATCCGTCATCTTATGCATCTATACGCTATAATTACGTCATATTTGCATAAAGCAAAACTGCTAGATCGGTTGCTAACTGTTTTCTATAGCCATTGCTGAACTTTGAAATATTGGAGATTTTTTGAGTGGAAAAGCCAATTATCATTTTTGATATGGACGGTACATTACTGGATCTTGCCTATGATGATTTTATTTGGAATCATCAGCTTCCTATCCGTTATGCTGAACAACACCAGTGCTCTTTAGAACAAAGTACTCAGGCCCTGTTTCAGTTTTATCAAACCCATAATCACACACTCAATTGGTATTCTACGCGCTTTTGGACAGCTAAAGTCGGCGTAGACACGCTCGCTTTGCAGCAGGAATTTAAGCATAAAGTTGGCCTGCGTGAAGGTAGCATTGAACTTCTCGACTATTTAAAAAGCAACGGTTACCCTTGCTGGCTTGCCACTAATGCGGACTGTGAGGGACTCAAGTTCAAACTCGAACACACGAAACTGGCCTCATATTTTGATGTCATTATTAGCAGTGAAACTCTCGGCCACGCCAAGGAATTTACTGAGTTCTGGCAACGTCTCCATGAACGCCATCCTTTTTCAGCCACACAGTGTTACTTTATCGATGACACTGAAAAAGTACTAAAGGGTGCTGAAAGTTATGGTATTCAAAACCTATTTACCATTGCTCAACCCTCATCACTAGGTCAAAGCAAGACATCCAGCCCTTATCCGATCTTAAATCAGCTCACCGATTTAATTCCTTATTTAGAGCAAGGTGAGGTCACGGCCAAATATGCGTAAATCCACTTTAGCGGAAGATGCTGTAGGCATGCGTATTGACAAATGGTTATGGGCAGCTCGTTTTTTTAAAACACGCTCCATTGCCAAAAATGCAATTGAGGGAGGCAAAGTTCACCACAATGGCGAACGTGTCAAAGTGTCGAGAGAAGTTCGGATTGGAATGGAACTCACCATACAACAAGGCATTGATAAGAAAACCGTGGTGATCAAAGAACTCTCTGACGTGCGTGGCCCCGCTCCTGTTGCACAAAAATTATATCAAGAAACCGAAGTCAGTATTACACGACGGGAATTGATTGCAAGCCAAAGAAAGTTGCATAATCTAGCTCGACCTGATCATCGTCCAAGTAAAAAAGACCGACGCGATATCAGTAAGTTTAGGCAAGAAAATGATCAACAATTTGACCAATATTGGTCTTATAATGATGATGAATGACATGCGTCATATTGTGTCGCACACGATCTGACTTTTATAGAAGATACAGACTAAATCTGTCACTATACTGAGCATATTCAGTAAATATCCGTGACATCGTTTTGAGGTTGTAAGATGGATGATAATAAAAGCAAGGCGCTCAATGCTGCGCTAAGCCAAATTGAAAAGCAGTTTGGTAAAAACACAGTAATGCGTCTTGGCGATAACACCGTACAAGCTGTTGAAGCGGTATCAACGGGTTCTTTGACACTTGATATTGCTCTAGGCATTGGCGGCTTGCCGAAAGGTCGTATCGTTGAGATTTATGGTCCTGAATCTTCAGGTAAAACAACCATGACTTTACAAGCGATTGCCGAATGTCAAAAAGCAGGTGGTACATGTGCATTTATCGATGCAGAACACGCTTTAGACCCACAGTATGCGCGTAAACTTGGCGTAGATATTGACAATCTACTGGTTTCTCAGCCTGACCATGGTGAACAAGCACTTGAAATTGCAGACATGCTAGTTCGCTCTGGTGCTATTGACCTCATCGTTGTCGATTCTGTTGCAGCATTGACACCACGTGCTGAAATTGAAGGTGAAATGGGCGATTCACACATGGGGCTCCAAGCGCGTTTAATGAGCCAAGCATTACGTAAAATTACAGGTAATGCAAAACGTTCAAACTGTATGGTGATTTTCATTAACCAAATTCGTATGAAAATTGGTGTAATGTTTGGTAGCCCTGAAACCACGACTGGTGGTAATGCGTTGAAATTCTATGCGTCTGTGCGTTTAGACATTCGCCGCGTAGGTCAGGTCAAAGAAGGCGATGAAATCGTTGGTTCTGAAACTAAAGTGAAAGTTGTCAAAAACAAAATGGCACCTCCATTCCGCGAAGCGCTCTTCCAAATCCTATATGGTAAAGGTGTCAACCATTTGGGCGAACTTGTAGACTTGGCTGTTCAACAAGAAATCGTACAAAAAGCAGGTGCTTGGTATTCATACCAAGGTGATAAAATTGGTCAAGGTAAAAACAATGTGATCCGTCACCTTGAAGAAAACCCTCAGTTGGCTGAAACCATTGAGAAAATCATTCGAGAAAAACTACTGACGACTGCAAACGCTGCGCCAGTAGAAGAGAATGAAGAAGAGCCAGACTTTTTAGATGCTTAATTAAAAGTATCTAAAAAGATTAAATGTTATTACACGACATTTAGGCTTACACTAAGAAACGCCCTACGGGGCGTTTTGTTTATTCAGATCTATTTCATAGCCGATTATGCCTAATTCAAAATTCCCCAAACTCCTTGACTATGATGCTCTCAAACAACAATTTGGTGAGGAAGAATCCCCTGCTACTCAATATGACCACACGCAAGTAACACAAGAAACTGATGATGCTTTAGATTTTGATGAAGAGAATCAACCCAAACCCACAGGTTTAACAGGTTCTCGTCTACGTTCTTATGCCTTTGCTGTACTGACACGTAAGGAATATTCAAAAGCAGAATTGATTGAGAAACTGACCACATGGGCAATGCACCGTGAAGAAGTGATTACACTGGTTGAAGAGCTTTCAGCACAAAACTATCAGAGTGATCAACGCGTAGCTGAGATCATGCTATCGAGCCAAAAGCGTAAAGGCAAAGGCCCTAATCGCATTAAAATGGCGCTAAAAACTAAAAAAATCGACACTGGTTTAATTTTAGAAGAACTAAAAGAAACGGATTGGGTCGAACAAGCCTATCAACTTAAAGTTAGAAAGTATGGAACTGAGGTCGCAACAGATCCAAAACTAAAAGCCAAGCAAATCCGTTTTTTGATGTATCGTGGCTTTGAAATGGATGCGATTATGAAAGCGATTAGCAGGGTTGATGACTAATCACCATTCGTTCTTGAGTAAGCTATGCCCAAATCACCTTTATAAATATTGATCTTATATTCACATCCAACATTAACTACATGTAATCGTTAATGAGTTAGAAAATAATGTAAGTCTTAAGTAACTACGAATCAGATAATATTCAGAAAAGCTTAAATATATAAAGTATAAGATGAAAAAATAATGCAATGATTTCTAATACTTGAAATAATTTTCGATAAATTAAATGATCTGTATTTAACGTTATTTTAAAATAAATCACGCCCAAAAGAAAAAATACACATGGTAGAGGACAAAAAGAGGTGAGCAATAAAGTAAATGAATTTTTAAAATAAAAGTTAAAGAGAATAGGAAATATTAAAAACGCAATAATATCGTTTGAAAAGATACTCTTTAAATGGTTGGTATTCTAAATTTGGTCTACATACAATGTATTTGTAGCTGCATATTGATTATTATATTTTTAATATATGAATATGGTGGCAACCCTACCAGCAAACCTTCGGCACATCATATTTCTACTACCGTTGCTACCTTCCGGTCCTGGCGGGGTTCGTAGAATACAATTGCGAAGTAACCGGCAGGGCTACCATTGCAAGAACAGAGTATAGAGATTTTTCCCTAAGTTGCAAGCCTATAAACGACTTTTCAATAAGCATTTCATTCAATTGACTATTTATAAAACAAACTCAAGAAAAATCACTCAATTATTGGTAACGACTAGGCTACATTCATTTACCTAAATATACGACAACAATGTAAAAGCTTATTGCAATTCATAACGTTGCCGTTTTTAATGGGGTAAATGAATTTCGTTTGATGTGTTCCCCATCAAAGCCTTATAACACGGATATTTTATGATGCTAAAGAAGCATAGCCTATGTGCCCTCACCGTACTTTGCACAACGCCTGTTTTCGCCAATATTCCAATTGAATCTCGCGGCTTAAGCCAAGCAACGAACAATAGTGTAAACCCAACCAGCGTCGCAGTAGACACGGGTGCGAATGCAACGGCGACCAATATTAATTGGCAAATTATGCAAAAGAACCAACAATTAGAAAATGATTTGCGTAGCTTACGCGGCAAACTCGAAGAACAAGACAACGAAATCGCTCAACTCAAACATGAGTTGGAAAACCGCTATGCTGACCTAGATCAACGCTTAGAGTTACTTCAGCAAAAAGTAGACCCTGAAGCGAGCAATACAACGGAGGATAACCAACAGGATACTCCTCCCAGTAACACCACAATCACCAACGCCAGCAGTAGCACAACCGCGGCCGCAGTAAACAAAGCACCTGTAGTGGTCAGTACTCAAAACACATCAGAGCCATCTGAGCTAGAAAAAGCCGCGTATACTGTCGCATTGGATGCCTATAAACAAGGTGGGGCGAAGAAAGCGATTGCACCCATGCAAAATTTTATTAAAAACAATCCCAACAGTGTTTACATCAGCAATGCATATTTTTGGTTAGCTGAATTTAATTTAGCCATTGAACCCACCAACTATGCAGAAGCGAAAAAGAACTACGGGATTGTGGCAAACCAATATCCTAACTCTTCGCGCGCGCCTCGAGCCGTCTATCAACTCTACAATATTGCCAAAGAAGTGGATAAAAATACGACTCAGGCCAATCAATACAAAGCCAAACTCCTTAAGCAATATCCCAAGTCTGAAGAAGCCTCTTTCTTTAAAAAATAATTTTCCTATAGATATTAAAAAAGACACGCGAAGTGTCTTTTTTTATTTTTCGAATAAGCTTAACGCACAATGCCACGCTCTGACTGTTCTAACGAGTCAATGAGCAGCTGTGCCTCAGCGACTTCAGGCAAAATTTCTGCACGGATACGTTCTAAAGCCTGCTCTGTCGTTAAACCTTCTTTATAGATCAGTTTAAATGCAGTACGTAAACCTTGAATCACATTTTTAGACCAACCCTTACGACGCATGCCTTCAACATTCATCGCAAAAGCATGTGCAGGATTACCAGAAACCATCACATAAGCAGGGACATCTTTCACAATCAATGATGCGCCACCAATCATACTATAAGAATCAATCTTACAGAATTGGTGTATACCCGAGTTACCGCCGACAATCACATAGTCACCTACATGAACATGACCAGCCACGCCGACATTGTTTGCAAAAATATTATGATCACCGACCACGCAGTCGTGCGCAATATGCGTATTCACCATCAATAAATTATGGCTACCAATCTTGGTTATACCGTGATCCTGAACCGTGCCACGGTGTAAACTACAATGTTCACGAATTTTATTATGGTCACCAATTTCTAACCAGGTTTCTTCACCTGCATATTTTAGATCTTGGCAGACCTCACCCACGCTTGCGAATTGGAAAATTTCATTTTGCTCTCCAATACGCGTATAACCACCGACCACTACATGCGAATGTAACTGCGTACCTGCACCAATAGTGACATTTGGACCAATAATACAATACGGTCCAATCTTTGCATCTGCTGCAATCACGGCAGATGCATCGATGATTGCTGTTGGGTGAATAAATTCGTTATTGCTCATGATTGCTCTATTTTCTGATGCGAAACCATAATTTCCGCAGATGCTGCTACTACACCGTCAACGGTGGCAATACAATTATATTTGTAAATACCACGTTTCTGCATGACCAATTCTGATTTTAACACCAATTGGTCGCCTGCAACGACTTGCTTTTTAAAGCGAACTTTCTCTGCACCTGCGAACAAGAACAAAGAACCTTCACTTGGTTTCTCATTATTCATGATGAAACCAAGAATACCTGAAACTTGCGCTAATGCTTCGACAATCAAAACACCAGGCATAATTGGATAATTAGGGAAATGGCCTTGAAGGAACTCTTCATTAATAGACACATTTTTATACGCCACAATTCCATTTTCAGTCACATCAACAACACGATCGACCAATAAAAAAGGATAGCGGTGTGGTAAGTACTCACGAATAGTTTGAATCGTCATTGGCAATTCAGGTTTCGTGAAACTAGTAGAATTCGACTCAGTCATCATATTTCTATTTACGCAATTTAATTGTTGATTCAAGGGACTCGATTTGAGCCTGCATATGATCAAGTTTTTTTACCAATTGGGTCAATGGCACATCTGCTAATTGTCTTAAACGAACAACGGTGCGTTTCCACTTTTGATTTTCAAACAGTCCAATTCCTGAAGAATACGTTCCAGCCACAGAAATATTATTTGTGACCATTGACATTCCAGTTAAAGTGACATTATCAACAATATTTAGGTGCCCTGCAATTGCAGACCCACCACCTACTATGCAATTTTTGCCAATAGTTGTACTACCCGCAATTGCCGTATTGGCAGCAAAAGCTGAATTGGCACCAATTTTAGCGTTATGGGCGATTTGCACAAGGTTATCAATAATGACACCATCTTCCAAAATTGTGTCATCCAATGCACCCCGATCGATACTACAATTTGAACCAATCCGCACATCATTTCCAATGATGACCGAACCCAATTGAGCAATTCGATGCCATTTCCCTTGATAAGGAGCAAAACCAAAACCCTCACTACCAATCACAGTATTGGCATGAATACGAACACGATCACCAATTTTGCATGACATCAGATTTACATGTGATTCAATTAAACCACCGCGGCCAATTTCAACACCATCATGTATGCTGACATGTGAATGGATAATCGTGTCATCGCCAACAACGCAATTTTCACCAATGACCACATAATGACCAACATAAGCAGTATCTGAGATGATTGCAGAAGGATGTATTTGCGCAGTGCTTTCTATACCCTGCTCAGTGTGTTTAGCCTCAAAAGCATGGGTTAAAATGGCAAAGGCTAAATAAGGATTGGCAACAACAATAAAGTTTTGATGTTCAACCAAGTGATCCTTCAGATCAGCTGTAACAATAAATGCTCCAGCTTTAGACTGCTGTGCTTGCTCTACGTATTTTTCACCATTTACAAATGCAAGATGTCTAGATTCTGCCGAATCTAGACTTGCTAATCCCTTAAGGATTAAATCAGCTTGACCTACACACTCACCTTGGACTAGACGAGCAAGATCTTCTAAGCGGTACTGTTGAGGATTCATTGATTACTTAATTGCGTTAACCTTTTGAATCATTTTATCAGTTAAATCATACTTAGCGTCATAGGCAAGTGCTGAGTTTTTATTCAAAACAACATCTAATTGATTTTCTTTACGCAATTGTTCAGCAACTTGCTTCACACGACCATCAAATACAGTACGTACTTGCTGAATAGAGCTTTGCACACTGCTTTGCATGGCCTGTTGTAAAGTATTGAACTCGTTCATTTTAGTTTGATACTGAGTCACCATTTTTTGCTTATCCACAGTGTTTAGCTTATCACCTGTTTGTAAGCGCTGTTGTAAGTCTTGAAGCTCTTTACTAAGTTGATCAAGCTTAGTGCTTTGCGGTTGAATTTTTTGTTGAAAACTCGAATTTTGCTGTTTTAAATAGCTGCTATTTTCAACAACACGCTCAAGATCCACAACACCATAGCCAGCAGCATTCACCACTGTAGAAGTTAATGCTGTAAGTGTTAAAGCTGTAAGAAGTTTTTTCATATTTATATCTTTCATGTATAGAAAAGGTCGACCTTAGAAGGTACGACCGATTTCAAATTGAATGTTCTTTGTCTCGTCGCCTTCTTTATCATTCAATGGATATGCATAGCTGAGAGACAATGGACCAATCATAGTAATCCAAGTAAAGCCTACGCCCACGCTATAGCGCATGTTATCAAGCTCGAAACCGAAGTTGTCTTTACAGTATTGCTTCGCATCTACACCAGCATCAGTTTTACTTCCAGTCATATATAATTGACCAGATGGAACATCACACTGCGTATCAAATACTTGCGCACCTTCAGCAAAGATAACTGGGCGAACCTGACGCGTCCAATCCCCTTTAAATGGTAAAGGCAAAGCCAATTCTGTACCAAATTGGATCAGTGCGTTACCACCTACTTCTTCATAGTCATTATCTTTAGATCTTGATTCACTATAAGTTACGCCTGGGTATTTCGGACCTAAGGTACTATTATCATAACCACGTACCGAACCAAAACCACCTGCATAGAAGTTTTTATAGAATGGTAAGTCATTACCATAACCCAACTTACCATAGCCACGTAATACAAAGTCTTTCGCAAGTGGGAAGTATGCCTGAGCATCATAAGTCAGCTTTTGATATTCAACATCACTGCCTGGTAAAGCAATTTCACCATTAATACGATGCGACATACCAGATGTCGGGAATACTGGACGGTTTAAGGTGTTATATGACCAACCTAAGTTTAAGTTATACGTTAAGAAGTCACCAGTAAACTCAGAACCATAAGGAGCAGATATATTGGCACAATCCTCTCCTACCGGAATAGTTTCATCCAAACAATAAGTTGAAGTCCTTTTTGTTTTTCCACCATGAGCCAATAAGTAATCACGCACATAAGTCGATACATACGGACCTGTGGTTACTTCAGTTTGGTCGATGTTTAAACCCGCACTAATACTTTGGTTTTCATCAATTGGATAACCGAAATTGATACCACCACCAAGACTATCCGTCACATAGTTATTAACGTTATAGTCTTCATCCAACTTGGTTTTACGGTAGTACATGTTATAACCACGACGTACACCATCGATAGTAAAGTACGGATCCGTCACACTTAGGTTGTAATAGTCTTGTGTTTCCGAGCGGGATAAATCAATTGCAACAGAATTACCTGTACCCATGAAATTGGTTTGACTTAAACCTGCTTGAAAAGTTACACCACCGCTTTGTGAGAAACCAACTGCTAAGGTACTGGTACCCGAGTGCTGCTCTTCAACATTAATATTTAAATCAACCTGATCAGATGTGTTCGGAACGCGCGCCGGTTTTATATCTACAGTCTTAAAGAAACCTGTACGCTCTAAACGAACTTTAGATAAATCAATTTTCTCATTACTTGCCAGCGCACCTTCCATTTGGCGCATTTCACGACGTAATACTTCATCCGCAGTTTTCGTGTTGCCGGTAAAGTTAATACGACGCACAGTTACTTGCTGACCTGGATTCACATAATAATTTAAATCCACCAGATGAGTTTCTTTATCAATCTGAGGCACGACATTCACTTCCGCATAGTAATAACCTGCATTACCGTATTTACGTAGAAGCAACTGTTTAACAGCATTCACTTTTTCTTGTGAATAGATATCGCCATCTTTATAAATTTGTAAAGCGTTCAGCTCAGCTGGCGTGTATAAAGCATCGCCCAAAAATTTGGTTTCGCCAAATTTAAACTGTTCGCCTTCATCCACTGAAACTTCAACAAAAATATTCTTTTTATCTTCACTTAAATTTAAGCTTGAGTGATTGATATTAAAGTTGATATAGCCTTTGTTTAAATAAAGTGCACGTAAAGACTCTAAGCTTGCAGCCATCTTTTCACGTGCATAACGGTCGTTACGTGAAATAATGGATGTCCAACCACTCTCTTTTACCGCAAATGCTTGTTCAATTTCACTTTCTTTAAATACCGTATTACCAATAATATTGATATCTACAACTTTTGCAGCCTTACCTTCAACAAACTCAATAGTAAGATCTACACGGTTGTTCGGCTTCGCTGTTGTGACCACTTTGACATCAGCATCATAACGACCTTGCTGCATGTATTGTTGTTCAAGCTCAGACTCAACCGTCTGGAGCGCTGATTTTTTCAGCACTTCACCTTCGGTAATCCCCATCTTCTTCAAGCCTTCTTCCAAGGCCTCTTTAGGAATGAGTTTATTACCTTTAAATTCAACTTTAGAAATTAGTGGGCGTTCGACAACTTTGAAAACCAGCGTATCACCCTGCTTTTCTGTTTTAATGTCATCAAACAAACCTGTTGCATATAAACTACGAATGGCATTGGCAAGTGCTGCATCGCTCACACGATCCCCACTATTCAAAGGAATCATTCCATAGACATTTGCTGGCGTTAAACGAACAAGTCCATCAACCTTAATATCACGTACTATATAATCTTCTGCTGCATATACTTGTTGTACTGTTGCCATAGCACTAATGAGCGCCAAAGGCATAAATAAATGTGTGTGCTGCATGCCAGTTTTTTCCGATGTAAAATTTAATTCCGTATCTACGCTTTTTTACAAACGCATAAAATCATTGAATAGTGCCAAAAGCATCATACTTCCAAGCAATACCATACCAATTTTTAAACCAACCAATTGTATTTGTTCAGAAACAGGTTTACCACGTATTAGTTCTATAAAATAATAGACCAAATGTCCACCATCAAGCATAGGAATAGGTAATAAATTTAATATCCCTAAACTTACACTCATCAGTGCCATAAATGAGATAAAAGTTTGCCAACCCATTTCCGCACTTTGTCCTGCGACTTTGGCAATCGTGATCGGTCCCGATAGGTTGTCTAGACCAATCAAACCGCGCACCATTTTTACAATCGAGTTCAAAATCATGCTCGACAATTGACTGGTTTTATCCACCGCCATCATGAAGGCTTCGGCAGGATTATATTGTATCGTTTGTTTATATTCTGTAGGAATACTGATTTTCCCAGGGTCACTTTGCACACCTAAGACACCAGAAACCTTGCCCATATTGTCGCGCTTACCTTGCGGCATCACTTCAAGTTGTACCAATTGATTTTGACGAAGCACATCAATTTTTAACAATTTCTCAGGCGAGGCTTGAACCACTTGTACCACATCAAACCAATCATTCATCTTGATGCCATCAATCGCGACAATTTTGTCACCTTGTTGCATACCCTGACGAATGGCTGCACCATCTTCGCTCAACTTAGTCACAACCGCAGGAATTTTTGGTCGATAAGGCGTAAAACCCAGAACATCAAGCGGAGACTGTGTTTGATCCTTCAAAAAGTTTTGAATAGGCAAACTAAACATCTTAACTTGTCCCGCACGTTCGGCCTGAATTTGGATTGATCCCGTTTCACCCACACGATCAACCAAGGCAAAATTCAATTTTTCCCAAGTGGGTGTCGTTAAGCCATCAACAGCAGTAATTTTATCGCCCACTTGCATTTGAACTTGTGCGGCAGGTGTATTAGGTAGCACTTTACCCACACGTGTATTCAACTGCTCTTGTGCGGGTAAAAACAAAATCCAAAACAGTAAAATGGCGAATGCCAAGTTAATCAATGGGCCAGCTGCAACAATTGCGATACGCTTCCAAGGTGACTGACGGTTAAATGCTTTGGGCGCATCCTCTTCAGCAACATCACCTTCACGCTCATCCAGCATTTTGACATAACCACCCAAGGGCAATGCCGAAAGCTGATATTGAATACCTGACTTTTTAGAGGTCCACTTTAAAACCGTTGGTCCAAAACCAATGGAATAAACTAAAACTTTTACGCCCAATTTACGCGCAACAAAATAGTGCCCAAACTCATGTATTGCAATAAGTGGGCCTAAAAGCAAAATTGCCGCAACAATCATAAACAAGGCGCTCATGCTTAAATTCCTATATTCACCACATATTGCTGAGCAACATGACGTGCGTTTTGATCGGCTTCTAAAATAACATCAAGTTGTGTTGCTGCTTGATGTGGGATGGTATTCAAAGTGTGTCCAACAATAGCAGGAATATCCATAAACCCCACCTGTTGATTTAAAAATGCAGCAACCGCAATTTCATTGGCTGCATTTAAAATCGCTGGGGCTGTACCCCCAGTTTTCATCGCTTGACGTGCCAAGCTTAATGCGGGGAATCGATGCGTATCAGGCGCTTGAAAATCCAACTGATGATTTTTAAATAAATCTAAAGCTGGAACATGAGTTTGAATACGCTCAGGCCATGCCAACGCATGTGCAATCGGCGTACACATATCAGGATTTCCCATTTGCGCCAATGTTGAACCATCCACATATTGCACCATGGAATGAATAATACTCTGCGGATGCACAACTACTGTAACAAAATGTTCTTCGATTGAAAAAAGATGACAAGCTTCAATTAGCTCTAACCCTTTGTTCATGAGGGTCGCCGAATCAACCGAAATTTTCTGCCCCATGGACCAATTAGGGTGTTTGCACGCCTGTGCAGGCGTTACATTATGTAATTCATCTAAACTATGCTTTAGAAATGGCCCGCCGGATGCGGTCAGAAGAATACCAGAGACTCCAAGTTTCGGCTGTCCGCGACGCTCAGCTTGTAAATAGCTTTGCGGCAAGCATTGGAAGATTGCATTATGCTCAGAGTCCACAGGAAGTAAAAGAGCCTGATGATCATGAGCAGCCTGCATCATAATGTCACCCGACATCACCAGCGCTTCTTTATTTGCCAAAAGAACACGCTTTCCTGCTTTTACCGCTGCTAGCGTCGGCATTAAACCTGCCGCGCCAACAATAGCCGCCATTACCACATCCACTTCCGGATGCTCAGCAACTGCGATGAGGCCTGCCTCATCCGCCAAAATTTCAATGCTTTGCATATTGGCTGCGACTAGAAGCTGACGCAGTTCATCTACTTTAGCCTGAGGTACAACTGCAATTTTCGGTTGAAACTGCTGACAAATATCAACAAGTTCTTGCATCCGACTATGTGCCGTAACAGCAAACACAGAGTAGCGTTCAGCATGTTGTTGCAATATTTTTAAGGTGCTCTGCCCAATCGAGCCCGTCACACCCAAAATACAAACAGATTGAGACATTTACAAATCTACGCCAATAAGTTTTAACACATATACACCCGCAGCAAAGATAGGTGCAGCAGCCAGTAACGAGTCAATGCGATCCAGTACCCCACCATGCCCCGGCAAAATACGACCTGAGTCTTTAATTCCAGCACGACGTTTAATCATAGACTCAAACAAATCACCTAAAACTGAGCTAAATACAGTCACTACAGATAAAATAAGAAATAATAAATGCTGTGCGTACGTTAAGTCTAAATAGAGGATTTCAACAGCGACCACGATGATCATGGCCGTAATCACACCACCATAAAGCCCTTCTAACGATTTATTTGGACTCACTTCAGGTGCAAGTTTACGCTTACCTAGTTTACGCCCAACAAAATATGCCCCGCTGTCAGCACCCCAAACCAATAAAAACAGGTACATTAGCCACCATGGAGACATCTTCCAGAGTGCAAAAATAGCGGTCACAGCTGAAGATATCAGAACAATACCAACCACCTTAAGGGTTGAATTATACCAAGCATCATAATTCGGGTAGGATTTAACCCAATACAGGCTTAGCAGCCAACATAGGATAGAGGCAGCCCAAAGTAGAAGTGCAATGTCGTTAAAGTATAAAGCCAGTGTAGCAAGGCCAGCACTTAGTAAACCAAAACCCCATGCTAGAGGTTTATTAACATTTTTTGTTGTACGGGGCATGAGTTTAAACCACTCATAGCCTGCAACCCCTGCCGCAATAATCATCAGCACAAACATTGGATAGTGTGACTGGGTTGCAAACATACAACTCAGTACAACGGCCACCAAAACCAATGCGGTTATAATCCGCTCTAACATTTATTAGTTCTCAATTTTATCTTGTAGAATTTGTTCCGTCGTTTTCCCGAAACGACGTTCACGCCCACCAAATACAGCTAAGGCGTCATCAAACTCTTCTACACTGAACTCTGGCCAAAGAGTCGGAGTGAAGTAAAGCTCTGCATAAGCTGCTTGCCACAACATAAAGTTCGATAAACGAAAATCCCCACCAGTACGAATCAATAGATCCACAGCGGGTAAATCACTCAAACTTACGTGTTGGCCAAAAACATGTTCATCAATTTGCTCAGGGTCTAACGCTTGAGATTGAACAGCAAGCGCAATCTGCTTAGCCGCATGAGCCATATCCCACATTCCACCGTAACTAATTGCGATGGTCAAAGTCATCTTGTCGAAATTAGCAGTGTCTTGTTCGGCATGCAACATTAAGTCACGCAATTGCGGAGATAATTTAGAACGATCACCAATAAAACGTAAGGACATTTGATATTGATGCATACGAGGCAATTGTTCATGAATCGTGTCTTCCAACAGTTTCATGAGCAAATCAACTTCAGCTTGAGGGCGCTTCCAATTTTCACTCGAAAAAGCAAAAACGGTTAATGCTTGAATATTTTTTTTTCGACAATGCTCAACAATCGGGTCAAGGACATTTTTTCCTTCACGGTGACCATCGCCCTTTTGCATTGCATTTTTTTTGGCAAAACGATTGTTGCCATCCATGATGATGGCAACATGTTTTGGAAGAGTAAGCTTATCTTCTGAATCGGTCATTATACAAATTAGACCTTCAACAACTCAGCTTCTTTATTCGCAAGACGTTTGTCAATTTCAGCAACAAACTTATCTGTGATTTTTTGAATATCATCAGATGCACGACGTTCATCATCTTCAGAAATTTCTTTTTCTTTCAATAATGCTTTGATGTCGCCCAGTACATCACGGCGAATATTACGTACTGCAACTTTTGCATTTTCAGCTTCGTTACGCGCAACTTTTTGCATGTCACGGCGTGTTTCTTCCGTCAATGCAGCCATTGGAACACGAATCGCATCAGCTGTAATTGGGTTTAAACCCAAATCTGACTCACGAATCGCTTTATCAATTGCTGCAACCATCGTACGCTCAAATGGCTGAACCAACAATGTACGCGAGTCTTCAACACCCACGTTTGCCACTTGGTTTAATGGCACATCTGAGCCATAGTAAGGAACCATTACCCCGTTTAAGATAGATGGATGCGCACGTCCAGTACGAACCTTGGCAAAACCGTGTTCTAACGAGTCAAGTGACTTGTTCATACGGTCTTCTGCGTCTTTTTTAAGATCGTTAATCATGTGATCTTCCTTACTTAATTCGAAAAGATATAAATTCTAAAATAGCGTGTAGTATAAAGAGCTTTCGAGGTCACGTACATTAGTTCGTTACGTGAGTACCCTCTTTTTCGCCCATAACCACTGAAAGCAATGAACCTGCTTTATTCATGTCAAAGACTTGAAGTGGTACATTGTGGTCACGACATAAGCAAATCGCTGTTAAATCCATCACACCCAATTTCTCATCTAACACTTGGTCAAAAGTTAAGGTGTCATATTTAACGGCATCATCATATTTGCTTGGGTCTTTGTTGTAGACACCATCAACTTTCGTTGCTTTTAGGATCAGGTTGGCTTCAATTTCGATACCACGTAAGCATGCTGCCGTATCTGTGGTAAAGAATGGGTTACCTGTACCTGCGACAAACACACAAACTTCACCTTGTGTTAGGTGACGAATCGCATCACGGCTTGAGTATGATTCAACCACAGCACCAATTGGCAATGCTGACATCAAACGCGTTTTGATATTACGACGTACCAAAGCATCACGTAATGCTAGACCATTCATTACGGTTGCAAGCATACCCATTTGGTCACCGGTTACACGACCAACCAAACCATCTTTTTGTAATTGACTACCGCGATATAAATTACCACCACCCACAACAATCCCGACTTGCACACCCAAACCCACCAAGTGCGCAATGGCCAAAGACATTTGATCAAGGACTTGAGCATCAATACCCATATCTTTATTTCCAGCCAATGCTTCGCCAGAAAGTTTCAGTAAGATGCGTTCAAAACGTGGTTTTTTAGAATCCAACATCGCAATAACTCCAATATCTAAATTTTAAAATTTTATTTGTGTCTTAATTCGATTTAATCGAAATCAATTGTGCATACAGATCATATTCATCTGCATCAGTAATTTCGACTTCTAACAAATCGCCTGATTTAATCTGGCTTTTATCAATATCTTCCACAAAGACATTGCCATCAATTTCAGGAGCATCTGCGTATGAACGTGCAATCGCAACTGGGAATTCCTCATCCAGCTCATCGACCAGCACCGTCATTTTCTGACCAACACGCTTTTGAAGTTTTGCAGCAGAAATCGCCTGTTGCACTTCCATAAAGCGTTCATAACGCTGTTGCTTAACCTCTTCAGGCACGTGATCTGGCAAGTCGTTTGCTGTCGCACCTTCAACAGGTGAATAAGTAAAGCAGCCTACACGATCAAGTTGTGCTTCTTTTAACCACTCAAGTAAGATTTCAAAATCTTCTTCAGTTTCACCAGGGAAACCCACAACGAAGGTCGAACGAATCACCAAGTCAGGACATTTTTCACGCCACAGCTTTAAACGCTCAAGTGTATTTTCACTATGTGCAGGTCGTTTCATTAATTTTAAAACTTTTGGACTTGCATGTTGGAATGGAATATCCAAATAAGGCAAAATTTTGCCTTGTGCCATCAAGTCAATCACTGCATCCACATGTGGATATGGATAGACATAGTGCAAACGCACCCAAATACCCAGTTGACCTAAGGCCTCACACATGTCATAGAACTTTGTCTTAACAGGTTGACCATTCCAAAAGTCTAATTTGTATTTGGTATCGAGGCCGTAAGCAGAAGTATCTTGGGAGATAACGAGTACTTCTTTTACACCGGCACGTTTAAGCGCAGCCGCTTCTTCTAAAACAGAACCGACTGGGCGAGACACTAAGTCACCACGCATACTTGGAATAATGCAGAAGGTACAACGATGGTTGCACCCTTCTGATATTTTTAAGTACGCATAATGCTTCGGCGTTAAACGAATCCCTTGTTCTGGAACAAGGTCAATAAATGGGTTGTGTTTTGGTGGCTCAGGCACGTATTGGTGCACGGCTTCCATCACATCTTGATATGCAGCCGCCCCTGTCACTTTTAAGACATTTGGGTGCATTTGGCGAATTTTGTCTTCGTCTTTGCCTAGGCAACCCGTAACGATTACACGACCGTTCGCACTCATGGCTTCGCCAATGGCATCTAAAGACTCTTGCACTGCAGATTCAATAAAACCACAGGTATTTACAACAACTAAATCCGCACCATCATAATCTGATGCTACATCATAACCTTCAGTCTTCAACTGAGTTAAAATTCGTTCGGAATCAACCAATGCCTTAGGACAACCTAAAGAAACAAAACCGACTTTGGGGGATTTCATGAATCTGCGCTCCACTAGAATGCGCGTATTGTATGTCTTTTCTGTTTATAAAAACAGATCGATTCCACACTCTTTGTTTAATGCACCAAAATAAAACCAACACTGTAGTAGAATTAACATAACGCACCATTTTAAGTCACTTTCGGTTTACTTGATTTTTAGAATCCGCTATATCTTTAGCTAATCGTTCATTTACAGCGCATTCCGCAAAAAAGTGTGCTCATTTAACTATACAAAATCAAAGTTGGCGTGCATTTTGCTTTATTTGCATCAATTCTGTCCGCTATTGGGAACGATTAATGCTTTATCAAGATGCCATTGCGCTATTTTAATACAGGATACATTCGCTAATGGATCACCCTATTTCTATCGACTATCGCCTTTTAGTGGACAATTTGACCACTGCGATTTTATTGGTCGACAGCAAATTAAATATTTTTTACTTAAATTCCTCTTGCGAAGCATTATTTGATATCAGTCTTTTACGTGCCTCTGGCCAACCTGCGCTTAATTTACTCCATGCACCCAATGATGAGTTCAATACAGAAGAAGCACTTCTCAATACTTTAAACTCGGGACAACACTACACCCGTCGTGAAGCCATCATCAAGGTCAACTTTAAAGATATTCATGTTGACTATACCGTGTCACAGCTGAATTCAAATAAACCCTATCATCCTTTGCTTTTAATTGAGATCAATCCGATTGATCGGATGCTCAAAATTTCCAAGGAAGAAAATTTCTTACAACAGCATCAGGTCGCACGCCAACTGATTCGCGGTGTTGCACATGAAATTAAAAATCCGCTAGGCGGAATTCGCGGTGCTACACAACTTTTAGCACGTAGCCTCAATGATCCTCAATATAGCGAGTTCACCGACATTATTATCAGTGAAGTCGATCGCTTACGTAATTTAGCAGACACCATGCTTGGTTCTCGTCAGCTCCCAAGTTATGAGTTGGTCAATGTACATGAGCCTTTAGAGCGTGTTCGCTCACTCATTACCAACCAAACCAAAAAGAAAATTAAGATCACCCGTGATTATGATTTGTCATTACCTGAAGTCATGGCCGATCGCGATCAGTTGATACAAGTTATGCTGAACATTAGCGTCAATGCAGTGCAAGCCATGACTGAAAATAAAGAGTTCTTTGTCGACCACCAACCTGAACTAATGTTACGCACCCGTATTCAACGTTTAGTGACCATCAATGGTGTACTGCAACGCTCCGTAGTACGAATTGATATCGAAGACAATGGTCCGGGCGTTCCAGAAGAAATTTTAGAATCCGTGTTTTACCCACTGGTCACGGGTCGTGCTAAAGGCACAGGACTGGGTTTAAGTATTGCGCAAAATATTATGCATCAACATAACGGAATGATTGAATGCCAATCTGTTCCCGGTAAAACAACTTTTAGCTTATATATACCTTGGGAGTTAAACCATGTCGCGAAATAAAATATGGGTAATTGATGACGATCGCGCCATGCGCTGGGTGCTTGAAAAAACGTTCAAAGAAGAAGGTTTTGACGTCACAAGTTTTGAAGAAGCTCAATCTGCTTTAGACCAGCTCAGTTTAGATGCACCCGATGTGATCTTGACCGATATTCGTATGCCCGGCATAGATGGCTTAACTTTTTTAGCGAAAGTTAAAGCCAACTATCCTGATCTACCTGTCATTATTATGACGGCTCACTCTGACCTAGAATCTGCTGTTTCAAGTTATCAAACAGGCGCATTTGAGTATTTACCCAAGCCTTTTGACATTGATGAAGCATTAGCCTTGGTGAATCGTGCGATTTTACACATTACCAAAATGCAGCAGCAAGAGTCGGCAAAAACGGTACAACCGATTCAATCGACCGAAATCATTGGCGAGTCTCCTGCTATGCAGGAAGTCTTCCGCGCAATTGGTCGCTTGTCTCAATCACACATTACAGTGTTAATTAATGGTGAATCTGGTACAGGTAAAGAGTTAGTTGCGCATGCTTTACACCGCCACTCACCACGGAGCAGCAAACCTTTTATTGCGCTTAACATGGCCGCGATTCCAAAAGACCTGATTGAAACAGAGCTTTTTGGTCATGAGAAAGGTGCATTTACTGGCGCCAATACCCAGCGCCAAGGTCGCTTTGAACAGGCCAATGGTGGAACGCTGTTTTTAGATGAAATTGGCGATATGCCTTTTGAAACACAAACGCGTTTACTGCGTGTCTTGGCTGATGGCGAGTTTTACCGTGTTGGTGGGCATATTCCAGTAAAAGTAGATGTACGTATTGTTGCGGCAACGCACCAAGACTTAGAAAAATTGGTACATGATGGTCGCTTCCGTGAAGACTTATACCACCGTCTGAACGTGATTCGCATTCACATTCCAAAACTGGCGCATCGTAGCGAAGACATCCCAATGTTAGCGCAGCACTTCTTGGCACGCGCAGGCAAAGAATTAGGTGTAAGCCCTAAAATCCTTCGCCCTGAAACGCAAGAATATATGCAACAGCTGCCTTGGCAAGGAAACGTACGTCAACTTGAGAACACCTGCCGCTGGTTAACGGTCATGATTACAGGGCGTGAAGTTTATCCTGAAGACTTACCGTCAGAGCTGAAGCAAATTCCAATTACCCGCTCAGGTGAAGATGCACAAGTTGCGCAGAACTTAGATCGGATTGCAGTCCACCATTGGGACGAGTTATTGGGTCAATGGGCTGTGCAGAAACTAAAAAATGGCGAGATGAAAATTCTCGATATCGCCACCCCAATGTTCGAACGTACATTGATCATTGCTGCGCTGCAACAAACCCGTGGCCGTAAACGTCATGCAGCTGAGTTGCTCGGTTGGGGGCGCAACACCCTTACGCGTAAACTCAAAGAACTGGGTATGGATACCGCAGATGATGAAAGTGAAGAAGAAGCTTTAGAAAACTAAAGCAGATTCAAAATCACAGCCAACTCAAAATAAAAGCGCCGCAATGGCGCTTTTATTTTTTAAGCCGTAAAACCTAAATAGCGTGAATAGCCTTCAACACCAAGTGGTGCTTTTAACATGATAAATTTTGGGTAACTGGCTTGGGTTAACTCTTCAAACATAATGACTTGATCATCATGTGCATGGAGATCATCAACACTGCGCTGCATGGTCGCTTCAAATTCATCTGTGATATATTCAAAACCAATGTCCATTGCAATAAATAAGGTATGTTCACAAGGCTGAACGTATTGTTCCTGAGACCAATCAATTACCTGTTGTTGGCAGTGTGGACACGCTACAGGATCTGTCGCTTCACAGTCTAGTGGGATCAATTGATAAGTCATAATTTAGTTTTTAAACAAAGATGCTGCGAAGTTTAGCATAGGATAAAGTACCTAGAATAATCATGTCGACTTTAGAAAAAGCCATTGCACTGGCTGCAACCCAACATGCAGGGCAACTCGATAAGGGCGGACAACCTTACATCTTGCATCCACTGCGTCTCATGTTGCAATTTTCCAATCCCACCCTACAAATCATTGCTATGTTGCATGACATTTTGGAAGACACCTCAACGACTGCTGAAGACTTAGAAGCGCTTGGCTTTAGTGCCGAGATCATTCAAGCCATACAAGCACTGACCAAACAAACAGGTGAATCACGTTTGGAAGCGGCCAAGCGCACTACATTAAACCCTCTTGCAACCCAAGTAAAATATGTCGATGTACTCGACAATATGAACCTTACGCGCATCAACAACCCAACAGCACGTGACTTTGCACGGTTTGAAGAATATAAAGTAGTGCTTGAAATACTTAAACAAGCTAAAAAATCAGTGAAACCCTTTGAATAACTGAGTATTTTCAATTGAATCTCTACAATTTCAAAATTGACAAACTGCAACGATCACTTTTTAATTAAGCCTATCGTTGCACAAATGGACATCGTGAATGTTAAGCGATTTAGATGATTTTTATTGTTTTGCTCAAGTGGTTGAACATGGTGGTTTTAGCGCAGCCGAACGCGCAACAGATATTCCCAAATCTAAACTCAGTCGACGCGTGTATAACCTCGAAGAGCGCTTGGGTGTACGCCTAATTCAACGCAGCTCTCGACATTTCGCAGTGACCGATATTGGCATGAACATTTACCGTCATGCGCAAGTGATGATGAATGCGGCACAAGCCGCACACGACTTGGTCGATCATCTCAGTTTACAACCGCGTGGTGTAATTAAACTCAGCTTGCCTGTATCGATTGCGCAAAACGAAATTGCACGTATTTTACCGAGTTTCTTAAAAACCTATCCCGAAATTAAAGTGCAAATGATGGTGACCAATCGCCGTGTGGATATTATTAACGAAGGTTTTGATATCGCACTGCGGGTTCGCTCCAATCTAGACGATGATCCAAGTTTGGTGATTCGTAAATTTGAAAATATCGAGCAGCATTTATTTGCCAGCCAAGCCTACTTAAATGAATTTGGCGAACTGAAACAACCTGAAGATTTAAGCCAACATCATATACTGAGTATGGTTGATGAACATTTAGATCAACATATCATCGTGCATAATGATGCGCAGCAACAAAAGAAAATACGCGTAAACCCTGTCGTGATGGGCTCTGATTTGAGTATGTTGGCTCAACTGGTGCGTAAAAACTGCGGTATTGCCTTACTTCCAGATAGCATCGTACAAGATATGGTGAAAAGTGGTGAGCTGGTTCGTGTACTGCCCGACTGGAAAGCACCACACGGTATTTTTCATGCAGTGTATCCTTCACGTCGTGGTTTACTGCCTGCTGTCCGCGTGTTTATTGACTATTTAATTGAACACCTCAGCACAAATAAATCACTTTAAACCCACACATGCTCAATGACATTGAGTAAAACTATGAGACAAAAAAAAGAGCTTAACCGAGGTGGATAAGCTCATAAACTTTCAAAATAAGAAACTACAGCGAGTATCTTGGAAACAATTTTAGTGACAAAATAAAGTCTAGACCAATAGCTTACATGTATAAGTTTTAATCAGATAATATCAAAAACCCGATAGATAAAGGGTTTCAGAAATATCAGTTATTGCTTTTAAGACTTAATTTAGCTTTTAGGCCACAAAGCTAGACCAAAGTCTAAAATTTAATCACCTACAAAACATCAACTTAAATTTCTGGATAAGTGCCCGTACCTTCAGGCCAAGGTGATAGTAACTCAAAACCCGTTTCAGTCACGACTACCATATGCTCCCACTGCGCAGTTAAAGACTTATCTGCAGTCACGACTGTCCAACCGTCCTTGAGCTCTTTGACATGTGCTTTGCCCATATTAATCATCGGTTCAATCGTAAACACCATGCCCGCTTTAAGCTGCATTCCCTTACCTGGCTGCCCGTAGTGCAATACACTTGGCTGCTCGTGATAAACCTTGCCGATACCATGACCACAATACTCGCGTACCACACTATAACCTTCACGGTGCGCAACTGTCTGGATAGCATAACCAATATCACCCAACGTGGCCCCTTGCTTCACAGCATGAATACCTGCAACCATCGCCTCATAAGTGGTATCAACTAACTTTTGGGCTTCCGGCTTCACCGTACCCACATAGTACATACGACTGGTATCACCAAAATAGCCATCTTTAATAATCGCCACATCAATATTAATAATATCGCCATCTTTGAGTACAACATTCGGCGATGGAATACCGTGACAGACCACTTCATTTGGAGAAATACAGGTGGTTTTGGTATAGCCATGATAACCAATATTGGCAGGCGTCACTTTTAAGGTATTTACAATGAAGTCATGACAAATATCATCCAGATATTCAGTCGTGACACCCGGCTTTACATGCTCACCAATCATCGCTAAAACTTCGGCAGCCAAACGACCAGATATACGAAGTTTTTCCACATCTTGTTCAGTTTTTATGCTCACATTTAAGCCACGCATTGAAATACCCTCAATTATGAAGTCGCAAGTATAGACCTTTTCTCAATATTTTTGTTCAAACTTAAATCTTAGGGTAGCCTCCAACAACTAGCCTTTAAAAAAATTTGTGTAATTTTAAAGCATTTGCACTACGACTTTTAATTTAGGAAAAACAGTGCCTCAAGCTTTTCATATTTATAATTTTTCTATTTTAAAATGGATAATCAAACACATATATCAACCTATTTTTTACAAGTTGATATATTCACTTTTCATCTTATAAAAAAATTTAATACTACCCATGAAATAAATTAGCCAAAAAAACACTTATGCACTAAAATCGTCCCCTTTGTTCAACTCGATCTCCCTTTTATGACAAGTCTGCGTACTCGGGATATTGTTGCTTTGGGTTTTATGACTTTCGCACTCTTCATTGGTGCGGGCAACATTATCTTTCCACCGATTGTGGCTCAACAAGCGGGTGAGCATGTATGGCTAGCAGCTTTTGGTTTCTTAATCACGGCTGTCGGCTTACCTGTAATCACCATTATTGCGCTGTCACGTGTCGAAGGTTCGATACAAATTTTAAGTTCACCTTTGGGTAAAATAGCCAGCCTCATTTTAACCATTACGTGCTACCTAACTGTCGGGCCACTCTTTGCGACACCACGTACTGCAACCGTTTCTTATGAAATTGGTTTTTCATCTTATCTTGGAACATCAAGCAGCAGCTTGCTGATCTACAGTGCAATCTACTTTAGTGTAGTCACCCTCATTTCACTGTATCCAAACAAGATTTTAGATACGGTTGGTTATGTACTCTCGCCACTGAAGATTTTATCTTTGGCCATCCTTGGCATTGCGGCGATGATGATTCCAACTGGTTTCGTTCCGCCAGCCATCAATAATTATGTCGACAGCCCTGTTTCTGAAGGTTTTGTAAATGGTTATTTAACCATGGACACTTTAGGTGCTTTGGTTTTTGGTATTGTGATTATTCAAGCGATTCGTTCACGCGGTGTCAGCAACCCTAAACTGATTACACGTTATGCGGTTATTGCGAGTATCATTTCTGGTATTGGTTTAACTGTAGTTTACCTCAGCTTATTTAAACTTGGCCTTGGAAGCCATGAAGTCGCAGCAAATGCGAGCAATGGTGCAGTGATCCTGCATGCATATGTTCAACATGCATTTGGTGACTTAGGTTCTATCTTCCTTTCTGCCATGATTTTTATTGCGTGTATGGTCACTGCGATTGGCCTGACCTGTGCATGTGCTGAATATTTCAGTTCAATCACTAAAATTGGCTATAAAGTTTGGGTCTTCATTCTGATTGGTTTCTCTTTCATTATTTCCAACTTAGGTTTAACCAAACTCATCGCCTTTTCTGTGCCTGTTTTAAGTGCAATTTATCCACCTGCAATTGTGGTGATTATGCTGAGCTTTGGCTGGAAATTCTTTAATCATCCTCGCCGAGTGATTGCACCTGTTACAGCAGTGTCTTTGGTCTTTGGTATTCTAGATGGTTTAAAAGTAGCAAACTTTGAACTGCCGTATGCGCTGACTCACTTACCTCTTGCAGAACAAAACCTTGCATGGCTTATCCCATCTTTAGTGGTTTTTGTAATTGCCATTGTAATCGACAAAGTGAAAAAGTAAGCAAAAACTGATGTTGTTAAAGTCTGGTTTTACCCAAACCTGATTTTAAGCATGATCAATATTTGTCACATTTTATCCAAATGGACACATATTGTTTCATTTCTTCCTACATCAGTTTTTGTACATACTGACACATTTCATATACACCGCTAAAGTCGTATATCAACACCTTCATATCTCTTATAAATTTAATATTAGAAAATAAAAAATTCTTTAAAGCCTGTCCTAGCAAGTCATTCATGGCATCAATATTGCTTTATACAATCTATGTATAAGCTTACATGCATCATTTATTTGTCACCTTATACGGTAACGAAATACTATTTATTCACTAAAAAAATGCTACACATATATTTTCTGCTTGGTATAGCATAATTTCTCTGAAAAATAGTTGTTTTTGCTCTTGATCAACGCAAGTTTTAGCAGTACAACATTAAGAACTAATCCGACTAAACACATTGGTTTTTAGTCAAAAACTCAAGGAGGGATGGAGATGTTATCATTACATTTCAACAAGCAAGTCTTCATTAACGCTCTGAAGGCAAACAAGAATATGGTGACGTATTTAAGTACCACCATTGCCCTGATGGTCATTATGATCATGCATGGCTTAATTCAAGGTAACCTTAAAGCTGAATATTTTGCTTACGCTATCGTCGTATCATTTGCCTTTTATTTATGGGCAGTCGTCGATCAAAAATTCCGAAAGGCCACACAGTCAATTGACTAGCAAACAGGTGGATGATTAGTCATCCACCTTTGTAAAAGTATAAAAATTAAAAAAGCTATAAGAACAACTTAAAATAAACCTAAAAACATTCCCCACAACAAGCCCAACGTCGCCATAATTTCCCCCACAACCAATGCCATCATTGCCATCAACATGATTGATTTGGGTAAAGTCCATTTGCCTAAAACATGCGGACTACGAAATTGGTTACTAGTGTCTTGCAATAGCCCATGCACAATATAGCTCAGTATAGAGAAGCTAAAAAAGAATAAATTGATTCCCACAAACAGCATATTCACAGGTTCAGGCCAGACAGAAATTGCGGCCATTACCGCAATAATTAAACTTGCAGGTGCATATAACAAACTGCTGCGGTGTGCGATATCAACATAATAGTGCGCGCGAAACTGCGGTGAATGGCGAATTTGCGCATATTTCCATACCCCTGTCAGCATCCCAACAAACAGAAAAATCCCACTAAATAAAAGTGCAAATTTTACCGACATATCTAATTCAACAAACTGCATGTGTTTTCCTTTTTTATTTTCACTCTATTCTATACAGATCTACTTGACTTCAAAGTCATAGATTAGACAAGTTTCTTTTTGGAACTTAGGTAGAGTAGAAAAAAATTCAATGCTTAACCGATTATGCAAAATTACGAAACTTTAGCCATCACCTGCTCTGACCATTATTCACTCAGTGGACGCTTTTATGCAGCCCAAGGTACACAACAAGCCTTACCTGTTTTAATCTGCCCTGCGACAGGTATTACTCAACAGTTTTACCACCATTTTGCATCATGGCTTGCAGAACAAGGCTATGCCGTTTTGGTTTTTGACTTTCGCGGCATTGGTGAGTCTTTGCATGAACCCCTGAAAAAATCAAAAGCCAGTATCGTGCAATGGGGGCAATTAGACATCCCAGCAGCGATGGAGGTGTTATTGAATAAGGCCCAAGCAACCCAAGTGATTTTACTCGGTCATAGTGCAGGCGGGCAACTTTTAGGCATTAACCCAAACTATGAAAAAGTCGCAAAAGTTGTTGCTGTTGCAGGCTCAACCGGACACGTAAAAGATCTGAAAGGTCGTACTAAACTTCTGGCTCCTGTGATGTTTAAACTGATCTTTCCTATTGCACGCTATACCTTAGGTTACGGACCGACCAATGCCATTGGCATGGGCGAAAACCTACCCAAAGATGTGGCACGCGATTGGGCACAGTTTTGCAGCAAACCTGGTTATGTCATCAATGCCTTAGGCAAAACTGTACAAGATGATTTCCACCGTGATATTCGCTGTCCAATCACTGCCATTTGGGCCTCGGATGATGAAATTGCCACGCAAGTAAATGTTAAAGGCTTACTCAGCCTTTACCCAAACGCCCAAACAGATCAAATTGAACTCAAACCAAAGGCTTATGGCCATAAAGCCATTGGTCATATGGCGATGTTTAAGCGTTCCCATCAAAACTTATGGCCTGAAATTGCAGCCCAGCTTTCATCTTAAGGCGACACATATCAAGCAAAGCCTATCGCCAGTTCAAGCAGCACTAGCTTGACTGGCTTTATTTTCACCGCAAAATTACAGCTTTAAAATAAAAACCAACACTATTGATAAATTTAATTTCATTAATCGATAAATAAATATTATATTTCCACCACGAATTTTTATTAAGTCATAGTTCATGTGATGTCTATCGCATGTGCTAGAGATGGATGAATCATGTCTGCACAACAGCAACCCCAGCTTAAGCATGGGCTGAGCAACCGCCATATTCAGCTGATTGCTTTAGGCGGCTCTATTGGTACAGGTCTATTTTTAGGCATTTCGCAAACCATTAAACTGGCTGGCCCTTCAGTTATTTTAGGCTACGCTCTAGCGGGCTTAATTGCATTTTTCATGATGCGGCAGCTGGGTGAAATGGTGGTTGAAGAACCAGTGAGTGGCTCTTTTAGCTATTTTGCCTATAAGTTTTGGAGCCCTTTTGCTGGCTTTATGTCGGGTTGGAACTATTGGGTGCTCAATGTCTTGGTCTGCATGGCGGAACTAAGTGCCATCGGGCTCTATGTCCAATATTGGTGGCCTGAAATTCCCACATGGATTTCAGCACTTGGTTTCTTTGTACTGATCAATGCCATCAACTTGTTACATGTCAAAGTCTTTGGTGAAACAGAATTTTTATTTTCCATGATTAAAATTCTCGCGATCATTGGTATGATTGGATATGGCGCTTGGTTACTGGCAAGTGGTCACGGTGGAGCGCATGCCTCGATTTCCAACCTATGGGCTCTAGGCGGTTTCTTTCCCAATGGCATTTCCGGCTTAATCATGGCGATGGCCATCATTATGTTTTCCTTTGGCGGGATTGAACTCGTTGGTATTGCAGCTGCGGAAACTAAAAATCCGACCACAACTATTCCTAAAGCGGTCAATCAGATTGTCTATCGTGTGTTGCTGTTTTATGTGCTTACGATCATCGTTCTGCTCTCGTTATTTCCATGGAATCAAATCGCAGAAGGCGGTAGTCCTTTTGTTTTGATTTTTGACTCGTTAGGCAGTCAAGGCGTTGCAACTGTGCTGAATTTTGTGGTCTTAACCGCAGCTATATCGGTGTATAACGGCACCAGCTATGGCACGAGTCGTATGCTGCTAGGTCTGGCAGAACAAGGTAATGCTCCACAATTTTTAAAGAAAATTAACCAGCGTGGCATCCCTTATGCAGCCATTTTATGCTCTGCATTGGTGACCTTACTGTGCGTCATCTTGAATTATATCTTCCCAGAAAAAGCCTTTAAACTACTGATGAGTCTTGTAGTTTCAGCCATTGTGATTAACTGGATGATGTTGGCGTTGACCCATTTAAAATTCAAGCAACGTATGCTGGCATTGAAAAAATCAACCTTGTTTCCAACTTTGATTTACCCTATCAGCAACTATATCTGTATTGTATTTATGCTCGGTATTTTAGTGGTGATGTGGCTCACACCTGATATGCGAATTGCAGTGATGCTCATTCCTCTTTGGATTGGCTGCTTAACCCTAACTTATTGGTTTAAACAAAGATCAAAAACACAAAAAGTACAATAAATAAGTCAGCAAACAGCGCCGTTAAAAGGCACCCTTCCCTTTAAGGGCGCTGTTTGCAAATCAAAGCCAATTTCCCAAATGACTTTGATTGAATCACTTTATTGTAGTCATGACCAATGCAGAGTGTTTCTCTTTTATTTGCTTATTTTGAGTATTTATTGAGAAATATTTTCACATAAAATAGTTTATAAAGAAAATTATACGAAGGAATACGTTATGAATGACGCTCACTACGTTTTAGATAAAATTGACCGCCGTATTTTGTCTGAACTTCGCCAAGATGGCCGTCTGACCGTTACCCAATTGGCTGAGAAAGTTGGGCTGTCCTCTTCTCCTTGCTGGACACGTGTAAAACGCCTAGAAAATCTCAATATCATTGAAGGCTATACAGCAAAGATTAATTCAAAAGCCATTGGTATTAATGAGCTGTTTTTTATTGAAATTACGCTTGAACGCCATGATGATGAAATCTTAGAACAATTTAGTGAAGCACTGGCTTACATGCCTGAAGTGGTTGAAGCACATTTAGTGACTGGCGATTACGACTATTTACTCAAAGTTGCAGTGAAAAATGCAGAACACTATGAGCGCTTTTTGCGTAAAAACTTATACTCAATGAAAGGTGTACGTCATACACGCTCCATTTTTGCCTTACGTCCTTTGAAACTCGAAAATAAATCCGACCTCATTATGATTGAGTGATTGCTGCAAATATTGTGTAAATGTGGTTTAATACACGCAGTATGAGATGAGCCTCTTACAGTATGTGCCTTAGATGTGCATACGACTAGCCCCTAACCATGGGGCTTTTTAATGTCTATAGATTTTATATTTCTGATATTTTAGATAGTGCACATCATTCAAATATAAAACAGTAGCTAATAAAAAAGCACCTCAAGGTGCTTTTTTATTAAAGATATCATCTCTAAAACGTTAACCCAAAATACCAATCGAAAACTGAATCACAAAGGCATTCACAATATCGACAAAGAATGCACCCGTCAGCGGAATGATCAAAAAGGCTTTATGGGATGGCCCGTAGGTATTGGTTACCGCTTGAATATTGGCAATTGCTGTAGGCGTCGCACCTAAGTTGACACCACATTGGCCTGCACAAAGTACCGCAGCATCATAGTTCTTGCCCATTACACGGAAAGTTACAAAGTACAAATAAAGTGCTAAGAACAGTGTTTGAACAATCAGGATAATCACTAAAGGACCTGCTAGATCTGCCAACAACCAGAGCTGTAAGGACATCAATGCCATGGCCAAAAACAGTGCCAGTGAAGCATTGCCAAATACATCGATGCAACGGTCAAAGACTTGAACCTTCAAACCATGCTCCAAAATATTACGCAGAACCACACCGCACATCAGTGCCCAAACAAAACTTGGTAGCTCAAACCACTGCCCTTTGGCCACCGCTGTCATGAAGTATGCAAAGCTGATACAAATGGCAAACATCCCCATGGTTTTGACCGCATCATCTGCCGTAATCAGACGCGTCTTTTCAGGAAATTCAAATGGGGCCGTTTGCGCTGAAGGCGGCGCTTCATTACGCCCTGTTGCTGCTGGAATTTCTTCAGCCAACTGGTAGCGACGTATTAGAAATTTAGCTACAGGTCCGCCCATCATTCCACCAATGACCAAACCAAATGTTGCACTTGCCATACCCAGTACAATCGCGCCCTGCACACCGTGTTCTTGTTCAAATATCGTGCCCCATGCACCTGCTGTCCCATGACCACCTGTGAGTGTGACCGAGCCTGTAATTAAACCAATCAGTGGGTCTAGACCTAAAACTTTGGCAAGACTAATACCAACTACATTTTGCAGTAGAACAAATACAATGACGCAAACCAAAAATACAAGCAGTGACTTCCCGCCTTCTTTGAGTTTAACCAAGCTTGCACTTAACCCTACAGAAGTGAAGAACATCAGCATAAAAATTTGCTGAATATTGGTATCAAAGTTGACCGTTATGTTTGAACTTTTAAACAAGATATAAGTGATAACAGCTGCAACCATCCCACCCGCAACAGGTTCGGGAATGTTATATTTTTTTAAAATACTGACTTTATTCACACATACATAACCGACCAATAGCACAGCAACTGCTGCAACAATGGTCATAAATGCATCGAATTGATAATTCATGAGATATCCAATGATGCTTATTGCATTAATTCTAAAACAGATAAGTCTGTGATGAACAGATTAAAGTTTCTCAATGTACAATTTCTATGCTTTAGATTACATGATGATTTAAAACTGAGCTCAATATTTTAAGAATACATCATCTTAAAAACAAAAAGACCCAACTGGGTCTTTTTGTTTTTACAGCAGCGTAACTTTAAAATTAGAATTTATAATTAAAGCTTAATGTTGCATTTCTTGGCTCACCCCATGACATAGAATTTGCGCCAAGACCCTCATAATATTTCTCATCAAAAATATTATTTATATTTATTTGCGTACTAAAGTTTTGATCAAACTTATAACCTAGCATTGCATTTGCAAGATATAAATCATCTCGCTCAATACGTGTGTTTCCTGCAACTGTATAAATCTTACTGTAATAGTTTAAACCTGCACCTGCATACCATGCTTCATTTTTATATTTAACAAATAAGTCAGACGTAGTTCGTGAGTTTGTTGTATTGACATCATATCCTTTGGCATCTTTAGCACTAAAGTTAGCCACCCCAAAGCTAAGCCCCCAGTTATCATTGATTTCACCATCAATATTTAACTCGACCCCTTTACTTTCCACACCACTAACGCCGAAGTATGCGTTTTCAGCCGTACCATCAACTTTAATATTTTCACCCTTTGCATTCAGTAGGAGTTGTGCCAGATTGTCTTGCTGAATACGAAATACAGCAAGACCTGCATTCAATCGACCATCTACAAACTCACCCTTTATACCAGTTTCGTAGCTTTTGCCTTCAATTGGATCTAAATAGTCACCAGACTGATCTCTATTTGTTTGTGGTTTGAAAATACTGGTATAGCTTGCATACCATGAATAGTTCGATGCAAAGTCAAAAATAAGACCTGCATAAGGGGTTAATTGATTTTCAAATTTACGATCCGTTGTATGTGTTTCTGACTCATACTCCCAATTTGAAATACGTAAACCCGCAACTGCTTTTAATGGATCTAAAATGTGGAATTTACCTGAAATATATCCAGCGGTTTGCGTGGTTGAATTCAATGGATTGGTTTTATCCATTTCTAGTGAGCCAATCAAACGCGTATTCATGTGATTAAAATCAATTACATCTTGCCCTAACAAATCGATTAGATTTTGCTTAGTTAATGCAGGGTTATTTGGAACAAAGGTCTGCCCATAAGTATTTTTCTTGAGCTGGGCTTTATTCCAAGAGCCACCTAAAACGATTTCCTGATTTCGCCCTGCAAGCGTAAATGGTGCAGTAATATAAACATCGACATTATTTTCATCATTCCGCTTTTGGTCGCGATATACCGAAGCATTTTCAATGGGAATTGTATTCGTTGCTTTAGTCACTTGCCCTGCGGTATAAAAAATAAAACTATCGGTATCATCTCGACGGTAGGAGTACGCAACATTTAAATCGACGTCATTAAATAAGTTTTGCTTTAAGTTTGCAAACAGTGCTGTGGACTTTACATCCCAAAATGTCCAATCCGAACTCACAATCGATGATCGGTCAAAATTGGTTTTTGTGCCATCGGTATAAAATGCGGGTAAGCCACCCCAGCGTACTCCATCTCGGTTCAACTCTTGGTAAGAGGCAGCCAAAGATAGTGAGGTTTTATCGCTAATATCATAGTCAATTGCACCGTAGGCAACATTGCGCTCTTTTTCATAAAAATCCATAAATGATTTTTCATCAGAATGTTTTACAAAAACGCGCCCACGAAGTGAACCATCACTGTTTAAAGGTGCTGACAAATCTGCCAAGCTTGAGTAGCTATCCCATGAACCTACCGATGCTTCAACCTTTCCAGTGAACTCTTTTGCGTTTGCGCGCTTGCGAATCAGGTTCAAGGCCATTGCAGGGTTGCCTGCGCCTGTCATTAAACCATTGGCACCTTTTACGACTTCAACACGGTCATAAATACTGAGGTCTGGATCACCAGCGCCTAAAGTTAAGTTGCTTGGCATACCATCAACTAAGTAATAGTCAATTTGAAAACCACGGGCAAATGCACTCTGCCGTTCATCCGTACGTGTAGTTGACACACCTGTGATGTTATTGAGTAAATCTTGGAAGGACTCAATATTGCGGTCATCCAAATATTCACGGGTATAGACTTTGACTGTTTGTGGCGTTTCACGTAGGGATAAATTTAACTTCGTTGCGGTATTTGTGCTACTCGTCGTATAGCTACCTGTATTTTCGGTGACTGCTGTTTTGTCTTGGGCTGTAAGGGTAATGGTCGCCAACTGTGCATTTGGCTGAGACGTTGCATTCGCCTCATCCTCTTCCACGGTGTTTGCGTGTGTTATAGACAGCATGACAGTTGAAGACAGGAAAATGATTTGCATCGCCAAATAGAGTGGCTTTTGCGTAGACAGAGGACGTTTAAACATATCAGGACATTCACAGCTAATGAGAAAAAATAAGACAATGAATTGATAATTTTAAAGCGCGCACGTTCCTACTATGCTTAAGTAAAACAAGCACCTTTGTAGCATCACAAGTACTAAGATTCGTAAAATCCTTTTCGAACATCTCAGTGGTTTGAGTCATTACATATCAATCCATGTCGAAAAATTATAAACAAAAAATAATGCAAGTAATACTAATTATCATTAGCAAATACATCTTTAATTTAGATTTAAGATATTTGTATTGCCGATATAAGTTCCTTTTCACAGAAAAACTGAGTGAAAAACAAACAATCGATATTTATAATGCTCTAATTTTTTATAATTATAAATATGACAACAAAAAAATAGACCAAGTGTATCTTGGTCTATTTTAACTCACGAACTTGTCACAAACTTACTCGATGTCATAGACCCAGTTTTTGGCTTGTTGGTCTGTTGTCGTTTCACACACATAGTAATCTTGATCCCACGAGTCTTGATGGAAAATTTCCATTTTTCGATAGGTCACTTTTTTAGAGTTTTCAACACAGATAAAGCTATCGCCTTGGTCTTTGACTTGGGTTCCGTTTAGGAAACCACCAATACAGAGGAATCGGGATTGTTTGGGCATTTCTACATCAACTTTTTTAAATCATTTAACAATTCGTGGATTAAACGATTTATTAGATGGACTGTAAAGCGGAACAAACAATATCTATAAAAGAAATATCAATCTATCAAAGTGAATCTTCAACTGAAATATTGAAGTCATAAGCAATACACAAATGACCTCATTGTAATATCAAGAGATGCCTATTTCATTTAATCAACGAACTGTGCATGACTTAAAGAATTAGTTTCAATAAATTGGGTATACCTCTTCAGTTGCTCAAGAGTACTTTCGATATCTATTAATTCTGAACTTTTATCTCTAATAAGATACTTAGTGGTTAAAATCGTCATGGTTTCACCTTTACCAAATCTGGTTGGTTTTTCAAAACTTAAACCATCCTCCTTAGCTTTAGCTAAATAATGCTTGTAACAAATATTTCTAAATTTTTTGTCATTTTCTTCTTTGTTACTATTAATTTTTAACACTAGGTCTTCTTCTTGAATTTGCAAATACTGTGTACAAAATTCATTTTTTTGAAATGCCCACCAATACCCCATGAACCCACCATTTTGATTAGGAACATATCCCCAATTACCTCGATTCAACTCCTTTTGCAAATACTTGAAAAATCCAATCCAATTTTTATGATTCCATTTCTCTTTATGAACAAATGCGTTAACTTCATTTTCAATTGAATTTATATAGTCTTTAAAATCATTAAAAATATCACTGAGCACATTCTCATAAATATTTAAAACTGAAATTAATTTATCTCTAGAAAAAATTTTAAACCCATCGTCTATTTCTTTTTTATAATTAGATTGATCTTGTGTTTTAAAAAATATAGCTAAAACATTTTCCTCACCTACCTCTGAGGCAATAATATTTCGATATCTAGTTAGCTGATCTCCATGTGATTGGGTTCGAGTTTTATCTTCAATAATAATAGAAAAATTGTTTATTTTAAGTAAGATATCAATATTTTTGTATTGTTTGGTAAGACTGAACTGTTCAATTTTTTCAGGTGTTTTTTTATTTTCTAATTTAAAAAATTCTGAAATTAAACTCAAAGCACAATCTTTTAAAGCTTGATTTACATTCTCATATTTAGGATTTGCATGATCTAAAAGCCAAAAAATAAAAGCATCTTGCGATAATTCTTTTGTAGCATATTTAAAAATATTTGGTTTTTCCATTTAATAATCCAAAAAATAAGGGCTGATTAATCAGCCCTTATTCTTAACTCAATTTAAATTGTTTTTCAACAACTTAAGTCAATTGAGCGGCAGCAATTTTCTTGGTATCAACATTCGCAGCAGCGTCAGTATAGTCGCCCATTTTGTCGAAGCTTAAGTATTGATAGATGTCAGCAGACATGCTATCAATTTGAGCTGCATACTGTTGATATTCTTCTGGAGTTGGTAATTTACCAAGTACAGCAGCAACAGAAGCAAGTTCAGCAGACGCTAAGTAAACGTTCGCACCTTGACCTAAACGGTTCGGGAAGTTACGAGTAGAAGTCGATACACAAGTAGTGTTCGGCGCTACACGTGCTTGGTTACCCATACATAATGAACAACCTGGCATTTCAGTACGCGCGCCAGCTTTACCATAAGTATTGTAGAAACCTTCTTCCATCAATTGACGTTCGTCCATACGCGTAGGTGGAGCAATCCACAAACGAGTTGAAAGTACACCACCAGGAACTTTCTCTAACAACTTACCAGTTGCGCGGAAGTGACCGATGTTCGTCATACATGAACCAACGAATACTTCGTCAATTTTCACGCCTTGAACGTCAGAAAGCAATTTTGCATCATCTGGGTCATTCGGGCAGCAAAGAACTGGTTCAGTAATTGTCGCAAGGTCGATTTCATACACTTTCGTGTATTCAGCGTCAGCATCAGCTTTAAGAAGTGATGGGTTCGCTAACCATTTTTCCATGTTCTCTACACGACGAGCCATAGTACGCGCATCGCCATAACCTTCAGAAATCATCCACTTCAACATTGTGATGTTTGATTTCAGGTATTCAGCAACTTTCTCTTCAGAAAGCGTGATAGAACAACCAGCAGCAGAACGTTCAGCAGAAGCATCAGAAAGTTCGAATGCTTGCTCAACAGTCAAGTCATTTTCCATTTCTGACAAATCGATCTCAAGGATACGACCAGAGAAGATGTTTTTCTTACCTTTCTTCTCTACAGTTAAGTCACCTTGCTGAATCGCAACGTAAGGAATTGCATGTACAAGGTCACGTAATGTGATACCAGGTTGCATTTTACCTTTGAACTTAACAAGTACAGATTCAGGCATGTCTAATGGCATAACACCAGTCGCAGCAGCGAAGGCTACAAGACCAGAACCCGCTGGGAATGAAATACCAATTGGGAAACGAGTATGTGAGTCACCACCAGTACCAACTGTATCTGGAAGAAGCATACGGTTTAACCAAGAGTGAATAATACCGTCACCTGGACGTAAAGATACACCGCCACGGTTCATGATGAAATCAGGAAGCGAGTGTTGCATTTGAACGTCAACTGGTTTTGGATACGCAGCGGTGTGACAGAAAGATTGCATAACAAGGTCAGCAGAGAAACCTAGGCAAGCCAAGTCTTTCAATTCGTCACGAGTCATTGGACCAGTGGTATCTTGCGAACCAACAGTCGTCATCTTAGGTTCACAGTAAGTACCTGGAAGTACGCCTTGACCTTCAGGAAGACCACATGCGCGACCAACCATTTTCTGTGCTTGAGTGAAACCTTTGCCAGTAGCAGCAGGTTGAACTGGAGTACGGAATAAAGTAGATGGAGCAAGACCTAAAGCTTCACGCGCTTTAGTTGTTAAACCACGACCAACGATTAAGTTGATACGACCACCCGCACGTACTTCGTCTAGAAGCACTGGAGTTTTAAGTTCAGCTTCAGCAATTACTGCGCCGTCTTTAGTTGCAGTAACTTTTGCAGCAGCATGATCAATGTTAAGAACGATTTCGTCGCCCATGTTCATGTTTGCAACATCAATCTCGATTGGCAACGCGCCAGCATCTTCCATTGTGTTGAAGAAAATCGGAGCGATTTTAGAACCTAAGCAGTAACCACCGTCTTTTTTGTTCGGGATGTGAGCAATTTCGTCACCGAAGAACCAAAGTACAGAGTTCGTTGCTGATTTACGACTTGAACCAGTACCAACAACATCACCTACGTAAGCAACTTGGTTGCCTTTCGCGATTAAGTCTTTGATTTGGTTGAGTGGACCAACTTCACCAGGAACTTCTGGGTTGATACCGTCACGTACGTTTTTCAACATTGCATTTGCGTGCAATGGAATGTCTGGACGGCTCCATGCGTCTTGTGCAGGTGACAAGTCGTCAGTGTTGGTTTCGCCAGTGACTTTGAAAACGGTAAGTTTGATTTCAGTCGGAACGTCTTTACGAGTCGTGAACCATTCAGCGTCAGCCCAAGACTGCATAACCGCTTGAGCATTCGCGTTACCCGCTTTTGCTTTGTCTGCAACGTCATGGAATGCATCAAATACTAGAAGAGTTTTCTTAAGTGCTTCAGCAGCTAATTCAGCAAGTGCAGCATCGTCAAGAAGAGCAACTAAAGGAGCAACGTTATAACCACCAAGCATAGTGCCTAGTAAGTAAACCGCACGTTCTTTAGAAACTAATGGAGAAGTCGCTTCACCTTTAGCCAAAGCAGCTAAGAATGCAGCTTTAACATATGCAGCTTGGTCAACACCCGCTGGAACACGGTTTTCTAGTAAATCAACTAAAAATGCTTCTTCGCCAGCTGGTGGGTTTTTTAATAATTCAACTAATGCAGCTGTTTGAGCATCGTCAAGTGGCTTCGGTGGGACTCCGAGTGCGGCACGTTCTGCAACGTGTTGGCGGTAAGCTTCTAGCACGGTGTTATTCCTCTTTTTTAAAAAATTATTTGCGTATTCCTGCTTTAAATAAAGCTACGTAAATAATATGGACTGCTTAATTTTACTAAAATTCCAGTTAAAAGTTAATGCGCTACAAGTGTTTCTTCGTGATGCCCATTATTTTCTAACTAAATGATGTTCATATCAATTGCACATAAAAACAGCAATATAGTCAGATCGTTTGGAATTATTTCACATTAACTTTGAACTGCCATTTAAAAACAAAAAAGGCAACCTATGTTGCCTCTTTTTACGCAATATAAATATTCAACCTTAGTGTACTGTTGTCACTTGAATATATTGTTTAAAACTTTCACGACAGCCTTCAAATTTCATCTGAATTTCATCCTCATGTAAATTTTGATGTGCAGAGCTTGCAAAAGAAATTTGTACTGAAATTCGTGTAGGTTCATGGTCAATTGCGTGTTTGAAGTATACATGGTCACCCAAGCTAAGAACATAATGACCACCGCCAATTACGGCCACACCATTTTCATCTTCCAAGAGTAAATCTGCGTGATTTAAATAGCCAACAACTTCCATTTTCTGCTCCTCTCGTTTTTTATTCTATGTTCATTATTCTTTATTTTTATATGCTTTGCTATATATATGATTTAGAGTTTTGTCACAAAAAGTTCCATCCAAAAATAAAAAAACCGTTCCTTAGAACGGTTTGTAATCTGGCATTTCGGTATGCGGTGTTGCAATACATTTTTCAGTATATTTCACACGAACTTTTTCACGCGCACCTTCAATATCGGACTTAATTTCAGCCTCAGGTAAAGCATAAACATCTTCAATAATTTCTAACGCAAATGCCTTGGTCATTTCGTCTTCAACTTTATTGGCATGCTCAATCGCTTTATCTTTTTCAATGGCATTTTGACGGTCTAACATAATTGAACGTGCTGCATTACCAATACTTTTACAATAGCCATGCCATTGCTCTTCTGGTGTTAACGGTTTTTTTTCAGCACAACCCACCAGTGCAATCACAGCAGCCAAAGCGAATAACTTTTTCATTACAACTCTCCTATTCGCCCTATCATAATCAAACTTTTTCAAATGAAGAACCATTACCCACTTTAAATAAAATAAAAGCCCAAATTTGGGCTTTTATTCTTAGAAAAATTAACCGCAGCTTGCTTGAACTACTTTATTGGTTTTCGGATCAACTGTTACTGTCACACGGTCTTCACGATAATCCATAGTCACAGGCTGCCCCGGTTGTACTAAGCGTACCATCTTCGCACTGGTTTTTTGCTTAATCTGCGCTTCAGTTAAATTTGACTGACCAATCAAAGCTGTCGCTTGCTCGGCAACACATTTGCTTTGACTAGCACGGAAAAGCGCCCATTCTTCAATGACTTGACCATTCGGTAAATGGCAATAGCCTACTTCACCATTGGCCTCTTTTCGAATCTCTAATTTACCACCCTGTTCAACACAGTATGTACTGGCAGGATTAGCCATACCTAAAGCTGGCTTTTCAGTTTCATTCTTTTGCGCAGTACTACAACCCGAAATAGCAGCAACCATTAATCCAAGCATTACGATTTTTTTCATAAAAAATATTTCTTTAAATAAAAGATCAACATAGCAAATATGTTTAAAAAAAACTGTGCGAGTTTTGCAAAATTTAAGATTATATAAAAAAGCCCATCACTTGACGGACTTTTTTATATTGAAAAGCTGTATTTTCAGGTCATTTTTAATTGACTGAGTGAATATCAAGTTCTTCGTTTTTCGCTAAAACTACAGATGCTAGAATTGGAGTACCTAAAATGAACGGCATGGCAAAGATCCAAAAGACCACGGTATAGTGCGGATCAAAGAAAAACTGAATAGCAATCGCCACTAAAATTAAAACTGAAAATAAAATCGCTGCAAAGCGCATTACAAATTTGATCGGCATAGGGATCATCACTCTAAATTTAGCAAGTCCATTTACTATACACCTACTTTCATTATGGTTTAATTGATTTTAAGTATCTAGTGTCTGTTATTCATAGGTTTTCTTCATCTACCAAATAAAAAGTTTTATCAAATGGCGGATTAAGCTTTTTTGTAACACCTAAAAATAAAGCCTACATGATGTAGGCTTTATTTAGCAGAAGAGGAACTTTAGAACTTCCAGTTATAGAAGACGTCGATTGCACGCTCTAATGACTGACTCGCCTCTAAGTACATACGTTTGTTCATTTGATAACGCAGAGTCAGTTTATTGACTGGCGTAAAGACACCCACGCCATAACGAATATATAAATCAGGTGTAATATAACCCGTCAGGCTGACTTGTGTGTCATCCCCTGTACCTTGCGCATCTAATGCTAAACCACTTAAGCCAAAAGTACGTCCAATTTGGTTAGTAAAGGCACGTGTACCACCTAAACCTAAACTAATTCCTGCGGCAGCAATGGTGTTGTTGACATCTGACTTGAAGCCTTCAGTTTGACTTAAACCACTTGTACCTTCGTTAATGCGGCCTGTAATTAACGCGTTCAAAGCTTCTTGCTCAGACAGCCCTGCATCGTTATAGACTTGAATATTTGGTGATGTTGCCGTACCCGTCACACGGAAACCCACCGTGCTGCCTTGTACATTTTTATTTGCATCGACATCCAGTGTTGGGTTGCTCAACACACCATTAAAACGTGCAATGGCACGATTTAAATCCAAACTCTGTCCATAAGCTTCAATTTTAACTTTCTGACTTACCCCAATTGCACCATTGGCACGCATCGCGGTTTCAGCACCGCGCTGCGATAGATATAAACGTCCTAACAATGGAATACGGCTATTAAACCCTTGGAAGACAACTTGATTACCTAGTCCAACCATCAGATCAGCACGAATATCCCAAGGTTTTGCGCTATTTAAAATCGCCAATTGGTTTTGACCTTCTCTGACCACACGTACATCAGACGATACATTCACCACAGGTACAGATGCTTCAGGCATGGAAATAAGCGCACGAGGAACTTGAATTTCACCATTTAAGGTTAATTTCTTACTCAACGGTAAAACATCCAGTGTGATTTTTGGTGTCACTAGCGCGGTAATTAATGGCGCTTGGCGAATCAGTAAATTTTCTCCATTCAACTGAAGCTGAATGCGTGGATCATTTTTCCAATCTACCGTCCCTGTAAGTGTGCCCACCCCACGACCACTGTTAAAAGCACCATTGATGGTGGCTTGGTCTTGGCGTATAGCCGAATACAGCTGAATATTGGTCAAGTTTACTGGGAGTGAAATCATACTAATCGAACCGTCTTTCAGGCGGACATCGCCTGTAAGTAGCGGTGCTTTTAGCGTTCCATTAATCTTACCTGCATACGAAATTGTTCCGCCCATCGAACGTACATCAGCAATGAAAGGTTTAAAGACTTTGAGTTGTACCTGATCAAATGCAATTTCACCGCGCATAGGCATGTTGTCCCGATACGGATCAATAACTACATTGGCATAACCCACACCAATTTCAGGTGTTTTGACATCCAAACGGATTTGTAAACCTTCTGCGATGCTTTTGGCAACCAAAGCCACTTGTTCATATTTTAAGGTTGAGCCCATATCTTGTGGATCATCGGCAGCTAAACCAATCACACCATCACGGGTGACTAAACGCGCATCAATTTTTGGTTTAGACCCTTGTGCCCAAACCGCTTTAGCATGACCATTTAACTTACCTGTAATTGCTAACCCTTCAGGCATAAAGGCAGCAAAGTCGTTTAGGTCGAGGTTTTGAGTCAAGAATGAAATATTGCCACGTGTTTTACTCACACGAATCGGCTGGTCAAAACACAACTGACTTTGTTGACTCATCCAACAATGCGCGCCAATCAGCAAATCTGCTTTGGCACTGTTATAGACAACAGCCGCACTTTGACGTTGTACCAAACGTGCACGCAAAGAGTCAAAATCACCTTTTTGGATCTGACCTAGCCAATCATTTTGCGCATTAAAACCACCTGCCAATTGCACATAAAATTTCGACTTTTCATTTTGTGCAGAAACTTTTAATAAATGGGCTTTGCGAATACCAGCCAGTGAAATTTCACCTTGGTGAATTTCACGGTTACCACTTCTTAAGCTTTCCATTTTTGCAGTCAATAATGACGGCGTTGTTTCCGATGTCGGTAATTGCCCGACAATGCGTAATTTACGCATATCAATCAGATCTTTAAAGCCAAAATTATCCACTGCTAAGTTTGCGGTAGCTCTTAAACGTGGTTGAGATTGGATATTTAAATAGCCGTAGGCACGGCCACGAAGGCCCGCATAAATTTCATACAGTGCAGGTGCATTAATATTCAGTCTTAAATTTTGTGCATTACCCGTCGCTTGCACTTGGTTTTTGGCATAAGCCAACAGTAGATTATTCGCTTCAAACTGTTGCGGTAAAAAGCCCTTTTCGCTGGAGTTGAGCACCAAAGCTAAATTACCTGTGCCACGGACTGGTTTATTGTTCAGCGTACCTGCGAGGTTTAAGCTCTCAATGTTAATGCGTTTTAAAGCATCCGACCATGTACCTTTGGTTTTCACTACACCAGACAATTCGCCTTTAACACTAGATGCAAAATATTGTGGTTTAAAACGAATGAATGCTGCATTCACATCCCAAGTGATACCGTGAATAAAATGCACCAAACCACTGGCATTAATTTGACCTGCCACACCATTGTGTTTCAACTCAGTTACTTTAATAAATTCAGGCGTTCCTGAAAGTTTTAGGTTTAACGTGCCCTGACTGGCTTCAAACTGGCTGGCTTTTAAAGCGCCATCATAGTTCACTGCATAGCCTTTGAAAGCACCACCAGCTTTTTCATCATTAAACAGGAGTGCCGCTGTTGACTTACCCGTTAAGTGAACCGTTTCATTATTGCCCACCATTTTTCCAGTCAGATTAATGCCCTGTAGCTGAATGATTTGCTGATTCGGTTTGGCATAGCCACTTGCTTGTAGCTTTCCGTTCAATAGATTAACTGGTGAAGCTTCTGCCACCATTTGCGGGTTAAAATCTTTCGCGTTTAAAACGGCTTTCCACTTCAGTTGACGTTTCTCATCTGGCAGCTCAACCACCGCATTACCACTTAAGCTTCCCTTGCCTGCCACATAACTAAAACTCGGCACATTTAAATTATTATTTTTAAAATTTAACTGTGCGAGGTAATTACCCGCAGGTAACGTTGCTTTTTCGTGTTTACTCACAACCGTAGCAACATGAATATCTTGCTGACCTTCAACCAACGCCAGTTTTACATCCCCTGAAGCACTACTTAACCAACCGATATAAGGCACGGCGCGGTCAATATTTTTCCAAGAGACATCCATCAACATTGGTTGGACTTTGTTATTTTTCTCTGGGTTTTGGTCTAGTGCAAGATGCCATTCTTCATAACGATCAAAGTCTAGATTTGCGGTTAAGTGTAAACCCTTTTCAAGCGTACCTTTAGATGCAATTTTTGCATCCAAACTTGGCGGTAGAAAGTCAGAAACCACTAGTGGAATTACTTTGTCTTTAGGATTGATTTTATCTAAACGACCTTGTACATCCCATGTGACATGATCTTCCCAACTCACCACACCACCCAAATTGACCGAACCTTTCATTAACTGAGCATTTAGGTTATCAATATCAAGTTGATGAACCAAATCGGTATGCATCAAAGCAGTATATTGACCTTTTGGAAGGTCTTTACCACTTAGATCTGTATTTAAATCGATATCTAAACGCTGGATATCGCCTGAAAATTTAGCAACGCCTTTTTCAGCATAGAGTTTGTAATCTGTCAGAAGCGGTAAGTTGTAATGATTAAATTTGAGCTGACCTTGCATCGGCACATGTTCACGTACAGGATGTAAAATGGCCCAACCCGTCAACAGGTCAGGCGTCCGTGTTGCAATACCCGCTTGAATGGTATCTAGTGTTCCCGTTGCATGTACCGCAATATCATGCACATTTAAACTATCACGCAGTGCTGGTAAGTTTGCAATTGCAGTCGCTTCAAGTGGATATTTCCCTGAGAATTTCATTTTCCCAGTTGCTTTACGAACTGCTAAATAGCCCATGTCCATACTAGAGTCTTCAAACTCAAGCTCCGTCCCCGACCAGAGGGCATTACTTAAATGCACATCATAAAAGTTAACTTCGGCATCGGATGCGGTACGGATATTTAAATGATCAACATCTGCGGTATCTAAACGTAAAACAAAAGGTAATTTAATTTCGCTGAACTTAAATGGTTCATCACTCGGTTCACCTTTGGTAATGACGCGCAAATTGCGTACATCGGCTTTACGTAGATGAATCTCTTTATCTAAGATAGCGCGCCAACCCAAACTTACATCAGCACGGTCAATTTTGACATCGACAGGCTTTAAGGTGACCACCACATTTTTAAGGATAATACCTTTCCACAGATTACCGCCTTCATATTCATATTGGATAATCTGCTGGCGTTGTAAAACTTGGTCAAGTAAGAACTTACTGCCTTTATCGGTAGAAAACATGACCGCAAGCGATATCACCAACAAGATGAGCGTCAACAACAGCGTCAAAATGACACTTCTAAAAATACGTCGCTGCTTGATGAGCGGCGCAGGTGGTGTTGGTTCTTGCTGCTGTTCTACTTCAGCCATAGTCTTCCCAAAAAAGTGTTAAATATTATAATAATGAGCCAATAAAGAAATGCACACGTATCGGATGACTATCATCAGAAATACCTGAAGCTACATCAATCCGGATCGGGCCTATCGGTGATGCCCAGCGCACACCAAGACCGACACTGTATTCGGTGTCATTGCTAAAATCGGTATCATAAGCATTACCAAAGTCGCTAAATACTGCTGCACGCCAGCCTTCTTTAAACTGGTAATTGTATTCCATGGAGCCAACAGCTAAAGCCTGACCACCCACTTTAAAACCATCAACCACAGGTGACAAACTCTTATAGTCGAAACCGCGAATACCTTGGTCTCCACCCGTGAAATAACGTAAGTTATAAGGGACTTTATTAAAGTCTTCAGTAAAGATATAACCGAGATCGCCACGTCCGACAAACTGGTGATTATCATTTTCACCCAAGGAATAGATAAAACGCCAACCTGCATTTACGATGGCCATATCTGCATCTGAAAGCAAGCTTTCGCTTCCCAGTTCAATTTTATAAGTTTGTTTAATTCCCTTACTTGGGTTTACACGTTTATCGCTATCGATTCTAGAAATTTCATAGCCCAATAAAAGCGACTCTTGCTCAGGGTCATTATTTGCAATAAATGCATCCGGCAAATCATCTACATTCGCCGAACCCTTTTGCGTTAATCGATCTAAACGGTAACGCACCCCATAGGTATGTTGCCAATTTCCCATTGGATTTTTAATGACACGGTCAGCCCCTGCAACAGCAGATTCAGTAAGCAAGTTTACGCCTTGTCCGATGTCATCTCGTTCTTCACGCTCATACCCCCCCACGAGACTAATATAATCATTTAGTGGATGTTTATATGGAATATTATAGCGACCATCAATAGCCTGTCGAATTTCTGAAAGTTCTAAGTTGGCATCAAAAGAGTGACCACGCTGGTTCACAATCGCACGGCGATACTGTGTACGTAAACGTGCACCAGAGTCACTACCGTAACCTGCACCGACTTCCACACTATTCAACTGATCCGCGTTTAAAGTGACTTTAACAGGAATCACTTTTGTTTCCCGAGCTTCAAGTTTTAAACGATCTTCTTCACTCTGTTTGGTTTCTTGTGCGCTGCGAAGCGCTGCTTGTGCTTTATTCTGCTCAGGATCATTAACACCTGCGAATTGTGCTTCACTCACCACAGACTGCGTCACTTCACGATTTGAAGCAATTTCCTGTTTTTCTTGAACTAGAACATCCTGACGAGAAAGTTGTTGTTCATCGACCAACTGCTGTAAATCAGGGGGTAACTCACGAACCCTTTCTACAGGATCCGGTCGAACAGCATCTACCAAGCTGTAGTTAAAGTAACGTGAGTTGGTTAAATTATTGGCCAAACCATTAACACGCCAAAAGGTATAGTCCGCCCCAGGCTCCCAAGTCACTAAACTTTGCAAAACATCTAAATCAATAGGCAGTGGTTTGCTTGGGTCACTCATCACAAACTCAACATTGCCGAGTTTATAGCGTTCACCCGTTTCATAACGTAAGTTAATGTCTGCCGTATTTTGCGGCTGTTCAACTTTCACATCATGTAAGCGCCAGTAACTATCAAAGAAACCGTTATTGCTGGCCGCTTCATTAATTCGTGATTTGGTCGACTCGTATAAACCGTGGTGCAATACATCACCGACGTCTTGCTCCGGTAAGACTTTAATCACTTGGAACTGCGGTAAATACTGACCTGCACCACTAAACTCGATATTTTGTTCTTCAATCCGCACAGGAGTATTCGGTACCACTTGAATGCGCACACGGTTACTGCTGGTTTTTTCAAACTTAAACTCAGCATTATAAAAACCGACAGCTTGTGCGGCTTGGTTGGAAAGTGAACGCAACTGTGGCAATGCCGAAGGAAAGTCTTCAAAAGACTCTTCGGTAAAGCTAGAAATTTTGCCTTTGATATTTTCTTTTAAATTAACCAAAGCGGCCTGATACGCTTTATTGGATATTTCACCTTCATATTTCGCATTGATGATTTCAACATCCGCACTGATCCGCGGAACTTTTGCAGTATCCAATTCTCTTGGTGGTCGAATTTTATAAAGCATGCGCTTAAAGAAATTGGGTTCTTTGGCAATTTGCTCTTCAGCACTCATGCCAAAATCTAAAGTATTTCCTTCCGTGTTGGCTTCTACTGAAATTTTACTGTCTGCTTGAATGCTTTGCATCAGTTGATCAACATTGACCGGAGCTTGATTAATTTCCGCCATTTCCTGCTGAGTTGCATCACTCACCACCAACTCTGTCTTTTGACCACTTCGGTAAGCTTGAGCTTCTGCTTTCGCTTGCTCAGCCACCTGATAAATATCATTGGCCATGCCTTGATCAACTTGTAGAGTTGGCAAGTCCTCAAGATCATCAAACTCAATCGGTGCAAATTCAGGTAAATTTTTTAAAGCCGTCTGTTGCTGTTGCAACATTTGCATACTGTCTGGAACCGTGGGCTGAACCACAGAATTTTCAACTTTTTTTAATTCGTCCGCACTGCCCATGCCTTGGCGAATCGCTTCTTTTTTAATGTCTTCAGTGAATTGTGTAGAAGTTTGTGGCTCGATTTGTGCGTTACTTGGTTCAATCGCAACGGGGGTTTCAGCAAAAGCCGCTTGTGACAAAAGCGTTAAAAAGATACTCAGACACAAATATTTATTGTTATGATGCCACGGTATGAAAGAATTCATACTCAATGAAAGAGTCGACTTTTTAAATTGTGTTTTGGCAAGCATAGAAAACTCTAAATTTATTTAATCGTTATGGATTTGCTCTAATGAATTGTCACAAAAGAACTGAAATCTATTGATTATTTTACCCAATTTCAGGTTTTAAATATCTTACATGATTTTATTGAACGTTTGAGCAATTAGTCACATTTCTTAATAAAACTTAATGCAGCGCAAAAAGCATGAAAAACAATGAACATCTATTAAGTACCCGTCGTTTTCTTCCCATGTTTATTACCCAATTTTTTGGTGCTTTAAACGACAATGTCTATAAACAAGCTTTGCTTTTAGTCATTACTTATGGATGGATTAATCAACAAGCAGCGGATGTCAGTACCTTAAATAATTTAGCCGCGCTGTTATTTATTTCGCCTTACTTCATTTTTTCTGCAACCGCAGGACAAATTGCCGATAAGTTTGAGCGTTCACAACTCATTCGTGGCATCAAAGTTCTAGAAATTGTGATTATGCTCATCGGTTCCGCGGGTTTCTTGTTGGGCAATTTATGGCTGCTGCTCTTGGCTCTATTTATGATGGGCACACACTCCACCTTCTTTGGCCCCATTAAATACGCCATTTTACCTGAGATTCTAAAACCGAATGAACTCATGTCGGGCAATGCGCTGTTTCAGTCGGGCACCTCCATTGCTATTTTAATCGGGATGATTTTGGGTGGTGCAGTTATTTCGGCTTCTCAAGGCAATCTTATTTGGATCAGCCTGACTGTCGTCATCATTGCCGTTTTGGGTTATCTCTCCAGCCGATTTATCTTAAAACAACAAGTCAGCTCACCCGACTTAAAAATTGACTGGAATTTCTTTAGAACCAGTTTTCAAACACTCAAATATGCCAAAAGCCTCCCCCTCATCTTTATGATTCTACTGGGGAATTCATGGTATTGGTTTTACGGTGCAACTTATCTCACCCAAATTCCACAGTTGACTCAACAAAACCTACATGCATCAGAAAATGTCGTCAGTCTTTTACTCACGTTCTTTTCTGTCGGGATTGGAGTCGGCTCCCTGCTGTGTCGTAGAATTGGTGGCTCTGAAGTGAATATTAAAATGGTGCCAATCGGTGCGATTGGGCTCACCCTATTTGCCTTTTACTTGGCTTTGAGTCTGGCTTTTGTACCTGAGCGTACAGGGGCAATGATGAATGTCACGGATATGTTTAACCACGGTGCAATTTACTACCATGTCATGCTTGCAGTGACCTTGCTCGGCATCAGTGGCGGTTTTTATATTGTGCCGCTATACGCCATGATGCAAGCCTATTCACCGCGTTCACATCGTGCACGTGTTGTTGCCGCAAACAATATATTAAATGCGGTGTTTATGGTATCTTCTGCTGTATTTTCGATTATCATTTTAAGTGTTTTGAAGATTGATATTAAAATACTTTTCAGCATTACTGCTGTACTGAGTGCGGGCTTTACGCTGTGGTTGTTATATCGACTCAAACCCATGCTAAAAACTGTACAACCTGAGTTAGAGGACTAAAGTTATGCGTCATTACACTGGCATCGATAAATTTATCAATTCTTTTGATCAAGCCCTGCGTAGCTTAGTTCCAGGCACAACGTCTGCTCAACGTGAAAACCCAGGCAAGGCGGTCGAAACCCAACTCGCAGTGAGTGAAGCGCGTCATGTTGCAGGTTTAATGCGGGTCAACCATAGTGGTGAAGTGTGTGCACAAGCGCTTTATCATGGGCAAGCTTTAACGGCGAAACTGCCAAATGTACGCCGTGAAATGGAACAAGCTGCGATTGAAGAACAAGACCATCTCGCATGGTGTGAAGACCGCTTAAAAGAGCTAGACAGCCATACCAGTCTGCTCAACCCAATTTGGTACGGCTTATCCTTTGGTATGGGTGCAATCGCAGGCATTGCAGGCGATAAATATAGCTTAGGTTTTGTTGCAGAAACTGAACGCCAAGTGAGCCTGCACTTACAACATCACATCAGCCAACTCCCTGCTCAAGATGACCGTTCACGTAATATCCTTGTGCAAATGAATGAAGATGAATTACACCATCGTGATACAGCACTGAATGCTGGCGGTGTCGACTTACCGATTCCTGTCAAAATCACCATGACGGCTATATCAAAACTCATGACCAAGACCAGTTATTTTATTTAAACCACAATGGTTTGAACCCAATAAAAAAGCAGTGGTGTTCCACTGCTTTTTTATTGACTTAATGCTGAGTTATTCCGCTGATATCGGCAGTAATAAGGTATTACCCGCTTGCTTTAAATTCGCCGTATATTTTGATGCTAGTGATGGGTTGGATGGATAGCTTTTACCATTGTACTTCAGTACGACTTGCCCTAAACCTCGGGTATAAACTGACAAATCACGCCAACCTTGGGTTTGGGTACTTAAAGCATAAATCGGTGTAGATGACACAGTCATTTTGCTATGCGGTTGAAAACTTCCATTTTCAAGACCTTTAAAGACCAGCAACGTACAGCCACCAGAACCACACCACTCCATCCCACTTAATAGCACCACGGCATCATCGATTCCGTCTTGGTTTAAATCATATAAGCGAGTTTGATAATCCGATTGATCTTGGGTATAGGCTTGCACAGCTAGTTTTAGCCCTTGTTTTTCAGTCGTTTGAGATACACTCGTTATATCCATAGCAGGTGTCGCTGTCGTTTTGGACGGAGTTGAATGACAGCCTGCTAAAAACACTACTAAAGAAAGAGCACTTAAAATTTGTATTTTCATGAAAATAGCTCACTGTGAATTATGTTTTATGAGCATGTTAAGCCAGTTCAAGTGCCAATCACACTTCGATATGTTACTTGGCTTCCAAGCAGCTCACCGTTGGAAATGCATGCATTTGATGCTGAAATGCAGCATTCTTCCACACATCAAACATTGGAATTTTAACGTCTAAAGCCAAAGGTAATTTTTTGGGATTGAACTGCATATGTTCTAAGTCACTCCCCCATGCAATCAAATCAACATCTAGTGAAATCTGATGCGATGGGCGGACACGTCCTGATGTGGCTTCCATATTTTTCAGCAATACCGAAATATCGGTAACAGACAAAGACGATTTCAGCAAACAGGCTGCATTCCAATAATCTACCCCAACCCCATCACGGCATGGAATTAAATAAATATTCGAAAATTGCAGTTGCCCAATTTTAGCAAGTTGCTCAGAGGCATATAAAAAATGTTGCTTTGGATTATTATTACTCGCCAGAGCTAGGGCGAAAATCGTTTCGGTGGCGTTCAAGACGAATTCCTACAGAATTTGCTTGCGCGATAATGGCAGGCTTACGGATGGTAATATTAATCGATTCAATCGCATGAAAGGTAGAAAAAAGTGCGTTGATGACCAATTTTGCCGCATGTTCAATTAGCTCAGGCTTAGCATCTTGAATGACCTTTGCTGCAATTTCACAAATTTCAGCATAATTTAAGGTATGGTCTAAGTCATCTGAGTTTGAAGCTTGTTCCAAATCTGTTTGAATAATCATATCCAACATTAAAGGCTGAATAATCTGACGTTCCCAGTTAAAACAGCCAACCACTGTTTCAACTTTTAAGCCTTCAATGATAATTGCGTCCACATTATTACCTTTAACAGATTTTGACTTTTAATCCCTGCCTTACGAAACCTTGTTCCTCATTCCTTAAGCAGGAAAGCGTTTTCAGTCCCTCTTTTCAAAAGAAGGACTGAAAGGGATTTTTTGGTGAATGTTTTAAAAAATTTAGTTTTTTAATAACACATTGGGGTCCATAGTTTGCACCATTTGCAAACGCTGGTCAGCATAGATGTCGGTATACGGAGCAAGGATGCGCATGAAACGATCAAAATACAGCATCTGTTTAAATAACAAGGCAAAATCACGCGGGAAGCGAATCCCGTGGCGCTCGCCCACTGCGACCATATCCATCATGATGTCATTCAAATCTGCTGGGTTTGAACTAAGCAATTCTTGCGGATCTGCCAATAGCACTCCACTAAATAAACGCTCAAGATCTGCGGCCAACACCTGAGTATCAATCTTCACAGCGGTCATGCCCATTTTCAGCATGTTTTCCGCCATGAGTGCATAATCCGTTTTTTGTAAGGCATCCATAAAGGCGATGCAAGCTGTCCATACTTCAGGTTTCAACTGTCCCACAATTCCGAAATCAATAAAACCCACACGACCATCATCAAGCAGCATCAGGTTTCCAGCATGTAAGTCAGCATGGAAGCTATTACACATCATTAGACTACCAAACCATGTATTCATAGCAGTAATCAGGACTTGGGATGGATCTTTACAGCGCTTTTTAACCACTTCAAAATCAGTCAGTGGTACACCGTAAAGACGCTGCATGGTGAGCACGCGGCGCGTCGAATATTGATGATAGACCTTTGGTGCCATGGCCTTATGGTTTTGTGTGATATTTAAATAGTTTACAAAGTCATCTAGATTACTGGCTTCTTCAATAAAATCGACTTCGCGAACCATGCGAGTTTTAATTTCTTCCACAATGTCGGCAAGCGATGCAAATTTGACTTTAGGCACTGCTTTTTCCAAAACCTTGGTTGCCCAGTGCAAAACATTTAAGTCAGTATAGAGAATTGTTTCTACACCCGGCTTTTGTACTTTAATCACCACATCTTCACCCGTCACCAGCTTTGCAGCATGGACTTGAGCAATAGACGCTGAAGCTAACGGCGTTTCATCAATCGATGCAAAAATCTCAGACAGGTTTCGGCCTTCAAACTCAGACGCCAAAACCCCTTGTACATAACTAAACGGTAAAGATGGAGTTTGGTCTAAACAGCCTTGAAACTCTTCAACATATTCACGTGGAAAAAGTGAAGGTGTACTCGCAATAAACTGACCCAACTTGATATAAGTTGAACCTAGAGACTCGAAGGTTTCACGCATCAGTTTGGCATTACTTGGTTTTTCAGTTGCGTACTTAATACCAGCACGTGCTGCAATGACTGCTGTTTCCCCAACACGGGCAACAGAACGCAGTCCATCTAAAAAGATATTGTTCTTCATAATATCGGTCAAAAATAAATTGTATTGAGTGTATCAAAGAATGAAAAAATTGTAGGCTTATCTTGCCTGACAAACGGGACAATCTGTATCTTTTTCGAAAGCAAGCAAACGTTGTTTCATACTTAAGCCATCCCAAAGCAACAAGCGTTGTTTGAGTGCGGTCACATTTAAACCCAAATATAAAAGTGCATGATGCGCTTGGAGACTGGCCATTACATTTGGTGTGGTGGCTAGAACACCTGAGTCTGCACAGCGCAGGCTTTCATTCACATGTTCTTCTTTCGGGAACAGACATTCATAGCAAGCGGACTCACCTTCCACCATAAACAGTTGCCCTTGAAAACCAATGGCCGATGCACTGATGAGTGGAACATTGGCCGCTTTACACTGCTGATTGACCAAATACCGTGTCGTAAAATTATCACAACCATCAAGGACTAAGTCTTGACCTGCAATTAAACTAGCTGCATTGGCTGTATCAAGTTTTACAGCATACGCATGGACTTGGATGTAGGGATTGATCTGCTTTAAACGCTGGGCCAAAACCTCTGCTTTATAAAAACCGACATTATTTTCTACATAGGCAATCTGTCTTTGGAGATTGCTCACTTCGATGGTATCAGCATCTATCAAGGTGATTTGCCCTACGCCAGCACGCGCCAATAATTCCGCAGCCAGACAACTAATACCACCGCAGCCAACAATGAGTACATTGGCCAACTTTAGTTTTTCTTGTGCCTCTATATCCCATTCGTCTAATAAAATTTGACGACTATAGAGATGCATTTCAGCATTACTGAGTTCTAGACTTTCATCTAACTCGTCCATGATTCAGCCTTTTGCTAAAGAAAATGTTAATGGCGAATTATAACCATGAAACTAGGGTTGGCTATGCACAAATTCAATAAATGCTATGTGCTTTAGATAGCTCAACTTTTTCATTTTTAAGTAATGGAGATTGAATCATACTAGTTGCCTAGTTAAATTTTCTTAGGCTATTTATACCTCTAACTATATTTCAAGCGGTGTTCCACAAGTCACATGCCACTATAAATGGTTAAAAGAAAAAGCCAGTCTATTAGGACTGACTGGCTTTAGCTTTAAGACCCTTTTATTTGTAAATTAAATAGCAGCTTGTAAGGTTTGCATCTTTGCCACTTCTTGCTGTTTCAGTAAATTACGTTGAATTTTGCCACTCGACGTTTTCGGCAAGCTTTCAACAAACTCAATTTCTTTCGGATAAGCATGTTTAGATAAACGTGAGCGTACATAGGCTTGGAGTTTACTATCCAACTCTTTAGAAGCTTGGTACTGTGGCTTTAGCACCACAAAAGCTTTCACCACTTCAGTACGCTCTGGGTCAGGCTTACCAATTACAGCTGACTCGAGTACTTCCGCACACTCAAGTAAGGTACTTTCGACATCAAAAGGCCCAACTCGATAGCCTGACGTTGTAATGACATCGTCAGCACGCCCAACAAAGTCGATACCGCCAATTTCATTCAGTTTGACTGTATCACCAGTTAAATAATACTGCCTCACAAAGGATTTACGATTATTGCCACCATAGCCTTTAAACCATGTCAGTGGAGACTGACTAAAGTCTATCGCCAACGTTCCAATTTCACCACACTTCACTTCTTGGTGGTTCGCATCCAGCACAGCAAAACGATGTCCTGGGTTGGCAAAGCCTGCCGAACCGACTTTTTTCTCATGCTCCAGTGCATGATGGTTGGCAATCACCATGCCCAACTCAGTTTGTCCATATTGGTCATAAATGTTGACGTTCAGATCATTATTGAACCAATGAATCACTTCTGGGGTCAAAGGCTCCCCCGCGCTACTGACGGCGCGTAAGTGGGTTTTAATGGAAGGATCAAACTTTTCTTTAAAACCAAAGAACATGCGGAAAGCTGTAGGCGAACCCGTTAAGTTACTGACGCGATACTTTTTAATGACTTCAACCGCATGATCGACACTAAATGCACGCTCATCCATAATGATGCTATGCCCCAAGCTGAGCGGCCCTGTAATGCCGTAGTACAACCCATAAGCCCAGCCCGGATCGGCTAAGTTCCAGAAAGAATCGTCTTCTCTTAAATCGACTGCATGTTGCATATAACCCTTAAAAGCCAAAACCGCTTTTAAAGGGACAGGCACTGATTTGGCCAAACCCGTGGTGCCTGAGGTAAACATCATCAGGAAATCATCATCAAAGCTACGTAAAACAGCCTCACATTGATCGGACTGTTGTTTTGCTTCCTGCCAAAAATCAGCTTCATTGCTAGCTAAGTTTGTTCCCGCATTCACGGTAAGAATATGTTTGACTTCAACGTGATTTAATTTTGGACGTTGCTCTGCATTGGTTACAATCAATTTGGTGTTTGCAGTTAAAACCCGATGCTCAATCGCTTTCGACTCGAAAGCAGTAAACAAAGGCTGGTAAATCGCACCGATACGCCATGTTGCTAAAATCGTAATCAGTAGTTCAGGCGTACGGGGTAACAGCCCTGCGATACACTCACCCACTTGAATCCCAATACTTTTAAAATAATTTGCCAACTGTGCTGAGGCAACATCGAGCTGTTCAAAACTCCATTGCTCAGACTCACCATTTTTTCCTTCCCAAATGAGTGCTGTTTTTTGCTGCCCGACATAGCGCTGACAACACTCAATATAGGCATTCACTGCATTGAGTTGGCCGACCAGTTGTTCCTGAATCAGTTGATCATAGTTAAATTCTTGATGGGCTTGTTCTAATGTCTTCATCACGACAACCTCGCATTATCCATTTTTTAAGGCCAAATCCACTTTGGCCGTCCATGTTCTTTATCGTTTTAAGCGTTGAACTGACCTCATTGTCAGTCCTATATTGTTTGAAAACCTAGAGCAGCTCAGCTGCTCGACTTAATACTTGTAACTAACTGCTGCACCTAGATAACCATGTTTTAAATGCACCTACAATTTCCAAATCCCTCAATGAAAGTGCAGGCTTTGAACATCGACCAAGGTCTAAATTTTAATGTATTTAAACCTTGGTTACTTCACGTGCAATTACAAGACGCTGGATATCAGACGCCCCTTCATAAATCTGGCTCACACGGACGTCCCGATAAATTCGTTCAACAGGAAAATCTGATACATAGCCATAGCCACCATGAATTTGAATAGCATCAGAACAAACACGCTCCGCCATGGTTGAGGCAAACAATTTGGCCATAGACGCTTCTTTTAAACATGGCAAACCTGCATCCTTCAAAGCGGCTGCATGGAAAATTAACTGACGTGCCGCTTCAATTTGCGTCGCCATATCGGCTAAACGAAAAGCAACTGCCTGATGTTGCACAATTTCAACACCAAAGGCTTTTCGTTCATTAGCATATTCAACCGCAGCATCTAAAGCGGCACGCGCCATACCCACTGATTGCGCTGCAATACCAATACGTCCTGACTCCAAATTTGAAAGCGCAATTTTATAGCCTTCACCTTCCGCACCTAGCAAATGATCAGCCGGTATACGGCAGTTCTCCAAAACGATGGTTGCTGTATCCGAGCAGTGTTGCCCCATCTTTTCCTCTATACGAGAGACAATATAGCCTTCGGTATCGGTTGGAACTAAAAAGCAAGAAATACCTTTCTTACCCGCAGCTTTGTCTGTGACTGCAAAAACCAAAGCGACTTGCGCATGCTTACCTGTGGTAATGAATTGCTTAGTTCCATTCAGCACCCATTCATCGCCCTCACGAACGGCTTTACACTCCAATGCACCTGCATCTGAGCCTGCTTGTGGTTCAGTGAGACAAAAGCACCCCAACCACTCACCTGTGGCAAGCTTGCTTAAATATTTCTGCTTTTGCGCATCAGTTCCATAACGCTGGGTAATGCCACACGGCAGTGAGTTTTGCACACTGACAATGGTCGAAATAGCACCATCACCTGCTGCAATTTCCTCAAGTGCCACCACCAGTGAAATATAATCTAAGCCTGCACCACCCCACTCAGGTGAAACAGTCATACCCAAAGCACCTAACTCACCCAGCTCTTTAAGTTCTTGTGCAGGAAACTGTGCGGTTTTGTCACGTTCAGCTGCTGTTGGCTTCAGTTTTTCCTGCGAATAACTACGCAGCATATCCTGAACCATTTTTTGTTCTTCATTTAAAAGCATGGAGTATCCCTTCTCTGTTCAGGTTATTAAATTTAATAAATATTTGATACACGGCGACCCATTCGCAACCTGAAAGCCTTTCAAAAGATAATGTTTCTGCGAGAAAGTAGTCTGTAAATTTAATAAAACAGGTTTTGCGAATGGAGATGGTTTTGCCTACTTTT